>ENA-ORXC01000019-ORXC01000019.1-marine-metagenome-genome-assembly--contig:-NODE-19-length-381287-cov-46.969182_pt1 | contig 381287 bp, 379 predicted proteins | sample MGYA00237865_ERZ511478 | MGnify/ENA metagenome assembly ERZ511478
TCACCTGTCCAGCTACGGGGCTTAGGGGCTCGAGGTCATAAGCCAAGTCTGCCAAAAAGGCAAAGAGCGCCTTTCCGACAGACTCGTCTTATGCTTGTCGCCCCTGAGCAAAGCCCCTCCGCTTTTCGAACTGCCCCGCTATTCCCGCAGGAGTCAAGTACCTTCCGCTACAATCCACTCTGTGCTTTTATATACCGCCTGCCTAATGACCGAATAGACTCTCCTATTGTAGATATGTGATGAGATGTATTCTAAAAATAGCAGCAATGGTTTTCAACATACTCATGTATAAGATAATTTCAACATAGCAAAAAGGAAGGTTCATTCGCTAAGCAAATGAACCTCCCCTTATCTCATCTATTCTCTTCTATTTCTTCCATCGATCAACACAGGCTGGGACAGGTATTTAATCCGCTCCATGATCCGTGCAGCCTTCAGCTTTTCTTCTTCTCCTCTTTGACTGTATGTCAAATGATGGGTGAGTTCGTTGAAGTTGAAGTTGGAGGTGAAGAATGTCGGGAGGTTTTCAAGCATTCTGTACTGCAGGATCGTCCCGAGGATTTCATCTCTCCCCCAGCTTGACATGGTTTCTGCGCCGATGTCATCGAGCATGAGGATCGGTGCAGCTTTAACCATTTCCAGTTTCTCATTTACCGAGTTGTCTCCCAACGATTGCTTGATTTCTCTAAAGAACTCAGGGACGTAGACAATCAGGGACGCGATTTTTTTCTCGGCGAGTTCATTGGCCATCGCCCCTAACAAATAGGACTTACCCACCCCAAACTTGCCGTAAAAATAGAGTCCTTTCATTTTTGTACCTTCTGTATAGTTCTCCACGAAATTCTTTGCTAATCGGACAGCCTCCAAACGGCTTTTCGAATCAAGATCCAGGGTTGAGAAAGATGCTTGTAAAATATCCTTCGGCACATACAGGCTTTTGATTAAACGCTGGGCGCTCGTTCTTTCATCGTGAATGACTTTTCGAGGGCAGCGATGGTAATCGATGTCGATGGTGTTTCCTCTGATCACCAAATGAGGGTCATACCCTTCCATCATATTCTTACACTCCTGTAAAGAAGGACAGTATCGACATTCTTTACTTTGAGAAATGTATTCATATAACTTCATCAGACTCTCATTTACCATTTCCCCTGTTACAAGGCCTTCATTCCTGCGAATAAAATCCTTCACATCATTGTTTTCAAGTATCTCTTTTTTCATTTGCTCATATCTTTGTTGAAACGAACCAGAAGCCGCCAACCTTTTCAGGGTGTTATTTATTTTCTCCACCGTTACGTTCACCTACTTCCGAAAATTTTTAAGCTCTTCTTCGAGTTTCTTCTTTTCTGCTTCGAAATCATATCCATCAAGGGAAGAATCATTTTCTTTCTCGGTTTCACCCTCTTGGAACCAATCCGGGAGTTTCTCCGTACGAATCGGCTTTCTTCGTCTATTCGTTTTATTTTCCTTTTTCCCTTCAGCCCACTCAAGATACTGCTTGTGTTCTTTTTTCGCTAATTCCATGGCTTCACTTGCAGTCGTCACCTTTTTTCTCGACCAATGGGACGCTATTTTTTCCATATATCCTTTTGTGAGCTTCATGTCCGTTTTCAGCAAAACGTATTGGACCAGGACATTCATGACACCAATCGGCAACTTCTGTGACATGAGCACCTCTTCAACAGCCTGAAGGTCTGACTTAGAAGGAGCACCTCCATTTGATATGTCAGATAGAACATCCTTTGGTGACGTTGTTTCCAGATATTCAATGAGCTCTTCTTCTTTCGTGAGGGGTTTATCCGATTTCACAGGCGCCTTGGTCTCTATTCTCGTAGTCAAATCTGGCAGTTGATCGCCCGTCTGAACCCCATACCAATCACGTGCGGTTTTTCGCAGCAGCTCTATATCGATGGTATCATCTGCATCCAGGGAGCTTAGGACGATATTTTTCATTTGAAGAGGATCAATACCGTACAGATAACTCAGCTTCAGAACCGTTTCCTTTACATTAGTTGTAAAGGCTTTTCGTGGAACCATTGATTCAGATAACCCTGCAAGTAGTAACTGAAAATCAAAATCGATATCATCCAGTGGAAGACCACCATTCTTCCCATATTTCATATATTGTTCACCAGACTTTGTCTCGGAATCCATATTTGCATCGTGGTGGAGAAAATTAATTTGTTCCGATGTGAAAACATCTTGAAAGGATCGTGTGATGTTTACGTGTTGCTGTTTATCTACCGATTCGTCGGTGAAGAATTTCTTTAAACGCAAATAATGAGTTCTGCCGATTTTACGGTAAAGATACACATTTAACATACCATCATGAAAGAATTCCTGCGGGGTAAGAGGGGGCTGCAGTTCATATAGAAAGCTCCGATCCTCGCTATCCCTTTTTTCGTATGCCTTTAACAAACCTATCCCTTCAAGCTTCATTCTCGCTTCATATACTTCCTGAAGATTGACAGACAGAATGTTCATCAGGTGATAATGGGTAGAATGTGTGGACCATAGCCTGTTTTCTTCTACTTCTCCCCATAAACTCATATAAAGACTGTAACAAACCGAACCAATTAAAGGCTGGTACAGAAACGTGATGATTTTCCGATCGTATTCCTGAAGAATCCCATTTGTCCCTACCGTGTAGTGATCGATTGGTTGTATTTCATTCCAATGCTTCTTCATCATAGTTGGATTCTACCTTTCAAAAAAATAAAGAGAAAAGAGCTAAAGAATTACATCTTCAGCTCATTCTTCTACTCTTTTTTTATTAATTCTTTCAGTTCATCTATAAATACATTGATATCCTTGAATTGTCTATACACAGATGCAAAGCGTACGTATGCAACTTCATCTACCTTAGCCAGTTGATCCATGACCATCTCACCAATCTTAACCGATTCTACTTCAGAAGCACCTTGATTACGGAGTTCCTTTTCAATATCCGTTGAGATCTTTTCTAATCTCTCAAGAGGGACCGGGCGTTTCTCACAAGCCTTGATCAACCCTCTCAAAATCTTCTCTCGACTAAACTCTTCTCTTACCCCTTCTTTTTTCACCACAATTAAAGGAAGCTCCTCAACCTTCTCGAAGGTCGTGAAGCGGAAATTACATTCTTCACATTCTCTTCTTCTTCTGATTGAACGTCCTTCATCAGCAGGACGGGAGTCCACTACTCGTGTACCATTATGCTGGCAAGACGGGCACTTCATAATATCAGCTCCGTTATTACATACTATTACTTTCATCATATTAAAAAGCTGCGACTTACACAAGCTTATAAAGGTTTTACCGTTATTTCACTTTGGTCAATTCGCTATCAAGCTTTTGATAATAATGGTTAATCTGTGCTTTTAAAACCGTATATGTACCAAAGATTCTCCCTTTATCCGCACTGATCTTGAAATCGACTGCCGTCTCAAATGGCCTTACCGTGATGATCGTTGCGACAATAAACAATTGGGGAGTACCATTTTTACGGACCGTAATTTCACCTCTGTCCTTAGACTGGGAAATCACCTCATACTCAGAGGATGAGAATAACTCTAATACTGCATTAAATGCACCTTGATGCATGGATTTATAATAGCGTGATTTCAGGTCTTTATCTTCGTGCTGATCAGAAGTCTCACATTCTGATTGAAACCGTTTAAAAAAAGTACGTATTCCGCTCATTTAAAGTTCCTCCCTTTATTTACCCTTATTTTACACGAAAACCACAGGAATGAAAATTCAAAATCAATTCCTGTACAAATGCATAAAAAAAGAGATGCATCTAATACGCATCTCTTCTGAGTTATCTTCGATTAAAGGGCTTGAGCCTGAGACTTCTTCACTTGTACCGGACCCATACCACGTGGCAATTCAATTGTTTCACGTGTGTCAGCACCAAGAGCATCTGCAATATATTCAGCAGCGATGTTAGGATCTAAATCACCGCAAGTATATACATCAATACTGGCATAACCATGTTCAGGAAAACTGTGAATAGTCAGATGTGATTCTGAAATGATCACAACTCCACTAACACCTTGAGGAGCAAATTTATGGAAAGCTACCTCACGTACCTCTGCACCTGATTTAAGCGCAGCATCTACGAATGTTTTTTCAATTCCTACTACATCGTTTAATTTTTCAAAATCGCAACCCCATAATTCTGAGATTACATGACGACCCATTGTTTCCATTTTCGTGTTTCCCCCTTTGACATAATTTTTTTCGTCAAAATGAACGTGTCCTTTGGCAAAATCTTAACTACCACGGGGGAAAGTTAGTCCGAAGAGGTCCTAACCCTTTAAGTAGCTAAATCAGTATTCATTTGCTAATAAGAAGTTCACGAAAAATAGTATACTTTGTTTAAAACTCTTTTGCAATAAATTTTTTTAAACTTTTTTATATGGGTAGAAGATCGCTTGATTTGGCTATAGTCTAAACCTTGACCGTTCCTTTCCGCTCCAGCCACTTGCTTTCCGCGGGGCGGGCGGTGAGCCTGCGGGGTCTCACCTGTCCCGCTATTCCCGCAGGAGTCAAGTGCCTTCCGCTACAATCCACTCTGTGATACTACACTTTTACTAACTATACATTTTAATAGATAAGCACTAATAAAAATCTCTTTGGTAGAAAGTTGTTCTTCAAACAATCTGCCAAAGGATCCTAAATACATCAACTACCTAATAGATCTGTCCGATGCCTTCTATTTATAAAAAGTTTAATAAAAGAAAAGAACGCACCGTGAAAGGTACGTTCTAAGGGTGAGGCTTATTTTTTATTTGGGTTCTTTCAAACGTTGACTTCTTGTTTTGCGTTCATTTTTGATGCAACGAATTTAGCCAGGTCGACGACACGGCATGAATAGCCCCACTCATTATCGTACCAGGCCAGTACCTTCACTTTTCGATTTCCCATTACCATCGTGGATAATCCGTCGATGATCGCCGAATGAGGATTTGTGTTAAAGTCGATTGAAACTAAAGGTTCTGTTGTAAATTGTAGCACCCCGTGTAAAGAACTAACCGAAGCCGTAATGAAAGCTTCGTTGATTTCTTCTACTGTTACGTCTCTTTTCACATCCACAACCAGGTCCACTAGTGAAACATTGGGTGTAGGGACACGCAATGCCATTCCGTGTAGCTTGCCGTTTAATTGAGGCAGAACCAATGATAATGCTTTTGCTGCTCCAGTCGTGGTCGGGATGATCGATTGACCGCACGCTCTCGCTCTTCTCAAATCTTTATGTGGATTATCAATATTTTTTTGATCATTTGTGTAAGCATGGACAGTCGTCATAAGTCCGTTTTCAATACCAAATTGCTCATCTAATACTTTCGCAACCGGCGCTAAGCAGTTCGTTGTACAAGATGCATTCGAAATGACGCTGTGTTCTTCAATATTTAATGCGCTTTCATTTACACCCATCACAATGGTTACGTCTTCATTTTTACCAGGGGCAGTCAGGATGACCTTTTTCGCTCCCGCTTCTAAATGAAGGCTCGCTTGATCTTTTGAATTGAATTTTCCGGTAGCTTCAATCACAATGTCGATATTTAATTCTCCCCAAGGCAATGCTTTAGGATCACGATTGCTTAATAGTAGGACACGTTTTCCATTGACGATGAGTGCATCATCTTCCGTCACCACATCTGCCTGAAATGTCCCATGATTTGTGTCATACTTAATTAAATGTGCTAATGTTTCAGCCGGGTAGCTTGCGTTAATGGCTACAACCTCTAAGTTTTCCTCTAATATTGCTTTCCTGAAAACCATTCTCCCAATACGTCCAAAACCATTGATTGCAATTTTCGCCTTCATAAATCCGGCTCCCCTCTATATTAATGTTATACTTATATGTTTATTTGCTAAAAATAGTATAACATATTTAGAGAATATGTTAATAAGTATTTTGCGGATTTTTAATGTTTTATTATTCTGACAAATGAGCTTATTGAATGTATATTTTTGTGATTTGAATTCATACATTTTTTCAATGAAATTGATTTAAACATTGACCGTTCCTTTCCGCTCCAGGCACTTGCTTTCCGCGGGGCGGGCGGTGAGCCTCCTCGGCTGCGCCTGCGGGGTCTCACCTGTCCCGCTATTCCCGCAGGAGTCAAGTGCCTTCCGCTACAATCCACTCTGTGCTGATATATGTTTAGTGCCTATACATTTGACAGACAAACACCATCAAGCCTCAATAGTTACGATTAGAATTTTTCCTTTATACAAACGCAAACCAAAAAATCAATATTTATCGTCATAACTACTAATTATCTAGTGGACCAAATAAAAAGCCGACAAGAGTTTTCCTTGTCGGCTCATAAGTCATTCTATGGTTTTAGATCCCACTCCACTAATAGTGCATCAAGCTGTTGTTTGGTCTCATGTAGAGATCCGTTGTTGTCGATGATTGCGTCGGCAAGGCTTGCTTTATCCTTTAAGGGGAATTGGGAAGCGATGCGGGATGATGCGTCTTCATGGTTAAAGTTGTTCCGTTCCATTAGGCGGGATAGCTGGGTTTCTTCGTTCACGTATACTACGACTGTGCGATCTACCATCCACGTCAAGTTGCTTTCGAATAGAAGGGGGATATCCATGAAAATCGTGTTTTTACCAGCAAGAATGGCTTCATCTTTATGTGCGAGCATCATGCTTCTGACGGCAGGATGAACGATTCCATTCAGCTTTTTTCGTTTTTCTTCAGAGTTAAAGATGATCTGGCCGAGTTTTTCCCGATTGATGGTTGAATCTTGATCGTGCAGTATGTGTTCACCGAATTCTTCCACAATCGCAAGGTATGCCGGCTGATCAACTTCAACCACCATACGGGCTGCAAGATCAGCATCAATGATTGTATAGCCTTTTTCATTTAACATTTTGGAAACTGTACTTTTTCCACTTGCAATACCACCTGTTAATCCTATAATGCTAGCCATTTTCCTATTCCTTTCTAGCTCAGCCATTAAAACCTCAGGATCCCTATAAGGATCAATAGAACTCCAGGGAGAAATGACACTCGGTGAATCCACCGTAAATGAGAGAAGAATTCCCCCATCTTCAATCCTGAGAATAAGAACGTAAAGCTCATCACCAGGATGGCTAAAGTAAGTATGAATGGCGAGAAATTTAATAACGCAGCGCCAATTCCGGCACCGAATGCATCCAATGACAGTGCGATTCCAAGCATAAATGCTTCAATACCGGTAATCGTACCTGATCTATCAAAGTCTGCCGTTAACGGCCTTCTTAAAATTTGAACCACTAATCCTATGGATTTAATCTCAAAGTTAATTAACGTTTTTTCTTGGGATAATACCGTTTCTTTTTCCGGTCTAAAGAACTGGTACAGTACCGCCGCCCCGATCACAACCAGAATCAGCCCGCCGATCCTTCCAGCCCAAAGCGGAGAGATAATGGATCCGATGGTCTGACCAAGCAACATGGCCAACAGCAAGGAGCTCGCCGAACAAATGGATATGATGCTGATTGATTTTGTAGGGATTTTCACTTTTCGTAATCCGTAAGTTAAACCTGTGCTAAAACTATCAAGACTTACAGCAAACGCCAGCAGTAATAAGGAGATTGTTTCACTCATCTAATAGCCCTCCCAAAAATCATTACAATACTATATGGTAAGGGCTTATCAGATGTTAATTGTTCTCTCTAACGTTGGCAATCGGGACAATAGTGCGTCCCTCTTCCCGCTGAAACCTTCTTTTCAATGGGAGTACCACACTTTCGACAAGGTTCTTCTTTCCGGCTATACACGAAGAGGTTCTGTTGGAACATACCCATTTGTCCTTGAGAATTCACATAGGAGCGAATCGTACTTCCTCCCATTTCAACGGCTTCGGTCAGGGTATGAATGATTTCTTTGTGCAAACGTTCAATTTCTTCCTGTGAAAGAGATTTCGATTTTCGGTCAGGATGTATGCCTGCACGGAATAACGCTTCATCCACATAGATATTCCCCAACCCTACAAGGACCGTCTGATCTAATAATGTGGCTTTCACGATTCTTTCTGTCTTGCCCAGTTTTTCAGCCAAGTAACCGGCTGTAAATTCGGATTGGAATGGCTCCGGTCCCAACTGCAGGAGGGGTAGATGAAGCAATTCCTCCCCTTTCCTGAATAGGTGCATCGTCCCGAACTTGCGGACATCACGGTACCTGAGTTCAGTGTCATCCGTAAAATGAAATATGACGTGGGTATGCTTCTCAATGGGGTCACGGCTGTCGGACAAATTGTACTTCCCTTCCATTCTCAAGTGAGAAACCAGGGCCACGTCGTTTAAATAAAAGATCAGGAATTTCCCTCGTCTTCTCATTTCAAGTATTTCCTGCCCCTTCAAGCTATGAACAAACTCATCGGATTCGTCGGGGCTTTTAATCATCTTAGGCCAAAAAACCGAGACGTCTTTGATTTTCTTCCCAATAACAAGAAGCTCTAACGTCCTCCTGACCGTTTCTACTTCAGGCAGCTCCGGCACTCTGCCACCTCCTTATCAAACTCTACTTCGCGTCGTACCATGTTTGACCGTATGAGTAATCGACCTTTAATGGGACTTCTAACTCCATCGCATTCTCCATTACTTCAGGAACAATCTTCTTTAACACTTCGATTTCTTCTTCAGGCGCTTCAAAGATCAATTCATCATGCACTTGCAGCAATAATCGTGATTGAAGATTTTCTTCTTTTAATCTTGCAGCCATATCAATCATGGCCTTCTTGATGATGTCGGCTGCACTTCCTTGAATCGGCGTGTTCATCGCTGTACGTTCAGCGAAACTTCTTAAGTTGAAATTACGGCTGGTGATTTCCGGCAGATAACGTCGGCGATTAAGCAGAGTGGTCACATAGCCCTTCTGTTTTGCATCCTGTACGATATCATCCATATATTCTTTTACACCAGGGAAGCTCTCAAGGTACTTCTTAATGAATTCCCCTGCTTCTTTTCGTGTAATATCAAGGCTTTGAGAAAGACCGTAGTCACTGATTCCGTATACGATTCCGAAGTTAACGGCTTTCGCATGCCTTCTCATATTGGATGTGACCTCGTCCTTCGCCACCCCAAAGACGTCCATCGCTGTTTTCGTATGAATGTCCATATCATTTCTGAAAGCTTCAACCAATTTCTCATCCTTGGCGATATGAGCCAGTACACGCAGCTCAATTTGAGAGTAGTCGGCAGCGAACATGACCCAGCCCTTTTCAGATGGAATGAACGCCTGACGGATCTTCCTGCCTTCTTCAAGACGGATCGGAATATTTTGCAGGTTAGGGTCCGTCGAGCTTAATCGGCCCGTTTGAGTCAGAGCCTGGTTGAATCGTGTATGAATTTTACTCGAATCTTTATGGACGACCTTCAATAATCCCTCTAAATACGTGGATTGCAGCTTCCCTAGCTGACGGTAATGAAGGATATGGTCAATGATTTCATGCTTGGATTGCAGTTTTTCCAGTACGTCAGCAGAAGTGGAATAACCGGTTTTAGTTTTCTTCACGACCGGTAAACCAAGCTTTTCAAAAAGGATCACGCCAAGCTGCTTCGGAGAATTAATATTAAAGCTCTCTCCTGCTTGTTCATGTATGTTCTTTTCCAGTTCTTCCAGGCGGTGTGAAAGCTCTTCTTTCATGGTGAGCAAACGCGCTTGATCCACTTTCACTCCGGTGAATTCCATTTCGGCTAAAATTAGGGCAAGGGGTAATTCTAGCTCTGCATATAATTCATATAAATCATTTTCTTTTAACTCTTCCATACATGTGTTCTTCAATTCATGAAGAATGAATGCTTTTCGAGCAAGATGCTCTGATAGAATCTCAGTGGAGGGGACCTTCTGCTTGGCACCTTTTCCATATACCGATTCATCCGATTCAATGGAAGGCTGGCCGTGTCCTTTTGAAATAGTAGCGAAGTCTTCGCTCGATTCAGAAGGATTGATAATGTAGGATGCCAACAGCAGATCGAATTCGATCCCTTTTATGTCAACTCCCTGTCTCTTTAACGCAACTACCGTTTCCTTCGAGTTATACACATACTTTGCTGCGCTTTCGTTTTCAGCCCATTCCTTGAATGCTTCAGAACTCAATGCGGTCTCGAGCGTAAAGAAAATCGTGCCTTTCTCATTGTGCAGACTCATCCCGATTACTTCTCCGAGGTGGTAATTCTCCTCCAGCATTTCAATGTATAATGAACTTTCGTTTGAAAGATGTTCTTCTTTGATGGTTTCAACTACCTCAAAGGAGATATCATCCAGCTCCCGGGGCTCCTCTTGGGTGGACTCACCCATCTTCTCGAGTAATGAGTTGAATCCGAGATCCCGGTATACTTCCTTTAGTTTCCCTTCATCCATTCCGTCATAATTCAGCTCTTCCACACCAATCTCGATTGGAGCTTCTCTTAGGATGGTGGCGAGTTCCTTACTCATGATCGCTTGTTCTTTATTTTCTTCGAGCTTTTCTTTTAATTTCTTCCCACTGACCTGGTCAATGGAGTCTAGCAGCTTTTCAAGGGAATCAAATTCTTTTAGCAGCTTGATCGCCGTTTTCTCACCTACACCCGGCACGCCTGGAATATTATCAGAGCTATCCCCCATCAGGCCTTTCATATCGATGATCCGATCAGGAGTGATTTCCCACTTTTCTTTTATATGCTCCGGAGTGTACACTTCGATATCCGTTATGCCCTTTCTCGTTATACAAACCGTAGTAGTCTTCGAGCTTAACTGTGTCAAATCCTTATCCCCGGAATATACTTTTACCTCGTACCCGTCAGATTCCGCCTGCAGGGAGAGCGTTCCGATAATATCATCCGCTTCATAGTTTTCTTTTTCATAGCGTTTAATTCCGTATGCATCCAAAAGCTCGCGGATATATGGAAATTGCTCGGACAATTCCGGTGGAGTCTTTTGTCTGCCGCCTTTGTATTCTTTGAATGTCTTATGTCTGAAAGTCGTTTTCCCTGCATCAAAGGCGACTAAAATATGAGATGGTTTTTCGTCTTCGAGTATTTTTTGCAGCATGGTGGTAAAACCGTATACTGCGTTTGTATGTACACCTTTGTCGTTGTTTAATAAAGGCAGTGCGAAGAATGCACGGTAAGCAATACTATTGCCGTCGATCAATACTAATTTTTTGGACATGTAAGTACCTCCTGTAAAGGCTTCTGAATCTATATGTTTATTCTATCATGTTGGGGAATGAAAGGAAAAATGGGGGCATTATTTAGTCCTCTAAGATGACTTTCATTTCATTTTTGAATTCGAGTTATCTCTATGGAAAAGATTTTTCGACAAACGGATCATAAAATCGAAAAGAGGATCAAATATCATAATTTCGGATCATAAATTGCCCAGAGTGGTTCATATATCAAAATTCCGGATCATATATCCGAAAAGCGGATCATAAGTAACGCAAACTGGATCATAAAGTGAACGAGAGCATAATTTTTCAAAGAATTAACCGCCTGAAAAGGATAATTGAAGCATATTTTCATTAAAAACTCGTCAAATATACTTTAATCAAGCGAACCATTAGCCTAAATGAACAAAAAAACTGTTAAAGAATGAGATCACTCAATCTTCAACAGTTTCTTCTTTTATTCTGTATACCCCATCAACAGCCTAGCATACGGCGAGTCAGATGGTAAGATGATAACCGTTTTATCATCCACTGTTTTCTTATATGTTTCCAGCGTTTTATACAGGTCATAGAAATCAGGATCCTTGGAGAACGATTTGTTGTAGATTTGTGCAGCTTCGGATTCTCCTTCTGCCCTGATGACATTGGCGTCTGCCCCTGCTTTTGCAAGAAGCTCCTTTACTTCACGATCTGTTTCAGCGGTGATTCGTTGTTTCTCGGCATCCCCCATTGAGAGGTATTCCTGTGCCTTTGATTCACGTTCTGAAATCATACGCGTATAGACAGAGTTCTCATTTGCTTCCGGTAAATCCGTACGCTTCATGCGGACATCCTGTACGACAATTCCGTATCCATCCCGTTCAAGAAGCTCGTTCACTTTGTCCGTCACCCGATCGTTCAAACTTCCCCGGGAAGACTTTTCATCATTGATGATTTCATCATACTCTAATTGTCCGAGCTCCGACCTGACGACTGAGTAGATGAACTCTTCCATTTTTGTCTCTGCGTTAATGACCGTTCTTGCATTCTTGATCATTTTAAGAGGATCTTCGATACGCCACACGGCATAGTTGTCGATAAGCATCCGCTTTTTATCTTTTGTATTGATTTCAGCTTCCGTTACATCATACGTCATTTGATGCTTAGGCAGGGTAGTAACAGACTGAATGAACGGGATCTTATATTTCAAACCGGGTTCTTTGTCTATTCTTACGACTTCCCCGAATTGACGGACGACTTTATACTCTCCTTCTTTGACAATGAAGAGACTGGTAAACAGCAGAAGAATGACGGCAGCGAGAATGACTAGGAAGATTCCTAATTTTGTATAACGCTTCCACTCGATAGGTTCTTTCTTCTTTTGATTGATGTCAAAGACGTTTTGATCACTCATTCTCTTCACTCCCTTCCTGCTTCACCGGGCCGTTTTGATTTTCAAGCTGTCGAATCGGGAAGTACTTCAACGTTTCTCCACTATCCTTCATAATGTAGATTTCCGCATTTGGAAGAACATTTTCCAAGGTTTCTAATACAAGTCGTTTTCTAGTAATCTCAGGATTTGATTTGTATTCGTTGTACAGCTTATCAAATACGGCTACATCTCCACGGGCCTGCTCCACACGCGCAATTTTATCCCCTTTTGCCCTGGACATGATCGCATCTTTTTCACCTTTTGCTTCATTTGATCGCTGGTTCCGATATTTCTTTGCTTCATTGATTTTCGTGTTCATCGTTTCCCTTGCATCCGTTACGGCTGTAAAAGCTGATCGGACCTCTGCATTCGGCAACTCGACATCCTGCAGTTTCACTGCAAGAATGGAAATACCAATATCGTAATCATCAATCAGAGTCGTTAGTAAATCTCTTACTTCCGCCTCGATTTCCGCTTTTCCAGATGTTAACGCATCATCTATCAAAGAGCTCCCTATAATGCTTCTTAAAGAAGATGAAGTTGCATCGTAAAGGATTTCCTTCGGGTTGTCTGAGTTAAATAAGTACGTTTCGGGATCCGTGATCTTCCATTGAACCACAAGATCAGCGAGAACGATGTACTCATCTCCCGTGATCATTTTCGTTTCTTTCGGAAAGTCCTTGATCTTCCCGTCTTTTTCTTCATATCCAAATTGGAGACTGAAGGTTTCTTTAGACAGAACTTCCACTGATTGCATCGGCCATGGCATCTTGAAGTGCAGCCCAGGCTCAACGACCGGCTCTCCCGCTTCTCCAAATGTCAATACAAGCGCTTGTTCTGATTCATCAACGGTATACCAGGAAGTCAATAACACAACAATTAAAATAATGGCCGCTACAACCATCCCTGTCACCATGTAAATTCGTTTTAAACTCATATGCGCCCTCCCTTTTCTATCTCTATATCTTATTAATCACCTACTAAGATATACGGACTTACTACAAAAAGGTTTCAATAATATTAAGAGAAGATGACAAAAGAGGGAGTTGATATTGTGTGCTCGAGATGAATGGGTTCCTAACTGTATGCATGCGCCAGCGGGGAAGTAAAGTGTTGTTCATTAGAATGATAACGCTTTCAAAATAAAAAAGCGAAAAGACGAGAACGGGGTTAGCTCTCGCCTTTTCTTAACACCTTGGATGAAGGGGTTTCACTTAGTATCGTAACACCCTTTTATTAACAGGATTTAAACCTATTGTAAATGCAATGTAAAATAATTGTAAACTTACTAAGATTTGCTCTTCCCTTCACCCAGCGTATAGCTTGAAGACTGCTTGTATAAGGAAACTGTGAACGTCGTACCTTCATTCACTTCACTGTCTACTTCAATTTTTCCTTCATGGGCTTCGATGATATGCTTCACAATGGCTAAACCTAAGCCCGTTCCGCCTGAATTACGGCTTCTTGCTTTGTCCACGCGATAAAACCGTTCAAAAATGCGGGGAAGTTCTTCTTTACTGATTCCCATCCCGTTATCCTTGACGCTCACATGAACCATTTCTTTATCTTCCGTCACTGAAATCAAGACATACCCGCCCTTTGGAGTGTACACGATTGCATTACTGACCAGATTAATGAAAACCTGTTTTAGTCTGTAGGAGTCTACTTCCGCATGGCCCCTTGACTCAAATGACGTTTGAAGGGAAATATCTTTTGATTTCGCTTTTTCTTTCAATATCGGAATCACATCTTCAATTAAACCGGCAATCTCTACTTCATGCAGGGAAAGCTCGAACCCCTGTTTTTCAATCTTGGACAATTCCAATAAGTCTTGTATAAGGGATTGCAGGCGGTCGCTTTCCATCAGAATGATATCCAGGAAAGACTTTAACGTATCGGGATCATTCATCGCCCCATCCAATAGTGTCTCCGAGAAACCTTTAATGGATGTGATCGGTGTTTTCAATTCGTGAGAGACATTCGCTACGAAGTCTTTTCTCATTTGCTCGAGCTTTTTGAGCTCCGTGATGTCATGGAATACCACGACAATCCCTTTCCACTCATCGTTATGACCGATGATCGGCGCCCCATATACTTCATAATGCTTTCTTTCTATTTTGTGAGGAAGAAGGATCTGCTTTCTTAACCGTTCTTCTGTCATGAAGATTTCTTCCACAAGCTTATTCACTTCCTGATAGTGAATGACCTCATGGTATCTGACTTTTTTCAGCTGGATTTCTTTCAGATTAAAGAAATCCCTGAACGTCCGGTTCGTCAATACAACAAACCCGCGATGATCAATTAAGAGAAGGGCGCTCCCCATGTTTTCAATCAGCGTCGTTAAGCGATCCTGCTGCATTTCCTGGGAATTCACCATTTCCTGCAGATTACGGGCGAGAATGTTAATGGAGGTACTTAACATAGTCGTTTCATCCAGGCGGTCTTCGTATGTCCTCGCCCGATAATTCCCCTTGGCGAGCTCCATTGCCACATTCGTTGCCGATTCAATGGGCTTTGTATACCTCACCGTGATTCTCGATCCCAGAATGATAATGAGGATTAATGCAAGACCTAAGGAAATGGATAGCACAAACCAAATTTGCTGTATTCCTTTCTCAAAGGCTTCTACCTCGGTACTCATGATAAGCAATCCATTTAACTGGTTATCACCGCCCTTTAGCGGGTACCAATAATACCTGTACTCCACACCTGCTGTCACCAGTTTTCTATGCTTTTGCTTTACATCCCAGTTCTCCTGGATTTCATTTATGATCCTCTTTTGCTGAGGACCAACCAGTGACTCCGAGGTTTCCGTATCATGGACTACACTCCCTGAGTTATCAAGAATCGTAATCCTGACATCCAATATGTCACTCAATTCTTTGATCATCTCGGGATCGATTTCTTTCGGTGTCCCGTTTTCTTCAATGGAATTGGCCAGTAACCTTGCCTCTTTTTGAATCCGGGAATTAAATGTATCCAGATAGAAATTCTTGAAAATCTGACCTAGAAGCAACCCAAGTCCTATCAATACAGCGATGATCAGGGTGATTAGAGCAAAAAGAAGTTTTGTTCTAAACTTGGTCATCGATTTTTTGGCTCCTCCAATTTATATCCAAGCCCTCGGATGGTTTTTATATAAGTCGGTTTTTTCGTGTTGGATTCTATTTTTTCCCGTAAATGACTGATATGAACATCCACTATTCTGGTGTCCCCGGCAAAATCATAATTCCATACCGCACTTAATAGCTGATCTCTCGTTAAGACCCTGCCTTTATTTTCTGTTAGATATAAAAGAAGTTCGAATTCCTTGGGTGTCAACTCCATTAGATCACCTTGGAAATAAGCTTCATACTGTTCCGGATAAACCTTTAATTCTCCCACTTCCTTGTAATCTGTCGGCTCGATGGAAGATGGTTCGGCCGCTTCCTGTATGGCTTGACTGCGTCTTAGAATTGCCTTGACCCTCGCAACCACTTCACGAGGACTGAACGGCTTTGTCATATAGTCGTCTGCCCCAAGCTCCAGTCCAAGAACTTTATCAAATTCGTCATCCTTAGCCGTTAACATAAGAATCGGGATATTAATCTTCCTTTGTCGCAGTTCTTTACACACTTCGATTCCATCCATGGAAGGAAGCATCAGGTCAAGAATAATTAAGTCCGGGTATTGCTCAATCGCTTTATCCCTTCCTTCTTCACCGTCATGTGCCGTAGTAACGGAATAACCGGATTGCTCAAGATTGTACTTTAAGAGTGTTGCAATAGACTGTTCATCATCGACTACCAAGATTTTTTTGCTCATTTGTTGTGCCTCCATACAAAAGAAAATTAACCCCAACATCCAACGTAATTATGTAATTGTACTTTCATTATAATATAAATCTTGAGGGTTACCATCATTTAGAGAGATTTAATACTTTTTAGTTTTCTTGCTATACGTTACTAAACCGACCCAAACCTTATACTCTTCTTTTATATGATGCACTTCTCCCGCTTTCTTTATCATTTTTTGCATAATAAAAAGAGCTATGGATATCATAGCTCTTTCAGGTGTTTAGAAGTTTTCTAATGCATGGCTATTCATTTTCTCTAATCGGTGTGGGGGGCATACTTTGATGGTACCGTTGATGACCTTCTCATCTTCTTCATTGGTAGCTGTTACTTCGATAGTAACCAAATGAGTGTGGGGATCCACTTCCGTCACTTCAAACAGGAATTGTACTGTTGCGTAATGATAGACCGGTTTAGGGAATTCAATGTTTTGCTCTACTATATGAGAACCAGGACCCGGTAAGTATTTAGAAACGGCAGATGTGATGATGCCCGTTAACATGATTGAAGGCACAATCGGTTTTTTGAATGGCGTTTGAGAAGCATAATCATGCTGGATGTATAATGGATTGGCATCATTTGTGAGCCCTAAGTAAAGAAGCAGTTCGTTATCTTCTATTTTTTCTGTAAGGGTCAGCTTTTCACCAATCGTCATTTCTTCGATTTTTCTTCCCAGTTTTCTCTTTTTCCCTAATAACATAAGAAGCACCTCCGTGTATGTAAACGATTACAATTTTAAATAATAAAAATTGTTTTTATTATCTGTCTATTACTATTTTATCATTTATAGGGTTTCCATACAAAGAGTTTTTACGCGTTAGGTTTATTTTAATTTAATCTCATATCTAAAAGTCTAGTTGATTAAACTTCCTCGATAAGCATGTAGGGGTTGATTTCCGCTCCAGGTGCTCGCTTTCCGCGGGACGTGAGTTGAGCAGCTGGAGGGAAATCAACTTTCTGAGTATGTTCTTGTAAAAAAATAATAACAAAACCACCTAGCTGATCAGCTATTTCACTTAATAAATCAGGTATAAAACTAGAGTTTTTGGTACACGTTAATTTGAAGGTGTAGCTCAAATGTTTAAATATTTCAATTGATTGATTTTATTTTCCAGCTAATGAATTCTTATATTGAAAGAATTTGCTGAATAGCAAAGGGGTTACCTAAATGATTCTCTCAGCTTTTATCTTATTAAATATAATTGGTGTTTTTCTTTTTATTAAAACAAAGAAAAATTTACATATTCTTGAAATATTAGTTTATTGGCTAATTTCCTCATATCTTTTTCAAAACCTTTCAGCCCTTTGCTATATGAATTTTAATACATTAATGATTCCTGAAAAACTTAGTTATGAATTATCACATTTTTTAAATCGAACTGTTATATATCCTATTTTCATGGTTACTTTTCTTCACTATTTCCTAATATTAAAAAGTATCATACAAAAACTTTTATTATTCATATACTTTATTTCAGTATTAGTAGGGATGGAATATATAGAACATCTTTCAGGTGTTCTTATCCATGTTCATTGGAAAGTTTGGTGGTCTTTCACTTTTTGGCTGGCAGCTCTACTGGTTTTAATTGGATTTATGAAGTATTTTCGTAGAATCCTTTATAAAGGAGAATCAAAGTTATGAATGTTACCTTTGATTGGAATGAATGGTATTTCATAATAACCACCTCAACCATATTCTTATTTTATTTACCTATTCGAAAGTACTTTTCTCCTGTTATAGTAACGGTAATGTGGGTTTATAATGTCGTAATTAGTGGCTACTATTGATTACTTTCTTCTTGCCACCCCATTCAGACTTTACATTTTTGGTGATAATGCTTCCTATGAACTTTCTGGGGCACTATTTCACTTTATTATGTATCCTTGTGCAGCCTTACTTTTTCTGTATGGATACGATAAGTGGGAACTATATGGCAAGAAAACATTTTGGTATGTTCTGTTTTGGAGTGGATTTTCAATTTTTTTCGAATGGCTTACTGTAAAAAATGGAGCATTGACCTATACTGGATGGAAGCTAGTGTATTCAATTCCAGTTTATCCGATCGCTGCTGTATTACTAATTATTATTTTTCGATTTACTAAAACAAAACTACAGCATTTACCACTTCAACAATCCAGAAAAACTAACTAATATCTGCTTTTTACTTACCCTGTCCAATAGTTGAAGAAATAGTCAGCAACTACTTGCTCGATCTTCAGATTTAGCCCATTCAACTTAATACCCATTATTTCAAAATTGATTAGCTTGCTCAAAAAATATTAAAGAAAAGGCTTATCCTGTTCTAGTTCTTGGATTGGCCCCGTTACTGATTATGTATTTCAGTTAAAGCTGAAGACCACCTGACAGAACTTCAGCTAATATCCTATTCACTAATTTTCACGTTTAGTTTTGCAGGGCAGTATAAAATAAATTAAATTAAAAAGGAGATCCTACACAAGGACCTCCTTTAGCTCGAGACTACAGGGTTGCTTGATTCCTTTGTAATGAGAAAACTGGGTATACTCCCCTTTGAGAAAAAAACATTGTTTTTTGAGGGTGATGCTATCCAATTTATGGATCATTGCAAAGTGAATTTTGGCATACGTGTTCTCCTGTATCCTTTTTATCCAAATAGAGTTATCCTAACTTTTCCAAACGCGAACGCTTTCTTCCTTCTATCCCAAGGAACTCCTCAAAATCCAAAATCCCGTTAGTCAGCCTTCCTTATCATATCTTCAAGTGGAATTATAAACCTTATTGCAAATCATACAACAAGACTTTTTATCGCTCTTTATTATAAAACTCCAATAATTAACCGTCACATTTTTTCACGAAATAAAAAACTGACTCCCAATAAGGAAGCCAGTTTTGGATGGAATGTGTATTAAGCCAAAGAAGACATCACGTTTTTAACAGCGTCTGCTGAGTTAGCGAGTGCAGCTTTCTCTTCTTCGGTTAGTTCAAGTTCAATGATTTTTTCCAGTCCATTACCACCAAGGATGGTCGGAACACCCAGGTAGATACCTTCGAATCCGTATTCACCTTCTAGGTATGCAATGGCTGGGATGACGCGGCGTTGGTCCTTAAGGATGGCTTCTACCATTTGAACAAGTGAAGCAGCAGGAGCATAATAAGCACTTCCGTTGCCGAGAAGGCCTACAATCTCCCCTCCGCCTTTACGGGTACGCTCGACGATCGCGTCTAAACGGTCTTTAGGAATTAATGTTTCCAGAGGGATGCCTCCAGCGTACGAGTAACGAATAAGAGGAACCATGTCATCCCCATGGCCGCCAAGAACGAATCCTGTAATATCTTTCACAGAGAGGTTTAATTCCTGTGCGACAAATGTGCGGAAACGGGCTGTATCCAGAACGCCGGATTGTCCGATTACACGCTCTTTAGGGAATCCTGATTCTTTGAATACTGTAAAGGTCATAGCATCCACTGGGTTTGTCAGAACGATGATGTAGCAATCTGGCGAATACTTAACGATTTGCTGCGTGACCGATTTCATGACCTTTTGATTGGTTTGAACCAGATCATCACGGCTCATTCCAGGTTTACGGGCAATCCCTGCAGTGATGACAACAATATCGGAATCCTTTGTATCTTCATAATTGGAAGTACCGATAATGTTTGAATCAAATCCTTGTACCGGGCTCGCTTCAAGCATATCCAGCGCTTTCCCTTTCGTCGGGTCTTCATTTTGAGGAATATCAACCAGTACAACATCTCCAAGCTCTTTCTGAGCAAGCATCAGTGCTGTAGTCGCCCCTGTAAAACCTCCACCGATAACAGATACTTTTCTACGTTTAATAGCCATCATAATTCCTCCTATTCGTGTCATTATGTAAAGGAAGGAGTGCTCCAATTCGAAGCACCCCATCCCTATTTCAAATTAAGATTATCCCATGTTTTCGATTAAAGCAGAACCGAACTCAGAACATTTCACTTCTGTTGCTCCATCCATTAGACGGGCGAAGTCATATGTTACGACCTTAGAAGCGATTGTTTTCTCCATGGATTTTGTGATTAAGTTAGCAGCTTCTGTCCAACCAAGGTGCTCAAGCATAAGCACTCCTGAAAGGATGACAGATGAAGGATTCACTTTATCCATACCTGCATATTTAGGAGCCGTTCCGTGAGTTGCCTCAAAGATCGCATGTCCTGATTCGTAGTTGATGTTTGCTCCAGGAGCAATACCGATTCCACCAACTTGAGCGGCTAATGCATCAGAGATATAATCTCCGTTTAGGTTCATTGTCGCCACTACATCAAACTCAGCCGGACGAGTAAGGATTTGCTGTAGGAAGATATCAGCGATTGAATCCTTCACGATGATCTTACCAGCTGCTTCAGCATCGGATTGTGCTTTATTAGCAGCTTCCAATCCGTCAGCATCTTTGATCTTGTCATATTGAGCCCAAGTGAATACTTTATCCCCGAATTCTTTTTCAGCAAGCTCGTAACCCCAGTTTTTGAAAGCTCCTTCAGTGAACTTCATGATGTTCCCTTTGTGAACCAACGTTACTGATTTACGGCCTTCTGTGATCGCGTAATTGATTGCTGCACGGACAAGGCGGTTTGTCCCCTCTTCAGAAACAGGCTTGATCCCGATACCGGATGTTTCTGGGAAACGGATTTTGTTAGCACCCATTTCATCTTGAAGGAAAGTGATTAATTTTTTAACTTCATCAGAACCTTTTGCGTATTCGATACCTGCATAGATATCTTCAGTATTTTCACGGAAGATGACCATGTCAGTGTCTTCAGGACGCTTAACCGGTGATGGAACACCTTCGAAGTAGCGTACAGGACGCAGGCAAGTGAACAGGTCTAATTCCTGACGAAGCGCAACGTTCAATGAACGGATTCCGCCGCCGACAGGAGTTGTAAGTGGACCTTTGATCGCGATGAAGTATTCACGGATTGCTTCAAGTGTATCATTTGGAAGCCATTCGCCCGTTTTGTTGAATGCCTTTTCCCCTGCATATACTTCTTTCCATGAAATCTTGCGCTCACCTTTGTATGCTTTTTCAACAGAAGCATCTAGGACGCGTTGAGCTGCTGCCCAAATATCAGGACCCGTTCCGTCACCTTCAATGAATGGGACGATTGGATTGTTTGGCACATTAAGTTGGCCGTTCTGGTTTGTAATTTTTTCACCTTGTGTCATTATGTAACCTCCATTTATTCATTATCAAAGGGGATGACCCATAATTGCCTTATGCATTTAGAGTCAGTCCCCTTCCCTTATTCATTACACCAATATTTTCACCATTTGTAAATATTGATGTTTTAACCTCTTTGTTCTACAGGCACATATTCCTGTTTGCCAGGACCTACGTAATCAGCACGTGGACGGATCAGGCGGTTGTTTGAATACTGCTCAAGAATATGGGCTAACCAACCGGATACACGGCTTACAGCGAAGATCGGAGTGAATAGGTCATGATCGATGCCTAAGCTGTGGTAAACGGATGCTGAGTAGAAATCAACATTAGGCGGTAAGCCTTTATTAGATGTAAATACATCTTCTACCTTAACGGACATTTCGTAGTATTCACTTTGTCCTGTTAATTCAGTTAATTTTTTAGACATTTCTTTAAGGTGCTTGGCACGAGGGTCTCCTTGACGGTATACACGGTGACCGAAGCCCATGATTTTTTCTTTCTTCTCTAGTTTGTCCAGGATATAGGATTCTGCTTTATCTACCGAACCGATTTCAGTAAGCATCTTCATGACCTGCTCGTTTGCTCCACCGTGCAGTGGTCCTTTTAAAGCACCGATCGCAGCAGTGACACCTGAATACACATCAGAAAGGGTAGCGACACATACACGTGCAGTGAATGTAGAAGCGTTTAACTCGTGATCCGCATGAAGAACAAGCGCTTTATTGAACGCCTCGATTTCAACCGGCTCAGGATCTTTCCCTGTTAACATATATAAGAAATTAGCAGCGAATCCTAAATCCTTGCGAGGAGCAATCGGCTCTTGTCCATTACGAATTCGTGAAAAGCTCGTAACGATTGTAGGAATTTTCGCTTGAAGTCGAACAGCTTTCAAATAGTTTTCCTTTTCGTCCATTACATCTGCTTTATCATCATATAATCCAAGTAAAGACACGGCAGAACGTAAGGCTGCCATAGGATGGACTTCCTTGATGTTGTACATTTTGAAGTGCTCGATGACCTCTTTAGGCAATTCAGCGTTATCTGCTAATAGCTCTGTAAATTCCTGAAGTTCTGATGAAGTAGGTAATTTCAGATGCCATAATAAGTAGATTACCTCTTCAAAACTGGCATTGTTTGCTAAATCATCAATGTTGTAGCCAACATATGTAAGAGTATCATCAATGATCGAACTAATGGATGATGTTGTTGCTACAACCCCTTCTAACCCGCGAGTTGCTGTCATAATAACCTCTCCTTTTGTTAAGTATTTCTCTTTACCCATTTTCATATGAGCATAAAACCCTACATGACTATCAAATACGTCAGTAGGCTTGTTTAAAAAGAACATAAATAAAGGTTGAGCGATTGCTCAATTCCTATACAAAAAATGATTCCCGGCTCTTCCTGTGATATGACGAGAGCTTGGGATGCGCTTACATTTCCTATTATAAACAATTATCTGACTTTTGTGAATGAAAACGCATCAATTTCTATAAAAATTATTTTTCTAGAAAAATAAACCATAGCATTGAGGCTTACAAACGGAGTGATTATAGGGGTTTCTCATCCTGTTATAAAAGCACTAAATATGTCGAAGATGTATAATCAAAGTCAAATGATATCAGCTACACACTCTCACCAAAGAGATTCCTTAACCAACAAGAACTCCAGTGGCATTCTATAAGAACAACTCATATATTTTCATCGCGAGGTACGCAATACCTGCTCCAATAAGCGGTCCGACAGCTACTGCTTTAAATAATGCCACCGCTAAGACTGTGCCGAGGACAAGAGCAGTCGTAATATGAGGGTCCTCTTCCAACAGAGTTAACCCGCTCTTCGCAATTAACGCCACCGCCATACCAGAAGCGAGGGCAATCCACGCATAAGGGGACTTTAATGAGTCATACAGGTCTTTAAATCCGATCTCACCTGTAGCGATTGGTGCCAATACAGCAATCGTGATGATGGTAACACCCCAGTTAATTCCTTTGGACTGAATGGCCGCAAACACTTTTTCATCGATGCCTGCCAGCTTAAGAATGATTAGAAATGTTACGGCTATAATAATCGACTGGTTTTTTGCAGCGAATCCAATTCCCAGTAAGAGCAACAAAAACAGGAATGCCTGTGACATAAGTAACCTCTTCCTTTCGTAATCATTATCCTGCCATATCAACTTTTATCATTTGTTGTAAAATTGAGCAACCTCGTTAAATTAAACTTCCTTTCATTTCCTGTCTCCTTTAAAATAGAAGTAGAAGATCGGGTAGGAGGGAAGCCCTTGAATGTAGAATATGTTTATCGTACGATCCGGTTCATAATCGTTTTAGCCATCATCATGCTCTCGTTGATTTCACTCTATTACATATGGAAGCTTGCTTATCCCTTTATCATTGCCATTGCCATCGCGTTACTCATCAATCCTCTTGTGAATTGGCTTGAAAAATGGATACCCAGGATATGGGCAGTTGCTTTATCTCTCATATTGATTATTGCGATCTTTGCGGGGCTTATCACCTTATTGATCGCTGAGATTGTTTCCGGTGCGAATTATTTAGCAGAAGAGCTTCCTAAGCATGTCCAGACCTTGGTCAAATATGCTGAGGATTTTATCGTAGGTCAGGTGATTCCACTATACAACCAGCTATCAGGTTTATTCAAGAACCTTGAAGCCGGGCAACAGGATACCATATTAGAAAATGTCCAGACCGCCGGAACGAAAATCGCCACATCTGCAGGGGATTTCCTGCAAAACTTTTTCACCAAATTGCCTCAGTTGATTTCATGGATTCCCAACGCGGCATCCGTCCTGATTTTTGCCGCTTTAGCTACATTTTTCATCAGTAAAGACTGGTATACATTATCTGCCAAAGCAGAGAAAATCATTCCCGGAAAGGCAATGAGCAGCGGGAGAAAAGTATTCATCGATTTGAAAAGGGCCCTGTTCGGATTTGTGAGAGCACAGTTCACCCTCATATCCATCACGGCTATCATCGTGTTAATCGGATTGATCATTCTGAGAGTGGATTACGCTATCACCATTGCACTCGTAACGGGTCTCGTTGATATTTTACCGTACCTTGGCACAGGAGCGGTTTTCGTACCATGGATCATTTATGAGTTCATAACAGGGAACGTCGGATTAGGTATCGGTTTATCCGTTCTCTATTTGGTTGTCGTGGTACAGCGCCAAATCATGGAGCCGAAAGTCCTGTCATCCAGCATCGGACTCGATCCACTCGCCACCCTGATCGCTCTCTTTGTCGGCTTTAAGCTAATCGGGTTTCTTGGCTTGATCGTTGGTCCGGTTGTGCTGGTCATTCTATCCACTCTCAAAAGAGCCGGTGTTTTTGAAGATACGTGGAAATTTATTATGGGTGTAAAATAGGAAAAAGCACTGCTCCCCGTGAGCAGTGCTTTCTATATTATCTGTATATAATTACGTTTCCGTTATTGATCCAGCGCTTGAATAACTTATAAATGAACGGTTTGAACATTTTACGTGTAGGCGGAAGTAATAGCAGGAATCCGATTGCATCGGTGATAAAACCAGGCGTCAACAGAACGACCCCTCCGACCAGAATGCACAATCCATCAATGATGGCATCTCCAGGCAGCTGACCGTACTGCATATCCTGTTGTGCTTTTCGGAGTGCTTCCATTCCCTGCTTTTTCGCCAAATAAGCTCCCAGAATTCCTGTTGTAATAATCAGTAAAACGGTTGGGATCAAGCCAAACGCTTGTCCGGAAAGAACAAGCAACCCAATTTCCAATGCGGGCACGATAATTAACAATAACAATATATATCTCATGAGGAATTCCTCCATAAAATTTAATACTTATAGCTCTAATTATAACATATTAAGAATTTTAAGGTATTATGTGAGGATTGTCTTAGTTACCGACAAAAAGCCAGAGTCCATTCCAGACTCTGGCTTTTCACATTTTAACTTATAATACGCTTGCGTGTCCGTTATAGATGACACCGCGAGTAGCGTCTACTGTAATTTCCTGACCATTTGTGAATAGAGAAGTGGCATTGTCCACACCAACGACTACAGGAATTCCTAAGTTGATACCTACAACTGCTGCATGACTTGTCAGACCGCCTTCTTCAACGATCAAGGCAGAACATTTCTCAAGAGCAGGCATCATGTCTTTATCAGTCCCAATTGTCACAAGAACTGATCCTGGTGTAGTATTCTTCACTGCTTCATCTGCAGTCATCGCCACTACTGCTTTACCATAAGCAGATCTACGGCCAATTCCTTGACCTTTTGCAACGACGTCGCCTACCACATGGATTTTCATCAGATTGGTTGTTCCAGATTCACCGATCGGAACACCAGCTGTGATGATAATGCGGTCTCCATGCTTCGTCATTCCTGAATTGACGCTTTCTTCTACTGCCATATCAAGCATTTCGTCAGTAGTCGTCACTTTACGTCCAACTGTAGGGTAAACGCCCCAGACAAGTGCCAATCGACGTGATACGGAATCTGTTCCCGTTACTGCTACGATTGGAGCTTTTGGACGGTATTTGGAAATCATGCGTGCTGTGTGCCCGCTTTCCGTTGGTGCCACAATCGCATTAACGTCAAGGTTAAGAGCCGTGTGCGCTACAGATTGCCCGATGGCATCCGTCATATTATGCTCACTGTCTTTGCTGCGTGCCGCCAGGATATCATTGAAATTAAGGGCTGTTTCCGCTCTTGAAGCAATGTTGTGCATCGTTTGGACCGCTTCAACAGGATACGTACCTGCAGCTGTTTCACCAGATAGCATGATCGCGTCTGTACCATCGAAAATCGCATTGGCTACGTCACTTGCTTCTGCTCTTGTCGGTCTAGGGTTGCGTTGCATGGAATCAAGCATTTGAGTTGCCGTGATGACAGGCTTACCCATTGAGTTGCATTTCTTGATCAACATCTTCTGGACCAATGGTACTTCTTCAGCAGGGATTTCAACACCAAGATCTCCACGAGCCACCATCAATCCGTCTGATACTTCAAGGATTTCATTGATATTGTCTACACCCTCTTGATTCTCGATCTTAGGGATGATTTGAATGTGGGAAGCGTCGTGCTCTTCCAATAATTGACGGATTTCCAGTACATCAGAGGCACGGCGAACGAATGATGCCGCAATAAAGTCGACACCCTGCCCAATACCGAATACGATATCCTGAGCATCTTTATCCGTAATCCCTGGAAGGTTTACGGAAACACCAGGAACGTTTACACCTTTTTTGTTCTTTAACACACCGCTGTTGGCAACATACGTATGAATCTCGCCATTCGCTTTATCGATTTCCGTTACTTCCAATCCGATCAGACCATCGTCAAGAAGGATTTTGGAACCAACATGAACATCGTCGATTAATCCTTCGTATGTAACGGAGAATTTTTCAGTTGTTCCCAGTACTTCATTCATCGAAACGATGACGTTTGAACCTTGTGTTAATTCGATGGCACCATCTTCCATATTATTCGTACGGATTTCCGGACCTTTTGTATCAAGAAGGATCCCGACTGTTTTACCGGCTTTTTCGGCTGCTTCACGGATATTGACGATTCTCTGTCCATGTTCTTCATGGTCACCATGTGAGAAGTTTAAGCGGGAAACATTCATTCCGGCTTCGATCAGTTGTGATAACTTTTCTACACTCTCACTTGCAGGACCGATCGTACATACTATTTTCGTTTTTCTCATTTTCTTTACCTCCTGAAATCTTACAACAATTTAGATTGAAAGCTCTTTGGAAAGTCTGTACATGTCCAAGTCAATTTGATGTGGCTTGGCAAGTGCTTCAATAATATCGTAATCAACTAGTTGATTTTTCTCAATCCCTACTGCTCTTCCGCCTTTTCCATTAACCAACAGCTCTACTGCACGTGCGCCTAAGCGGCTTGCTAACACGCGATCAGATGCAGTTGGTGTTCCACCACGCTGAATATGGCCGAGGACAGAAACACGTGTATCCATTCCTGTTGCTTCAGTAAAACGATTAGCAAATTCATTTGCCGACATGACACCTTCTGCCACGATGATGACACTATGTTTTTTCCCGCGCTCCTGACCTTTTTTCAGACGTGTCACCACATCATCAAGATCGAATTTCTCCTCAGGAATCAGGATGGTTTCAGCACCGCCTGCAAGACCGGACCACAGGGCAAGATCTCCTGCATTGCGTCCCATTACTTCGATGATGAATGTTCTTTCATGTGAAGTTGCCGTATCGCGAATCTTATCAATCGCGTCGATGACCGTGTTCAGAGCCGTATCGAAACCGATCGTATATTCAGTTCCCGGAATATCGTTATCGATCGTTCCCGGTACACCCACACATGGATACCCCCATTCAGTTAAGGCTTTTGCACCTTGGTACGATCCATCTCCACCAATGACAACAAGACCTTCGATTCCATGCTTCTCTAACTGCTCGATGCCTTTTTTCTGACCTTCTTTTGTTTTGAATTCTTCACAGCGGGCTGTGTACAGCATCGTTCCGCCACGATGAATGATATCTCCAACAGAACCAAGTTCAAGCTTCTTGATGTTCCCGTTGATCAATCCGTTATATCCTTGATAAATACCGTACACTTCAATATCAAGGAAAATAGCTTTACGAACAACCGCACGAACGGCTGCATTCATACCTGGTGAATCTCCACCACTTGTTAATACACCAATCTTTCTCACTACGATCACCTCATTAAGAAATATGCCTTTATATGTAAATGAATTATACAACTTGTTAATGGTTTCACATATATCTAAGAAAAGGAAAAATGGAACAATCTATCCTGTTGCATTCATTACATTATTATGGACCAATAGACTATGGATTATTTCTAAAATAACACGAAGATACAAGGTTCTCAACAAGTTACTCGAAGGAAATGCTAAAGACGAAATAATCTATTAAATGGAAGCGTTTTAATTGTTAAAACCTTCAAAATACCGTCACAAAACTTTAATTTGATGGAAAATTAATGAAAAAGACTGACAAATGGTATTTCCTATTTGTCAGTCCATAGTTCATTATGATTTTACCCCAATTAAATCATTTAAAACAGAATATTCACCCATCGCTTTAAATTTTTCATAGCGATGCTGTATCAATTCATCTTTCTTCATTGGGATTAATTCTTTCAAGGATGCCTTTAGTACATCATTGATATACTGTGCTTGCTCTTCGACATCTTTATGAGCACCGCCTTTGACTTCCGTAACGATTTCATCAATGATTCCAAGCTCCTTCAAATCCGGTGCTGTGATCTTCATGGATTCAGCCGCACGTTTCGCTTGTGTAGAATCCTTCCACAGGATGGCTGCCGCCCCTTCAGGTGAAATTACGGAGTAAGTGGAGTTTTCAAGCATATGGATATGGTTTCCGACTCCCAGTGCCAGGGCACCCCCACTACCACCTTCACCGATGACCATGCAAATAACGGGAACGGTCAAGCCTGCCATCTCTACAAGATTTCTTGCAATGGCTTCACTTTGCCCTCTTTCCTCTGCCGCTTTACCGGGATATGCACCCTTTGTATCAATAAAGCAGATGATCGGACGATTGAACTTGTCCGCCTGCTTCATCAAGCGCAAGGCTTTTCGGTACCCTTCCGGATGAGGCATCCCAAAGTTCCGGCGAATATTTTCTTTCGTATCTTTCCCTCTTTGGTGTCCGATGATGGTCACCGGGACATCATGAAATTTCCCTACGCCAGAAACAATGGCTTCGTCATCCCCATACAGACGGTCACCATGCATTTCGATGAAATTCGTAAAGAGATAGCCGATATAATCAAGCGTCGTCGGGCGATTGGGATGTCGAGCTACCTGAACCCTTTCCCAAGGCTTCATGTTTTCATAGATATCATTTTCAAGCTTCGTGAGCCTGCTCTCCAATTTCTCGATTTCATTTGATAAATCGACGTCTGAATTTTGAGTGAACTCCTTCAGCTCGGCTATTTTTTTCTTGAGCTCAAGTACAGGCTTTTCAAATTCCATCTCATTTACCATGGCAGATCACCGTCCCACTGATGTATATCAAGTACTGTCCCGATTTTCTCTTTTAACTCGAGCCTCGAGATGACTCCGTCAAGTTGACCATGCTTCAATAAAAATTCTGATGTTTGGAAGTCTTCCGGTAAGTCTTCCCTGATCGTCTGCTCAATGATCCTTCTGCCTGCGAAGCCAATAAGTGCACCCGGCTCAGCAAAATTATAATCCCCTACGGATGCGAAACTAGCGGATACCCCACCTGTCGTTGGGTGCGTCATGATCGAGATGAAGAGTCCCCCATTTTCGCTCAATCGATTAAGGGCCACACTGGTCTTGGCCATCTGCATCAAGGAAAGGACACCTTCCTGCATTCTCGCGCCTCCAGATGCGGTGAAGATGATGAATGGGACTTTTCGCTTGTCGGCTTCTTCGATGGCTCTCGTAATTTTCTCTCCGACCACAGAGCCCATACTTCCCATTCTGAAGCGTGAATCCATGATGGCCGTCACCACTTCGATTCCGTTTACCTTACCTGAACCAGTCAATACTGCTTCATTCATACCTGTCTTCTTCCGATCCTTTTCGACTTTTCCTTCATAATCAGGAAAGCCCAGGGGATTCCCGGAAACAAGATCATGATCAAGCTCCTTAAAGGTACCTTCATCTATAAAACTATCGACTCTCTCCGGTGAGCTCATCCCATGATGGAATCCGCAATGAATGCACACCTTTAAGTTTTTTTGAAGTTCTTTCGTGTACATGATCTTTTTGCAATCAGGACATTTCGTCATGATGCCTTCTGGAACGTCGTGTTTAGCCGCTTCAGAAGGGATCGTTGCATATTTTTTCTTTTTGGATTTATTAAAAAGTTCCTTAAGCAAGGTGAAACCTCCTTAACTAATTACAGTAGCTTATACGTCTTCTGAAGGAAAAAAATGAAGGTGATATAGCTTTAAAATCAATTTCCCAGCGACAGCTTCCGCTTTCGTTTCTAGTAGTAAATGCACGATATATAACTGCTTGACTATCAGTTTAATGGAAAGGTTTAAAAAAAGATGTTGGAAATTGTCGCATCATTATCGACAATTTCCCTGACCCTTTTATACTTCTCTTGCACAGTCTCTTTATCTTGGTTTTCTATTCCTTGAAGCATTCGGGTAATCTCTTCTCTCATTCGCTCCGTTATCTTGATTTCTCCACAAATCAATGTTTCAAAATCATTTAAGATATTCCAAATACGTTGAGCCAAATGATTGGCATTCATCATCACGATATCCCTGAACACATCATCCAGGTTTTCCGCTTCTGATACTTTCTTAAAAAGAGCATCCATCTTCTTTTTTTCTGAAAATAGATCTTTCAGCGCTTCTTTTTCAATCATCATTTTCGTATAAAGAATATCCTCCTGGGCTTTATGGTCCTCGAGGATGAACATTCCTAACAAATCGATGAGGTGATGATCCCGAAAATCCCTTAGAAAGGTACCTTCGCCTCTTTTGGTTTCAATCAGGCCCAACAATTCCAACGCCCGTAATGCTTCCCTTACAGAAGAGCGCCCAACGTTCAATCGTTCGGACAGCTCTCTTTCAGAAGGGATCTTATCACCCGGCTTGAGGCCGTCTTTAGATATCATTTCTCGTAATTGGTGAACAATTCCAATATATACTTTAGCGTGGGAATGGAGAGAGTTCACTTCTGACATCATTCACTCTTCCCGATTACCGCTAAATCTTCTGTCTTTTTCCGAATATCTTCCGGATCCACCTTTAAACGGGCCACTCCCGTCTCCATGGCTGCCTTTGCGACTGCAGCTGCAACAGCAGGTGCTACACGCTTATCAAATGGTGCAGGGATGACGTAATCCTCGTTCAACTCGTCTTCTCCGATTAAAGCCGCAATCGCTTCAACAGCAGCCTGTTTCATCTTCTCATTGATATGAGTCGCGCGAACATCGAGTGCCCCACGGAAAATACCAGGGAATGCAAGGACATTATTTACCTGATTAGGAAAATCGGATCGACCGGTTCCAACCACTTTTGCTCCAGCCGCTTTTGCCAGCTGAGGCATAATTTCAGGCACAGGATTGGCCATAGCGAAGATAATCGGGTCCTGTTTCATAGAGGCAACCATTTCTTCTGTTAACGCTCCTGCAACAGAAACACCGATGAATACGTCTGCATCTTTCAGTACTTCTGTCAGTCCACCTTTGATCTGATCACGATTCGTAAACTTGGCTACTTCGTCCTTGATTCCATTCATTCCTTCGGGACGACCTTCGTAAATTGCTCCCTTGGAATCACACATAATGATGTCTCTCACACCATAACGGTAAAGAAGCTTAATGATCGCCATGCCCGCAGCACCGGCTCCATTTGCCACTACTTTGATTTCTGACATCTTCTTCCCGACAATCTTGAGCGCGTTCACCAGACCTGCCACGGTTACAATGGCTGTACCATGTTGATCATCATGAAACACAGGGATATTGGTCTCTTTCTTCAAGCGCTCTTCGATTTCAAAGCAATTCGGAGCTGCTATGTCTTCTAAATTCACTCCGCCAAAGGTAGGCTCAAGAAGTTTAACGGTTTCTACAATCTTGTCCACATCCGTTGTGTTCAAACAGATCGGAAACGCATCAACACCGGCAAAGCTCTTGAATAGAACCGCTTTACCTTCCATAACAGGCAAGGAAGCTTCCGGCCCGATATTTCCAAGACCTAAAACCGCCGTACCATCTGAAACAACGGCTACCATATTCCCTTTCATTGTGTAATCGTAAACCGTTTCAGGCTTGTCATAAATGACTTTACACGGTTCTGCCACCCCTGGGGAATAAGCCAGGCTCAGGTCTTCCGCATTCCGGACCTCCACCTTGGATGTTGTTTCTAATTTCCCTTTGTTTACCCGATGCATATGCAGAGCTTCTTCACGCAATGACAATCAACTCACTCCTTCTGTTTCTTTACATGCTATATGTCGATTCATGATTCACATAAATCTTCTAAATGTACATGATTTATATTGAAAAAAATAAAGTTATAGAGGTGGTCTGACCACCTTTTTCTATTAAACAATAATATAAATATTGGTTTTAGTAAAGTATGTTATTGTAATATGACATTTGCCTCACCCAGAACCTGCTGCATTTCCCTAAGAGCCTCCTGAGACGGGGACACACGTAAATGGTCCGGAAGCTGGACACTCTTTTTTTCACGTTCATAATAAACGATGACAGGATTCTCCCCTTTGAATCGGTTAATCGTTTGATGAATACGCTGCGTACACGCCTCTTCATCCTGACCGACGGGAATTTTCAAATAGAGCTTTTGATCCACTGCTTTCACTCTCGCCTGCACTTCTTCCATCGCTTCCACCTGATTCACAATGAACTGAAGCTTATCGTTCCGTTCTTCAACATTTCCACCAAACAGGAGGATATTCCCTTCTTTTAGACGAGTCATATTATTTCGATAGACATTCGGAAACACCACCGCTTCGATCTCGCCACTTTCATCACCGATTTCAAGGAAAGCCATCACTTCCCCTTTTTTCGTCCGGATGGATTTCACTCCGGTAATATACCCGCCGAAAGTGATTTTCGATCCCTTTTGAAGATCGGCTATTTGCTGTAAGCCAAGATCATCATACAGGTGACGGTAGGATGAAACGGGATGGTCAGATAAGTAAAGACCCAGCACCTGTTTCTCGAATTGAAGCTTCGTATCGATCGTCATATCCTCTACTTCGACATGCTTAGGCTTTAACAGGAACGCCTCTTCCTCATGAAACAGATCGGGATCACCTTCAGGGTTGACAAGCTCCGCATGCTGGGCCGCTACATCAAGGCTTGCAAGCAACGTTGCACGGTCCATTCCGAATTCATCGAACGCCCCGGACAATACTAAATTTTCGAGGATTTTCCGGTTAATCGTTTTGGAAGATACCCTCATGCAAACATCAAACAGGTCCTGAAATGGTTTTTCTTTTCTGGCACGGATGATTTCCTTTAAAGCAGCTGCCCCTATTCCTTTGATAGCCCCTAAGCTGTAACGGATCCTGTTCTTTCCTTCTACCGTAAAGACAAATTGACTCGTATTAATGGATGGGGGCAGGATCTCAATATCATAAAGCTTTGCTTCCCGGATATACTGAGCCACTTTCGTCTCATTTCCCACTACCGATGTCAGGAGGGATGATAAGAAAAAAGCAGGGTAATGTGCCTTTAAATAAGCCAATTGATAGGCGATCATACTATAGGCAACAGCATGGGAGCGGTTGAATCCATAATCTGCGAATCTGACAATCAAGTCATAAATGGTGTGTGCGACTTCTTCGGTATATCCTTTCCGTATTGAACCGGAAACAAAATGCTCCCGTTCCTGATCGAGGACATCCTTTTTCTTCTTCGAAACCGCTCTTCTGAGCAAATCTGCTTCCCCTAGGGAGAAACCGGCCATTTTCGAAGCAATTTGCATGATTTGTTCCTGATATACAATGACGCCGTAAGTCATTTCAAGAATCGGCTTTAAGTCAGGCAAAGGATAGTCCACCTTTTCCACGCCGTGCTTCCGTTTAATATACGTCGGGATGTTTTCCATTGGCCCCGGACGGTACAACGCGTTAACGGCCACAATATCTTCAAATGAATTAGGCTTCAGCCTTTTTAAAACATTTCGCATACCTTCTGATTCAAGCTGAAAAATCCCATTGGTCAGCCCTTTACTTAATAATTCAAAGGTTTTCGGATCATTCATGGGTATAGACTCAATGGAGAATGTTTTATTGGTTCCCATTTGAACGTTCTTCACAATTCTTTCTAAAATACTTAGATTACGGAGTCCGAGGAAATCCATTTTCAACAATCCGATTTCTTCCAGTATATCCATAGAGAATTGAGTCAGATGGATTCCGGATGAACTTCCCTGGATGGGTACCCACTGCACTAACGGAGCTTCACTCATCACGACTCCCGCCGCATGGGTCGACGTGTGTCTTGGAAGCCCCTCAAGTTTAAGAGCCGTCTGAAATAATTTCTTATAATGATCAGAACTTGTCACAAATTCGCGGAATCCCTTAGACTTTTCATAGGCTTCCTGCAGCGTGATCCCCAACTGATTAGGGACAAGCTTGGATACTTGCTCCTGCTCCTTCATATTCAAGCCGAATACACGACCTGTATCACGAAGGGCTGCCTTTGCTGCAAAGGTCCCGAACGTAATGATCTGGGCAACGTGAAGGCTCCCATACTTCCCTTCCACATACTCGATCACTTCGTCCCGTCGGTGATCGGGAAAATCGATATCAATATCCGGCATGGAAACCCGTTCAGGATTTAAAAATCGTTCAAACAGCAAATGATGCTCGATCGGATCCACATCTGTAATCCTCAATGCGTAAGACACCAAGGAACCAGCTGCCGATCCCCTTCCCGGTCCAGTCAGGATCTTTCTTTCCTTCGCATACTTCATAAAATCCCAGACAATCAGGAAGTAATCGCTGAATCCCATCCTGCCGATGACTTCAAGCTCATAATCCAATCGTTCTATGTACTCATCGGAAATCGATTCTACCCTTTCACTCAGGCCTTTCTCACAGAGGTGGGTCAATTCCTGAAGGGCTGATACTCCCTCAGGCAGAGGATATTTCGGGAGGAGCTGCTGATGGAAAGGAATGGTCAGGTGGCATTGATCGGCAATCTTCATCGTGTTTTCAAGCTCCGTTACATGATCAGAAAACAACTCCACCATCTGCTCTTTGGACTTGAAGTAGTACTCCTGTGAACCCAATACGTCCCGGTCATCTTCAGAAAGCTTCACTCCGTCCCTGATCGCACCCATGCACTCATGGGCGAAATGATCTTCCTGGTCTAAATACTGAACATCATTGGTAGCCACCATTTCCGTTCCCGTCTCTTCAGCCACCTGCTGCAACAAAGGAATAAGAGTATCTTCAAACGGAATCCCATGCTTTTGGAGACTCAAGTAAAAGGATTCCCTGCCGAAGATCCGTTGATAGGTGTGGATGCACTCCTTTGCTTTTTCACTTTCATCATTCAATAACAGGTTCTCAATCTCACCTTTGATCCCCGGAGTGATGGCAATCAACCCTTCACTATAGGAAGAGAGCCACTTCAACGGGAGACCATCTTTCGACTTTGCCCCGATCGCACTCGAAATCTTCAATAGATTTTGATACCCCGTTTGATTTTTCACGAGGAGAACAAGGGGGTAGGATCCTTCCTCTGACGCAATATCTGCGGTCAACCCGATAATCGGTTTTATGTTTTCTCTTAAACACGCCTTATAAAAAGGGATGGCGGCATACATCATATTTTTATCGGTTAAAGCCAGTGCTTTATACCCTGAATTCTTCGCTTTATGTACAAGTCCATTTATCGATATCGTGCTAGACAAGAGACTATAGGCACTCGCTACTTGTAAATGAACAAATGACATGTTATGCACAACCTTTTTCTCAATATACTTTTATTATAGGAAAGAAACCGCAAAAAAGAAAATATGTTCTCCCTCATATCTTGTCTACTAATCCCATATAGTTATCGTAAAGACACGTAATAGATGGAGATGATGAAATGGCAGAAGCTTTCTTTCCGGAATTATTCAAAAGCTTCTTTATTGCTATGGGGGTATTACTGGGAGGATCACTCCTCGGTGGGCTGGCTTCATTCGCAATGGGACAACCTTTATTCATTGAAATGAGACGACTATCCGATTTCCTGCGCATCTGGGCCATCATCGCAGCGATCGGCGGAACATTCGATACGGTCTACAGCTTTGAAAAAGGCTTTCTGAACGGGGAGACAAAAGAACTCTTCAAACAATTCCTCTTAATTCTTTCCGCTTTAGGAGGAGCCAACACCGCTGCCATGATCATCTCATGGCTCACACAGGAGCATATGCCGTCATGAGAATCCCACCCTTTTATCGGCTTCCCTCCTGGCAGCGATTCTTTGCAGGGATGGTTGTAGGCGGAATCATCAGCTGGATGATCTTCTTATTCATGTTCGGAACCATGCATGAGAAGCAGGCCCAAAAGATAGAAGAACAGAAAAACGACATCAGCAAACTGAAAAACACCTTGTCCTATCTTCAAGAAGAATACAAACAACTAAACACTGAAAACGAACATGAACTCACCATCCAGGAAGTCAAAGTGAAAATCATCAACAATACGAAAACAAAAGTCGAGTTACTCAGTATTCACGAAACAGAGGATCAGTTGAGCGAGGATTTGCGGAGCCTTCTGACCAAAGACTTAGAAACGGTGTATGGGAATAAGGAACTCATCAAGAAGATCATTGAAAATAAAACGGTCAAATTGAATGATAAAGCTTTTAACCTGAAGGTCCGGGAGATGTACTTTTATACGACTACACAGATTACGTTGGAGTTGAAGTATGAGGAATGATGTTGGTGGACGAACCTGTTGGAGAGGCGTTAGTGCCTTTTGATGAGAGGTTCGTCTTATTTTGGGCGGCCTCTGCTGCCGGTTAGCGAAGACGGGAGAGCTGCACTCCATGTCGTAATGCATACCTATTTAAAGAAAATTCGACACGGAGGATCAATTATTCAAAAAGAGGATCAATAAATCAAAATCAGGATTAATAATCTGTAATCAGGATTAAAAAAATCCCAATCCGGATCAATCTCTTCACAGAAGGATTCCTCATCAGGAATTTCAATCCGAATCCGGCCACTCAGACCCGTCCAGGATCCTACTCCAGCTGAAAATAGACAATCGAAAGTCATTTCACGTCCAAAAGCAGCTCATCTACTATGCTGAAAGTGCCACTTATCATCAGCATGATCTTTCTTTAATCTGCACCAGGACTTTAACCTCTACACTGTTCTTTCATTCACTCCGTATAAATGCACGCTCACGATTTCCCTTAACAAACAAATCATACTCTTCCGCAAAACGCTCTGCCTCTTCCAGGAATGGATAATGGTTACTACTCTCAAAGATTACTAATCTCGAGTGCGGTATACCTTCAGTCATCTCAATGGAATACAGTAAAGGACATTGGACATCATATCTGCCACATATGACCAAAGTGGGGACTGAAATAAACTCCAGTTTTCTACTTACATCATAAACTTGTAACTCCCGGATAAAAAAGTTCATTCGTGCAGTAGACAACCCTTTATGAATGTCTAGTGAAAAAAGCTCACCATATTTTTCAGGAGAGTATAAAGACAATTTCGTCCTTTCCACCGTTAGTTCTTTTCTTTTTTCCATTGGTAAATCCGACTGTTTTAACGTTTCTATCAGTTCCTGCATCCTGTGGAAATCCGGATGCGCAGAATTATAAATACAATCTTCTGAGAAGGTCATATATTCTCTTGAGGCCGCTCCAACAATCACATTAACATGGAGGCTTTCTGAAAAGTGGATTCCGTAAAGTATCCCTAACATCCCTCCTGTTGAATGACCGGCGAACCCCCATTGAAGAAACCCTAAAGCTTCACGAATCGCTTCCAAGTCGAATATGGATTCCAGCATACTCAGCTGATAGGGTTCGTTTGCTTTCTCCGATTGACCGGCTTCCCGTAAGTTGATTAAAAAGACTTGGTTTGTCCTTGTAAATGCCTCTGCAAAATAGTCACCGGTTTGGTTAAATTCTGAATAATGGTGGGTCACACAAAGCGGCGCTCCCTGACCCTTGATAAATAGCTCAAATACTCCGCGTGTTGTATGTAGTAATTTCCTTTTCCATTTCTCCATCATCATGTCCCTTTCTGAGCTAAAATATTTGGCAATGATACCAAAACTTAAAACATGATTTACTTAAAATAATCCTAAATAAGAAAATAAAAATATTAACACCACATACTTATAAGCATTTCTTGATGATTTATTTTCCTTTTTATATCTATGGTTAAAAATCCAAGTAAAACTATGATCAACACATATGTAATAACTTCCCTTATTGACGACAGTCCACTCATAAGTGTTAACAGTAAAACTAAACTCACCATGAATATGAACGATATAGGAATATACTCAAGTTTAAATTTGACATTTTTCAAGTGAATCAACACCAATATTTCCCTTCATTTTTAATTTGATAAAATCGAAACAGCGCTCCTATAAATACAGCACCTACAGCAGCCATCAATAGGTACCTGAATTTGAATAACCACTGGTGTTTATATTCATTAGGGTCCTTCCACTCCTGAATATCTTTTTCCAAAGTGTAAAAGAAAAGGAGGATCGGCGGTAAAACAATAAGTATGATAATCCCAAGAAAGAAAACCTGATTGTAATACATCATGGATGATTCCTTCAGAAAAACTTTCAACTCTTCACCCCGTGCAACAAAAAGCAAAATCAACAGCATGACATTGGATGTGAAAACGGCAGAGAGTTTTCTCCCTTTCTTAATGTCCCTTATGTTTAAAGATGGAATCAAAAAAGGAGGACAAGCACTGCCGATGCGTAAAAATATGTACTTCCAGACATGGGATCCCTCCTCTTTTCATTAACAAACAAAAAACTGAGACATCCAGGCAATATAGTATGAGCCCGGGATAAAGATCAGTTGCGCGATCACTGTCCCGAACAATCTTGAAATGATCATCATGATGGAAAGACCTTTTAATTCTGTATAATTCCCCTTCCCATTTGCCACATCATCAGCCAACACGGAAATCTTTGGATCAATGAACAGGGTAAGTAAAATGGTTGCGATACCATTGATCAACCCCGAAGCCATGGTCGCACTGTGTCCTCTATCAGGTACGATGATCGCAGCATATAGCGCAGATAGAACACCAATCGTGTAAACCGCTGTAATCATCATATTGATGAAAAACAACCTCTTGGGGATTGCCCTGAAATTGATTCCCGTCAAATATCTTCTACCCGGTTTGGCGATATGATTGATCCCTCTTTTATAAAGGTCATTTTTAAACCCAAGCTTGATCAATCGGGGAACAGAACCTCCCTGCTCTGAAAGGTAGATAATTCCCCTGGAGAACAAAGCAACGAATGTAGGCAATAATATAATTCCCAGGATTGTCCCTAAAGTCGAGGCACCAATCAACACCCTGAATTGCCCTTCTATCACTTCTAATTCTCTGCCATCTGGTGCAGCATCGATGAGACCGCCTGTAAAAGGCTGCTGCATCATATTCGACATCCTTGAAACAATGACCATCATATTAAACAAAGATAGACCCGAAGCGATTAGCTTCACCCTTGCCCCGGATAACCGGACAGCATAAGCAAGGGTTTCAATGCTATGTATAATCAGAATAAATAGTGCAATTGATATAACTGGTAAAGAAACAAACTCCACGACGACAGCTCCCTTTTTTATCCAAAACATATTATAGCATTAAAAAAGGAACATTCCGTATTTTTGAAATGTTCCTTGAATTCGGCTCTCCATTATTTTCTATACGCCTCATACCAATGAAAAGGTTGAAGTTCTTTTAAAGTCTTAAATAGTAGATCACCTTCAGGATGAAAAATTCCAACCTTCACGCTCGCTCCCCAATAGAAAAGCCTCTCCTGACAAATACCACAAGGTGTTAGAACTTTGTACTCGGAATTTTCATCATCACGCACGACACAAATGGAATGAGTCACTTCAGTATCCAGTTTATGCGTTTCCAGTATGGCTCCCGTTTCGATACATAGTTCTGTGGAAGCATTGATGATTTCAGGGGAAACGCTAGTAAGGACCTCTCCTCTTTTTGTATACATAGCAGCAGCACCGCCCCAACCTGTCGGGTATCTTTTTTCGATTAAGGCTACCGCTTCTTCGAATAGTGTTTTTTCAATGTTCATCTATTAGCCCCCTCTAAAATGCAAATTGCAAACTTCCTATTTACTCTATACTACGTTGGTCATTTTCATTTTACCAGGCGAATGGAGGGCTGAAATCTTCCTATTCTAACTAGAAATCTATTGAAATGTTCGTATTTACTGCTTGAATAAGGGCTCTGTCGGAGTAAAACCTTCGATCAGTACTCTCTCCAGCGATTTTATGATCCGGTTTGGACTCTTTATGATCCTCTTTTTGAAAATATGATCCGGTTTTGGGAACTTATGATCCTGATTTTCGATATATAATCCTGATTATCATTTTATGACCCGTTTGTCGAAAAATCCTCATTCAAGGGCTACCGTCGTTTTCCCTACAAAAAAGAAAAGCTCCCAGGCATTTGATCAAATGCCTGGGAGCTTTGGTGCAGTCAATCCTTCTACTTCTGAATCGCCGGAAAGTGAGGTACCACATACTCCCCCAGCTCCTGAATAACTTCATCAGCCGGACGCTCACTGTCAAACAGTGCAAAGAAGAGATGATTCACTCCGGCCGCCTTATAGATGTTCAGCAATTCAATGAGGTAGTTCCGGCCGATCCGGAAGCCAAGGCGGATCGGTGTTGGGATTTCATTTGGATCCTCGGCAAGATCCAGGTGCATCGGTTGGCTGAATGGCTTGAAGAGACCTGGATGGTACTCTTCTACAAGGCTTCTCCAACGACGGATGGTCAGCTCTTGATCATGAGGACTGCGTGGATAGTACATCCACCCATCTCCATGTTCAGCGAACCACTTCATGTCCTGCTGGGCATAGCCGGTAATGAAAGTCGGGATGCGTGTGGTCGGTTTTGGAACCAGATTCGCCCCTCGGATATTCCCTCTCGTTGACTCAATATGAGGAAATTCACTGTACAGGACGTCCTGGAGATAATGATAGGCTTCCACGAACGTCTGCCCCCGGTCCGGATGGGATACACCGAGTGCAGCAAAGTCCGCCCGTCGGTCACCCGATGATACACCGAGCAGAACCCTGCCTGGGAACAATTGATCAATAGTGGCGATTTCCTTCGCGACACGCAATGGATGGCGAAGCGGCAATACCGCCGCAGCCGTTCCAAGTGCAATATCATTGGTCTTCCCGGCGAGATAGGTTAAATAAATCATCATGTCATAAATCTGCCCAACTGCCGGATCTCCAAAGTTCGGATCCTCGAGTAGAACATCCCTGAACCAAAGGCTTGTGAAACCAAGTTTCTCTGACAATTGTGCCAGTTCTACCTGCTTTTCCATCGTCGGGGTGTCGAAACGGTAATTTTCAAGAGGAATATGAAGGCCTAACGTCAATTCACCCTCTTTATACATGCGGTTATAAGCTTTGTGATGTGAGAATGGATTCATCTTTTCCTCTCCCTTTTTTCATTTGACAGGAGGCGGCGTATAGGGCCGCCACTGTCCAACTGGTCATGACAATATCCTTTTCGCTCTAATGATGTTTCTTCTGTTGATCCGCTCGTTCTTTCCATACTTGAGCCATTCTAACGTCCTTAGGCTGATTTTAGTTCAATGCCGCGGAGCCATGCTGTTAATACAACGGCTCCCGCCACCATGATGGCACCGATCCACGGGGTATGGATCAAGCCGATTCCATCGACGATCATCCCACCAACAAAGGAACCGATCGCGATCCCGACGTTAAATGCGGCGATATTCAAGGCTGACGCCACATTGACTGCTGACGGTACATACTTTTCAGCCAGGTTGACAACAAGGACCTGCAGCCCCGGCACGTTCATGAAAGCGAATAATCCCATTAGGAAGATCGCGATCAGACCTGCCACTTTAAATGGTGCTGCGAATGTAAGAACTAACAGAATGATGGCTTGCATCACAAACATCCAGAATAACGCTTTTAAAGGACTCTTGTCGGATGCTTTTCCTCCGACGACATTTCCGATGGCAACGGCAATTCCGTATACAAGTAAGATGATACTCACCCATTTTGCACTGAATCCCGTCACGTCTTGCAATAAAGGTGTTAAATAAGTGAAGGCGACGAACGTCCCGCCATACCCAAGTGCTGTGATGGCAAAGGCTAATAATAATCGAGCATTCGTTAAAATCTTCAATTGTTCACTGAACTTAGCTGGTGGTGCTTCTTTCAAGTTCTTCGGTACAAGGATGGAACTGGCGATGATGCCTACAACACCGAGAAGGGCTACTCCCCAGAATGTGGCTCTCCAGCCGAATGCCTGGCCGATGAATGTCCCGAGTGGTACTCCTGTAACCGTCGCGACCGTCAAACCTGTGAACATAAAGGCGATCGCACTGGCCCGCTTATGGGCAGGCACTAAATCGGCGGCAATTGTCGATCCGATCGAGAAGAAAATCCCGTGTGAGAATGCGGTGATAAATCTGGCAACGAGCAATAACCCGAAACTGGTGGAAAGTGCTGCAACCGAGTTCCCAACAATGAATATAAGCATCAACGACATAAGAAGGGATTTCCTGTTCATCTTACTGGTCAATGCTGTCAATACGGGGGCTCCAATGGCCACTCCGATTGCGTAGCCTGAAATCAATAGTCCTGCAAGTGTAATCGATATCGATAAATCATCGGCAATCGATGATAATAATCCAACTGGTACAAATTCTGTCGTTCCAATTCCAAAGGCACTGATGGCAAGGGCAAGTAACGCCGGTGTGCCACCTTTCGTTTTTGACTGATCTATTGTAGCTGAGGCTGAACTCATAACGTTTATTCCTCCTTAAAATGGATAATTCGTTTATTGAAATGAGAATCGAAGGCGCCTTTCGTTTCTCTGTACACATCATGATAATGGGTACAAATAATTAATGGAAGTACGCACTTTAAAGTCATGTAGGTACTTTTTTGTAACCTAAGAACCTTTTTGTGCCTATATACTTTTCAAACCTCTTCTGCTAAATCCAACAGGTACTGTTTGAAAAGCTAAATTGAATTATGAAGGATAGCTATCTTTTTGAGAAGAACGCACTTTGAAGTGGCATAGGCACCTGGAAGTACCCATAAGAAGAAGGAAGCTCATTGCTAGTCAAAAGGATAGGAACTGGTTACACTAAAAATGAATGTTTCTATAGAGGAGAGTAAATGATGAAAGCACTCATATTTGAAAAATTCGGTGGACCGGATGTCCTCCATTATCAGGAGATCGATTCTCCCCAAATGGGACGGGATGACATTTTAGTTGAAATGAAGGCAATCGGCCTGAATTTCGCCGATGTATATAGAAGAAAAGGAAACTATCACTTAGCAGGAAACCCTCCGTACATATGTGGATATGAAGGGGCAGGGATCGTCAATCGTGTTGGAAGCAACGTGACAGGAATTGAGGTCGGGGATCGCATAGCTTTTGCAGATGTACCCTATGCGAACGCTGAACTTGTGGCCGTACCAAAGGAAAAAGCCATTCCACTGCCTGACGATATATCGTACGAAACAGCTGCCTCCCTTTTATTACAAGGGCTCACTGCCCATTACTTAACGAAAGACAGCTATAGTATCAAAAATGGGGATACTGCTTTAATCCATGCGGCAGCAGGCGGTGTGGGACAGCTCCTTGTACAAATCATCAAGATTCTAGGTGGCACAGTCATCGGTTTAACGTCCTCAGAAGAAAAGAGACAAGCGGCGTTGTCCACTGGAGCCGACCACATGTTTTTATACAGCGATGACTGGAAAAAGCATGTTGAGGATGTTACTGAAGGTAAAGGCGCGGACGTTGTATATGAATCCGTAGGTTCCACGTTAATGGACAGTTTTGAGGTCACCCGCATCGGAGGGACGGTCGTATTCTTCGGTATGGCTGGAGGAGATCCTGTTTCCGTTGATCCCCGAATGCTGATGGACACCTCGAAAACCCTGACAGGCGGAGACCTATGGAATGTATTGACGTCTCACGAAGAACGGGTGACCCGCTCTCACGAATTATTCGGATGGATCCAGGAAGGAAAGTTGAAGGTTTCTGAACCAACGGTCTTTCCATTAAGCGAAGGCGCAAAAGCCCATGAATACCTGGAAAGCAGAAAAAGTACAGGAAAGATTTTATTGATTCCGTAGAAAAAGGACAGTCATAATGAAATAGACCCAATCCCTTGTAGGGTAAGTACTGATTTATTGTAGAGTGATAAATGGGATTACGAATTCACCTGTGATTTTAACATAAAAAAAGCCATAACGAATTTAGCTATTCGTTATGGCTTTAACATTAAATTCAATTTCGCATTTTCTTCATACTATGAAACAACCTCAAATTTCAAAGTGTTTCGATGGACTTGGATATACTCACCGGTTGACTTATTCATTACCTGAGATACTTCCTTGGTGTGCGTTACCTCAAACCAATCATTTTGTATATCCACCATTAATTTTATTTCCACATCACTTTCTCCATATTTTAATCCACTATAAGATAATTTCGTCATCGTTATCATCCCTTTCTTATTTCCCCCTGCCGTCTATAAATCCTGAGCTAACCGAATCATATCCCGGCACTGAATTCCATTCTCAAATATTTCATCTGAATAGTGTCTGATGAAAAAGTCCATATCCACACCAACGATTCTAAATCCACATTTCTGATAAAGAGCCAATTGGCCTATTCCAGAGTTCCCGGTACCAACTTCAATGGTCTTGTAGCCTTTGGAGCTTGCTACCTTAACAGCATCCATCACCAGCTGCTTTCCAATCCCTCTGCCATGCATCTCTTCCGCAACCGCCACATTCACTAACTCGATGGTCTCAGGTCTTGTTGGAAGTAGTACATACACTCCAACAATTTCCTGTCCAAGTTCAGCTACAAAGCACTCTCCCCGAGTAACATATTCTTTTACGATTTCTTCTGAAGGATCGGCCAATAGCAGTAATTCCATTGGGAGATCTTCATCTGTCTTTCGCTTTCTAATGATCATTTTTTACCTCGCTTAAAAAATTGGGATTTCTTTTATAAGTTATTATACTACCCGTTTGCTGAAAAGATAAAAGGCAACGATTTGCTTATGAGCGGCGGTAACACCGATACCATAAAAAAAGACCCAACCGTTATGGCGAGTCAAGAGTCGTTTGCTTTTTTAAAATAGGACTTCCCCAGGAATTAGTTCTTGTAAACCGTCAACTTCTCTTCTGCTGATGTTCGACCCCTCACCTGAGGTACTTTATCAAAGTATCCCATATGCAAGAATCCTACAATCTTCTCGCCAGGCTTCACGTCCAATAAGTCACGCACTTTTGGATCATAAATATGTGGATTCGTTTTCCATACAACTCCAAGCTTTTGTTCCCAAGCCAGCAACTGAAAGTTTTGAATCAGCGAGCTGACCGCACCAAAATTCTCTTCCCATTGCTTTTGTCTCGGATCTTCCTCCATGACCACAATAAGGAAAGCAGCGGGTTGGCTGAAATAATTCCTTCTATTCTCCTGCATGTCTGGAGAAAATGTCTTCACTAGATTTTCTACAAAGCCTTCCTTCTCTTTGGTAGACACAAAGATAAAACGCCAAGGCTCTCTTAATCCATGGTTCGGTGCCCAGATCGCATCGTCCAATATCTCAAGCACAGTTTCCTCTGTCACTTCTTTATCTATATAGCCACTTTTAATCGAACGGCGTTCCCGAATGATTTTTGCTAAATTTGATTTTGCATTTTCCATTGTACAATCTCCTCACATAATAGATACCATATAAATGATAACAATTATCATTCTCACTTGTAAAGATATATTTCTGTAAATCTCTGATATAGTATCCTGGCTCAAAAGTAATCAAAGACCTCCAGTGAGGCTCACTGGAGGTCAACGATTAAGTTTCAATATCGCGTTTATTAAAGCCAATAAATCCTGCCACTGTCAGTACAAAAGCAATCATGCATAAAAGTAGAAGTGGCATGAAAGAAAAGTCTTCAATCGGTGTTTGCGGCACGTGACCATAAGGAGAAATGTTGCCAATCCAATCCGAAAACTGGAATAATCCTCCCAGATACAACACGATAAAAGAATAAAAAACATAAAGCCATATCATGCTCGCAAGCTTTGGCAAGTACCCCATAAGAAATACAGCTATACTAATCATGACGAGCATGGCTGGATAGTAGGACAGGGCTGCGCCAAAGATCATTTGAAAGGATAATCCACCTTCCACCACTGCATTACCCGCCGACCATAGTCCGAGCGCTGCAAGGGAAATCATGACAAAACCATTGACAATAGAAATGATGAAGTAACTGCCCAATAGTTTGGTTCGTGAAACGGTTCTACTTAACAGGTGGAAAATTCGTTCCTTCTTCTCCTCCCCGCGCAGTTTATTCATGGACATAACGGGAGGGACGGTTGCCAGCAATGAAATGACAATCATCAACATGGGGATGAATTGTTCTATCAACGTTACCCCTTCCTCTGGTTGTAGCAGCTGTTTCATTGTTTCGCTTTCAGAAAAAAAGGATTCGAGATCTCCTAAAACAGATCCATAAGAGGCACCTAACACATACATACCAATGGCCCATGATATGATTCCGGTTCGTTGCAATCTTAATGCAAGACCGATTGGACTTTGCAAAAAGCGGGATGCATGTTTTTTACCGGGCTTGGATGGTAAAAATCCACGATCCAAGTCACGAATGGCGTTCAAATAATTCGCTGCGGCATAAAGAACGATTGAAGCAGCAATCATGATAATAACCGGCCACCAATTATTCGTATCGTACACTTCTGCTTTTGTTACCCATGCCAGTGGTGAAATCCACGATAACGCTTCGTTGCTTACGTCCGTGATGGCCCGAAAAAGATAGGAAAGAAGAAGTACGGCCATTGAATATCCGATGGTACCCCGTGAACTGTCCGACAGCTGGGCAAATATGGCTGTTACCCCGGCGAAAAATAAACCAGTCGCCCCTAATGCCGTACCATACAGTAAGGACCCTTCCAGATCAATGCTTTCAATCCCAAGGGCAAAGAGTCCAATACCATTGATCAATGCGATTCCAACACACGTAGACGTTACGACAAGTAAGACTGCATTTAAGTATGAAAGGCGCCCCGTCGGTAAAGAACGAAGCATTTCCAAACGACCGTCCTCTTCGGCAGCTCGCGTGTGGCGAGTGACAAGCAGGATGGACATTAACCCTACCACTGCAGCGGTCATAAGTAACATCTGATGCGCGGTCATGACACCAATCGTATAGTTGCTTAAATCAGCTGGACCAGTCATGGCAGTCATCGCGGGGTTGGCCATTGTTTGGGCCATCGCATCTCTCTCCTGTTGAGAGCTGTACAAATCCTTAAATGCTGTTGGGACGACTAATGTAAAAAACGTAAGGGACATGATCCAGATTGGGATCCGGATACGATCGAGACGGAAAATGAATGTAGAAAGGTAAGCCGTTTTAGCCATTAAATTGGCTGCCATCAGTGGACACCTCCCACTCCTGTATCCTTTGCTCCTTCATAATGACTCATAAATAAATCTTCCAATGTTGGTGGGGCACTTTCTAGCTTAACAATACCAAATGGACTAATATGCTTGATAACAGCATCCATTTGCTCAGTATCAACCTGAAACGATATACCATGTTTGCTTTCTTCGATTTCATGGATGCCTTTAAGCTCATTTAAACCTGTTAGCGGCATCTTGGTATCGACCAGCATTTGTGTTCGTGTTAAGTGACGAAGCTCGCTTAAGGACCCAGACTCAATAATCTTACCCTGGCGAATGATACTGACTCGGTCGCACAGCTTCTCTACCTCTGATAATATGTGACTGGAAAGGAGGACACTTTTTCCTTGTCTTTTTACATCCATCACACATTCCTGAAACACCTTTTCCATTAAAGGGTCGAGTCCGGAAGTCGGTTCATCCAGAATAAAGAGATCTGCATCAGATGAAAAGGCCGCGACTAAAGCTACCTTTTGTCGATTCCCTTTGGAATATGTTCTACACTTCTTGGATGGATCTAAATCAAACTTTTTTATCAATTTTTCGCGTCTTGCCTTATTCGTTGTACCATTGAGTTTCACGAATAAATCAATGACCTCTCCCCCTGTCAGGTTTGGCCATAAATTCACATCCCCAGGGACATAAGCAATGTTCTTGTGAATGTCTACAGCATCCTGCCAGGCGTCTTTGTTGAAAATTTTCACCTCTCCATCTGATGCCTTTAAGATTCCTAATAATACGCGGATTGTGGTTGATTTACCTGCACCATTTGGACCGATGAACCCTACAACCTCTCCTTTATTCACCTCAAGATTGATCTTGTCCAATGCAGTAAACTTGCCAAACTTCTTCGATAAGTTGGTTACTTTCAATAAGCTCATTTATTCATTCCTCCCCATCTTTATAGAAACAACGTCTCAGAATTTCGGAATAGCTGTTCCATTCATTGAATATCTCCATTCCAACATGATGAAAAGAATCTAACTTCGCCATTTGTAATTCTGCAAAACCAAGCATTGTCCAATTAAGGATATGCACTGCTTTTTCCGGATCTACACCTTCTCGGAATTTTGACCAATCTATATTTTGGTAGATCCTATTCAAGCCATCATCCAGAATGCTCCCCCTTATCCTGTCGATATCAGATTTTACTTCCGGTGCTTTCTCATCACCAAGCGATTTAAGGAAATCAAATACTAAGGGATATTTTTTTTGAATGTTTAATTTGACCAATCCCACTTGATAGATCCTTCTGAAGAGATCTCTTTCATTCATGTCTATTTTTTCAAAAATTTGCTCGATGATTTTCATTGAATTTTCAATTAAAAACAGGTACAAATCCTTTTTATTTTTAAAATAATTGAATAGGGATCCTTTTGAAATCTGTGCTTCCTTTACTATTTCATTCGTTGATGCTTTATCATAACCACTGTTAACAAACTCTTTCATTGCTGCATTGATAATTCGTTCTTGTTTCTCTATTTTCAAATTTTTAAATTTAGTAATATTTATGCTGCCTCCCTTCATAAAATGACCACTTTGGTCATTTTTAATATAACAAAAAATGACCATTATGGTCAATATTTAACTTTTTGGGGATACAGAGAGCCACAAGAACAAGGTGAACAGTAATAAGAAAGGGCCATTCATTTGAACGGCCCTTTTTAGCGTTTAAAGTAAATCTAGCAAAGATAAACTCCCTCAATAAAGATATAACATGAAATTTCTTAGCTGCCAGCTCACATTGTTTGTTTAGTAACAACTCAATAGGCCTCAATCTTTGATTTTCCGTTCGATCATTCTTGCACATTCTTCTGGCGATGTCTTAGTTGTATCAACTGAAATATCATATTGCATGCCTTCGTGCACCGCTGCAGCCTGCGAAACGGCCATACCTTCAATGCGGTCCTCTCGATCCCTCTCCCGGACTGCCGCTACAGTGGGATCACACATGACTCCGACCCACAGCACCTGCAACCCATCCAAGGAAATTTCCCATCGTTTACGAGCTTCTATTCCACTAAGGAAGACATCGTCAATAATGATCCGTGCTCCTCTTCGTGCCATCTCTCCCATACCGTGCCTCCATGCAGATTCCAGAGCACGAAATTCCGTACCCGGAATGACCGACCCATCCTCACCCAGCTTAATTCCGCTATCTTTCTTAAGCATGGCATCGGGCATAGCCTCAATCAAATCGTCAATACTGAACCTTAGCCATGGCGCTTTAGAGGAATTCTGAAGACATTTCGCGATCGTCGTTTTTCCGGAGCTGGATCCACCGTTTAGGATGATTACGTCTGTCATGTGTATAACCTCACTTTAAGAACGATTTGTTCATTTTACCCGACTTCCTACCAGCACATCTTTTATCCCGTCGACATCTTTGACAATATAAGTAGGATCAGACTGGCTTATTTCTTCAAACGAACCATATCCATACGTCACTCCTATAGAGTCAATTCCTGTATTATGTGCTCCAATAATATCGTGCTTCCTGTCTCCTATCATAATAAAGTTGCCTGGTCCATATTCATGATAGATATCCAGAATGTATTGAATGATCTCAGTTTTTGACGTTCTCGTACCATCAAGGTTGCTTCCTGCAATCAGGGCAAAGAACTGGTCTATATTGAAATGCTTTACTATTTGTTCAGCAAACACAGTAGGCTTTGAAGTTGCAACAACTAACGTAATTCCTTTTTCTTTTAACGTTTCCAATAGTGATGGAATATTTGAATACAGCTTGTTTTCAAACATCCCCTTCTCCTTGAATCGCTCTCTGTAAAAGTCAATTGCTCTTTGTGTTTTTCCCTCATCAAAATCGTAATACTCAGCAAATGAAACTTGTAGTGGTGGCCCAATAAAATATTCGAGCTCATGAACATCAGGCACCGCAACATCCAAATTCTCTAATGCATATTGGACCGATTTAGTGATTCCTTCTTTTGGGTCGGAAAGTGTTCCATCTAAATCGAATAAGATGATTTTATAGTTATTCATATAAGCTCCTTTCAATTGATTTCGGGAACTTTTGGAAACAGATGTTCCTTTTCAGTTGTACAAAAAATTTAATAAAGGTTCGTTTAGTATCTTTCAATCAACAATACATCCTCTGAGGGAGACAGATACTCTTTTTCCCCAATCGAAAAGTCCGTTTTTTGACGAGTTATTTCTGCATACTGAACAACGTTCCCCTCATTAAGAAAAACGATTAAGTAGATATCATCTCTACTCCTGATGTTACTCGGATCTTCAAATTCAACCCCCATTTGCTTTTCAATATGCTCTTGAGGAGTATATGGTTCAAACAAGTAAGCTTTATCCCACTTGAAGTCCGTTAATGGTTTGACCTTTATTTCCCTATTATTTTGATTTTCAACCATTGAATGCATGGTCTTCTCAAAGTCTATATTATGTAGAACATCACTATTGCCACAGCCAACAATCATAACTACTATCAAAAGGAAAGAAACCGCTTTTAACCTCAAGGTAAACCTCTCACTTTCCTCATGTTGAATTTGCCACAGGTTTAGTCTGCCATGCACATTATTTATTTTTTAGACTCTTCAAATACTCTATCTTCCCAATATCTTTATGATTATTTTTATCTGCCCGATAACTGTCCTTGGATGAAGACTCGTAAACTCTTAGATATTGCTCAGGGTTTAAGAGATAGTACTTCACATCCCCTTTTCGATGCATTTCCAGATCTTCCACTCGTATCCCTGCGAAGACCGGCAGAGTGTCGATGATTCCAAACTCAACGGATAATCCATCTTTCGAGAACTCATGTTCATGCAAATCGATTAGGCGATATTCCATTGAATTCATGATGTTCACGATTTCGTTCCAGTTATGTATCGATGATTCAGGCGGCACTTCCCACCCTCTCTTATCACCAGGCACATGTATGTCCAAATCCCCTGCATCCCAACTCTTTCCCGTGATCACTTCTAAACCAACCGAACCCATTAACAATGGAATAATGCCACTATCATTTAGGTTTTTGGTAATTTTGATAAACTCATTAAATTTGTGATGATCCATTTGTTCCTCCACAATTCCTATTTTCCATTGAAAAACTCATCCCTCAGAATACTCATCCGCAACCGGTCCAGAACGGTACTCGGTGTCGTGTAGGATCAATTTCCTTAGTTGATGAACCTTTGGCCATTGAGTGGTTTTCATTTCTGGTCTCCCTTCTTTCTCCCTCAACTATCCGATCACCACTAAACCTGTTCTGTTTGAATGAGCTTATATCGTTCTAATATTTGGATTAAAACCTCTTTATTATATTTCGTTTTCCAATGGATTCTTTCAGCCCATTCTTCCACCTTTTCAAGCTTGGAATCCTTCATTAATCCTTCTGTTGTACTCAGAAAGCTTTCCCAATTATAAAACTCCCAATGAGCGATTTCAGATTTGTATGGGATTCTGCACTCCAGTAGAGGGCCTGATTTAATTAAATGTTGAGAATGCTCAGCAGCCTTTAAAAACGTATCCATTTCAATTGGCTGTGTCTGGAACACTTGTTTCGATACTTTTCCATTCGGTCGATGATACAGAATTTCTGTGCCTGATGGATGATCTTGAACCTGTACCCTTGCTGCAGGGAAGAACCCACTTACCTTTTCGTTGGTATAATCCATGCTATCCGTATCTATTAAAATGGGGTTCAACCATTGATCACCCAGGTCACAAAGAAATCGTTCCCCTTTTTCATTCAATGCGATAACGGCCGCATGAGCATCTTCCGAGTTCAGGTTATGACCGACGGGATACGCCTCTACCCCATCCCTCTTAAACTCATCAAGTAACCAGAGTGCAAGATCGAAACAATTCCCGGACATGCCAAATTGTTCCCTGTGATCACGCATAAGAGAGACATCCCGCTGTTTCTTAATAGTTCCCTGGTTATAAAACCAAACTTTCGTTAACGTCTCCATGGGAAAATCATTGAACTTTCCCCATGTCTTTAAAATGCTTTCTGAAGCTAACATTTGAGTTCCTACCTTCTAAATTGGATTCGTTGATAAGTAGATTAATAACTTAATTGGTCTATGTATGGCCTCTACACGCATTAATGACTTAACTATTTATTACTGCCGCTACCTAGCAATATATCTCTAATTCCCCCAATAGAAGACACAATTGCGCAGGGAGTATGATTGGTTGGTTTTTCTATCCCTCTAAAATTGACCCATATTGCTTCCATTCCAGCTTCAATGGGCCCGATTACATCATGAGTCCACGAATCACCTATGAATATTGTCTCTTCAGGTTTCTTACTAAAAGTTTTTAGAGCAATATTATAGATTCTGCTATCAGGCTTTCTAAAACCTAATTGTTCAGCATGAAAGATTTTATTGTGGCTGAATAAATCTCCCAGACCCATGTTGATTATCTTCTTTTGAGGGTCATAAAGTCCGTTTGTCACAATCCCTATCTCATAATGCTTATTCAGTTCATTCATTAAATTTAATACATATTCGTTAACAGTAATGAATTTCATACTTGTGTTAGTAAAAAGAGCTTCAAGCTGTTCAATTGCTTCAATGTTCACCTTCACGTCAAAGTAATCAAAAGCACTCTTCCATCTTTCTCTCTTAAATTCAAATGTGTTTATTTCCCCACTTACAAGTTTGTCTATTAAGGATTTTGGAGGTTGTTTTATTTTCTTCAGAAATAGTTGTTTATCCATCTCCCTTGTCAGTGGATGTTCTGTAAGAGATTGAACCAGTCCGTCATCAAACCAAGACGAATTTTCAAGTAGCGTGTCATCCAAGTCAAATAAAAGAAGGCTATACTTTTTCACTGACGTATCAACCCTTTTAATAGTTTTTTATAGATGGAAAATCAAATTGCATATTCATAATGAGCCATTGCTAGAGAAATAAGGATTAATGACAACGCTGATACCCTGAATACTACAGTTGTCTCTTCAACACAACTTCCCCCCACATCATTTCACCCGTCTTCTCAAACCCCAGACTTTCATATAATCTGATGGCATTCACATTCTCAGGTTCCGCGCTTGTGAATAATTCTATATTTGCAAAAGTATGTGTCAGTTTTTCTATAAGTAATTGCGTTGCCTTCTTTCCGTAGCCTCTCCCTTGATATTTACGATCGATCATTAACCGGCTCATTTCCATCCGGCTCGTTTCAGGATCTATCCCATACATGATGAAACCCACCATGCTATCTTGATGATAAATGCCCAATGGATATTGATCTTCTACATATTTTGACTGCAGCAATGAATAAGTATTATCTGCGACAAACTCCTTCTGATGTTCAGAAACAGATAAGGTTACACATTCCTCCCAATTGTCAGCATTGATTTCCTTTAATCCCAGATTCATATAAACCACTCCTTACGGATGAAACCGTCCCATCACCACGGTATCGTAATAATGTCCATCCGATAATAATTTATCTTTCTTCAATACTCCTTCTACTTCAAAACCGTTGTTTTTATAGAGCATGATCGCATTTTCATTGGTTTCAAGGACATTCAATGTGATCTTCTTAATGTCGTTAGCATCAGCCCAGCGGATTGACTCTTTTAATAAATTTTTCCCAATGCCGAATCCCCAGAATTCCTGTAATACACATACACCAAACTCCACCTTATGAGCGACACGCTTTAATGATTTCCCCTCACATCTGGAGAAACCTGCAATCCTGTCGTTCACTTCACAAACCAAAAAGAGATTCTGGGCACTCTCCGTATCTTCTTTAATGAGGTATATAAAGCCCACCTCATCTATGTATGCTTCACCCTTTTCCCTATCCATGTTTTCTGTCTCTCCGTCTGCCTCCAATCGCACTTCTGAGAGACTTTTTGCATCATCTTCCCTTGCTGACCTTATGGTATAGGTTAGATTACGAATATGAAATTCTATTGGATTAATGATTATTTCGATCCACTCCTCGCATTGGGATCACTCCCACCTTCAAACTATCATACAAAATATTATCCATTAATTTCTAATTTCTAACCACACTTATTATCCAGACCCAGTATTGAAGATGCCAAAATTAGCTGAAGATTATTATAGTGACCTCCAGCTATTTCTCCAATCAACGATGTGACGGCCAAGAACCTTGCATTTTCCTCATTTGAATAATTTGACCCGTATGGTATGCCTCATGAAGCATGATGTCTAAGAGCTTTTCTTCCAGAGCATTCTGTTCAAGTTCTTCAGTCGTAGTTCTACCAAGTGCTTCTCTTAAAAGACGGTGAGCGGACTCAACACGTTCAACAACTGCACTCCAGGCCTTGTCATCATTTAGTTGTTCCGTAAGATAGAAGGTTTCATTTCCATCGAGAGTTTGATTCCATTCACGGCCTTCTAATTGTGCGGTTAGTCTTTCTTTATAATAAGTAAGATGATTTACATTCTCCCATATGGTTTTGGTCGCCTCTCCACCCGGTCTCCAACTAGCCTGTTCTGCTTTGAGTCCTTCTATTGCAGGTTTGAATGGAGCATACCAACTTTCCTGGTCGTATGTAATATCGAGCATTCTTAAGAGCAAGTCAGTTCGTTTCATGAGTATTTTCCTCCTTGGAATTGAAGTTTCATATTGATAGTACTTCAGCATAAAGTAGAAAACTCCTTCTTTAATAGGGTCGGTACAAAAATCCACCCAGACCTCTTCTTTCATTCACACACTCTTTTTCACATAATGTAAGCCGTCCTGGAAAATAGTAAGAGCATATGCGAAAAGGAGAATTCACAATGAAAAAAGCTATCCTCTTTACCATCATCCTTGCTCTTATTTTTCCATCAACACCCTCCGCATCCATAAACAATCAAGTTAAAGCTGCTTTTATTAGGGAGGGGAATTTGTGGACCTTGATAAATAACCAAGAAACACAAATAACGCATTCCGGTAACGTCCGCACTCAACCCAAATGGTCAACCGATGGCACCTGGCTTGCCTATCAAGTAGAGACCACTTCTGAATTTGATAAAGGGGAAACGCAGTCAGAGCTATGGACTTATAATCTTAAAACCGGGAAAAAAAAGAGAATTTCTTATAACGGTCATTCTCCTGAATGGGCTCCCCATAAAAACCATGTTGCTTATAATAATAGAGGAATTTTAGATATCTCAGACCTCAAGCGTTTCTACAACATTGCAACCGGGGTCAGTGACTTCACGTGGCTTCCGGATGGAAGTGGATTCCTTCTTTCTTCATCAGGAACTCTCAATCCGGATGGATGGTCAAGCGCCTCTTTGTACATAAAAAAAGTCGGCGATAACTATGAAGACATTGTTCTTTTTGGAGGGGTTGAGCCATTTTTCACCCTCCCAAGGGAAATTGGGACAAGTGATCAAAACAAACTGATTGCGGTCTTTGCCGAGCAGCTGACCTACTCACCGAGCGGCAAGTGGATTTCATTTGTGGTGTCTCCAACCGCTTCCTGGTCCATGGACAGCAATATGGTGTGTGTCATCGATAAGGAAGGAAAAAATTTCGAAGTACTGGACGAGATGATTTTGGATGTAGGTCAGCCCAAATGGTCACCGTCAACAGATACGCTAGCCTATATCGCAGGCGGAGGGAGAATCGTATTCGGCTTCAAAAATAAAGATCTAAAATTAAAAGAAATGCCTGTTTCAGGAACTTACACCCCTGCCCTATTCGCTGACCTGGATTTTGACTGGATGACTGACAAATCACTGGTGGTTTCAAGAATCAAAGAGCACGAGTGGACCAATGACTTCAGTAAGCACCCGCTGCCTGCCCTTTATACTCTGAATATCGATTCGAATCACCAAATGAAAATCACGAGTCCTCCTAAAGGATATGGAGACTATGCCCCTCAGTTCATCCAATCCATTGAAAAACTCGTTTGGTTAAGAGGGACATCTATAACAGATACGAAAAGGGACCTGTGGATAGGGAACAAGGATGGTACTGATGCTAAGCAATGGTTGCGGAATATTGAAGAAATTGTATTTTATAAAAGGTAAGGTTGAATCTTGCAGCGTTGCAGCCAGATGGCCAAGATTTTTCGACAAACGGATCACAAATGATTAATGTTGGATCAAATATAAAAATTCAGGATCATAAATCTGAATTCAGGATCAATTATCCTGAAAGCGGATCATAAATCTAAAATCCGGATCATAAGTAACGCAAACCGGATCTTATCTCAATGTAGCCTGAATTTGTTCAAACTTTTTAGGTTCCAAATGGATCTTATAATTACGACTCGCAAAATCCCCCCTCCATTTCCTAGTAAAAAGAAGAAAAAAACCAAAAAGCCGGGCATAACCCCGGCTTAACAATCATTTTTCAATCTCTAACACAACCACATCAAACAACTTCCCATCCGCATAAAGCACGAACGCCCACTCGCCACGTTCGGGAATGGTAACTGCCGATGGAGCATGAACATCAGCCCCATTATTCTCTCCACCCAGAGGAATGGCCCAGCCTTCACCATTATTCAATACGGGGTGGATGGTTCTCGTCTCCCGGTGATAACCAACCACTGTTAGTTCTGCAGCGTGGGTATTCCACAAATGCCACATCCATTTTTGTGCTGTCAAGCTTGGCATATCCGCTCCAATGATGCCTGATTGATGTTCATTTCCGATTATATTACGTCCAAATGTGCTTGCTTTTCGATCCCAGTTGATTTTGTCAAAATCACTTTCCTTAACGTAGTCCGGCATATCTTTCGGTAAAACGACAGGCCTCTCTTCTTCCTTTTCAGCCACACTCACGACAACATCACCGTAAGCCTCGCCGTCAAGGTAAACTTCATACCTCCAAAATCCACTATAAGGAACTTGAAAGCTGGTGGTGAAGCGCTGTAAACTTGAGTACCCTGGTGATGGTTCGGTTATTTTTTGAGAAGATAATACTTCAATACGTTGACCAGTTTCCTTGTGAACCGCCAAAATGGAGAGTTCTTTTTCTTTAAAGATATCAAAGGGCTCCTTGAAACTGAAAATATAGCCATAAGGCTTTCCCGCATGAAGTTCAGGATCAGGAAAGATGCTGAATACGACTTTCTGCTTCTCCTTATAATCGTGTATTACTTGCCATGTGTTTGGGCTGCCGTTGATGGTTTCATTCTGTTTGATCAAAAACTCAGTTGAAACGAAGAAGCCTATTAAACAGATAACAAAAGTGGTCATGAGGAAAATAACGAATTTATTAGGGCTTTTTGTCTTAACCGTACTACTTGTATGAACTGCATTTCTAATCTTATTTTTTTGAAATTCCGTAAAGTGAAGACCTTTGTGAGTCGTCGAATCCATCGCGTCCTTTAATTCTTTAAGCTTGCTCTCCATCATCCCCCCACCTTTCCATCATATTTTTCAGGTTTGCCCTGCCTCTATTCAATCTCGTTTTGATCGTATTCTGGTTCAGACCTAATATCCCTTTAATCTCTTCAATCGTGCATTCTTCATAATAATAAAGCGTGATCACTTCACGATACTTTACAGGCAAGGACAATACACACCTAGAAAGAAACTCTTCCTCACTTCGCTTTAGAAGACTCATTTCAGGTAACAAATCCCTTGATGTGAAAAGTGAATAAAGACTTGAATTTATCATCACTTTCTTAAATGAAGAACTCTTCAATACATCCTTTGATTTATTAATGACCAGGCGATAAATCCACGCTTTGAAAGATTTAATCTCATCTATTTTTTCATGATTCTTGTAGCATGTGATAAATACGTCTTGAACAATGTCTTCGGCCTGCTTCCAATCTTTCACATAGTTATAGGCTAACTTGGTGAGCCGTTCGCCATACTCATCCATTATCGTTTCAAGCCAGGCATTCCGATCTTCAAAGTCCTCTTCATCCTTAACCTTTCTCACACGTCCCTCACCTCATTCCCCTTTAATGCTAAGACGAATCAATCAAAGATTGGTTTCATTTTTTTATAAAAATACTAACTCTAACAGCATTCAACACACATATAGATGTATCCTTTGATTAATCCAGAAAATAACATATACTTTTAATAGATTGGAAGTTTTTGAGACAGGAGGAGAAGATACTTGGCTATTTACCATAAAGTAATAGGAGAAGGCTTTCCCGTTGTAATGGTGCATGGGTGGACGCTTGACCATCAGGCGATGATGCATGCAATGGAACCGAATTTCGAGAACAGAAGCAGTTGGAAAAGGATATACATAGATCTGCCGGGAATGGGGCTTTCCGAACCCCAATCGTCCATTAAGAACTCGGATGATATGTTAGAAGCCGTGGTTGAACTATTGGACGAGCTGATTCCTTATCAACCATTCATCGTATGCGGATATTCATATGGGGGATACATGGCTAGGGGAATCGTTCAGGTCCGACATGACAGAGTTCATGGCTTAATGCTTCTGGCACCCATGGTCATAGATGAAACTGACAAAAGAGTACTTCCTCAGAAGACCGTTTTCAAAAGAGACCACAATTTGCTATCAGGACTTTCTTCAGAAGAAGCGGATGCATTTGCCTCCATGGGGGTCGTTCTAGAAAAGACTGAATGGGAGAGGTTCCGGGATGATATACTGCTTCCTTCGAGCCAAACGAATGATGAATTCGTAAACAGGATCCGTGAAAATGGGTATGGCTTCACCTTCGAGCTCACACAGAAACTTGACTATCCCACGTTAATTGTAACTGGTCGGCAAGACCATGTAGTAGGCTATCAGGATGCCTGGCGTCTAATAGAGTATTATCCAAGGGCAACGTTTGCTGTCCTCGATATGGCTGGTCATAATGTCCAGATCGAGCAAGTCGATGTATTTAACACCTTGGTCCAAAGCTGGTTGGACAAACTTGAATCAGACATTTTGCCGCCTTTGTAAGACAAGAGGGACGGACCTATGCTTACCTCAAAACTGAAGGTCCGTCCCTCAGATTACTCTAAGCACCTTATTTCAACATTTGATATTATTATTCACTTACTCTAATTCTCATTTAACCAGCGCCGCTCTAAGATTGACACCATACTCCATGTATCCCTTCAAGCATGTCAGCATGTATACCCAGCCCTCTTTATTATCTAGTAATTGGCTGATAAGGTTTTCGTTGCTCTCATCGAATCCTTCTTCTTTGACTACTACAATGGTGCTGCCTTTTTCTTCTTGTGCAAATGTTATGGTCACTTTATGGTTTCCTGCCCACTCGAAGACAATTTTCTTATGCTCTTGAATTTCTTTTATGTCTATATCACCTTGTGCATCATATTCTTCGTATCTTAAAGTAACAGTCTTCCCTTCCTCCCACCTTTCAGAACTTGAAGAAAACCAGAAGTTACCTATTTTTTCAGGATCAACAAATGCCTCAAAAATTTCATGTGCCGGCTTTTGAATTCTCATTTGAGAGAGATTATTCATACTCTTCCACTCACTTTCATATATTTTTTCGTTATTTTATTTATATACTGTCTACTATTTCTTGTCCATTTATTATACCATTCCGTTTTCAATACTCTTATTTCTTGAAGCGGTACCCAACGCCCCAAATGGTTTCAATAAATTCAGGGGTTGAAGGATCCTGCTCGATCTTCTCTCTGATTTTCCTGATATGAACAGTAACCGTCGTGATGTCTCCCATAGAATCAAATCCCCAAATCCTTTCGAATAGGTGTTCTTTACTGAAAACCCTGTTTGGATGAGTCGCCAGGAAAACCAATAAGTCGAATTCCTTGGCGGTAAATGTTTTTTCATCCTCATCGACGAATACTCTGCGTGAATCCAAATCGACCATAAGATTTTTAATCTCAATTTCTTTTTTCTTTTCTTCCCGGTTGATTAATCGGTTATACCTTGCAATATGAGCTTTTACCCTTGCAACGAGTTCATTGGGAGTAAAAGGCTTCACGATATAATCATCTGCTCCCCGATCAAATCCCCGGATTTTGTCAATGTCTTCTTTTCTTGCGGTAACCATTAAAATCGGAATATCCAGAAACTCCCTCAGTTTCTTGCATAATTGAAACCCATCGATTCCCGGCAGCATTAAATCTAACAAAATAAGGCTGTATGAATGGGTCCTTGCCAGGTTCAACCCTTCCTCTCCAGTCGATGCGATATCACTATCAAACCCATTCACCTCTAAATAATCCCTCTCTAATTCAGCAATATCTGCCTCGTCTTCTATTATCAGTATTTTCTGCACGTTATTTCACCTTTTTCAATGTAAAATAAATACTCGTCCCCACACCAGGCTCACTATCCGCCCAAATCTTCCCTTTGTGTTTTTCGATGATTTTTTTGGCTATTGATAAGCCAAGCCCGGTACCTCCCGTGGCTGAGTTTCTCGATGTATCTGTCCGATAGAAGCTGTCAAAGATATAAGGTAAATCGTTTTTCGCGATTCCGCTTCCATTATCTTTGATTTCCACCTGGGCTTCATACTGATCCTCACTCAGAATGACTTGAATTTCCTTATAAGTTTTATCCATATATTTCAAACTGTTTTGTGTAATATTCATGACGACCCTATTTAATTTTTCCCTATCTGCCTCAACGATATAAGAACCATGCCTATCATGATAAAGCACAGCTATACCATGCTCTTTTTCAAGCTTTATAGAAAGTTCTTCAATATAATCCTCAAAGTAATCGTTCAGTTTTACCTTCTCAAACGTAAACGGCAATTGTTCCAGGTCAAGCTTCGAATATAGAAACAATTCATCGATGAGGCCGTCCATATCATTAGCGTTTTTCTCAATTTTAGACATATAACGATTCAGTTTCTCAGGAGTACACGCAACTCCATCTTGAATCCCGCTCACATATCCTTTGATTGATGTTAATGGCGTTTTTAAATCATGAGAAATACTGGCAATAAGCTCCTGACGATTCAGATCGTATTGTTCTTGAATAGCTGCAGCCTCCTTCAGCTTAAGCCGCATTTCTTCAAATGTATTGGACAATCGGCCTAACTCATCCCTCAAATCTGTAGCACAACTATAATCGAGATCACCTTCACTGATTTTTTTTGCTGCCAAGGACAGTCTATTTATTGGCTCTATAATACTCCTGGAAATATAATAGGTCAGTAAGCCATTAGTGATTACTAAAATCATTACGATAGCCCCGAAACGAAGGGTAAGGAAAAATTGCAAATCCTCCCCTTCCGGTTTCCTATTTAACACATAAAAAAACAAATATCCCGCAACCACTTCCAGAATCAATAAGCTGACAATAGGAATGACAATCATCCCTATATTCGATAATATCAATCTTTTCTTTATGGACATGCCATCACCTACCTTCGACTCAGATTCTCCCATATAAGGAGAGCTTTGGCTGTCAGGATGACCTGACAGCCTCTTCATTACTTTTCCATTATTCGTCCATCTTCTATATATAATACCCGCTCACATAGATGGAGGACTCTTTCATCAGCAATGCAGTCTAAATTCTTGCCTTAAAAGAAACACTCCAATCACTCCTTCTTTAAACTTCTTACATCCATCATTGGAACTAAAAAGGCACATACAACTGCTGTAATGTAAGGTAGATATTTAATTCCAAATGGCTGATTGAATAGTCCCAAGCTTATAATTCCTATTACACTTGATAGAGCTATCCCTAATACAAAACCACCTATTAAGCCTAGAATTATTGCGGCAAATGTTCTCATTTCGTTAGCTCCTCTCTCTTATTCTTCCTAATCAGGTTCCAGGCATTTGTAACGATTACAATCGACTGCCCTGCTATAACAACAGCGATTACTGGATGCAGAGCTCCCGCCCAAGGCAGTGTCCTTGTAATATTAGCCGTGAAATACATGAGAAAAATGGTTAACATCACTCCCATTACCTGAATCAAGCTTCTACGAGGCAATCTCCCGATGAATGCAAAAATTAGCATCAAAAGCGGGATAGTAAAACCGAATAGATGAACAAACTCTATATGTTTAGCCCAGTTTGTCGGGTCTACAAACGTTGCAGCACCTGCGATATAAACTTGAGCTAAGACAGATGCAGCAAAAAGTACTGATAGTATAAAGAACCCAATTCTTCCCGTCCTATGATCTTTCACAGATTTTCCTCCTTTGTTTCAAACTATATTGGTATCTTACAAAGGAGTTCTAAACGAATTCTTAGCTAATTATTAAATAATTCTTAAATGTAAAAGATCAGACAAAATAAAAAAGACAGTTCGTGGTATGAACTGCCTTAGAAGGACTCATCCCTCCAGGAATCAATTGTTTATAATAGGGGCTATCCTGTCTATCCTATTTGTCCAAATACCACCATTATAACTCTCTGGAACACGATCAAGGTCTGCCTTTTCATCAAATCCTTCTGACCAGTCACCATCACCGGCAACAAGAATAACCCTCGTATTGACATCTTCCATTCTATTTATGAACTTATCGGGGAACCCCCAAAGGTAAGATGCATACTTCTCGGGTATATGAATTTGCGTATTTTTACAAGAGTCAGGTATATAGCCCGTCCAACTTAACGCTTCATAAGAAAGTAGACAGCTTTTTAGCGTCTCTTTTGACATGACCCGCATATCAGGCAATTTCTTCTTTAGAGTCTCAATAGGTTCATCCCCGCCATATACAGATAGATCGCCTAATCTTTCCTCTGAATGCTGAGAAAGGTAAGCGGCTAACCGTTTTCCTTCATTTGGATCATTACTCTTAATGTGAATTAAAAGTTCCTTGTTTGGAAAGTGCGTTAATACTTCATTTAATGTAGGGATCTGCCCTAACCCTTTTCCTCGAAAAGGATAGGTCTTTCCATTGTCAGCTGTATAACCATATCCTATATCAAGCTTTCTCAGTTCTTCCATTGTATGGTCTCTTGTCTCCCCAGATCCATCTGTTCTACAATCAAGGGTCCAATCGTGGAAAATGGCAAATTCCCCATCTTCCGTAGGTTGGATATCAATTTCCACTATATCTGCTCCTGCTTTGAAAGCTGCTTCCATTGAAGGAATAGTGTTCTCCAGGTATGGGTGCTCGGGTTCATTGATAATTTCTGCTGTACACGTTTCCCCAGTAATCCCTTCCATTGGAAAGGTTTGAGCCAAGCCCCGATGAGCCAAAAGGATTGGCTTTCCTTTTCTTTCTTCAGTAAACGTAGAGCTATTATTTAGATAAACAAAAATCGTTAATGCGAGGCTGACTACTATCGTTACTTTCAAGCCTTTTTTTATTATTTTCATTCGTTTCCCATCCCTATCAAAATAAATGATTTCCCTTACATCGAGGAAACACCGGACGTTTCCCTTGCTTGTAAAAAAGCAGAACCGTCCGGCGCTTCCCGTTTTATATATTTAACTCTCTTTGATTACATTTGTCTACTGTTATAAAACGATCATACTTAATAAAGCCTATAAAAATAAACAATGACCCGAAAATATTACATGCAACTCTGAACCAATGTACCATTTTGAATTCTCGAACCGTTTGCTTTAGGAATTCTACGGAATGAACGTCCACCCCTTCAATAAACATGATTTCATTTCGAGGCCACTCAAATAGGATTGAAGCTGCCCCTTCCAAAATGATCGCCAGCAGACTAAATAGTATCCACTTTCTTGCGGGTTTCACTTTCCACCCTAAGATCGTTGCTAGAACACCCGTTACTATACTTACAAATCCTAAGGGCGGAAAGTAGGTATGGGGACTTGCGACTTCCATCCATTCCATAGATGATTCAAATGTTTGCGGTACGTTGTGAAAAATGTTTGGATAGACCATGAATGTATTGAGCAAGATGCTCCCTAACATAATCCATTGTATCCATAAGTGGGATATAACTGAATAGTACCCTAATTTTTTTATCATAAGATAAACTCCTTTTCATTTATATGATTTTAGTCGTTCGGGAGTACGCTGTGTTCCTTTCGGTAATATCCTCATCTTAATGAAGAATTCTAAAAACATTCTTATGTATTTCTTAAATAATTCTTAAATAGATGTGGTATTTTAAGCTCCCGTGTCATCCCTTCACTTTCTTTTTTAATTTCGCATCATATTTGATAGACAAATAGAAAAAGACACTCACAAAGGAGTGTCTTTAAGTATAAATATAGCGTTATCCAATGTTGTTTTTCTTCACTGGAATCCAAATGCCACTTCTATACTTTGGATCCACTGTGTCCTAAAGGGATTACGCCTTTTGAGACTATAGCTTATTCATTACAATATTTCGATAAACCCTTCTGTTCCATTCACGCGAATTCGTTGCCCATCCCTTATCATTTTGGAAGCATTTTCAACACCGACTACAGCCGGTAAGCCATATTCACGTGCAATGACGGCTCCGTGGGTCATCAAGCCACCAACTTCGGTAACTAAACCTTTGATGGATACAAATAATGGTGTCCAGCTGGGGTCGGTAAAGGCGGTGACTAATATATCCCCCTCTTCCACTTCAGCTTCTTCCATATTTAAAATGACACGTGCCCGCCCCTCTATCATTCCGGAAGAGACAGGTAAACCAACGATCGCTCCGGCAGGGAGATTTTCTCTTTTATATTCACCTGTAACGATTTCACCATCAGACGTGATCACACGTGGTGGGGTCAGCTTTTCATATAGTCTGTATTCGTCTTTTCGTTTGCTGATCATCCCGTCATCCAGTTTATGGGTGCGTACGACTTCCCGAAGTTCTTCAAAAGTGAGATAGTAGATGTCTTCTTTTTCTTGAAGAATATTGGCTTGAACGAGTTTTTCGGCTTCTTTCCATAATGCCTGCTTATAAACGAAGTAGCGATTAACCATGCCGTATTTCGGATATTCACGATAACCGCTGAAATTCCGGATGAGGTCAATCATTCGTTTTGTTTCTTTAACTTTTTGTTCACCATCCGGTAATTCCTTCAATCGATCTACTAACTCTTGTTCTTTTTTCAAAGCTTCCTGTCGTCCTCGCTCAAATTTCCGTTTGCTCTCATTCGGTTCAAAGTTTTTGATGTTACTGAGAATCATTGAGACAAGTGCAGTAGGCTTCTCGCTCCAACGGGCTTTCGTAATATCAATTTCTCCGCTGCATCGCATTCCGTATTTGATGAGAAAATCAACGATTGCATCCCGGGTTTCCTGCCCACCATCAAGTGTAACCAGTTCATCCAGGAAGGTATCATCTTTGACATGTTGTAAATAATCAATGACCTCGGGATAAGGACGAATCACATCGGCGACATCCATTAAGGCCAGACCCATTTCTGAAGTAATGTTGTTTGGGACGGATTGAGACAGCGTGTCTGCCACGTTTTTTTCACCTAACCACTTGTATATATGGTCATTGATCCAGAATGAAGCATCCATGGCAGCCATGATCACACGGGAACTTTGCGGATTAAATAGAATCTTCTTTAATTCCTGGATATCTTCTGAAATGAAATCGAACAATTCCAGTCCTGATTTCGTTTGGATAGTTTGCCTTAACTGTTCTATCGAGGTTTGACTACCCTTGATCAAATCAGATACGATTGACAGATCACCTTCCATTTCTGTTGGATCACTTGAAGTCTTATTACTATTACTATTGCTGGGACTATGCACTTTTTCATCTTCTGGTGATGATTGGATAAAATCGCCTCGCTCTACGATGGTCGTGAGAGCGTCTTTTATGAGCGGATCGGATTTTCCCAAGGCATCTATTATCATTTTTCTGCTGGCATATGAATCCAAACGAGGTGTGACATCAACAAACAACCTTCCACCAGCTGAACGCATCGGTGCAGGGGTCGTTAACAGGTAAAAGGATAATCCCAGTGGCTTCATTGCATCTGTCATCATTTGCTGATGACCAACTGACACATAGACATGATTCCCTTGATCATTCGCTTCCGGGATGGGGTATAAAGTCGTGATTGGACGACTCTGGACAATGTAAAAGGTGCCATCGACTAAACACCATTCAATATCTTGAGGAGAACCAAAATGAGCTTCTATCTGTCTCCCGATAAGTGCCAGTTGTAAAATTTGGTGATCATTCAGAGTTTGTGTATCTTGCTGATCCGGATGGATTGATTGTGTCTCCGTTCCTCCTTCTTTTCGTCCGTAGATGGCCATTTTCTTGGTAGCAATCCGTTTATCGATGATTTCCCCTTTATGCACTTTATAACAATCAGCTGAGACCAAGCCTGAGACCAATGCTTCTCCAAGTCCAAAACCGGCATCGATTGATAGCACCTTCCGGTTGGACGTAACTGGATCGGCGGTAAATAAAATCCCTGAAGCCTGTGGGAAAATCATCCTTTGAACGATAACGGACAATTGAACCTGACTGTGGTCAAACCCGTTTTTCATACGGTAGATGACTGCACGATCAGTGAAGAGTGAGGCCCAGCATTTGCTGATATGCTCCAGGATGGCTTCTTTGCCGATGATATTGAGGTAAGTGTCCTGCTGCCCTGCAAAAGAAGCATGAGGCAGGTCTTCGGCCGTTGCACTAGAACGAACGGCATAAGCATGGTCTTCTCCGAAACAGGAGAGATATTGAGTAACGGCTTTCGCAACATCGGAAGGAATGGCTACCTCTAGAAGGACTTGTCTGATCTTTCTGCTGATTTCACCAATTTGATCCCGGTCCTCTGGTTTGAGCTTGGTTAATCGATCCAATAAAGAGTGATACGTTTCGTTTTGTTCAGTCGCTCTTTGAAATCCAACGGTTGTCACACTAAATCCTTCTGGTACTTGTATTCCCTGAATTTTTGATAACTCCCCTAAATTCAACCCTTTTCCACCAACGAGCAAAAGCTGCGTTTGTTCCATTTCCTGAAAACCGAGAACCAACAAACTCATTCTACATCTCCCCTATCCATCAATGTTCTATTGATTTTAGCAGTAGAAAATGGGAATAAACAGTCTATAATAAGAATTTATATCATGCTATAATGGTATTAGGAAGAGATCGAAATTTATAATAATCGACGAATTTTTTGGGTTAAATTTCATTAAATAGTCTGTGAAAAATCTCTGAGTTATATTGCTCCAGAGCTTTTTTTTATGGGGTTTTTTCGTTAAAATCACCGCTTATGGAATAAATACAATAAGAAAAGCGTAATCCAGTCTAAGGATTACGCCCTCATCATAACTAAGCTTATTCCTATGTTCTCTTTATTTCCTAACAACAGGAATCCACATTTCACCAAATACCTGCCCGTTTCGGTGCCCCATCTCAACCGTTGCATTAGGTGCACCGACATAAGCAACATCCTTTTCTTCAGGTAAGACTTGACCAAAGGCAATGGCAGTAACCATATTATTTAATTCTTCAGCCGTCTTCCCTTCGCCTTTCACAACCACGTATTCTCCCTTTGGAAACTGAATCACTCTAGCCCCATCCGGTACTGGTGACGATGCCTCTGCCATGACGCCGGCATAATGCATCATTTTATTATTCACTGCTTCGTTCACTGCAAAAATGTAGTCGTTTGTGGCTATGGCTTTTAAAGTATCAAGCCTTCCATCTTCGCTTACAGCTTGCCAAAAATCCGCCTTTTCCTTACTCAATCCAGCAAAATCAGTATAATCGCTCTTAAGATCGGTTCCTAATCCTATTACGATAAAACCGTCTTTTTCTTCCAACTTATACTCTGCCATATTTAAAACCATCCTTTTGTTCATGTATTTCAAGCGATTTGTCTCCATCACTTGATAAATATATAATAGCGTTAAATAGTATCAAAAAATGACACCTTTTCTGGAGGTCCTGATGAAAAAAGTTGAACGAATTAATGTGATTATGAGATATATCAACAACCGGGCTCACTTTACCATTTCTGAAATCATGCGTGAGTTTGACGTTTCCAGGTCGACAGCTATTCGAGATATCAGGGAAATTGAGTACATGGGGATGCCACTTGTCTCAGAAGCTGGAAGGGATGGGGGTTATTTTGTCATGCACAATTCTGTCCTGCCTGAGGTCCGTTTCACCGATCATGAAGTGAAAGCTCTATTTATTGCCTTTATGGCGACACGAAATCAGCAGCTCCCTTATTTAAAGAGCCGACAATCAATAGCTGAAAAATTACTCAGCCTCATCTCAGAAAGCCAGCAAGATGACCTGATTCTCCTGAACCAGCTCTTGCTCTTTGAAGGAACCAATCCCCATAATCCCGACTTACTGGACCTATCAGACCTCCCCCATCCCATGGTGGAAACACTTTTCCAAACCCTCCTTTTGGATAGGTATTTATCGCTCACGATCCAAGAAGAAAAGGACATCAAATCTTATCCCATCTATCTGCTGCACCTTTACCATGAAAAAAGCTCCTGGATCATTGAAGGTTTTGACTTAACGGAAGAAAAGAAGCGGATTTTTCCCGCCGACCTCCTCCTCGACATCAAACCATACTCGCCGAAAAAAAGACTGAGAGAGCAAGAGATTATAGAAAAACTGAAAATGCGGGAAGAAGGAATCAACCTTGTCCTTGAACTTGGTCCAAAAGCGATTGCGCAGTATAAAAAATACCATCCTTTAAGAGTTTCAATCGCCTATACGAATCCTTACCAAACCACAGCCATTCTAAAGACTTTTGTTAATGTACATAAGCCCGATGAATTAACCGAATTCACAAACTGGTTACTTTTCCTCGGCAGGGATCTCAAGATCAGGGAAATGCCAGAAAAGATCTTAGAAAATGTACGAAGGGGATTAGACCTTTACCGGGAATAACAGCGGCCTGATTGCATATCCGCCTTACCTTCTATTCCTATAGGATGTCATAAATTTTGACGATAAGATTTTATCATTTTAAAGTATTGTGTATCTCCTAAGCCGTGGTCTTTGAAATTTCCGATTAGAAGAGACACCAGTTCTTTTATCGGGACGTCCTGGTGCTGTTGAATATACAGCATAAGATCACTATCTTTCTTAAGGTAATTCAAATAAAGTTCAACCCCTTTGTATAAAGGGATTGGATGAACTTCCTTAGGCATTGCTTTATGAATCATTACTTGTTTGTAGAGTTGATCATATCCTTTTGCCTTTAGGCTGTAATGACTTTCAGGTTGAAAATCATCACCGACAAGATGGAGGTCAATTGAACCTTCATAATCTGTTTGATCTAACCAGGCGAGTATCGTGAGAAGATTCATTTGACAAAACATATCCTCATCAAACCATAGGGCTATATGATCAAAATCCCCACAAAAGAGAGGGTGCAATGGTTTTAAAGTGATTTCAGCATATTGCGCAGTTGTTACTTGATGAACATTCGCACGCATTTCGATAAATTCATCGGAAAATAAATCTCCACAGGTTTCCCCATAACACATGGCCTCGTTGAAGGGAATCATCCATTCGGCTTCAAGAAACTGTGTCTCTTTGAAATTCTTATACATTTCTGTTCCATTTAATATATGTACGGTTCCTGTTGGATTCACATTGACACCTCCTGTTCTGTTGACTTGATTATCAGCATTTTTCTATACAGTATACTTACTTATTTCTCCCATAGCTCAATTAGTCTACCTTCAGGATCTTTAATCCAAATAAACGTACCAAATTCACTAACCTCTTTTTCCTTTACAAGGGGTACACCAACTTGTCCCAGATGCTCAATCGTCTCGTTTATATTATAAACTTGGAAATTCAACATCACTTGCTGTTCTGTGGGGAAGTAAGGGTCATCTTCAGTAAAGAAAGAAAAAATAGTTTCATTTCCTGATTGGGGTTTAATAATAGTCCCATTCCAATCTTCCATTTCAATCTTCAACACTTCACTGTACCATTTCTTTAAAGCATCCAGATTTTTAGTCCTCCAAAATATTCCCCCGAAACCCTTTATCATCATAATAAATTCGCTCCTTTATCTAATTCCTTTCATTTTCCGTTTAAGTTAGACATTCAAGAAATAAGAACAAATTCCTTCTTCAATCATCCGATAGTTGAAGAAGGTAATACCCGTTATATATATATCGTTTTCATTTATCTATTAGATTGGCTCTTTTTGCAATAATTGTTGTTTTCAAGAATAGAATCTGCCAGGGCTCTGTCAACCAGGTTTATGCTGGATGGTGAGGGGAACTGCTCCGCTTTCCGCGGACGTTCGGCCGAGCCTCCTCAGCTTCGCTTCCGGGGTCTCGGCACGACCGTACTTCCGCAGGAGTCTGCGCAGTTCCCCTCACCATCTTTAACAGGATTTTCCTGACAGAGCTTCAAGGTGTGCAAGAAAACAATGTAAATAGAAAAAATAATTCTTCTTCCTTAAAAGGAAATTCAGTCTTTACTTACCTTTAATAAGATTGTTTGCTAAAAAGCTTGTTTAAATTGTTTTCGATTTAGGAGTCATGCTCAGAAAGTTGATTGGAGCGGAAGGAGGCTCACCGCCAGCCCCGCGGAAAGCGAGCATCCTGGAGCGGAAATCAACTATTACTTTTTCCTCTACAATAGCAACAAACTATACGAAAAAGATCCATTTGACCTTAAAGTTTTTTAAGGCTCACTTATAGCCCACATGGTTTTTGACTGCATCCCAAAGAATTTTAGTTCAACTTCACCAGCTTCTTCTATAATTCTTGTTTTATGCATTATAGATGTAGAAAAAATTTTGAAAGTAGATTAGAGGATATCTCCAGTCTTACTAGAATTTATTTATAGATAGTAAATAAAAAAGGGGAAGATAAGAAGTGATCGATCAACTAATTCCGGCTATTATTGCTTTTATATTAGTCTCCGTTTTATCCCCGCTATTCATTGAACTCTTACGGAAATTAAAGCTCCTGCAACCGATACGAAAAGAACTTCCTTCCAATCATCAAATCAAAAAAGGGACTCCGTTAATGTTTGGCATCATTCTTTTTATCGGGATTATCGTATCGTTATTTTTTTCACCTACACCACTGATGTATTTCCTGGCGATTACGTATATATTATTCAGCTTTATAGGTTTCCTGGATGATTTTTGGAAAGCGTCACGCCAGGATCCTGGAGGGGTATCAAGTAGAACCAAGCTTATTTTCCAATTTCTCTTTACGGGGGCTTTGCTTTTTTATTTGATGAGCGAACTCGGAATAAACTCAACGATTGGTATTTATCAAAATCTCTCTTTGAATCTTCCAATAGTGGTATATTTCATTGTCATCACCTTATTTATTGTCGGTTCTGCAAATGCCATTAATTTTACAGACGGCTTGGACGGCCTTTTGGGGGTTGTGGCCATCCCTACCTACTTTTTCTTTTTTATGATTTCAGACAATTCAGAGGTGCAGCTTTTTTGTTTAATCATGATTGGATGCTTACTCGGTTTTCTCATTTATAATATCTTTCCTGCCCGAGCTTTTATGGGGGATACAGGGTCATTAGCGATAGGGGGTTCCCTTTCTTTTCTTGCCATTATCGAAAAAGTTGAGATTCTCATTCCCGTTTTATTCTTTATCTATTTTGCTGAACAGCTATCGGTTATATTACAAGTTGCTTCATTTAAATCGACAGGGAAACGAATCTTCAGAATGACTCCGATTCATTATCACTATGGCTTAAAATATGGCTGGGGTGAAACGACCATTGTTACCGCCTTTGGGTTTGTTTCGTGGATTTGTACGTTTATCTGTTATGCTTATTGGAAGTTTGTACTCTAGCCATAAGGTAAAAGAGGCTGGGACAGAACTACAAAATTACGAAATATAAAGACGATTAATAGAAGTGTAGGTTCTTCATACCGCTAATGATTTCCGTGCAAGACTACGCTTTCCGCGGGTAGCCCGTGAGCCTCCTCGGCAAGCCTGCGGGTAGAAAAGTGGAGGGCTTCGCTCAGAGGCGGTTGGCATAAGGCGGATTGGCCTTGAAGGCGTTCTTTGCCTTCATGGACGATCTGACTTATGACATTTGCCTCTAAGCCCTATAGCTGGACAGGTCTCACATAAGCTACTTTTCCCGCAGGAGTCTTCGTCTTGCACTACAATCAACCGCTGGAGACTGCTAAAATCAAATGGACCAAGATTAAATAATAAACCCGAACCAATCCGCCTCTAATTAGCGGATTGGTTCAGGTCTTACTTAGAATAAAACACTTTTGTCCCAGCCTCTGTTGATTTATTCACTTCTATCCATTCAGACCAAGTGAAAAGAGTCTTTCACCATCCCGCTGAATTTTTCTTTTTCTTCTATATGAGAAAAATGGTTACTATTTTCAAAGATATAAAATGTTGAATTGGGAACAAGATTGAAAATTTCCTCTGAATACACAAATGGGCATTGAGAGTCATGTTTTCCACAAAAAACGATTGTCGGGGTTTTTATATTCGAAATGTCTTCTCTGATATCAAACGTTGGCAATTCGTTATAAGCATAATACTCTAAGCGTTTTTGAACCACTTTTCCACTGCTTGGCTTAGAAAAGTATTCAGCATATCTGCATGGGTCATTCAGAGACATTTTCGTCCATTCCCTACGTGCGTGCTTCCGTTCTTCTCTTGTTGCCTCATCGGAATTCAGGATGGAAAATACCTCTTTCAATCGGTCGTTATAGGGATTTTCATCACAATAAATACTTTCCTGATCATTCACATACTCATTGGTAGCTGACGCCCCACCTACAATTAATCGGTTTAGAGAATCCGGATGATCAGCAGCATAAACCAGCCCTAACATCCCGCCTGTGGAATGTCCTGCAAAATTCCAGCTATCATACCCTAAAGCAGATCGGATAGCTTCTAAATCCTTGCTGGTTTCACTCATACTTAACTCATCTTCATCTTGAATCTCAGTGGAATTCCCCGATTCTTTCAAATTGACAAGGTACACTTTAAAGTCGTCCACAAACCGGTCAGCAAAGTGGTAGCCACGCTCGTTAAACTCGCTATATAGATGAGTCACACATAATGGTTCACCATTCCCGGCTTCAAATATTTCGAATTCCCCTCGATCTGTTTTTATTAGCTTTTGTTCCCACATGTTTTATCCCCCATTCACTCTTCACGGCCCGTTAACTGAAAAGAAAAGCCGTAGAGGCGCTATAAATTTAACTTTTTTTATTTAAATTGATTTTTCCCGAAGTAGAAAGAAGTAGGATGATACTTTCACCAAATTCTCCTTCTGTGGGATTCCTGCTCAATCAACTAGTACTTACTATCTATTAGACGTTTTCAAAAGAGTGAAAGTTTCGATTTTTTTCATTTCATTGAAAAATAAATAGGGCAATAGCTGGAGATCATATTGGTGATCTTCAGCTATTGCCCCCTTTAGTATAAGCGAAACAATTCACATACTCCTCTAATTTACAACCTCTACATATACAAGAGTGCTTCCGTTTAAATGAATACGTATTATAAAAATGAGTAGAATCCTCTTTCACAAAGCTTACTTTATTTTTGAATAAATACAAGTGTCAGTCAGCTTGCTGCCATCTGAGGATAATTCATCATTTCTTAAGATTCCTTCTAATTCAAAACCTAGTTTTACTGGAATCGAACGACTTTTATTGTTTGTTGATTCACATCTTATTTCAATCCTTCTAAAGTTGAATTGCTGAAAGCCAAGGTTAGTTAACTCACTTACTGCTTCTGTCATATAACCCTTGCCACTAAATTGCGAGTTAATCCAGTATCCAATTTCACATTTAGAAATCTTCCAATCAATTCTGTGAAGGCTGGCCGTTCCAATAAAATCATTAGTACCTTTATGAAAGATAAGATAGCGAAAGCTTTCTCTCTTCAAAAAATTTATATAGGCGTTTCTCAGGAGAATTTCTGTTTCTTCAACAGTAGGAATTTCCTGAAATAAAGCCAACCATTGCTTTAACTCATTAATTGAATCCTTAATAGCTTGGTGTACTACATTCCCTTCCCCAGCTTGTTGTGGTGCTCGAAGAATTAATCTGTCTGTTTCTAATTGAAACGGAACATCTATTAAAATAGGATTCATATAATTCCCCTCTCCAAACCTTTAAATTAAGACCTAATGAAACTCATATATTAAGTGTAATTCAACAAAAAACACATTAATCCTCCAGACCAAAGTACTTAAATTTGTTATTAAATTAAACAGCCGGCTAATCCAATAACATCAAAAAAAAAGCGTTAATCCTTCTTAGATCAAAGCCCATTTTTATGCTTCTTCTTTCTGTATAAGCTTTGCACCATTCGCTGCCGTTGAGTTTTATCTTGTTTGTCAGAACTCATAGTTTCTATTCCCTTCTTTCAACGATCAGTTTGGTTTAGACAATAAGTTTGACATTAAACAGTTATTACAAAACCCTAAAACCATCCATACTCTCCCCAAGAATATAGTGTGAAAACCACATCAGATTCTGCTTCATAATAGCCCGGTGTATTCCTGGTTTCTCAGAGCTGTATCCCATTCCTTTAAATGTAACTAATTCTGTATCCACTCCCATATCCCGTAGTCCTTTATAGAGCTCATAAGCATTTGAAACTGGGACTCTCGCATCCTTTTCTCCATGTTGGATCAAGGTGGGTGTACAGGCAGATTGAATATAGGTCATGGGTGAAGATTTAGCATAGATCTCTTGGTCATTCCATGGTGTATTTCCTACATGCATGCGGATAAATGAAGGTAAATCCGTATTCACGTAATTGGTGATCCAATTAGTAATTCCGCCTCCAACTGAGGTTGCCTTAAATCGATCACTATAGGTAGAGCAGAAAGCTGAAATAAAACCACCTTGGCTCCATCCCATCACCCCTACTCGATCCTTATCTGCAATCCCCCGGTCCACGAGTGCATCCACCCCGGATATCACATCCTGGTAGTCACTGATTCCCAGGTTTCGATAGTTCGCCTTTAAGAAGTCATTTCCATATCCTGAACTTCCTCTGTAGTTCGGTTCTAAAACGATAAAGCCCTTTTCAATAAACGACTCAACAGGATATTTTTCATTGAAGCAGCTTGAATGGATAGGGAAGGAAGCCCAAGCTGGACCGCCATGGATGAAGACCAATAAGGGATATTTCTTATTCCAATCAACGTCTATTGGGGTTGTTAATACCCCTTCTATTTCAAGATTATCACTGCTACTCCATGAGATGATCTCCCTGTTACTTTTGAGTTTCCCCTCAAAAAGACCATTCTCGTTTGTTATTTTTTCATTATCTAGATAGACTTCGAAGGTTTCATTTGGTGCAGCCTTAAGATAGGACAAATGATTTCCATCCCTTGTCATAGAAGCCTCCATGATACAGCACTCCGTTGTTTCGCTTAACATGTTCAGCTTTCCATCTTCAGTTAGTAAGCCGATAAGATAATTTGTTTTATCCTGCCACATCAGTAGAATCCCTTTAGCTGTCCAACGTATTGGAGTAACCGTCCGGTCAAAATCTATCAATGGTTGAATCCGCTGTCCGCTCATAAGATCATAGATTTCGAGTGTACTGTCCATGATATGTGTCTTATAGTACTCTTTCTCTCGTATGCTTGCTGAATAACATATTTTGTTACCATGAGGAGAAAAGCAGACGTTCCCTCCCAATAGCTTATCTCCACTCAGCTTCTGTAACTCTCCTGATTGACGATCGAGTATGTAGAGATCTCCATTCTGACCACCTTCTCCATCGGGGCTTGCAGTAGCCATGAGCACCACCTTTTCTCCATTGTGAGAAATATTAAATTCATGGATGTGAAAATCCCTGCCGTCCGTTAGTTGATACGGAACATTTTCATCAAGACGAGTTGAATCTTTTAATTCCACATACCATAAACAATCATTCTTATATTCTCTTCCTACATGATGGAAATCTCCATACGTCTTACTGCGTTTCTTGATTTCCTCAGATTCCCGTGACTGTGTAACATAATAAAAGCCCTTGCCAGTAGGGTCCCATTTGAATTGACTTACCCCTTCTATCTCATCCGTCATTTGAACCCTGCCATCACCATCGATCGACTCCACAAAGATCTGATTCTTCTTATCACCGTCACCCACTGAACGAAGGTAGGCAATATGTTTAGAGTCCGGAGACCATAATGGGCATGTACCCTCTACCCCATTGGTTGTGAATGCGTAACATACTCCCTTATTTTTTTCATGTATCCATATGTGATTCCTATATGTATTGTCTTCCCAGTCAGCTGTGTTTTTGACAAATGCTACGTTATTGCCGTCCTCACTTATGTTTAAGCTTGATATGGTTGGTATTGAGAGAAGCTCTTCTATACTTAGAAATGTTTTTTCATTAATATTCATTCATAGACACCTTCAGCATGATTTAGTATTTTAGATGATGTTAGTTCCGTTTAACTTAAAAACCTTTCGTATATACCGGTCTTGCATACGTTTGAAAAAGTTCATTGATTTGATTAACGAATGTCGCCTATCAGTGAATAAATTATTGAGTCCTCTAATTCTCTGGCCACTTCTCCTTACTCATACAAAATCTCGACTCAGATATCGATCCTCTATCATTCTTCGATGGTGAATTTCATGCCCCGCTATAATGTACCCAAGCGCACGGGCCGTCACTTCAGAGCCATTGGCGTTTCCACGCCGGCGCAACGCTTCGTCATCCATGCTGCTAAGAAGAAGAAGGGTGTTTTGGCGTACAAGAGATTGATGATGTAAAAGGTCTGATAATGAAAAGCGATTGAACTGCCCCCTCTTCACATACTCATCATCATTATATCCAGGCAGCATCTCCTGTTCTCCCCTAGCAATACTGAGAAGGCGGTAGCACATAATGCGCTCCGTGTCGGTTATGTGGCCGATGACTTCCTTGATTGTCCATTTTCCGGGAGCATACGTATATTCTGCTGATTCCTCACTTAAGGTTTTTAACAGTTTCATCGTTTCCTTTTGTTGATCTTCAAGAATCTGGAGCAGTTCTCCATCTGGGACATTGTTTACATATTCCTTATAATACGGAGGATATTCGTTTGTTTTTGGTTTACTCAACATAGCTTCTACCCTTTCTGTATGTCATTCACTTCAGATGACAAATAATCTATATTAATCCAATTATTTCAAATACAGTAATTCTTACAATCATTTTATTTAACCAAAGAGCTCGCTATTCTATGACGGTCTTACTAATGATTTTTGAATCAAAAAAGTGCATTTCCCGATCCAGAAATGCACTTTCGAAGAATTCACTGTTACTGCTCAGGTTTTCGTTTATGCTTCTCATGAATGATCTTTTTGTTCAATATCCTCACTTCACCTACCATCAGTAACCTCATGTCCTCTACAATATATTCAGCCAGCTCCTGATCAGAGATGTCATCCCCCTCGATATCAAGACGGAATTCCTGCCCCTGTATACCACCGCCATTGGTAAAATCGATTTCAAAGTCAAACTGAACCCGTTTGTCCATGTGAAACCTCCTTCAGTTTAGTTTTGATCTTTACTTATTATAAGAAACGAATAAATTCCGTGTTCGCCCAAAACTAAAGGAGAGTAAGTATTAGATACAATTTGTAATAAATATGGGAACATCCCTCTCACATTTTTTTCCTGTCAGTATGAACACTTACTTCCAATATTTCAGTGCTCTAAATACATATCAGTTATCGATCTGCTTCTAAGAAACCCAAGGTCTTCATAAAGCCTAATCGCTTGATTATCTTTGATGACAGATAAACGGGATGCAGGGTACGCTTTACTCGAACGATTGATCGAATGGGTTAACAAGTATCGTCCAAGTCCCCTCTGTTGATGATCAGGGTCTACGACTAAACTCATGATAAGTGGATAATCCTCAAATTCCATGTGCAGACAGACACCAACAATGTTGTTCGTACGATTATCGCTCACGACTCTTGAACACTCATCCATGATTTTATTATGTTTATGTTGATAGATAAATTCGTTTACATGGAGAAGATAATCCTCTTTCGTTCCGATTTGCTTATATGCCGGATTGTCTGTATAGGCTTTCATAAGTAAACATGCGATATCATTGGCATCTCCACTTGAAACAGCCCTTGAACTATACCCTTCAGGGAGAATGGCATTCATTGGTTCCGTGGGACGAATCATCCATACATTCACTTCATGAATCTTGCATCCAAGTTGTTTATATGTTGCCACATAGTCTTCTACAACTTCTCTTACAATGATTTTATCTTCAGTCTTCGATACCTTTTTTAAATAGTTTAATAGTTTGTGGACCAACCCTTCATAATCCTTATAGGGTGGCACTACAAATAAATCCGACATGAAATTAGGTTTTAGAAATACACCGCCAATGATGGTTTCACCTTCCATAATGAAATATCCGCAATCAAATATGGATGCGATTTCTATTAAAGTCTCAGAGGACCTTCTAAAATAGGAATCTGCATTTTTTTGTCCATGATAGATGGAATAATAGCGAGTGTATTCTTTGGGTTCTTGATAAACCAACCTCAATCCGCCTTCTATCTCGATAGGTTTATTGAAAGATTGAATTTGCTCCTTCATATTTTTCACCCCTTTGTTTTGACTAAACTACCATATTGCCTATGGGATCATCGAATCCTCTGACCACTTTATTTTTTTTCATCCCCTACCTCCTCTAAAGCGCAAGTAACTACAATTCAGATAAGCAAAACTCAATGTTCTTGCGTAGAGAAATCAAATCGTCACGTGAACTTATCTTTACGTAAAAGCTTTTTAAAAAGGTCTTACAGTTAGCTTCTAAAAACCAAGAATTCTCTTCATTCACTTGTTCTTTCCTACGTTTAAGTTCGGCGGGTACTCCTTTTAGTAACTGTTCTATTTCCCCTATGTCCACTCCCTTTTCTAACATGGCGAGTATCGGTGTTACCATTCTATCGTCTTCACCATGAACATAGACACTGTCAGAAACAAGTATCTTCTCCCATAGTGGACGTAACATGTCTAAAAGATCTTTCTGTTGGATTTTGTTATTGAGTATTAATTCATCAAACGCGTCTGCCACATGGGCAACACTATGTGCCCAGCCTTTACCGGGAACAAAGCCCCTCAGGTCATTTTCCGAGTTGATGTAGTCGATCAAATGATCTTTTGTTTTATAAACAGCGTTTTTGGGAAGAAAATCGTCCTCATTATCCTTGTATAAAATAACGGCGATGACAAGTGAGGTGAACGCCCTTGTAAACACGGTATCCGTGCCATCTTCACCTATCCCTTTGAATAACATGTCGTCACTTAAACAGTAATCCAATAGATCACTCAATAATTCATGCTCCAAATGGTTGTCTAAGGCCAACTGACAAAAGGTGCTGTAGATCAATTTGTCCCTAAGCTCACTATCGGTAGTACCGATAAAATGCATCATGGATTTCACAAGTCCAACATGATTCGTTACGTCCCATGATCTTTGCCCGCTCTTATATTCTTGTAAGTACTTTTTCAGTTCCTGTTCTTCCATTATCAACTCAGTTGATCGAAAATCCACCATCTACTTTTCCTCCTAATGAATAAGAAAAATCCTCACTCACAATTGCTCTCTTTCCGAATAAAAAAAAAGACTATCAATAAACGATAGTCCCCACTTAATAATAAGATTAAGATAGCTCATGATTTACTATATACAATAAGCAGGTTTGGACATCGTACATTTAATTGTTCTTGTATGAAGTTTCATTGAACGCACGATTTACAACCTCCTTCACTAATCAAATTCCTAACATATTTAATTATAACAAAATGGATTATTTTAGCAATTAATGATGTGAATTTTCAGAAAAATACTAACGTGTAAAAAACTTAATTACTATAAAAATCATGCATTTTCATGCTATGAAGCTAACTCACTATACTACTGGCCAAAACACTGAAGCATCCTATAGTTAGGAAGTGACAGATCATGGTCACTTCCCTTTTTGATAAAACCGTCGCACTTTCGCACGATTGCCGCAATCGGCCATTGAACACCAACGGCGACTCCGGTTCCGGCTCGAATCGAAAAATAACCATCCACAAGGATCTCCCTCACATTGTTTGACTCGTTCCAATTCGTTTTTTGAAACAAGTAAATTTACAGCGGATTGCAATATGGGAGGCAGCATTGTGTCCAGATTTTTCTCTGGTTGTTTAAACTTCAACATGTATTGATCCTTCTCATGGATGACTTGCAAAGAACGATAGAAGTGGCTCACGTATTCATTGAAGCATCCAAGATCTTGCTCGTGCGGCGAGGTTTTCTTTGAAATGCTCTTGAAAATTCGATACATGGCTTCACGCATTTCGATCGCCTGCTTCAGGACTTCTTCTGCTTGAGAAGGGTTTTCCCCGGCTTCAACAAGAAGATCTTGTGCCTGTTGGGCAGTCAAGACTTCAGCATGGACCGACCAGTCGATCAATTTAGCATAACTCGTAAACCAATCCCGTCTTTTCTCAATACTTTCCCGCCAACTGACGGTATTGATGAAATCCATACACAAACGTTCTCCGACCATCATATAAGGGTTTGTTTCCGACATAATCATGACTCCTTTACTCTAACCATCATAATACATATTGACAGTTAGAAACAACCGGAGTAAACTTATAACCAGCTAAAGTGTTTTTGATGGTTAATCATAAATTCGGGAGGTACTAAGATGAAGAATTCGATGTTGGCAGCTGTTAAAACGTTGTTGAAGGAAACATTCCAAGGACCTGAAGGAAGCGGAAGCTGGTACACAGAATCGAAGCCGGGCAGTGGTTTATTCGGAACGCTCGAAGGATTATCTGCAGAAGAAGCTTCTATACCGGTCAACGGTACGACAATCGCCGCCCAAACCGATCATACCCGCTATTATTTATGGGTTGCGAGATCATATTTGAATGGAGAAGAACCCGACAAGGACTGGGAAGCTTCCTGGAAAATCACTAGCGTAGACACAAACACATGGACACAGTTCGCTTCTGAACTTCAACAAGAATACACCACACTCCTTACAGAGATTGATTCACTTAACTCCTTAGATGAACAGACATCAACGGGTCTGTTGGGAACGATCGCCCACTCCGCCTACCATCTCGGTTCCATACGACAAATGATCAAAGAGATCAAAGTCCCAAGCCAACCATAAGCATGAAAAAAGCTCCAGGGAGGCATTCTTTGGAGCTTTGTGCTTTTTCATATTTCTTTCCTGTCACTCAAATCTAATGAATTCTCCCACTGAAATGGTTAAACTAGATGGTAGTATGAACTATTCAAGTCTAATCGAGGTGACGTCATGAATCCTTTCCTGCCAATACAATCCCCTTCCATCCTACATTCAAACGGAAGTAACTATCAGGAATACCCCCCCAACCATTCACTAAGTCCCTATGTAGCTTGTTATTGGAGCCTGGATTATCATGCTTCAGATACCCAGGAAACCCACAGGGTATTACCAGATGGATGTATAGATATTATAGTGGACTTAACTGCCTCCTCTCCTTCAAAAGGAGCTTTCATTACAGGACTCATGACCCGTTTTGATACGTTGAATTTTACTAATGAGCAGCGTTTTTTTGGCATTCGAATATTTTCAAATCACGCGCAGCGTTTTCTACACTATCCTGTACAAGAATTTATTGATGAACATGTCTATCTCGAAGATGTTTGGGGAATAGCAGGTCTACTATTTACCGAGGAAATTAAAGAAGCGCGAGGAAATCTTGAAAGAATGGAAATCGTTGAAACAAAACTCATTCACCTTTTAAACATATTGGGTAATCACAGGAGTCCAGATATACTCCAGACATCCCTTCAGTATATTTTCTTGGATCACGGAATGAACTCCATTCAAACATTAGCAAAAAAGGTCAGCTACAGTGAACGAACGATAAGAAGAGTATTCCGGGATGAATTAGGTGTCTCTCCTAAAGAGTTCTCACGTATTATCCGCTTCCAAAGTATTTTGAAAGATCTTCATTCTGTTCATAATCCATGTCTTATGGAAGTGGCTCTTAACTACGGTTATTATGATCAAGCTCACTTCAGCAATGAATTCAAACAATTTTATGGACTTGCTCCGAGTATTGTATTTCCTACCCGAACGTAATGTTGTCCGTTTTTTACAAGTTTGGTCCCTTTGAATAAGGTATCCTAAGGAAGAAGAATCAGGAGACAAGGAGGAAAAAACAATGAAACCAAGAATTACCGCACTAACTCTCGGAGTAGATAATCTGGAAAGATCACTTGAATTTTATAAAAACGGTCTACATCTTCCAACAGAAGGGATATTGGGACAGGAATTTGAGAATGGTGCTGTGGCCTTCTTCGATCTGCAAAATGGATTCAAACTGGCCATCTGGGAACGAAAAAGCTTAGCTGCAGAAGCAAATGTACCCCTCTCTCCCAGAAGTCCCTCTGAATTCACAATCGGCCATAATGTAAGCAGTAAAGCGGAAGTGGATCAGGTGATGCTGGAAGCAGAAACAGCCGGGGCGAAAATCACCGACCCTGCCAAAGATACATTTTGGGGAGGATATTCTGGTCACTTCCTGGATTTAGACGGACATTTGTGGGAAGTTGTGTGGAATCCAGAGTGGGAAATAGAGGACTAAAAATGATATGGCTAAACCAGCTCATTGTTATTGTGCTGGTTTCTGCCCCCCCTTTCTAAAGATTAGTAACTTTGTTTCATCCATCCAGCATCTGTTAGAAAGTCTTTCCTGGTTAGTTTTTCTCCTCTAATAATTTCCCTATACGAATAGATTGACCCATCGTGTGAAACCACGTATATATGTTGTTCAACCCTTTGGCTTTTTCACCATGTCAGAAATGTTTCTGCTAATAATCTAAATTCTTGCTCAGGCATTGTATTTATTCCAGAAGTTCAAAGTTCTTCTAGAACATCAATCTTAAACTAGACTGCCCCAATAATAGAAGAAGGCAATAGCCGGGTCAATTAGCTGATCTCCAGTTATTGCCCCCTTTATCAGAATAATGGTCTGCCTAAAATGAGGGAGGAGTGACCGAGAAAAGGATAGTTGCTTCTGTACTATAATCATTTATCCACCGATGTTTCATATGTGAAGGGATCTTCACACTATCCCCCGTTTCAAGGATATATTCTTCTTGTTCTAAATTAATTCTTATTTGCCCTGTTAAGACAAATGCAACTTCTTCCCCCCTATGTCCTAAGGGCTTCTCCGATGATGTACTATTTGGAGGGAATTTCATAATAGCCGTAGCCAGTTTTCCGGAAATATCAGGTGATACTAATTCATATGACAAATGATCAATCACCATTTTCCTTCTATTCTTTGACCTGACGACTAATTCTTCTGTATTTACCTCTTCCAGCAGGAAACTAAATGTGGGGACATTTAGGACTTTAGCTAAGACCTTAAGAGTCTGAATAGAGGGATTTGCTATCCCCCGTTCAATTTGACTTAACATAGAAGGTGTTATTTCAGCTGTTTTAGCTAATTCTCGAATACTTAAATCATTTAATTTCCTGTACTGCTCAACTTTTTTCCCTATATTGATATTTTCCATTACACACTCCGTTAAATACAATTTAATTTTATAAAATACTACTTAACTTTTTCCTTTGAGCTATGTTAAACTAAATTAACTTTAATTAAGTATAATTTTATCATAACGCTATTCAAATCGTAAGGAGGAGCAGAATGATGAATGACATTTTTACCTTTATCTTACTTTCTTTGTTCGTAGTGATGAGCCCTGGAATTGATACCGCCTTAATAACAAAGAGGACGATATCAGCTGGAAAAAGTGATGGTTTTAAAATGGCCCTTGGTATCACAGCTGGTGCTCTCGTTCATACTTTTGCAGCTGCGTTTGGTCTTTCAGCGGTGCTAATGCAATCTGCTCTTGCCTTTGACATTGTAAAATACATTGGAGCTGCCTATTTAATTTATCTAGGTGTTTCATCATTTATATCAAAAGGGAAAAATAAAGAACAGGTGTTAGATAATCAGAAAGAGATACCTGCAAAGGGATCAGCCTTTAAGCAGGGGTTCTTTTCAAATGTTTTGAACCCTAAGGTTGCAATCTTTTTTCTAACATTTTTACCTCAGTTCGTAAACACACAATCTCACGCAGCAAAACAACTTATACTAATGGGAATAATATATACGTTATTGTCCATCGTCTGGTTTATTGTATATGTAATTTTCATTAATTATCTACGAAAATGGCTAATGACTCCTATTATCCAAAGTATGATGGAGAAAGCTACAGGTATTGTATTAGTTGGCTTTGGGTTGAAATTGGCTTTAGAAAGACAACATTAATAGATAACAAAAAGAACATTGGGGGTTTAAGCTCTTCCCAATGTTCTTTTTCTTCAATTAACCTGCCTTATCTTATTTTCTAATTAAAAATTAAAGGAAAAGTAAATATTACGAAAGCTGCCCAAAGTCCGTATACCGGCAAATACTTAGTAACGGAATCTTGAATAGTTGAAGGTCCGGTTTTGTTTTGTAGAAAACGCATATAGGAGAGCATAATCCAAATTAGATTTGCCCAGATAAGTATGTTTACACCTAAAACAGCAAGTCTGTTTGGAGTAATTCCATAAGAAGAAAGTCTGAACACTATGGCTGACAATGCCACACTGTTAATGATAAGGGCAAGAACAATCAGGGCAAAATTTATATAGTCTGAAATGTTTTTTTTCTCGTCTGAGTCGCTTTCGGTAATGGAAAATATGGTAACGACCAATACACCAAGAAGTATTCCGTTGAAGGCTATCAGGAAATTACGGTCCAAGAATGGATTTTTTCCGAGCCATATAACCGCAATAAGATAGACCAACAATGTGACCAGGACAAGAGGGCTAAAAATTTTAGCTATATAAGGTGTAATATTCTTAGCAAGTTTAAGGTTCATTGATACCAGGTATGCAGCCACAATAGCGAGAGAGGAAGCACCAAATAAAACGACATTACTAAAATAAAATTCCTCTATATCCAAGCCGATAAAGCTGAATAACTGCATGGTTAATGCTGCCAGTATCATTCCACTAACAGCCATGCTGGCGTAGAGAATTCCATATTCCAAATTAAATTTGATATAGGCTAATCTAGTACTACCTTTTGAATACTCATTTCCTGTAAATGCAAGCCCTAACACGGTCCATAAGAATATGGGAATGTGTAAATAAGCAAGGATAATACTGTCTTTATCATTTAAAGGCAGCATATTAAGATAAATCCCAGAAATGAGGAACAACCCTACAAGGGAATAAATAACACTTTTTTTCGGAGTATTTTTGTAAACAAAATAGGTAGCAATAAAAGGAATTATACCAAAGGCCAGGTTAATTGGAGCGATCACTTCCTGTTCGACAAAATGGAAAATGATCCTGGTAAATATCCCTGCCATAATGGCTAAAATGCCCATGAATATGAAATCTTTTTGGATCTTGGAAGACTTTTCTGTATTTGCTGCCTCCTTAAAATGCAATCTTTCATACCAAACGCCAAGGACCTGAGAGTCAGGATTTTGTTCCCATGCCTGTAAGAATGAATGTTTAAAAGCTTTTGGATCTTTTCTATAAATTCTCTCCAGTTCATGAGGATTATCTTCGTTTTCAATAATCGAATTGTTAGATTCCATCGTAATACCTCCCCTAATAATTGTTATTTTCTCTCCACAATGTTTACCTATCTTCGTCGCTTTTGTATTCTAAAATATCCCCTGGCTGACACTCTAAAGCCTTACAAATTGCCTCTAAGGTGGATAATCGAATCGCTTTCGCCTTTCCATTTTTCAATATAGAAAGGTTAGCCATCGTTATCCCAACCCTACCCGAAAGCTCTGTTACGCTCATTTTCCTTTTTGCTAACATCACATCAATATTGATTATAATTGCCATTGTTATTCACCTCAGACCGTTAAATCATTTTCTGATTTTATATCAATTGCTTCTTTTAAAAGTTTCTGGAGAACTGCCGCAAACACTGAGATAACCATCGAAGCAAAAGGAACAACCAATCCGACAAAGATAACTCCTGGGGCGTCGTCTACTTCCGCAAAGATATAGAAGAGCGGCAAAACTAGTACATGCAAAATACTGATTGTGATTGCACAATATTTGATATTCTTTAAAGCATTTACAGATAGATCAGAGAAAGCTTTATTTTTGTCAATGTAGCGCAGGAGTTTAAAAGCCTGATACAAAGCAACATAAAAAGGTATTGCTGATGCATCAAAAACGATGAAAACGAAATATTTTATAACCACAAACTCTGGAAGTAATGTTGCTGAAAGGTCCGCCATCTCGGGCACCAAAAAGATGCACAGAGCAAGAACTGGGACTCCTAAAAAAATAACAGCTATTTTTAAAAACAACGTTGGAATATTTTTCATAAAAGCACCTCATTTATTTATTCTGATTTTGATTTTAATATAAATTTTATCGATTTACAATAAATTTTTATTAATTATTATAACAATTTTATTGTAAATAGTTTGTAAATATAAAAAAGAGGCTGGGACAAAAGTGTTTTAGCCTAAGTCAAACCCAAACAAATCTGCTTCTTAGAGTGCAGATTTGTTTGGGTTTATTATTTATTTTCGAATCATTTGATTTTAAATGTTTCCAGCGGTTGATTGGAGTGCAAGACGAAGACTCCTGCGGGAAAAGTAGCTTATGTGAGACCCCGCAGGCTTGCCGAGGAGGCTCACGGGCTACCCGCGGAAAGCGTAGTCTTGCACGGAAATCATTAGCGGTATGAAGAACCTACTTCTATTGTTCGTCTTTTTATCGTGGTTTTTTAGGTTTGTCCCAGCATCTTACTTATTCGATTAATAGCTCCCTTATTGAGAATTAACATCTTTAAGCGCTTATTTCATTAACCGCCCTTTAAATTAATACCAATTTTTTCAGAATATCACCTGTAACTTAATGATAAATTCCACAAAAAAGAAGCTAATCTTGTTCAAGATAAGCCCCCTTAGTTTAAGTGTACTCACTCAAAAGTTATTGTTTTATATTGAAGTCTTGCTTTAACAATGAATACATATATAAATCATCAAATTTTCCGCAGGTAAACTCATAATTTCTCAAAAGTCCTTCTCTAATAAACCCTTGTTTTTCAGCTAATTTTTGTGACTGTTTATTAGGAGGTTCTATTAACGCTTCTATCCGTTGTAAATTCATCTGTTCAAATCCATATCTAATAACAGCTTCAAAAGCCTCACCTGCGATTCCTTTCCCCCAGTGTTCTCCACTTAACTCAACACCAATTTCAGAACGATAATGCTGTGGAACCAAGTTAAGAAATCCACAACTACCAATTACCTCCCCTTGATCCTTCAACGTAATCCCCCATCTTATTCCGGTTCTCTTTTCGAATATTGATTTATACCACGAAATCTCATCCAATGCGTCATCAATGGACTTAAATGGTTCTAAACCAACATACTTCATTACGTCTTTATCAGACAAATACTTTAGAAGGCTGTTTGCATCATCTTGTGTTACTTGTCTTAAAATCAACCTATTAGTTTCAAGTATAGGAAATTCACTTACTTCTAGCACAATAAACCTCTCCCTAAATATTATTCATTTTCAGTAGCACCCCATATGCGCCTTAACTATCTATTCCATAAAAAGAGGCGTAACCCTGCTTTAGGTTACGCCATATTAATTCAGTAGCTTTTCCGCTAGAATGCCCGTTAATGCAACATGTATTAAACTGAAGATCTGGTCCGCATACTTCAGTTATCTACCAATGATCGCAGAGTCAGGGCTTTGAATCACTTCTAATAAACCTTCTCTTTTTAAGAACATCACTTTCCACATGCAAAAATGGGGCCAACCCTTATTCTGAAGAACTAGTCCAGTGGAGTATCCTTTGAACTAGTTCTTTCAATTATTCTCTTAATTCAGGCTATCCATGATGCTCTCTAATGTTTTCCCATTCTCGGTTGATTTCGGTTCGTTTTCATGAAGGACTGTTGAATTTTCTTTTAGGAAGTTTTGTTTGATATAGTTCATGTCGACCAAATCAATTGTACCGTCAAAATTGATATCTCCTTTTCGGTCGTTCGTACCCCAATGTTCTTCCAGGTAGATCGCATCAAGAATATCGATTACATGGTCTTTGTTCACATCTCCAGCAATGGCTGCTTTTTTCCCAATAAATTTCTTTTCACCTACATGACCATCTAATCCGATATAGAAGGACTTTTGTACTGTAAAATGTCCAGGTAAATCAAATATTAATGTTAATGGTTCTCTAGTGGACGGCAGTGAATCCACTTCAAAAGTAGGCTTTTCCATTACTTTCCCCGGATATTGATTTCCATCCGCACCCATAACCTTAACAGTAGCACCCATTGAGGAATAATCAAATAGCTGTACAGGGCCGGATGCTGATAATTCATAGACTGCTTCTCCATTCATGGTACCCACAATGTGTGAATTCGCAGCATTTATTTTGAATGACGGATCAATTCGTTCACTTGTTGTTTTCACATCAGATAAGTTTGTGAAATCGGCTTTTGTTAGTGACACTTCTGCATAGTCATTAATGTAGCTATCCTTTTTCACTTCTGCTTTTAATTGAAGCAGAGAGAGTACATCTTCGGCATTCCATGTTGTATTCTTAGCTTGTAATGTCACCTTAATCGTACCATTTTCATTCGTCACTTCTGCATTGAAGCGATCCTTCATTGTTTCTATTAGTTCAATTTCTGTAAATGAAAGAACCTTAGGATCGTATTTAAATTCCATCTCTGCTTTTTTAAACTCTCCTTGATTCGCAGCATTTACATCGAATGTGACCGTCTCACCTTGCGTCACTTCTTTCTGGTTTGCGATAGTTGTCACATATGGTGAACCTTTTTTAACAAAATAGTACTGCACGGAAGAAGATTTATTCCCCACATGATCTGTTGAGTAAAATTCAACAGGAAGTACTTTTAAGTGGCTGGGAATCGTACTTCTTGCAAAATTAAAATTCCCTTCCGCATCAACAGGTAGTCTGGATGGATAATTTGTGTTGTAACGGTAAAAGACCGTGTTATTTGCTTGAGTGATTTCGGAACCCGCAGCTTTTAAATCATTTATTGCTTGATCCACCACATTCCCATTGATATCAATCACCGGATTTGAATCATCAGGATCTACTTCAATTACTCCTCCCGCTAGATTGGTAGTCAATTCAGGATTTGAATTATCAACCGAAATCGGTTTTTCAATAATGATTTGTTTTCCATTTTCTCTCGTAAAGACAAACTTCACCTTATACGTACCCGGCTTTACTTGGATGGGTTCCATCGCTTCAACTTCTTCGGATGTGACTCCAAGAGGATAATAATCTCCATTGAAGAAAGAGTTTAGTTTAATATCTTTCCCTTCAGGCATTTCATTTCCTGCGTAATAGCCAATATATCCGATATCCTTAGAGTTTGTATCCGCTAAGAAAATATCAAGTGAGCGCATATAAGAATTTAATTTTAGACTAGCTGATGCTAAACTACTGTAATTAAAATTTCCATTATTGATGGTTGTAATTCCGGAGCTAGTTTCCAGATATTCAACTCCATCTTTCACCTTCCGAATACTAAAAGGTATACGATACTCCTCTGACGAATCTTCCTTATTTTTATAACGGATGTACCCTTCATAGTAACCGTCTTCAGCTGTCTTAGGCACGTTCAAGAAAACATTGGTTTTCTTATTCTTCCCGGCCTTTACTTTAATATTGTTATCAAAGGTCAGCTGTATTCCATTTTCTGAAGCGTCAAGAGAATGCTTTGTAAACTCTACACTTCCAATAAACGTTTTCGTTTCTTCACCGGAATTATTCATTATGATCGTTCGTTGATCTCTAAGTGAATTATCTTCATGCTGCAAACTAAAGCTCATACTCCCTGTCAGCTCATCAATCAGAATTTCCTCACCATATAGGAAGTTTTTCGTCTCATCCATCACCTGTAAGTTCATATCTGAATGAATCGCTTCATAAGCATCGATACGTCCTGCTCCCACATCAAATACACTGTACTCTTCTGCCATTTCATCTGCCGTATTCATCAAAGATGTTTTAATATCAGATGGTTTTGCTTTGGGGTTTTTTTCAAGCATTAACGCTGCCACACCCGCTACTTGTGGAGCCGCCATAGAGGTTCCTGATAATCGGGCATAACCGTATTCGTACTGTCCTTCATATTTCTCACCGCGTAAATTGGGAGGAACCGTTGACATAATATCCAGTCCTGGTGCTGTCACCTCTGGCTTAATATCATACGTAAATAGCGCCGGTCCACGAGAGCTGAAATAGGAGAGGGTATCTTCTGGATATATCATATTTTTTTCAGGGTTTTTAAAAGTATATTGTGCCGTTTCGTTCTGTAACAATTCTTTAAATGCTTTTCCTTGCTCACCACTAAGTATATAAGCATACGTATTATCTGTAGAGACGGCAATTTTATCTCCTATGAATCCGTTATAGGTACCATATATAAATACAGCTGCCGCTCCATGTTGTTTGGCTAACCTCACTTTTTCATATGTCCGATTCGTCCCGGTTGAAACCAGGGCAATCTTCCCCTTCACGTCGACACTATTGAAATCAGTTTCCAGTCCTTTACCTACATCGACTATATTAAATGTTTTTCCTTCCAATGTTCTGGGATCCTCACCATAGCCATGTGTAGAATAACGTATTTCCGAATCTACTTCTGTACTGCTGCTTTTAAATTTTCCTGTATAATTGAATTCTGCAACTTCTGGATTACTCGAACCAACTGTAATCCCAAGTGCCGAAGCGGCGGGAGTTCCAAGAGTATACTGTCCTCCACCTTCATTACCAGCGGCCAGAACACACGTAACACCTGATAATACTGCATTATTGATTCCAATCGCTAAAGGTGAGTATGGATCGTTAGAGTTTGCCCCAAGCGACAAGTTAATAACATCCATTTCATCTTTCACTGATTTCTCAATACCTGCTAAAATATCTCCCGTTGAACCAGTACCATGTGGACCAAGAACTCTATATACATAAAGGTCCGCATCTGGCGCTACCCCTTTAGTTGCATAGTCGGATTCTGCTTTCCCCTGTCCTGCAAGGATACCGGAAACGTGGGTGCCATGAATGGTAATATAATCCGAGGCATTCCCCCCTGGCTTCCCGGCTTTGATCCAATCTTCATAAGTCGTTTCCATTGGATCATTATCATCATCTACAAGGTCATAGCCACCTGCGTAAGCATCTTTCAAATCTGGATGGTTATAATCAATTCCAGTATCAATCACACCAACTTTTATGTCTTTCCCTGTTAAACCTTCTTCATGCAGTTTGTCTACACCCATTATTTCTTGAGGGGTTTTCCCACTATAAGGTGACGTATCCGTATTTTCTTGAGTTGGTTCGATTAACTGTACTTGTTTATTTTCGTAAACGCTTTTAACTTCTTCAGATTGAAGTAAGGTTTCTACCTGATCCGCGGGTAATGTCAATGCAACACCATTGAATGCTTCCGTAAAAGTATCACTTACTTTATGTTTTACCTTTAGTTGAGATAAGTCCTTATTAAATTGTTCATGCGATGCTTCTATCTTTTTGTTCGCATCTTCTTTTGTTAAGGTTCTTCCCTTAAGCTTTTCCAGCATAATTGCAGTGTTTGCTGTATGCTGCTTAAACTCGACAATAACAGATATTTTATTAGAACTATCTAAATTCGTTTCAGGTGAGATATTTATTTCGGGTTTGCTTGTTGTATTCAAATCTTGGAGTGCTTTTCTTTGCTCGGTCGTTAATCCTTTTAAAAACTGGTCAATTTTTGCTGTGGTTTCTCCGTGAACAAGATTTCCTGCCTCTGCTGTTTGTAGAGTTTGTTCTCCATTTATATTGGGTTGTACCTCAGCATCAGATGTTGCTATACCGTTAATTGGATTTAATAACATGGCACTTACAGCTAATACAGACCCTTTTACGATTTTCTTTCTATGTTTCATTATTTTCCCCCATCAGTCTATTTAATTTCATTAGAGCATGCGATTAAGCTTTTAAATGATTTTTTGAACTCCCTTTTTGAAAAACGATTTTCACCACCTTTGAAAATAATCTTGAATACTTTGTAATTAGCAAATTATGACCATATCTACCAATTACAGTTACCATGGAAAAATCCCTTTATAAAATGGACTTTCCCAAATGGAAACAAACGAATTTTCCAACCTCATAATTCGTTATGATTCTGACAATGTTTTCAATTGTCACAAACGTACCAATAAACAAAACCAGGATATTTAACCCACTAAATTCCCACCATATACTCTGCTCGTATTCTCTTGTATAATTTTTTAATTAGTCACTTGGTCAGGAATGGGAGAGAAAGAAAGAATGAAAAATAAATAATGGGAAGCACGAAGGAAGCAGGGGGACACTTAAACACATTTGGTATAACTTCTTCCTCTAAACTGGCCCTTTAATTGAATAAAGGTGTGAGTTTGACATTCTTAGCTTTTAGACAACTAGAATGTCATCCGTTTTGTCATTAATGGGGGTTTTCTGGTTAACGTATAAAAACGAAAAACGCCAAAATTCCTTCCATAACAAGGATCCTTGGCGTTCTTCATTCATTTAGTTAATTTGGTTTTATGAAAAAGCTTTAAAGTTAAAATAAGCAGCAGAACGAAATCCATTTAAGAAAACGTTGTATGACAGCCACTTGTTTACATTAAAGATGTATATTGAATTGCTTCTTCAACAACGTGACTTTCTAAACGCACTAGAACAAGAGATTGATAAGTAAGTGATGGAGTTTGAGGAATATGAATTCTAACATCAATCCAGGAATAGGTATTAAAATAGCAGCGAATTTCAAAATTTCTCATAATATTTTTTTGGAATTTCCCTCCAAGCAAAAAGGATCTGAAAGCTTACTTTCAGATCCTGTCCATATTGACGCTTTAAATTCCTTTATTTTCACATATTTTCACTGGTAACTACTTATTCATTCGTTTATTAACTTCAATCGTAATGAACTCCGGCAAATAATTGGGAGTACATCCTTTTGATACCATTTCATCTTTGTAAAGACCCGTTTTCTCACCAAGTTTCATACATCGTGCTCGATACTTTTCATCATAAACGCCTATCCAGCCTGCGGTGAAATTCATAGCCCATTGAACTTCCGGTTCTTCCTGCGTAATAGTCGCTTCAATTGCAGATAGTAAGTCTGCGGTGTTATCAGGCGGTGTTTGTCCAGTCCATCTCAATCTCGCTTGAAAATACCAGAAAGCTCGCCTTTGAAGAGCAGATGGACTATTTTCCCATGACTCCATCAATGCAATGTTCTTCTTGTCTTTGGTGAGCTGATTAGCCATTAACCAATCCATTAAGTTATTTCGCTCATCATATGTGTGAGTCTGCATATCCTGATCAAGCTTATTTAGTACATCTTGTGAAAGAAGTTTTTTGTCCATAATTAAGATTGCCAATAGTCTTGGCTGAAACTTCCCAGTTGACCAAAGTTCCATAGCTAGTTCGTGATCTTTTTTAATGTCCTTCGCGATTTTTCGTAAGTCGCCTAGCTTAGTTTTACTAGTGATCTGAGGTAGAATGTTTTCTGCTTTTGATGAGCGTTTTATTTCTGTACTTTTATTAATATTCATTTGCCACAACTCCTTCTTAAAGCACTGTTAGTCCTTGGCAGGATATATCAATAACTGAATTTCGTTATAAGTGTTATTGCATACAATTGTACCATAACAATGTAAAAGGAATGATTCATTTCGCCGTTATTTATGATACGGTTCATCTAAATGCATTGGTAATATATATGAACACACTTAAAATTCCATTGTATAATAATACTATGGAAAAATAAGTTATCTGGAGATTGTATTATGCCAAAAAATGATTCTACCAATTTCGTTTTGAATGCAAAAAGTAAACAGTTTTACTGGGAAGGTAATGGTCAACTGTCCATCAAAACATTCTTTAATGGTAAAGCCCATTATAAGACTAACAAAGGCTTCTTTGCTGTTGAAGAGAGTAGATACCTACTCCTCAATGAAGGTGCATACACCATTTCAATTGAAGAACCTAAAGTAGTAGAATCCTTTTGTCTTTTCTTTAAAGATGGGTTTGCGGAAGAAGTCCTTCATTCCTTAAAAGAAACAAATGAGCGTCTTCTCAGCGATCCATTTAAGGATACAGGTTCAATTGGCTTTTTTGAAAAAACCTATCATAAGAATAATATTCTATCTTATCAACTGGAATATTTCATGCAGATATTACCCAGTTTTGATATTGATTCCGTTGGTTATGAGGAACAATTCCATAAGATAATGTTTTCTATTTTAAATGAACACATAAATACATATACAGAAATCGAATCATTACATGCAATTCGTAATTCTACACGTGAAGAATTATACAGAAGGGTAAGTATAGCACACGATTATATTAGATCTTATTTTAATCAACCGATAAAACTAGAGGAAGTTGCTAAAGCTGCTTGTTTATCACCTAACCATTTATTAAGAACTTACTCTCAAATTTACGGTAGAACGCCCCATCAGCATATTTCAGTATTCAGAATACAAAAGGCAAAACAATTACTAGCAGAATTAGACCATAATATGACCGATATAACCTTTGAACTTGGATTTCAAAACCCTGTATCATTTAGTAAAATGTTTAAGCAACATGTTGGTTTATCTCCTAGAGAATATCGAAAAAAAGTGAGATCGGATAAGAAATTATAAGGGAGATTCTTTATCCTTATTAGGAATAAGAAATTTGAAGGGAGAAATGTTTTATGGATACTACAATGATTAAGAATGTTGGGCAAATTGGAATACCTGTAAAAGATATAAATAGGGCACTGGATTTTTATAAAGATAAACTAGGACTTTCTCTATTTTTCAACACGGATAGTATGGCATTTTTTGAATGCGATGGCCTGCGGCTCATGTTGACACTTCCAGAAAAAGAGGAATTTGCTCATTCAAGTTCGGTTATTTATTTTCAAGTAAATAATATTAAAGATACATATGAGCGCTTAGTAGGTAAAGAAGTTACTTTTATCGATGAACCACATGTGGTAACGAAAATGGGACAAACTGAAATGTGGATGGTATTTTTTAAAGATACAGAAGATAATACTCATGCATTGATGAGTGAAGTACAAGTTTAAGAAAACCAAAAGGAGATCGTCTAAATTACACGAACGGTCTCCTTCAATATAAATTAGACTTTTAAATACTTCTTTATCCAGAATTACTTCTTCCCTCTGCTTTACCACTATTTGTGATACGGTTCCCCACTACCAGTGCTAAACCACATCTTCAACAATCTGGCCCGTTAACCCAATAAAAAAGCGTTCATCCATACTAGATCAACGCCCCTCAACTTTAACTACATTCCTTTACAAAATCAGTACAAATAGTTGATGATTTCCTATAATTCATCTAGAAGTTTCAAATACATTCACAACACCAGTAATGAACATATTGTTGCATTCAACCTAATTGGCGTTTAAATACTTTACTAGCGATGAAGTAAGCAATGACCATAATACCCACGCACCAGGCAAGCGAGATCCAGATATCGTTGCCCACGGTCCCTTCAAATAAGAGGGCACGTATTGAATTCACGATTGAAGTCACGGGCTGGTTCTCCGCGAACGCACGGACAATTTTAGGCATGGTTTCAGTGGGGACAAAGGCTGAACTGATGAACGGCAGAAAAATCAGCGGGTACGAGTATGCTGTGGCTCCTTCCATGGACCGTGCTGTCAATCCAGGTATAACTGCCAGCCATGTCAGCGCTAGTGTAAACAGCACGAGTATCCCACCTACTGCGAGCCAATCCAGGATATCAGCACTGGGACGGAAACCCATCAAGAGTGCGACGAGGATGACCACCACAACAGTAAGCGCATTGGAAACAAGCGATGTCAATACGTGGGCCCACAATACAGACGAGCGCTTGATGGGCATGGTAATGAAGCGCGCCATCAGACCACTTTTCACATCATTAAAGAGCCGCAAAGAAGTGTAAGCGACGCCGGATGCGATCGTGATCATCAGGATTCCCGGCAATAGATAATCGACGTAGTTGTCCGTGCCAGTCTCTATAGCGCCGCCAAATACGTAGACAAACAGCAGCATCATCATAATCGGCGTGATCGCCACCGTGATAATCGTATCCGGGCTGCGTAAGATATTGCGCATTAAACGTCCCAGTAATACCCCTGTTTTACTTTTCATTTACATCTCCTCCTTTTTTGCCAATGATGCGAGGAAAATTTCTTCCAATGTCGGCTGCTTTTCGATGTATTCCACTTTCGCTGGCGGGAACATCTCCTTGAGTTCCGTAAGGGTACCCGTCGTGATGATTTTACCGCCATGCAGGATGGCAATGCGGTCCGCCAGTTGTTCGGCTTCCTCCAGGTATTGGGTCGTCAGCAATATGGTCGTGCCACCGCCGGCAAGCTCCTTGACGGTCTCCCAGACTTCAATCCGCGCTTCGGGATCAAGCCCCGTGGTCGGTTCATCTAGAAATATAACGGCCGGCTTCCCTATCAGGCTCATGGCAATATCAAGACGGCGCTTCATCCCCCCTGAATAATGATCTGCACGTTGGTTGGCTGCATCGGTGAGACTGAATCTTGTAAGCAGATCATCGGCGACTTGAGAGGGATTTGAAACCCCACGCAACTTGGCAATCATCATCAGATTTTCCCGCCCGGTTTGCATGCCGTCTAAAGCTGCAAACTGACCAGTCAGACTGATGCTCTGGCGAACATGATCCGGTTGACGCTGAACATCAAAGCTGCAAATACTCACTTCACCGCTATCCGGCTTCATCAGCGTCGAGAGGATATTGACGATCGTTGTCTTTCCCGCTCCATTAGAGCCCAGCAGTGCGAAAATTTCACCACGGACCACCTCTAAGTCCACTCCCTTTAAGACTTCCTTGTCTTTAAAGGATTTTTTCAACCCTTTTATACAAATCGCTGCATCATTCATCTTTTTTCCTCCTTATAAAATGCGCTAGTTTACCTTTCCCTCAGTACTCAGTCAGACTGATATTCTGTAATACTTACTACCGGATTAAAAAAATAACTGAATAGTGAAGGTACTACCACATTCAACCCGCTATTCAGTCGGTATTCTCTTTTTCATTCACTTTTTTTCACGGCCAATCGTATCGTTCAACTTAGCTCGATGCTTGTCACTCCAGGTCTCGGAGTCCTTCACCAGTTCATCACAGAAAGCAGCTACGTCCTCACCCGTGAGGTCAGTTACTTTCTTGCCTTCCGCTGCACCTTCCTCGAACAGATCGAGAATGCCATTAAAGATACGGCTGGTGTCCTTCCAATCGGTGAGACCACCGGCGGTCCACATATATTTTTGGATCGCTTTGTATGCGTTGAGGTACTCACTAGGAAGTGCCTTCGCACGTGCTTCCATCGCCTTCCATTCCCGCTTGTCAGCCAGATTTCCGATAATCATTTCAATAAACTTCATCTTATCCTCTCCTTTTGATTTCTTTCGTTTTGAGTTCGTTCATTTTGCTTGAGACAAAATCCCATTTTCCCCAAAAAGTTTCGAGCTTCTCATGACCTGCTGCGTTGAGTGTGTAAAATTTTCTCGGTGGCCCCACAGTAGAGCGCTTTTTTTCAATGTCCACCAGATTGTTTTTCTCAAGGCGCATGGTAATCGTATAAACTGTGCCTTCAACCACATCCGTGAAGCCAAGTTCCCTCAGCTGTTGCGTGATTTCATAACCATACGTTTCACCGCGGCTGATGATTTCAAGCACACAACCCTCAAGCACTCCTTTCAGCATTTCAGTAAAATTCTCCAAATGTTCACCCCCAATTGTATTTCGTATACTCCCTGTAATTTGTCTCTCAGGTATTTTGTGCTACTGATATTCAGTAATACTGACTACTGGTATATAGTATCGCATAATAGCTCAAATTGTCAATCAAATAATAGCCCATTTTTTTAGTAACGACTAAACTTCAGCTCTGATGGTGATTGTGGAGTATTTTATTAATCGGATTCCACTTCCCATTCACAAATCATCGTTAAATGATTCTCTTTTAATTCAGCATGAATGCTTCCGTTCATTTTTTCCATTAAGCTTTTCGCGATCGGTAAACCGAGCCCAGTACCTTTCCCGGTTCTTGTTTGATCAGCCTTATAAAAACGGTCGAACATCTGATGTACGTCAAGCTCACTCATTTTCCCGACAGAGTTTGAAATTTTCAGCTGAACGGCTGTATCCATTTCTTTAAGCTGAATGGTCACATTTCCTGTAGAGTATCGAATGGCATTCACTGCAAGATTTTCGATCACTCTTTTCATGAGAGAGGAGTCAGCCATCATCATAATGTCTTGCTCCGGGATATGGATGTCCGGTTCTATGTTCCTTTTTTTAAACTCCTCATAAAACCCTAATAGTGACTCAATAATCAAATGGTTAACACTTACCTTCTCCATTTTCATAGGGTAATCCGCTTGTTCAATAATCGATAGCTCGAAAAAATCTTCAAGTAACACCTTTAACCTTCCTGCACTATTTTTGATTGTTTCAATGTATTTCTTCTTTTCCTCATGGCTCATTTCATCTGATTCCAGAAATTGAATATATCCTAAGATTGATGTCATGGGTGTTCGAATATCATGAGAAATATGGGATATAGCCTGTCTTAGTTCATTTTCAGTGGAGCGCTTGACTGCTTCAGCCTGTTTCGTTAAATCAATCTGGTTATTTATTTCCTGTGCTAACTCCTCGAAATCGCGGTCATAAAAGCTAATCGTCAATTTTTTCGCTGAGTCCTGTTGGTGTAATTGCCGGAGTTGCAAGGTTGCCCTTTTCATTTCCTTTTTCAACAGATAAAAACGGGTGAGGACATATGCGAAGGCTGCCAAAACTGCCATCAATAAATAGAGTATCATTTGACCTCACCCACTTTCGTTTTACTTAATTTCTTTTCTTTGAAAAATCATGCTTCCTAAAGCACCAAATAACAGAAACGTCAGAATGGGAACCACTATCATGATTAATACATCCCCGCTCTTCAACGTATCCACCATGATAATGTCATAAATCAACTTAAAGATGGAATGATTTAAAATGGTTTCAAACAAGGGCACTTTTGCCGCTAACATCTGCAGGGGCCAATCAGCAAATACAAAAAACAGAAGAAGAAACCCTATCGTTTTCCCACTGTCTGTGAACAGGATAGAAAAGATCGCCATGATGGAAGCGAAGGCTGCCCCGTACAATATAATCAGTCCCAGTGTTTGCAGGTAATATGTCCACTCAGGCATCTCTGCAAATCCAAAATAGATGGCGCTGGATCCTGTCATCATAATCGGTAATATTAATGATATGATAATGGCTCCAATTGAAAATACGATAAGCTTTGCAGAGTAGATTCGGAACCTGCTATTGCCTGAAGATACGATACTTTTCATCGTACCCATGGAATATTCGCTTGTGATAAAGAAGCCTGCCAAAATACTTGGAATAAGCTTCACTATATTCGCATGAGGACCGAGAATGCTCTCCCGATAATAATCCTTTACAGTTGGTAATCCTGAAGCCCCATTATCGAATTCTATTAGTGGAAACAACACTGCAGCCGCAACTAACATCCAGGTCAGGAATCGAAATGATCGGTCCTTCCTTAATTTATACCACTCCGTTTTTAGTAGATTACCCATGCTGTACACCTCCGATGCGATGACTAAAGTACGTTTCCAAATCTTCTCCCATCGGCATAAATTCTTCTATGACCAACCCTTCACTGGTTAAGATTTTGGAAACTTCACCCGGTACGTCAACATAGGCAAACAACCTTATGGTTCCATCAGGCATCACTTCAAACTCTTGTGTTGAAAAATGATTTTCTATTACCGTTGCAGCCTTGTTTGGATCATCCACTTTAATATGCAGGTACTGCTGACATTTTTCATTCAGTTCTTTCGCAGAAAGTTGTTCTAACAATTCTCCCTCATGAATAATCCCATAGTGAGTGGCCAGTAAATGCAGCTCACTTAATATATGACTGGAGATTAGTATAGTAATTCCATATTCTCGATTAAGCTTTTTAAGTAATTCCCGTACTTCGACAACTCCCATAGGGTCCAGTCCATTGATCGGTTCATCCAGAATCAGAAACTCAGGATCCCCTAATAATGCGATACCAAGGCCTAAACGCTGCTTCATTCCTAATGAAAAATCCTTTGCTTTCTTTTTTCCTGTATTCTGCAAACCGACTAAATTCAAGATTTTTTCGATACAGTCTTTTCCCGGTATCCCTTTCAACAGACGGTGAGCTTCCAAGTTTTCAGCGGCGGTCATTTGCGGATATAGCGCCGGCCCTTCGATGATGGTTCCAATTCTTTTTCTTGCTTCAATAATATTTCGTTCCTGGCTTTCTCCAAACAATTCAAATGTACCTGTCGTTGGATACGCGAGACCGGTTATTAGGCGAATCAACGTTGATTTCCCGGCACCGTTCTGACCGATAAATCCATAAATAGACCCTTTTTTGATCATGACACTCACTTTATGAAGCGCCATTTTATTTTGATATGTTTTTGATAATTGACTGGTTTTCAATACATACTCATTCATCAATATTTCCCTCCTTTATTCACTTGTTCAAAGGGCTCCTCTTTGAACACTCTTAAAGTATAAGAAGGAAAACGTAAGAAAGTCTTAAGTCATATCTTAAGAATACCTTAAGTTTTGAGTTTATAGCCCATTCCCCAAATGGTTTCAATATACTCTTCATTCTGATTCGCTTTCGCAAGCTTACTTCTGATATTACTTACATGAACATTAATGGTATTGTCGTCCCCATGGAATTTCTCATTCCACACACTCTCAAACAAATTAGACTTTGAAAAAACCTTTTTAGGAGAGGACATCATGAGAAGCAATATCTCATATTCCCTTGCCGTTAATTTGAGTTCATTATCATTCACTGTCACTATTTTTGAGTCCGTGTCCAATACGATATCTTTATAAAACATTTGATTTGTCAGTGGAGCATCTGATAGATCCCGATACCTTCTAAGACAGGAATCAATTCTGGCCGATACCTCATCAACATCGAAAGGTTTTGTGATATAGTCGTCTGCACCAGCTCTTAACGAATTGATCTTCGTTTGTGTTTCAAGCTTTGCCGAAATGATAATGATCGGAACATTACTTTCATTTGTGACCTTTTTTAATAGATCTTCACCAGATAAACCCGGGAGCATGAGATCAATTAATACCATATCCCATTTCTGACTGTCCAGGTAGATCACAGCTTCCGTACCTGAGTATGCGGGCTTCGGGGAATAGCCACTTTTCCTGACAATATTACATAGTAAGCGATTAATATCCTCATCATCTTCAATTATTAGAATATCAACTGAATCCTTCAACTGAACCACCCTCACATTTATTACCATCATCATTGATTGAATTCACATCAATGTCAAGTGTTGAATAATCGTTGTACCCAATTAAAAAAAATCGAGCCTAAAATCTTTATGATTGGCTCTTTTCGTAAAGTTTGTTGCTTATTGTAGAGGGAGAAAGTAATAGTTGATTTCCGCTCCAGGATGCTCGCTTTCCGCGGGGCTGGCGGTGAGCCTCCTCGGCTGCGCCTGCGGGGTCTCACCTGTCCAGCTATTCCCGCAGGAGTCGATCATCCTTCCGCTCCAATCGACTTTCTGAGCATGAATCCTTAATGGAAAACAATTAAGACAGGAATTTCAGCAAACAATCTCATTTAAGGTATGTAGAGATTGATTTACCTTTTAAGAAAGAAGAATTTTTTTCTAGCGCACCTTGAAGCTCTGTCAAGAAAACTCTTTTAAAGATGGTGAGGGGAACTGCGCAGACTCGGGCGGATTTTGGGCGTGCTGAGACCCCGTTCGGCTAAGCTGAGGAAGCTGGGCCGAACGTCAGCGGAAAGCGGAGAAGTTCCCTCACCATTCAGCATAAACTGGTTGACAAAGCCCTCGCAGACTCTATATTAGAAAACAACAATCTTTGCGAAAAGAGCCTTATGATTTCAAACTCGATTTCCTATGGTGTTATTGTTTCCCCTAAATCACTTTATACTACTGGATATAAACATGGAGGCATCCTGATTCATGAAAATACGTTCTCCATGATGGAATGTCTTGATTTCCGTTGACTTAAATCCCGCTTCGGAAAGCCTTTCTTTCAGTTCTTCATGGACAAAACCGTTATGAACCTTCGGGTGGCTGATGTTTTCGTTTTTGTCAAAATCAACAATAATGAGCTTGCCACCATCATTCAGAATGTTGAACAACTCATTTAGAATCTTTTTAGTATCGGGAATATGAAGAAGGACGAGTGACATTAACACGATGTCAGACTTAAGATCAGGAGTTCCCTGGGTAAAATCTGAATAAAGTGCTTCCGAGTTGGTGATACCTTTTTGAGAAATCTTTGCTTTCGCAACCTCTACCATTTGTTCTGATGAATCGACCAACAAAATGGATTCCACTAAATCCGTTAATTCAAGACTAATCAGACCGGTGCCACTCCCGTAGTCGATTAGAGATTTGGGTTTACTATTTTGTAGTTCTTGTTTTACTTCCTTAACAATTACTTTAGCTAATTCTATTCGATCTTCTGTATCGTATCTTTTCGCCATCTCTTCAAAAACGTTATTTTCCATATTTTACTCTCCTATTCATAGCATTGAAGCTGCGTGGTAAATATTATATCAAATCATGAAGATCTAAGTGGACCCGATGGAACAAGGAGAGCTTTATAACTCTATTTCCATCCTCCTCATTTTTGTCTTTAAATTCATTGATTCATAAAATTTTATGGCATTTTCGTTAAACTCCCATACGCCTAATTCTAATGAGTCTGCTTCTATATCCTTTGCGAATTCCAATATTTTCTCAAAGAATATTTTCCCCGCTCCTTTTCCCCTGTACATACGATCTACACCAAAATCGTCCATATAGACAACTTTCTTTGGAATGAGAATGGGTCTTTCCTTTGTATGTTTGATCGTAAGAATTGTATAAGCGATTGGTTGGTCTTCTTCCAGTAAGAAGACCTTTGTATTATCTCCCTCTATCAAGTTATTAAAATACTCTTTGTCCAACGTAGTATCAGCCATCTTATAATGGTCTGGTCTTTCCTTTGTATGAATTTCGTGAACTTGTCTTTGGATTTGATGAACCACATCATAATCATTCCGGGTGGCTTCTCTAATATGCATATTCAATATACTTTCCCCCTGATGTTTGCTGTGTTGATTTTAATGTAAACTTCCGATACTTAAACACTATTAAATTAATCCTTTTTTACCTTATCCTTCTTCCATTTATAAGGGATTTTCGACCAATTATATAACATCAAGAACAAGAATATAAAAAAGCAGATCATTATATTATCTATCCAATGAACTTGTCGATTATCGATTATTTGCCAAACAGTTGATGCCAAGAAATATATTAAGGGGAGACTGATGCTTTCCTTAAACATTTTTATCCCACTCCCTTCTTTGTGAATTGCTTTCACAAGTAGTTATTCATCGATTAAACTACTTTTTCAATTAATACCAATTATTTCAAAATCTAATATCTTACTCAAGAAGAGTTTTTACAAAACGCTCTTTTCGTAAAGATTGTTGTTTTTAACATTAGTTCTGCAAGGCTCTGTCAATTAGTGTGTGCTGGATGGTGAGGGGAACTGCTCCGCTTTCCGCGGACGTTCGGCCGAGCCTCCTCAGCTTCGCTTCCGGGGTCTCGGCACGCCCGTACTTCCGCAGGAGTCTTTGCAGTTCCCCTCACCATCTTTAATAGGATCTTTGTGACAGAGCTTCAAGGTGTACCAGAAAACAAAATAACTAGAAAAAATAATTCTGCTTCATTAAGACAATGAATCTCTACTTACCTTATAAGAGATTGTTTGCTAAAAAGCTTGTTTAAATTGGTTTCGATTAAGGATTCATGCTCAGAAAGTTGATTCTCGCTGCAGGATGCTCGACTCCTGCGGGAATAGCTGGACAGGTGAGACCCCGGAGGCGCAGCCGAGGAGGCTCACCGCCAGCCCCGCGGAAAGCGAGCATCCTGTAGCGGAAATCAACTATTACTTTCTCCTCTGCAATAGCAACAAACTTTACGAAAAGAGCCTTACAAAAAGAGTTATTTATGGTTAATTTAATGTTTTATTAAGGTTTATTTCACTTTCTGTAGATATGATTATAATGTTCAGAACTATTTGTTTTAAAGGTGATTTTTTAAATAACAATGAGAGTAGGCTATTTTAATGAATACAGAAATCAATGTGGAATTTTGCATATATGGTGATGAATTAAATCCTGATGAAATTACTAAACTTCTAGAATTGCAGCCCTCCCTAAGTTATAGAAAAGACGATTTCATCAGAGATAATGGACTAATGAAAAGGTTAGAGGGATGTTGGGAGATTAATACAGGTTACGCTCCATCAGTAGATATTAATGATGCTTTGAGTAAAATGAAAGAAATTCTCGATGTAAAGACAGAGAAAATCCTTCAGATTAAAAGAACCAATACGTTTGATTGTAAAATGACAATTGTTATTAAGATCTATAATAATGTACCTGGTATGTATTTTTCTCCATCTACACTATCCTTTATTGTCAACGATTTAGAAGCTGAAATGGATATTTGCACGTATGTAATGTAAGTGCACGAAAACCTATATCTGTCACTCTCTCAATAAAATGTTAACGTGCTGAGGGTCAGACACTGAAATCAAAAATAAAACATAAATAAACAGATCATTATATTATCTGTCCACTGAACTTGTCGATTATCGATCAAACTAGTTTTTCACTAATACCAATTATTTCAAAATTATCTAGTGTACTTAAAAATAAGTTCTCCATTTGGGTCTCTTTCATTCGTTAACTCAAAACCTATGCTTTCATATAAACGATGAGCTATTTTATTTTCTTCAATGATACTTAAATAAATAACGTTTACCCCATATTCTTTCGTAACTATGTCTATTAGTTTAGTCATTGCAATTTTTCCAAAGCCTTTACCTTGAAAATTTTGATCTATCATTATTCTATCAATCCAAGTATCTTTATTTGAACCAAACGAACCATACATTGCAAAGCCAATAATCTCCTCATCAGAATATATAGCTACCGGGTGCCATTCATGGTGAGCCTTAGCCTCTTCCAGACATTTTTCTACGGTTTCAATAAATTTATCTTGGCCAGGTTTTAATTTTATATTTTTTACTATACATACATTAGTTTTATCAATATCTCTAAAATACAAATTGCTCATGGAATTATCTATACCTCCACAAATTTAGAAAAAACAAATATAATTGAATGCTATCTTACTAATACCATTTTGAGCAAGAGAGTTCTTCCATTAACTTGATCTTTAATAGAACAAGCACAGAGAAGTAGTGTCTGACCCTCACTACAATAAAACGCTAACATCCTGAGGGCCAAACACCAAAAACCACAATAACCGGCCAGTACAAAAGTGGCCGGTTTTTATGATGAATGTGGAAATCGGTCTTGTAGACCTTTTGCTTAAAATTGTTTTAAGAAGTCGTGAACCCATGAAATATCCGTAGAAAATTCCTTATTTGCACCAACCCAATATTGAAGAAATTTTTCTTTATCCTCTTTCCATTCGGGATACGCTTCTTTAAATGTGTCAATGAATATTGAATTCCCAGCAAGGACTGCGTGGTTTTCATGAGATATTTGCAAGCCCCACTCTCCTTGTGGGGAATAGAGGGAATTCTCGACCACAAGAGGAATGGATTGATAGTCTTCGTAGGCAATGGTATTCTCGGCAATCCAGTGCTGTGGTGCCAACTCCGAGTGAAAGTCCTGTGAAAGATTAAAAGAATCACCTTCCGACTCCGACACGAAAAAGGTCCCCTGTCCAACCTGTCCAATGGCTTTCATCAAAGCATGGAACTGATTTTCCTGAAGATAATAACCGTTGGTCGGGAAGATCAGCACCTTTTCGTTCAGGGTTTCTTGAAATGGATTGCCAAATGGATCCGATTTCTTACATACTCTCTGGAAGGCTTTCTTTAACCGGGAAATGTCGTCTGCCTTTTGTACTCTTTCCATTTATATACCTCTTTCCCTATAGAAACTTTATTTTTCTAACGCCTTTTATGCCGTTTACATCAATGGTAGGAGGACCTGATTTAGAAGATTTCCTGTATGTAAAGGTTACTCCGTTTTTGTCTTTTCCGACAAATACTCCAGGTGATACTTCCCTATGACTGGACACTTGTGCATTGAAGAAATCCCAGGCATCGGACGCAGTGCCGTACATTTTTTTGATATCATTTTGATCTGCTTTTGGAAGTGATTTTAAATCGTCTGCACTCCATTTTTTCTTTAAGCTTTGTTTCAAGGCATTCTTTACGGCTGTTTTTCCAAACTTTTTAATAGCATACTTTATACCTAATCTTAATACAATACCCACTATAATCGGAATAACTGAAGCTTGTAGAGTGGTAGAGTTGAGCTCGTACTCTTCACCTGTTTGCGTATCGGTTAAAGTAGCGATCAGTATCTCACCATCTACTTCGTGGAAGACAACATGGTAGGATTCATCATATTCATTTCCTGATTCATCCACGATGCTTCCTGTGATCATCGCATCTTGGCTATCAAGGTCCATGGTTAGTTCTGTATCAACTTTCAGGTCTTCCTCATCTACTTTCAAATCTAAAACAAGTTTCTCATCACTATCTTCTTTAATCTCTACTTTCACCTGTTCTGAAAGATCGACATCATGTTCCTCACTAAGCGACCTTTCAGCCTGTTCTAAATCGATTCCTTGTGGTTGAGCATTTTCCTCTGTTGCTGCCATGGTCCCTTGAGGGAGTATGGAGAACAATAATGTGATGACCAAACACTTTAGTACTAGTTTCCTCAATGTGCGCACCTCTTTATTTTATTCTTACAAGTCCATGTCCATAGTCTTGGTCCGGTCCTGTTTCTCCTAAATCTATCGCTTCTTTTTGTAGCATCTTGTAAATGTTCTCGATCCCTTTGTGCTCCCGATCTAGTATGCGGGCTGTATATCCAGATATTTGGGCAGCAGCGAAGGAAGTACCGCTGAAAGTTTCCAAGTCCCCATCTTTATTGATTGAAAGAACCTCTGTCCCAGGTGCGGCGAAATCAACCTTTCCCCTTGCCGCTAATGAAGATCGGACCATGTCGGAGTTTACAGATGTGATGGACCATACGCCTTCATAGCTTGCCGGATAGTCAGCCTCTTGCCCCAGTGTATTACCTGCTGCCGATATGATGATAATCCCTGAAGAAAGCGCCTCATCAATTGCCTTCTTAAGGTGTAGATCATCAACTTGAAAACCGGAACTGATATTGATGATGTCTACCTTCTCTTGGATGCACCAGTTGATTCCTTTGACCAAATCGGCTACCTTCCCGTTGCCTTTCTTATCTAGAACCTTTACATCATAAATGGACACATGTTGAGCCAGTCCGCTCATTTCGCCTCCCGAATCTTCGGCAGCTATGATGCCTGCGATCGGAGTGCCGTGGCCATAATGATCTTCAATCGGTTGATTCGGCTGAATGGCATTAAATGATTTATGTATCTTTCCTTTCAATGCCGGATGGTCTTTATTAATTCCACTATCGAGTACAGCGACCTTGATTGGCTGCTTCTCATTAATCAAGTGCAACAGAGCTACTCCGAACAACAATGCGATGATGCCTATTACACGATAAGTCTCTTTACGTTTCATTTTGTTTGACGTAACCTTTCTCTTGGTCGACACACTTTTGACAAGATACATTCTGTTGATAAATCGATCGATTCAACTTTTTTTGAAGAATTCTTCTTTCTATATTATAATGGTGGAAATTTACAGGAAGCTTAACGGAAGCTTAAAGGAACCTTAACTTTTCTTGCCTTATTAAAAGCACAAAAAAATACGCCCAATCCCAACTGGGAGAAAGCGTATTTTTTAACTTTTTTTACACTAATTCTTTACCTCCTCAAATCAAAGCGATCTGCATTCATCATTCAGTAATATGATCAGGAGTCCAAATAGCCAGGTCTTTTCCTGGTAAGGCAATTACAAGTTCACTATCCCCATCAATCCCTGCTTGCCAACATTCAAATTCGTCATGATATCCGTTTATAAATAATGAATAATCGTTTTCAAATCGAATGAGTAAGTGGGGAGCATGCTCGTCAACCAGTTCGATTTTTCCCACCACTTGTCTTCTCATTCGAATGATTTGGAGATAGTTTTCCTCTTCAGAAAGATCTTCTATTTCATCCTCTTTTGAAGGATACTGTTTTACATTTGAAGACAGAAGGCACCACTTAGATTCAATGTTTAAAAAGAGTTGGGCATCCTCGACATCGGTGTTTTTATAATGAAAGAAAGATAGCCTAAAGGGACCTGGGGATACCCCGAATTGAACTCCATCCAGTTGAGATCCTCGGAAAAGGTGGTTAAGCAGGGTCTCTGCTTGAACTTTATCTTTTGTTTCCATTTGGTTTAAACTCCTTATTTCTTGAATTTTTTTATTAGCTTTAAGTTGTGGCGGGTGAGAACTATTAAAAATTATGTAAGTTTAATAATCTATTGTATCTAGACTTCACTTTATTAAATGTCAGTCCTGGTTATGTATTTTTGTTAAACTACAAATAGTCTATTCTAAGAGAAACGAGGTGATTGACTCATGGTAAATATGACAGAGGAAAAACAGCAATCTATTGAAGCATTTCTATCCATCATTCGTAAATCCGAAAATGCCCTTGCTCGTATGAAACCTGGTGCTCCTCAGACAAAGTTGCTTGAGAAGCGATTGAAAGCAGCAAGGATTGGCGCAGATGTGCTTCATGCATGTTGGGAAGGCAAAGATTTAGATGTCAGCAAAGAAGATTTGATAGAGGCAAAAGGGGTTCTGGAGGGTTTGCTGTTGACGCTTCCTTCCTTTCTTGAGAAGCTGAAGCCCGGAAGTGGGCAGCGTACCTACATCGAGAGAAGGATAAAGGCATTTCAGATAGCCGTTTCCTATCTGCATGATTCGGTCAACTAAAATAGCTGACTGGGGACGGTTCCACTATACTTTTGGGATAGAGAGAGAACCGCTCCCGCTCTACTATGACCAATTTTCACAATTCTTTATTCCACAATATAAAGAGACTCACGTAAAAAAGGGAAATATACGATTCCCCTCATTTTCAACCGCGTTTTCTTTTACTTTTACAAATTACGACCTATTGGCCCTACAGTCAAATTTTACAAAAAAATGAACCAACTAATTTTGATTATCAAATGGTAGATGCAGGTAATTCATCAATATTCATACGAAGTAAACTATAAGGTTTTTGTCGCAGGTCTTTTCCATAATGAAATCTTGCCTGTCGATGTAATTGGTTCACAATGACATATAAGTATTCATCCGGACCAATCGAAAAAGTATCCGGCCATAAAATTCTCGGATCATGTGCGATGGTTTCCATTATGCCATTCGGCAATATCTTTCGAATACTATTGTTCTCATAATCTCCAGCATAAACGACCCCTTTTGCATCTGTAATCATTCCATCAGATGCACCTTTTTCTCCCCAATACTCCACATGATAAGGTAGATCCATGTCCGGTATATTTCTGTCTCTCAGGGCTTCTGTTGGGATCGAGAATAGATGACGACTTGTTAGTGGACAAAAAAACAAAACCTTTCCATCAGGAGAAATCGCAATACCGTCAGACGCCAATCTCAAGGGAGAAGTCCCGCCATCTTTATTTCGATTCATCAACACTTTTCCTTCTACTTTCGGTATAAAATAGGGATCGGGTGAAGTTGAATTTGCCCCATTTAACCGTCTAAATGCGTTTCCATTTTCTAAATCTACGACGATAATAGCTCCTGGTCCTTTGGAAGAAGAATCCGTTATATAGGCATAACCAGCGTTTCCAACACGAAAATCAAATCGGACATCATTCAGGTAAGTTGTTGGCAGGACAACATCCTCTGTAAAGGTATATACTCTTCTAATTGTATTGGTTTTTAAATCAACAGCGACTAATTTCGCCCCACCTTTAATTGGTTCAGAAAAATTGGGTGCCGCTGTATCTAATACCCAAAGCGTTCCCCTTCCATCAGCAACTACACTTTGGACACTGATGAAAGTCATTGTGATATTCTCAGGGTTAACCGAATTGGTTTGTAAATTAGGATAAGGCTGCAATTTATCCTCAACAATTTCCGCTACCGTAAATTTAACATCGTCTCCCCATTTCGGAAAACAAATAAAAACACGACCAGTTTCCGAAACACTAACACCTGTAGGCATAGCCCCATAAAATGAATAAACTAGTTCTAAATTGCCGAAATATTTTTCACTAGGTAACATAGGTGGTTTCATAATATCCTCCTCAAGCATTCAAACGGGATATCATCTATATATGATTTTTATTTTTTCTAGTGCATGATTCTTAATAAGTTTTTTTATACGAAAAGATTATTGAATTGATCGTTTTCTGAATTTTATAAGTCTGCCAGAAAGAAAAAACGCTGAAGATCAGCTGTCTGATCGATCTTCAGCTATAACTTCCGTTAATGGAATAAGCAAGCCTATTATTCACAAAGATTAAATACTCTTTCAAATTCACCATCTATTATTAGTTGTTTAACAACTCTTTTAATATCTTCCCGCCTAATCCTCTTCACTAAAATCATATCGTTTGACCAAAAATATCCCCCATTTAAACCCTCACCTGTTTGTGCATTTTTCTCAGGAGAGCGTAAGGATGCTTATACTATACGCGAATAGTAAGCTACATCGGCAACTCTGCCGTGTAAATGCGATTCAGGCAACACCGCTACCAAAGTAAATCCGAGTTTTTCAATTAACTTTTTTGACTGAATATTATTATTATCTATAGTAGCAAATAGGCGTTTAAGGTGTAATGTGCTTTTACTATGGTCAATGACCGCGGAAACCGCTTCATACGCAAAACCGCATCCCCAATGCTCCCTCATGAAGCGATAACCAATTTCGCCAAGATAACCTTCTGCTATTTCTGGAATCATTACATCACCGATGAATTCATCCGTATCTTTTAATGCGACAGTCCATTTTGTTTCAGTACGATTCCTAACCATTTCTAACATTGAGTCTTCATCACGAGGGGGATTAATTCCAAGAAATTCTCTTACTTCATCATTGTTCAACATTTTAAGCATATTGGGAATGTCTTTTTCTGCTCTCGGACGTAAAATCAATCGTTCTGTTTGAATTTTCGATGCTTCTTTTTTTGCCATGATTTATTCCAGCCTTTCGTACATTATATTAATAATCTATCAATGTGAACGGAATTGAACTTCATCGTTTGTTATCTCCTTATGAAATTTATAATATAATTCGATACCGATTATTTGGATTCCTTCTTCAAGTAACCTGCCCTTTAACTTAATACCAATTATTTCAAAATCAAGCAGCTTACTCAAGAAAAACTTTAAACACAAAAGAAGCTCAGGATAAGCCCCGGTCTTTTGAATAAGAAAAGTAATTGCGCTTTATTCGTGTACTGCTCAGCAAATAAAGCTGTTATTTTCTCATCTTGCTTATTCAACAATTGCGCTTTGTTTGCTGAATAGTGGAAAATAAGATAGAGCTTTAAAAAAACGGACCAATTTAGTAAATAGATCTTTATGTACTGCTGTCGTTTTTAATATTTTGGCATAGTTAGCAAGTGTTTTGTCGCCATTCGCTAGTTACAAAGCATCATTGGAGAGTTACTATTAAACTGTACTATTAGCAAAGAAGGACACGTTTAAACTACTAATGAAAATAGATAAAGGAGGCCCGTATGTATGACGGTCTATACCTCTGATCGTATAAAAATCCCTGCAGGATTTTGGACAGGATTACGACAATTGGGAATAGTCGCCAACGAGGTAGTTCGAAAAGCACAATTGCCAATCTCCATTGTTTCTGATCCATTTGTCACCACAGCCCAATATTTTGCGATCTGGCAGGCTTTTTCCGAACTCATTGATGATACCTCCAAAGGAATCATCAAGCTCGCGACATCCTTTGAAACAGATCATTTCCCTCCGACTGTCTTAGCAACTTACCACGCTCGTGACTACCGTGATGCTTTAAAGCGAATGGCCAAGTACAAACAACTTTGCCCACCTGAAAGCTTACATATCACCGAGGAAGGTGAACACTGTACAATTGAAATAAAAACATTTCATAGTGAACAACCCGGTCTGTCCATATTAATTGGCATTACTTTGGCATTTCTTCTCGAACTGGGGCGCCGGGGCACAGGTCAACCTTTGACAGCAAAGTTAGTAGAATTTTCTACCCATTCAATTGGCGACATGCAGATACTTGAAGATTACTTCGGCTGCCGAATTCAGATCGGTACAAATTGTAACAGGTTGACTATACATCGAGCAGATCTGGATCGTCCCTTTGTCTCGTATAATGCAGAATTGCTAGAGATACTGACTCCGGTACTGGAACAGTCGTTGAATGAGCAGCCACGCAGCCCTTCAATTAGCGAGACGGTCAAGTGGATCATGAAACGTAGCTTAGCAGGAGGTCGCCCTGACATTCAGACTATTGCGAGCGAGTTAGGGATAAGTGATCGAACCTTGCAACGGCGGCTTACTGAAGAAGGCACAAGCTTCAAGCATTTGTTAGTAAAAGTTCGACATGAGGAGGCAAGAGTATACCTGGCAGACCCGTCGTTGGATATTAAAGAGGTTGCCTTTTTGATTGGATATGAAGACCAAAACTCATTCTACCGCGCCTTTCACATATGGGAAGGTGCTACCCCTTTACAATGGCGTACTGAACATCTCGGTGCAAACTTGATAAATTGACTAGTTTACTTTTCGACACTGTATTATCAGCAGGATAACTTAATAAGAACTACAGAAGAAAAGGAATATCTTTCAATCTAAAAGGAGCAATGTATTATGGATATGGACTTAAAAAATAAAACAGCTTTAGTCACTGGTTCAACAAAAGGGATCGGTAAAGCAATTGCCATTGAACTTGCAAAGGAAGGTGTTAATGTACTAATTAATGGACGAAATTACGAAGAGGTAGAACGAACTGTAAATGAAATTAAGCTAGAGTTCCCTGATATCTTCCCTCAAAATGCTACTGCCGATATTGTAGATAATCAACAAAGGGAAGCATTATTTAAAAAACATCCCCAAATAGATATTTTAGTTAACAATATGGGGATTTATGAAATTATGAAGTATGAGGACGTTGACGATGAAGTATGGGAAAAGTATATACGTACTAATGTTCTTGCAGCAAATGGACTATCCAAATTTTACTTACCTAAAATGATAAAAAATAATTTTGGCCGAATTATCTTTATTGCGAGTGAAGAAGCAGTTATGCCATCGGGACAAATGCCTCAATATTGTATGACAAAATCAATGCTATTATCATTGTCAAAAAGCCTATCTAAATTAACAATAGGAAAAGAAGTTACAATCAATACCATCTTGCCAGGCCCATCGCTCTCTGAAAATGTGCATCATATAATTGAGGGGATGTATCCAAATGAAGATATGACTTTTTCAGCAAAAGAGAAAGAATTTATGACTAAAAATCTACCTCAATCTGAAATTCAACGATTTATCAAGCCAGCTGAAATAGGTAGATTAACTACCTTTATATGTAGCCCTTATGCTTCCGCTTTTAAAGGTTCTCCGATTCGTATGGATGGAGGCATGGTACCGACTATTTTCTAGCACTTTTCCCTTACTCACCTCTCAAGGTGAGTAAGAATCCTTTCAAAAAACAAATCTTCGTTAAACGATCAACAATCTCGCCAGATTGTTGAAATCTTATTTCCGATAAATAAAATCTCTATTAAGGTGCATTACTTAATAGAAAATTAATTGTTATTACATAGTAAGAGTCCACTCTGTAATAAAGAGTTGTTCTATTAACTGGCCAAATACAGGACAAGGAGGCGTTCTTCAATACACGCCCCCTATAATGGAAGAAGCATATGATGGTTAAAATACCAGGTTACGAAGGTACAAAATACCGTATAACAGAGCTCCACCGACTAGAAATAGCAACGCAACCATAACAAACCCATAGATGAACCCTTTTCCCATTGCAAATAAGTCTAAAAACATATTCTTTATTCCATCAATTAGCATCTTCATAGAACTCTCCTCAAATATAACCATTATTTCTCTCTAACTACTTAATTAACTATACGAAACCTCGCAACAAAAGTTTTAAATATATACATCTGGTCTGTATTTGAAATCCAGAGGCGACAGCTATAAATTATCTAGCTAACCCTTGGCTTTTCTCCAATTCATTCAACCTGTTTAATCATATTAACTCCTGCTACTTCAAAACCAATTCTCTCATAAAGTTTTCTTGCTTCGTTGTTATTCCCAAAGACGTGTAGCTTTAAGAATAAAAGTTCGTGCTCCCTCATCCACTCTTCAATTTTTTTAATTGTAATCGTACCGTATCCCATATTTCTAAATTCACTTAAAATATATATTTCATATAGAAAGGCACTTTTCTTTTCATTGTCTTTTTTAATCCATAAGTACCCTATGTTTTCCAGTTCATTATTTATATTGAAAAAATAGTGACCAGAGGTTTGTATTCCATTAGGTAGTAAGTTATTGAGTTGGTTAGTTGCTTTCGTTTCAAAATCGCCATTTCCCTCATAAGCGTTTTGAGATAACACTAGAGAGTATCTTTGTAATTTATCTGTAAAGTACTGTTCAAACTCATTCCCTGTCATTTCTATAAGTAATATATGTTCCATAAATATCTCCAAACTCTCCTCTATTCAGTAAGGTGCTTAACTCACCATTTAATATCCAACTTATTCCGTTAACCTGCCCTTTAACTTAATACCAATTATTTCAAAATCCAGCAGCTTACTCAAGAAAAACTTTAAACATGAAAGAAGCTCATGCTGCTCAGGATAAGCCCCCCTCTATAAGATGAGTAATTGCACTTTATGGTTGTGTTGTGCAGCAAAATGGTCTGTTGAAAATGGAAATTTTTTCACCAAAACTCTCCGTTAATAGGCTAGAGAAAACGACTTCAACAGTTGTTCCAAATACTGAAGATCAAATTATTTTTTTAATAGAGTTCTAAAATTTGAACTTAAACATAAATAAGAACGCATTTCCTATTATGAAAATGCGCCTTTTAATGGAATAAGGTTGAAAGCAATCAGTACTACCCGTCTTATTCAACAAGCCTTTTAATATTTTGTATATCCTTCTCGCTCAATTGAGACAGTAAGCTATCATTAATCAACATTTGCATCTCATAAATGACTTGTTCTCCCTTTTTCATGAGAAAGATATCAACAGATCGTTTATCGTTTGGACCTGTTTGACGTTCAACTAGTGATCCAACTCGATATTGTTCCAGTCTTGTAACTAAGCGTGATAGAGCACTATGACTAAGGCCCACTTTTGGAACTAAATCTGATAACCTCATCTTCTTTTGTTCTGATTGTGCCAAGTTATACATAAGGTAAAATTCTTTCATTCCTAATTGAAATTGATCTTTTAGTGTATAATCCATTGCCTTCAGCAAACGATCGTGATATTTCGTCAGACTCACCCAAGCATTAAACAACTCATTATTATTCATAATAAATAATCCTTTCCAGTGCTTTTTATTGACATTATTATACCATAAGTTATATTATATGCATGCGCAAACAAATAAAAGAAAAGGAGTTTTCTATAATGAGTCGTTTATTCAGCCCATATACAATTAAAAATCTAACTTTGAAAAATCGGATTGTTATGTCACCAATGTGTCAGTATTCAGTCACTAAAGAAGATGGTATCCCAAACGATTGGCACTTTGTTCATTATGTCTCAAGAGCGATCGGAGGAACAGGTCTAATTATTATGGAAATGACTAGTGTTACCCCCGAGGGACGTATTACAAATGGCGATCTTGGTCTTTGGTCAGATGAACAAGTACCACATTACCAACGACTTGTTAATGAAATAAAAAAGTACAACACCAAGGTTGGAATTCAAATTGCTCATGCAGGCAGAAAAGCAGAAGATGCCGATCAACCTTTGGGAGCTTCTGATATAACTGTAGAAGTATTACCAGAGGAAACAATGAATGGTGAACTTAACCCACCAAGAGCTTTAACAAACCAAGAAGTGAAAGAAACCGTTCAGCAATTTAAACAAGCTGCAGAGAGAGCAATAAAAGCAGGTTTTGATACAATCGAATTACACGGCGCTCATGGTTATCTCTTGCATCAATTTATGTCACCAAGCATCAACAATCGTACAGATGAGTATGGAGAAGACCTAGCGCTTTTTGGGGAAGAAGTTATAAAGGCGGTCAAAAGTGTCATGCCAGCAGATATGCCACTAATCATGCGAATGTCTGCCATTGAGTATACAGATGGGGGCTATGACTTATCACACTCTATTGATATGGCAAAACGTTTTAAAAAAGCTGGTGTAGATGTTTTTCACGTTTCAAGTGGTGGGGAAGGACCTCCCGGAGAACGTAAACCACAAAACACACCGGGTTATCAGGTACCCTTTGCACGCGAGTTTAAAAAACAATTAGACCTTCCAGTTATCGCTGTTGGTAAATTAAACAGCCCAGAACTGGCAGAAGCAACCATATCAAATGAAGATGCAGAACTTGTAGCAATTGCAAGAGGTATGCTTAATGATCCTTATTGGAGTTTACACGCAGAAAAGAAATTAACTCATAAAGTAAACTCACCTTTTCAATATTCAAGAGGAATAAGATAAAAAATAAGAAGGTTCCTTATTAGGAGCCTTCTCCTTTATTAATATTACCGCTTTTTAAATATAGTCTTTTACAAAGTCCTCAAAAAATACAGAGGTGTGCTGCACAGTTTACGTCTACTCTGTAATAAAGAGTTGTTCCATTAAATGGCCCGTTAGTTGAATACTCGAAACCAAGATTTGTTACGCATAAGATTCCAAATGGGCATCAAAAAAGCACCAAAGGAAGGTGCTTTTTTCGCTTATAATTGTTCTCTCAATTCATTTGTCATTTGTTTCACTAATTCAGGTCTGCCATGAAATTGAGCAGGTGTATTTTGGAATAATAAAACTTTCCATTCATCTTCTATTAACTCTAAAACTACTGTGTGATGAGTATTTACCTCTGGCTTTATATCAGATTCACCAGATGGAATCATGCCGGCAATGGCTCTTAGCATGACTCCCTTATCACCGATAAACTCAATTTCTTTAACCTTGGTAACGTAAGGAGCAGTGGGGTGGTCTCTAAAGATTGGCTCTAAATGGGCAACAATTTCTTCTGGTCCCTTTGATATACTTCCATCAAACCCTATACACTCACCTGATTCAGAAAATAGACTAGCCATCCCTTGTGCATTACGCTCATTCCAAGACGAGGTCAATTGTTTATATACCCCTTTAATTATTTCTTCATAATTTTCAACCATGGAAATCCTCCCTTTTAATTCAATACAATTATTATTTCACATAAGAAATCCAATCTAAACTTTTATTGAGGTTCTTTCTTTAGATAATGAAATTAAGACGTAACAGATTCCTTATGCGTCTTAAGAGTACTTATCTAGTTTATGTCTTCTCGGTTAAGTTTAACAATTTCCCCTATCCGGCAACCTGTCGAATAAAAGAATTCAAACAAGGCATTTTCCAAGGAGCTCTCGCAAGCTTCCCTTAAGTGTTCAATTTCAAAATCCGTAAGGAACTTAGGGATTCTTTTTCCTATCTTCGATTCCCTTAACTTAGCAGCTGGGTTGTATGGAAGATGCCCCTCTTCATGTATCCATTTAAAAAGGGATCTGATGCACCGGACACGATGCCCAAGGCTCGCCGGTTTTAAATGGTCTCCTGATTTAATCAAATAACTCTTCAATTCGTCGGTTGAAAAGTCCTTAATGCTGATATGACCAAAGTGTTTTAACAGAAGGCAGTATTGAAAACAATAAGCTTTCAACGTTAACGGAGAATACCCTTCAATCTTTTTATCTAACTGATACTTTCCCCAGCCTTCAGACAGTCTTATCACGTTATCATCTCCTACAAGGCTGCAAACCAAGCAAGCTTTGGTTCTATTATGCCCATTCGGAAGATGGTTTATACAAATCTATTAAAAAAGGGTTCCATTTTAATAGGAACTCCTTAATGAACATCGATCTTACATTAGCGCCCCCGTTAGTTGAAGAAGATTATTTTAAAACATTTATTAGTTGTTCTGTTGTAAGTATAGTAGCGAACTCTTCATTTAAAGTAGCTAGATTAATATTATGTATAGTCTCGGCATCATAATAGTTCTCATTTTGGTCTTTATACCAAACGCTGCTGTCGCATCTGAAATAAGGTATGTATTAAAACCTAAATTCCCACTCATTCTTGTAGTTGTAGATACACAATGGGGGGTAGTCAAACCAGTTATCACCACTGTTGTTATATCATTTAATTTTAGAAACTCTTCCAAATTTGTGCCGATAAAACTACTATTAACTTTCTTTGATATAACTACTTCTTCTTCAATAGGCTTAACCAATTCTTTTATAGTAAATCCCTCATTATTTGGATGAAATACAGAATTAGGGTTATCAGACTTGTGTTGAATATGTATTACTTGCCAACCTTTCTCCCTCCAAAATGTTAGTATTCTACTAATGTTTTCTTCTGCAATTAGATTGTTTCGTTCTCCCCATTTTTTATCATCAAAAGCTTTTTGTACATCTACAATAATTAAAGCATTATTTTTTTCATCCAAGATAATTCCCCCTGACTCTATTGCATTAACCATCTACTACATTTTAAAAGCAGATGTAATTTGGTACAACTTTATCGTTATTGAACTAAACTCCCCGTTTGTTCAATAAGAACACAAAACAATACGGTATTTGAATTCCTTCTGGCACACGTACATTGTTATAATTCGTTAAAATAATTTCTAATAAACTTCAACATAAAAGTTTAAATGGAACATATATTCGCATATAATTGATTTGTGACTATTAAAGGAGGGGTTCTTTTTGAATTCAATTGACCTAATTATTTTAAACTTTAATGAAGTTCGTAGAAGAAGCATTATGGTGTGGACATCTATTCCTGAAGAAAAACTTAAATGGAAGCCTGATGATGAAGCAATGAATTGCCTAGAAATGATCAGGCATGTACTGGAAAGCGAATATTATTATCACCTAGCACTTATAAATAGAGGCAGTCTTTCAGAGTTTAGTTCACCTTTCGAAAACAGGCCATTCACTACTGTAAGGGCGGAATTGGAATTTGCAAAACCATATCGTAATGAGTTCTTAGGCACAATCAAGTCATTTTCTGAGGAAGATTTATCAAGTATAAAAATTGACCGCTCTGATTCAGGATACATAAGAGATTTGGGGGATATGCTCCTCCGCATTGCCTACCACGAATCAATTCACACTGGTCAGCTATTGGATTATTTAAGAACTGCAGGGGTTCCACGGATTCAAATCTGGGATTAAATAATAGTACAGGTGCTTACACAATAGTGAAGCACCATTTTATTTTTTATTAGTTCTTCAGAGACAAATAAGTAGATAGCATTCAGGAACTCTTCTTCCACTAACCTGCTTCTTTAGTTGCACAAGGTAAAGGCTGCCGCAGCAGCCTGTCCTACTTAACATAAGTACCCTTGTAACAACAGTAGCAAGACCACATTATGTTGTCACAGCTTCTAACTTCATTATCGCTCCAAAATACTGTGACGCAGTAGTAAAAGTAATAAACGAACAAAGCTCACTAATTTCTGCATCAGAAAGATACTCTTTCAACAAATTAAATTGAGCATCTGATATATCCCCTTTTTGTTTTAAGAAAACCTCTGCAAAACCTACTGCAATAGACGTTTTTCCATCGAACAAATGGGGATCAGGTTTTCCTTTTGCTTTGCAATACTCACAACCATTACTTTGTGCTAAAGTTCTCCTTACTTGTTCTTTTACGTGAGACGATAGATTCATATCTTTTTCCAACACTTCTCCTAATCGATTCCATCCATTTAAGACTTCTACATTATGCCCTAAAAGTCTTTGAAAAGGTGTCTCCCCAAATTCAGAATCATTAATTCTTGCCATAATCACTACCTCCTTATAGTATTAACTTTACCGAAAAATTTTAAATAATCACATTAAATATTTTACTTTTTTGAGATATATCCTTTTAAAAACTAACGAAAAATGGAGGACTTCGATAAAAATGAAAATAGATTCAATTGATGAAAAAATTATAGATGAATTAAGCAAAAACAGTCGGTTATCGATGAGTGAACTTGGAAGGAGAATTAATTTATCTTCACCATCTGTTAAAGAGCGGGTAAGGCAAATGGAGTCATTTGGGGTAATACAGAGGTATACATTAGAAGTTGATTACGGTAAACTAGGATACCCTATTCAATGCTTTATAGAAGCAACCGTTAAAAATGGAGATTATAATTCTTTTAAGAGATATATTGAAGGTCTTCCAAATGTAGAGTTTTGTTACCGAATTGCTGGAAATGCTTGCTATATGCTTAAAATGCAATTCGATACATTTGCCAAAGCAGAAAAATTTATTGAGGATGTAAACCCTTATGCTCATACGGTAACACATTTTATTTTTTCTAAAGTAGAGACGCATTTAAGAATAGGTTCAGACTGATTTTAATAAATCCTTGTTGAACTAACCTGCCCAATAATTGAAGAGGGGCAATAGCCGGATCAATTAATCTTCAGTTATTGCCCCCGTTTGTTGAACACTTTAATACAAGATAAAGTCTCTACTTTCTCATAGTAAAGCATCAAATCAAGCCAATTAGATACCAAAAATCAACGACTTTCATCCTACCGCTTCCTTTATTAAGTATGATAAAAAGCCAGCACCTAATGTTGGCTTTCAATCTTTCTTATTCAATTAAAGCACTTGCATGAAATAAGCACCTTATACCAATTAGTCTCTAATGGTTAACTCAATATATTTAATTAATTCGCTCGAAAAGCTTCCTGATAATACTCCTTTAATTCAGAGGCATAATCTTTCCATTCCACTGGATGTCCGTTGACTATCTGGCGAAGGACATCCAAGCACCGATGCCACCCTGCAGCGGTATTAACTGCCCATGAATCGTCGTCAAAAGTATGGGTGATGAAGATCATTAGAGAACCTTTATCCCTTTCCTGCAAAGATATGTTCACTAGATCACCTTCTTCACGGAAACCAAATAAATATGGCTTTTCTAACTCAGTGATGGTAGCCTTATAAGTCGTTCCTTCTCCGTCATCGAAGTCAATTTTGCCCCCAAGTCTGACATCCATCTCTCCAGTGGCAAAAGGGTACCATTGGGAGAAGTACCTCGGAGTTGTAATAACAAGGAAAACATCTTCTGGCTTTTGAGGGAAAAATCGTTCAAATCTTAAAGCATAACGACCATTTGATTCATGTAATGTACCATACTTATTCATCATTTCATCTCCTTTTCTTTATCCTTGAAGTTTCTCCAGCTACTAATTCAAAAAAACAAACTAATGTTTGTTCAGCTCAGGAAAATATTAACCATTTATTCCATGCTTTTAAAGTACCCTAATACTTAAACCGCAGATTATAATGTTCCATTCGTTCTTTAGTGTTGATGTTTTTTATTCGAATTCCCTCCCAAATTCGAATAATATCAAGCCTATAATGGCAGTAAAAAAATAACTAAATGCACCAATTCTTTTCGTTTTAATATCAACCGTTTTCTGCTCGAATTTTTTTATGTAGTCAAAGATTATCCACAAACCTATTAAAGGAACTATCCCTAACAAATAATTATTTACTATATGAAATAACGTAAAAACTGTCACTACTGCAAATGCTACATTGCTCAATATTGTTTTAATAATGGTCACTTCCCAAAATGCTTCTTGTTTAATTAACCTTCCCTTTAATGGAGTATCGATAAAGCTGAAGAATCGACCCATTATTAGCTATCGCCACGATTAATTCAAGTGTAATTTTTCACAATCTAACTTCAAACACTGTCAATCAACTTTTTCACAGCACTTACTACCACTTCTGGTTCATCATTTTGTATATAATGAGCACTGTTTTCAGCAATCACCAATTCACCTACATAGGATATTTCAAGTATCTCTTTCTGCATTTCATTCCATAACTCTTGTGATTCCTTTGAATAATGAGCTTTTTTTCCAGCTGAAAGAACAATTAGTGGGACATTTAATTTAAGTCTAGTGTCTTTCAACTGCTTTAAGCTCTCCATAAATTCATCATAATTTCCTTCATAAATGAATTGCTTATTGTAAGCTTGTTGAAAATCCTCTGACATTGTTGGGAGAAATCTTTCTCTATAATCTTCAGGTGTAGAATCAATCAAGACAAGTCCACAAACTTCATTTTGATATTCAGTTGCAAACATTCTCAAGTTTACTCCACCAAAGGAATGCCCTACTAATAAATAGGGGGGATTAATGTCGGTTTCAATAAGAAGTTCCTTCAATTCTTTTACCATCTCACCGCTAGTTCTGGGATTAGAACTTGTCTCACTTTTCCCGAGTCCCGCTCTATCATAAATTAGAACATTAGAGAGCATTGAAAGATCTTCGATTACTGAATCCCAAGCCTTGGAAAAATCACCATATCCAGCATCCATTACAACAGTTGGTTTTCCAGGATTTTCTCCCACCAATTTTGCATATAGTTTACAACCATTTATTTGCACTAACATTTCTTTAGTCATTTAATCTATCCCTTCATTTGGCCAACTATCAATAGCATAAAAGCTGCTTTTTCGCCTAAACTGCAGCGATAATCGAATCAAGAAGCTACCGACATTCAGATCGGAGAAATTATAAATATCGAAGTCTCTTAACCAAACACCTGAGCAGCAATTCCAAATAATTCACCATTTCTCTGTGGCATCTTAGTGGAATTAAACATCATAATGGGTGGATTACTCACGTTTACAAACCCGCATTTCTCTACGGCTTCCATAAACACTCCATTACCTGATGGTATATCGATCCTTAATTTGCCTTGATGTCCAATAGCCAGCTTTTCTAGAATCATAGATGCTACCTGAGCATCCGGTGCTATAATGGGACCTATTATGAGATTGATAGGGCCTAATATAGATAATCCAAAACCTATAATGTTCCCTATGGTATCTTTCACCATTACACAATCCTTGGATTGATTAATTCTATGTTTAAGAAAGCTGCTTCTTTTATCTCCATAAGCCTCTTCATCTAACTCAATTATTTTATATAAGTCGCTCTCATTAAATTGTTCAATGATAACTTTTCTATTGGCTGGATTAGAAGTTGAATAGGTATCACATATGTACTTGTGCACATGGTCAACGATTTGAAATCCCATTTTTTCATAGAGAGGCTTTCCATTTTCAGTTGAAATTAGCATAATTGAAAAGTCACTTGAAAGAGAATTCATACATTGTTGTGTCACTTCTTTTCCTAATCCCATTCCTCTATATTCTTTGTTGACTATGACCATACCAATAGAGGCTAGATTCGTTTCATAAGGGATAATGGCTGCGCTTGAAACAATCTTACCCTCAATATTTTTATGGCCAAATACTTTACCAGATGACATAACAGTACCAATCTCGTGTTCATCATAATCCCACCCAACTGATTCAGACAGTTCCATTAAACCCGGGATGTCTTTTTTGTCAAACTGGACTAAATGTAACTTCGCCATCTTCCTTGTAATCATTAAATTTTCTCCTTAATCGATTCCATATTGAGAGTATTACTTTCTTCCCCAGTTACCCATATATAAGAAAAAATTTTAGTATTCTTCTCGTAAAAGACCATATACATCAACATCTTCATACTTTTCGTGTAGTAGCCTATTCTGCCTTAATACTCCTTCTTTTTGTAAACCAGCTTTCTGTAAGACCATTGATGAAGCCTGATTTCTGGAAATAGCTGATGCCTAAATGCCTGACTGGGGACGGTTCCATTATACTTTTGGTATAGAGAGCCTTATCGCCCTTTTAGTCATACATAAAGACTTACACATCAATTGCATATTATATTAATAATGTAACAATAAGTAATTATCTCTTACCTTTTCGTTCTAAAAGTATAGGGGCTATATTTAGTAAGATAGAAACAATTGTCAAAAACCATAATGCCCTTGCCATTCCAGGTACTACATCCGATAAAGCCGCCCAATCTTCCACTTTTACCCACCGGGATACATAACTGTAATCTGCACATAGGGTTAATGCTGTAAATGATAGTCCCATCGCCATAGCAAGCTTATAATCCTTTCCTGCTGTATACATATAAAGATTTATAAAAGTTGCTACTATTGCAATAACCCCAAATATTACCCACATAACTATTCCTCCATATATTTTTATTGATTACTAATGTGCTTCATCTCAATTTTTCGCATTACTTTCTCATTAGACATTCATACGTCAAATCTTCTTATTTTGTAGTTAATGCTCTTCCTTTTATGATTTCTTATTGGACAAACCTGCTCATTAGTTTAAGTACCTTCTTCCACTAATCTTCACGTTAATCCTTCTTAGATCAACGCCGTCTTTAATTGAAGGTAGAAATACCCCACCAACAAGATTTTCCTTACTAAGAAACGAATTTCAGAAAAATGAACTCACACTATCATTAGTTTCCTATTTTAGAATGATAAGTAACTCCTAATCTTCGGGAAGTGAATGGTCGTCCTTGTGAATATGTCTTTCTTTGATTCGATTGATAGGTCATGACCTAATTTAGTTGCTAACCTCTTAGCAAGGTAAAGTCCCATTCCAGTGGACTTGGAATAATTCCTGCCCGTTTCTCCAGTAAATCCTTTTTCAAATACACGACGGATATCTCCCTCTTCGATTCCAATTCCGTTATCTTCTATAAGAATTCTTTTTTCCTTGGAATCTTCCTCGAAACGGATTGAAATCTCTCCTTTTACATCGGTGTATTTCAATGAATTCGCTATGATTTGATCAATGACAAATCCAAGCCATTTACTATCACTTTGAACGTTCATCTCTACATCAGTCATGTGTAAGCGAATACCTTTATTAATAAAAATCTTGGCATATTTTTTTATGCTAGTTATCATAATTTTATTCGCATGTACTTCTCCTATAAAATAATCCTTCGAGAATGAATCAATACGAGAATAAAAAAGGGCCTGCTCGACGTAATCATCAATCTTATTCAGTTCATCTTCGAATTTATCTGTCATATACTCCACTGATCTGTTTTCGCTATTTTCGATAAGCAGCCGGCTGGCTGCAATCGGAAGCTTCACTTCATGAATCCATGATAGGATAAATTCTTGCTGCTCCTTTTTTTCTTGATGAAGAAGTTGAAGTTGATTTTGATAATTTCCCAGCATTTTTTGAAATAAATTCAAAAAAAGGCTTTGCTCCAGTTTTTGAGCATCTGGTAAAACGGCAAGCACTTCTTCTTGATTACTTTCAACCAGATACTTGAATTCACTGTAAAACTTTTTTCTGTATATGAAACCTGCAGAGATGTAAAGAACGAGAAGAAAGAAACAGCTGATGTTGATGTACAGCATTAATGACAAACCTTTTTCTTGCTCATTGCCGAAGAAAACCACAAGTGAAATGAATACCATCATACACAGGTAAAAAGTTAAGAAGTAGCGTTTGTCTTTAATATAATTTGGTAAACTCATTGGATGATGTACCCCTCACCTTTCTTAGTTGTGATGAATGGTTCTTTGCCTAAATCGGCAAGCTTTTTTCTCAAACGGGTGATATTGACGGTCAATGTATTGTCATCAACAAAGCTTTCATCCTTCCAAAGAGCCCTCATTAGTTTCGTCCTATTGACGACCGCCCCTTTATTTTGCAAGAGGATCTTGAGAATGGTGAATTCCGTTTTAGTCAATTCGCTTGCACTGCCCTCATAAGACAACTGCCAATCCTTCAGATTCAAAACGACTCCTTCATGCTCCAATATGTTGGCATCTGCATTTATATAGGAATAAGACCGGCGCAGGAGAGCATTGACCTTTGCCATCAACACATCTGTGTCAAAAGGCTTTTGGATGTAATCATCTCCCCCCATGTTCATGGCCATGATCATGTCCATGGGGGTGTTTCGGGAAGAGATGAATATAATAGGAACACTGGAAACATCCCTGATTTTATTACACCAATAAAAACCATCAAATGCCGGTAAATTAATGTCCAATAATATTAATTGTGGATTTTCGTTGGTAAACTGCCCAAATACATCATTGAATTCCTCCGTTTTGATTACATCAAATCCCCATTTCAAGACTGTTTCTTCCAGCATATCCCTAATTATTTCTTCATCTTCTACGATCATGATTTTCAAAACGGTATCCTCCAAAATGTCCGATTTAAAATTGATAATTGCTTATTCTCTTATTTATACTATAGAAAATGACGGCGGAATGCATTATCCTGACAAAAATGTAAGGTTGGAAACCTGATCTGTAAGGTAGAAGTCTATTGATATCTTTTACAATGAAACTGTAAGATACAATAATGCTTCATATGGAGGATAACTAAATGAGTTCAATCTTAAAAGCAAACCAATTAAAAAAGATATATGGTGCCAAGGGAAATTTGTTCACAGCACTAGAAGAAATCGATCTTGAGGTATCAAAGGGTGAATTCGTCGGCATTATGGGGCCCTCCGGAGCCGGGAAGTCCACACTGTTAAATATCCTGGCAACGATCGATCAGCCAACTTCCGGCGATCTATTCATTGATGGAGAAAGCATTCTTCATATGAAGGAAGATGAAGTTTCTTCATTTCGACGGGATAAGCTGGGGTTTATCTTCCAGGATTACAACCTGTTAGACACACTTACGGTGAAGGAAAATATCCTGCTGCCACTGGCCTTGACAAAAATGAATGTAAAAGAGCTTGAAGCCAAAGTCCATCAAGTAACAGGAAAATTCGGGATTCAGTCCATATTAGAAAAATACCCCTACCAGATTTCAGGCGGTCAAAAACAGCGTACAGCAGCCGCTCGTGCAATCGTTGCCAATCCAAGTCTTGTATTGGCGGATGAGCCTACAGGAGCTTTGGATTCTAAGTCGGCAACCGATTTATTGGAAAGCTTAAAAGAATTGAGTGAACAGGATGCAGCGACCATTTTAATGGTTACGCATGATGCCTTTGCAGCAAGTTACTGTCAGCGTGTTCTATTTATCAAGGACGGCAGGCTTTTCACAGAACTGGTGAAAGGAAAAGGTTCACGGAAAGAATTCTTCAATAAAATAATGGATGTATTGTCTGCCATTGGAGGTGGAATACATGACTCTATTTAGTCTTGCCAAAAAGAATATAAGAGGAAATTTCAGCAGTTACCTCGTTTACTTTATTTCACTTGTTTTCAGTATGGTCATTTACTTTACCTTCGTTTCGCTTCAATATAGTGAGAAAATACAGGAAAATATTCTTCTCTCTGATACGATGAACTTTATGTTCATGGCTGCCTCTTTCGTTTTAATCATTTTTGCAGCTGTCTTCATTATCTACTCCAACTCATTCTTTATGAGAAATCGGAAGAGAGAAGTCGGACTCTATTCGATGTTGGGGTTGAAAAAGAAGACCATTGGCAGAATGTTGTTTTATGAGAATCTTATTATGGGAGTTCTTTCATTGGCGGTAGGGATCCTTTTCGGAACTATTTTATCAAAATTATTTTCGATGATCTTGATCCATCTCATGGGCTCCACATCTGAGATCGATTTCGGATTTTCACTAGAAGCCATCGCACAAACGGCGCTTGTATTCATGGTGATCATCCTGTTCACTTCTATCCAAGGGTACCGCTTGATCTATCGATTCAAATTAATAGAATTATTTAATGCAGCAAAAAAAGGAGAGCAGCAACCAAAAGCCTCCCTAATCTCAAGTATTATCGGAGTAATCTTGCTTGCCATCAGTTATTGGCTGATTTTGAGACCGTTTCCCGAAGAAATGACCATCGAATATATCCAATTAAATTACGGTACGGCTTTAATCATCCTTATCATAGGGACGCACCTATTCTTCAGGTCCGTCACCGTCTCATTGTTAAAACTGACACAAAAAAAGAAAGGCTATTATTATAAAGGGACAAATCTAATAGAAACAGCTCAATTGATCTTCCGCCTAAGAGGAAATGCACGCACATTCACACTCATTGCTATCTTAAGTGCTGCAACCATCAGCTTCTTCGGGGCGACATACGGCGGATACTACGGAAATGCCCGACAATCAGAAGAAGATGTTCCATTCAGTTATTCGCATTTATCAAAAGGAGAAACATTTGATACAAAGATTGAAAAAATCATCAAGGATGATCGGCAACATCCAGTGAAGGCCCAGCTCACCATACCTATGGTGACAGCGAAAGGAGACCTCTCCTTTTCCCTGGATTACCTCACTGATCCGATTAAAATCATTTCAGAAGAATCGTTTAATTCAGTTTCATCAGCACTGGACCGTGAATATACGGTTTCACTTCGTGGCAATGAGGCAGCTGTGATTAAACCGCGTCTGACAAAGTTCACGGATGATGATTTTCAGGGTGAAACGATTAATCTGGAGCAGCCTGCCATTGGCGAAAAGCTGAAAATGATTGATATGGTTGAAGGCAATGTCCTTCCCTTTGACTACCCTGATTTTTTCGTAGTAGTAAGCAACGATAAGTTTGAAGAAATCGCCAGCGAATCTGCTCCACTGGTCTATAAAGCGTATGAAGTGGCTGATGAAAAAGCAACTGTTGAAACGTCAAAGGAATTAAACAGCTTGTTTGGAGAAGATTTTCAGGCATCCTCAACCTATTATCTTGAATATAAAGAAGGTAAAGAAGGTAACGCCCTCAACCTCTTTATTATGGGATTCTTAGGACTGGTTTTCCTGGCCGCAACAGGAAGCATCATTTATTTCAAACAGCTGACAGAAGCTAATGAAGTAAAACCTCAATACGATATATTAAGGAAGGTGGGGGTCAGCAGGAAAGAAGTCTCAAAGTCCATTAAAAAGCAAACGCTTTTCATCTTCGGCTTACCATTATTAGTTGGCGTAATACACGGTTCCGCTATTTTACATTTTACAAGCAACTTTATGTCAAACTTGATAGGCGCTAACATGTTCGTTCCAATGCTGACTGCTATGCTTGCCTTCATTGGTATTTATCTTCTTTATTATATTTTGACTGTTAAGACGTATAACCGGATAGTAAATAAATAAGAAGAGAACACCTCCACTGGGGTGTTCTCTTCTTATTTCTCCTTTGAAGATACTTAAAATTCATTGATTTATGTACCAAGGGCTAATCTCTGGTTAAATGTAGAACACACTATTACTGTGGAATTAGGCTATAATTTCTTAACAATCGTGCCAGTGGAGCATGGACTTGACAACAACTTATGATGGTGAAGAACTTTTTTGAAGGGACTGATACATGCCTCTATTACCCCTTTATCGACTTTATCAATATCTTACCCCTCTAGATGCTGATAGCTTGATTACTTCTACACCCTTTTTTGTGGTGTCAGAAGGTAACTCAGCACTAGGTGTGGGGGTAACACCGATCCCGGACATTCTAGTAGAGACAGGTTTTCTTACTAACAGTTTTGATGTTTCGCTTCTCAGCACCCGCCCCGAGGAGTTTGCTGCAGCGATTGCGGCACCAATCATTCCTAGGCTAGGGATATCTCCGGATAATGGAACTATCAGAATAGTATTATAACTTTGTTATTACAGGTATGATAGATAAATAGGCTTTATATCCAAAATAAATACCAAGATCATCCCACACCAGATAAAGTTGGTGGTGCTGGAATCGGAAGTTCAGTCAATCCAAATAAAAAGCCTATCAGTAAACCAGCAAAACAGCTAACATACCTTAATATGCCACATTGTCTTCACCTTCTTCTAAAGTGTGACAAAAGTACTTAGTCACTCTGTATTAAGTTTTCGAAGCTCCCAAGCAATGTGCGCACTTTCCTCTAATTCTTCTAATGCAAAAAATGCTTCCATGATACTTTTTCCCGGCACTACCGGACCGTGATGGCTCAACAGCCATCCATCACTTGCATGTACGCGTTTTTTAAAAACGTGAAACAGTTCTGTACTGCCGGGTTTTTCATAAGGAATTAAGCCGACTGTTCCCAGTTTCATTTTTAGGTATGGAGTATGATCCGGCATACAATCTGATTCATTAAGGCCAGGCAGACAACTCCAGAGCACACTATACGTGCTGTGCACATGAAGAACTGCACCCGTATCCGGTTGTGCTTTGTATACCGATAAATGCAACGGCCATTCTTTGCTTGGTTTTGTTTCATTATATTGAATTCCATCCAAGTCCAGTACAGCAAACTCCTCTGGTTTCAGATTTCCAAAGCATGTTCCAGTAGCAGTAACATATATCTTGCCTTCATGGAGAAAACTTAGATTCGCAACACTCCCGCTTGCTTTACCACGTTGAAAGAGACTTTTGGCAACCCAAATAGCATCTTTAATCTTCTGATCTAATGTTTGATCCATATTTTCCACCTCTCTCTTATGTTAAAGATAAAGCTTGAAGGAAGAAATCAGATTGTCCAAAGTTTCCACTTTTAAACACCATTCGGATACGCTTATCTTCTATTGGTATCATGACAGGTACTCCTGGTGAAATACTATCTCCAATATGATATCCCTTGTATCCAAGCCTTTTTGCCACCGCTCCACTCGTTTCTCCGCCTGCAACAATGATTCTGTGAAACCCGGCTTGAACAGCAAGTTCTGCTAAATCCGCCGTTGCTTTTTCTAATCTTCCTGCAACTTCTTCTTTCCCTTGTTGCTGAATATCCCGTACCTTCTCAGGTGTGTCACTGCTGTATACCAGGATTGATTCTTCTTTGTTTTGAGAGATCACATCCCAAATCTTCTCGACAGATTCTTCACCTGAAATCAATTTAAGAGGATCCATGAAGTAGGCTTTACCACCTGATCTTTGATATTCTGTAATCTGGTTACGAGTCGCTTCACTGCAGCTTCCTGCTAATAGTAACGAAGGTGAATGAGATCGTTCAAATCCATCCGCTTCCGCATGTTCCTTATCCATTTTCGCCAATGAATAGGCAAGGCCACTTCCACCTGTAATAAGTTTGAGTTCTCCAAATAACTCTACCAGCTGTTCCGCGTCTTCTTCTTTCTCGTAATCTGGAATGATATAAAAAGGCGAATGCTTATTTTGTGCTGCTATTCCTGTAATCCGTTCATTAACTTCTTCCTTGTCTAAAGTGTCCGGCATTTTCACACTGGGAAATTTGCTTTGTGCGTCCATTAGACGGACCAGATCACAATCCCACATGGGTGTAAGCGGATGATCCTTCATTGGACTCTTATGCAATGGAACTCCATTTACATATAAACATCCATTTTTAACAATACGTCCATTTACCGGAAGTGCAGGGCAAAGAATTGTATAAGGAACGTCCAGCTCTTCTAATACAGCATCACAAATGGGTCCGATATTCCCCTCAGGTGTAGAATCAAATGTGGAGCAATATTTTATATAGAACTGTTGTGCCCCTTGCCCTTTTAACCAGACAATCGCGTCGAGTGAATCGTTGACAGCGTCTTTTGGATTTTGTGTACGTGTTTTTAAGGCGATTACACATACCTCTGCCTTTGGAATTTCATCCACTTCAGGTACTCCCGTGTATAAAACTGTACTAAGTCCGCCTTTCACGAAGAAAGAAGCGATGTCACTGGCACCGGTAAAATCATCTGCAATCACACCAAAGCGCAATAAATTCACCCCCATCCTATGTTTTATGTACTAATTCACCAATTCAGCTTCTGCTTCTTGATAGTTCTTTTTACGTACCTTCACACCCAATACATCTTCAAAATAACAAATCATGGCATGTTTGTAGAAATCACCTTGTCCGTTTTGTAAGGCAAGTTGATACGTTTGCATCGTTCCACTCAAGGTTGGCAGCGGAATGTGGTATTTCATTAACACTTCATTCATACTCTCCATGTCTTTATAAGCTCTTTCAAGTGAAAAACTATGCTCAAAATCCCCTTCTAACACCTTAGGAATCAATGTTTTTGAAGCAAAACTCGATCCAGTTGCCGTCATTAATACGTCACCGAGTTTTTCCGGATCCAGCCCAAGTTTCACGCCGACTGGTAATAGTTCACTGAAGCTTGCACAACAAATATTCAATACACAGTTATTAATCATCTTAGTCAGTTGTCCAGCCCCGTTTTCACCCATATAGAGTATTTGTTTCCCCATCCGGTTAAGCATAGGTTTTATTGTATTAAATAGTTCTTCATTCCCGCCGCACATAATTGTAAGTGTTCCTTCGAGCGTTGTTCTCGGGTGACCGGAAATAGGGCAATCCATATAGTCAATTCCATTCTGTTTGCAGGTTTCTGCGATTTCAACTGCACCTAAATAACTTATTGTGCTAAAATCAACAATTTTCTGTCCTGGCTCCATATGTTTAAGTAAACCGTTTTCTCCGACTATAACCTTTTTTACAATCTCTAAGTCCGGCAGGCAGAGAAAGATATAATCACTATCTGCTGTATCCAGAATATTGTTTGTGGTGTTAATCCCTTGTGTATTGAATTGCTCTAATGCAGTTGGATTTGCATCACACACGAGATACTCATACTCACCTTCTTTTTCGCCTTTTGCAAGATTTAATGCCATACCGGTGCCCATTACGCCTAATCCAATAAAACTTACTTTCATTGAAATCTCTCCTTTTTCTTTGAAATTATTTCAAGGGCTGAATATCGAAGAAGCACTTGCTGTATTTACGTAACTAAGCGTTTACTTTATCCCGTTCTAATGCACTGATTACCACTTTTACCGCTTCTTTCGGACTTGTTAACACCGGAAGTCCTAAAGTACTCGTTTCATATTCTGCACATGCCTGTGTGATTTGGGCAAGAATGATTACTTCGCATCCTCTTTTTTGCAATTCCGCTGCCGCAAGACGATTAAGCTGATTATGTTCTTCCTCATTGCCAGCCTTCAATTTTGTCATAGCCTGCGTAGTGATTTCCGTATCTACCTCAATTTCTTTCCCCAATTCCTTGGCAAGCTTCTCTAATTGGGCTTTTGTGGCTGGTCCGGATGGTGCAGTCGTTGCAACGACGCCTATTTTCGAATAAGTAGTAACTGCCTTTTCTAACATCGGGCGATCCACCGCAAAGATAGGTACTGATATAAATGGCTTCACAGAATCCACTACAGGAGTCAGGACGGTACATGCTACAATGATCGCTTCCACTCCCGCTTCCTGTGCTTTACTGGCCATATGGACAAAATCCCGAAATAATTTGTCATCGATTCCGTTAATTTGGTTAGCATGATACTGGATATTCTCATCAACAAAGTTTAAGACAGTTACTTCAGGTGCCAGTCGTTTGAAGGCTGCATTCAAAGGCGGTACAGCATTACAAGTTGCATGTATAATACCAATTTTCATTTCGATTCTCCCCCTAGTGGATTCCAGTTTATAGAGTGACCTTTACCTTACTTGAAGTTTTTTTTAGCACATTAATCATTTGATTGATATCTAAAACTTTTTCATTGATATTTAATGTATTGCATAACCGGCTGATATGAGGTTGTTTTAACATCGCTTCTTCCAGGACACCATGATTCCAGAAAACATCTTGCTTATGACTATCCTGAACGACTCTCTTATTTGCCATCACGATGACACGTTCAAAGTTATTCACGACAAATTCCATATCATGTGTAATGGTAATGATCGTTTTCCCTTCCTGAACCAAAGAATCAATAATGTACCCCAGTCTTTTAATGGCTTGAGAGTCTTGACCAGCAGTCGGCTCATCCAGGATAATCGTATCTGTATCCATCGCAATGACCGAGGCAATCGTGACAAATTTCTTCATGGAATAAGGCAGGTTATACGGATGGATATCTAAGAATGGCACAATGCCTGTCAGTTCTGCTGCCTTCATGACGTTTTCTTCAATTTTCTGCTCTGAAAATCCAAGGTTTTTAGGCCCGAACCTGATTTCACTTTTTACATTTTCGTGAAAAATTTGATCATCAGGGTTTTGAAAGACATACCCCACTTTTTTAGATATTTGAGCTGTTGTGTAATCTTTTGTATTCAACCCATCAATGATCACATCACCTTGCGTTGGCTTTGTTAATCCATTCATCATTTTCACTGTTGTTGTTTTCCCGGCACCATTTTGTCCAACAATGGCTACTGATTCGCCCTTTTCGAACGACATGCTGACATTCTCAACCGCTTTAAAACCATTGGGATAACAATAGGTAACGTCATTTAAAGTTAAATAGCTCATAATTTCACCCCTTGTAATTCCATCCATTGTTTCATCACTTGAAAGGAGTCCCTCTCAGTAATGGGTATTCTTTCGGTATGCATATTGTGTTTCCGCATTTCTAAATCCAATAGCGTATATTGGGTTAATCCTAAACCGTAGTCCTGTGTATCTTCTTCAGAAAGCACTTCTTCCGTTCTTCCTTGTTTTTTAATCTGTCCATCCTGAAGAACGATCACATAGTCCGCATATTCAGCAATTAACTCGATCTTGTGCTCTACTAAAATAATTGTTTTTCCTTTTTTCTTCATGATATCAATTACCCTGAATATTTCCTCCGTACCTTGTGGATCCAGCTGTGATGTCGGTTCATCAAAAATGAGAATATCCGGCTCCATTACGATAATCGAGGCTAAAGCCACCCGTTGTTTTTGGCCTCCTGAGAGCTCATTCGGGTTTTTGTCTTGGATATACTCAATACCCAGCAATTTAATGATGTCTTGAACTTTCTGTTTAATCACACTGATTTCGACCCCTAGATTCTCCAGTCCGAAAGCAATCTCATCAAAAACAGTTTCCTTCACGCCACTGATCTGGGTGAATGGATTTTGAAACACAAACCCCACTTTCTGAGCAAGATCACTTGGATCCCAATCTTGAACATCCTTCCCATCAATCAGCACTTCTCCAGTTCGTTCTCCCTTGAAAAAGTGTGGAATGAACCCCCGGATCACATTGCAGAGCGTTGTTTTCCCTCCGCCGTTCACGCCGGCGAGCGCATAGAACTTCCCGCTTTCAATCGTAAGATTCAGATCATGCAATACCTTTTCACTTCCGGTAGGGTACTGGTATGATAGACTTCTAATCTCTATTCCACTCATAAGAAAAACCTCCAGATCAAGATGGAAACAAATACAATCAATAAGATAGCTCTTACTACATGATCACTCTTCGTCTTTTCCAAATGGTGCAAGCTTGTCTTTTTGGTACGGGCTGTGAAAGCTCTGGATTCTAACGTGATCGCTTTCTCATCTGTGCTCGAAAATGATGATAAAATCAGCGGGGTTAATGCTGGTACAAATGCTTTAATCCGGATGCTAAGATTTCCTTCCGTTTCTACACCGCGGGTTCTTTGTGCATCCATGATTCGTAATAAATGCAGTCTCATTTCCGGAATAATAGTAAGTGCGGATGAAAGTACATAGGTAGCTTTTGGCGAAACTCCTGCTATTTCTAAAGCCCGCGATAAATCATTGATTTTTGTAATCTGAAAAAATAAAACAATAGCTGATCCCACCGCCAATATTTTGGACGTTAATTGTAAACTGAATTCAATTCCTTCTTGCTTAATGGAGAAGATGCTCCATGACCACAATATGGTCTCTCCCGGATAGAAAAATGATTGCAAAAGAAAAATCATCACAACAATCGGTACTAATCCTTTTAAGACGAAGTCTACGTACAGTTTTGTTTTTCCAGCTGCCATCGCAATAATCAAACACAACACGGGAACCAAATAGGAATAGATATAACCTGGCAACAGTAACGGGGTCATCATCAAAAAGGCGGCAAACAAGAATTTAGTAGTTGGATAAAGACTTAGAATAAAGCTTCTTAGTTTTTCCATAAGTATTTCTCCCCTATCATAGTAAGGTACATTTTTTCACAGTTCATGGAAAGAATCGGATGAATGCTTTCAAGCCTCCTGTACGAAATAATGGGGTGAGTGATGCAGTGACCGCAGATTTATCAACATGTTCACCCCATGCCTTTATGCAATGCTTTTAAGCTCCAATTTTAGTGTTTTTATGATTGTAAGTATTAAGATATAAGTGGCCGTATTTCTGTTTTGACAGGTATTGATCTGACATCTTTCGAACAATCATATAGGCAACCATGATCGAAAGGATTTTATCAATACTTTCAACAAATATCTTTTGTGTGAAAACGGCTGTCCATATTTCTTTGCCTGAAGCTAAAAGTACGGCAGTGACTGTATCTGATCCAGTTCCAGAAGCTCCTCCAAATACAATAACCGTTGTCGGGGTAGCGATTAATATGGCAACGATGGCAACGATGAAACCTGTAAAGGCAACTTTCCAAGCATTTTTTGTAAATCCCTTTTTTGCCATGAGACCGACAACGACCCCTGAAGCCATGGCAACCGGCATAAACGCAAGCTGAGTAGGGTTGAATATCCCAAATATCAGTTTCGAGACCCCTCCGGTCACTGCCCCGACCCAGGGGCCGGCTACCATCGCGACAATCATCGTGCCAATTTGATTTAAGAAGAGAGGAATCTTTAATATTTCAACCAATTCACCGGCAACTACATTGACTGCAACACCAATGGGAATGAGCAATATGGAAATAAGCGTAAAATCCTTTGCTATACTTTTCATCTTTTATCCTCCTTTTAATATGGGCTTTTACTAAGATTAAATTTCTTGAGGCATTCCTTGCTCATGAGCAGAATCCGATCTGCAGCCAATTTTTTTCTCCCCAAGATGATGATGAAACTTTTTATACATATTGGTGAAATACGGCTCATATTCATTCGCCAATTGGATACTTGCCTGGCTTTTTTTAACAAGGGACTCATGTTTTTCTTTTACTGCTTGGAGTACCGCTTCTTCATCGAATGTATCAATGCTGCGATTCTTAAGAACCCATTCTCCCTTGACCATGACCGATTCTATCGAACTCCCATTCTCGTAATACACAAGCTGAGAGATAAGATCTTCGTTCATCGCCAAGGCAGGTGAACGTTTGGTTAGTAAAACAAGATCCGCTTCATAACCTTGTTTAATTTTCCCCCGCTTTTTCTCTTCACCCAATAAGTGTGCTCCGCCAATCGTAGCCATTTTCAGCACATCTATTGGTTTCAGCCATTCTTGGAATTGAGAATGTTCTTGCCGGCTGTGCATAACAGCTATTCTCATTGCTTCAAAAAGATTATGGGAGATCCCGCAATTGGAGGAATCCGTCCCCAAGGCCACATTCATTCCTTTTCGCAGATAGGATGATACGTTCGCTCTCCCGCTGCCAAGCATCATATTACTGACTGGATTATGAACAAGGGAAACACCACGATCAGCTAACACCTCTGCCTCATCATCTTCAATCCAAATGGAATGAGCCGCTGACAACTTTCTTGAAAGCAATTGTTGTTCCCGCAGTCTGCCAACTATCCCACCGGAAAATGCAGCATCCCCGACTTCCTTTTGAATTTTTGTTTCCAGAAGATGAGTATGAACATATGCCCCTCTTTGTTCACTTAATTCTCTACATAACGCCAGCATTTCCTCGGAACATCGCTGCGGAGCATTCGGACCTAATAAAATTTGAATACGATTATTTTTATCATGCCACTTGTTGAAAAGGGAGTTATAAAACGCTTTCATTTCTTCAACTGATATCGGTGCTGCTTCGTCTAGTTTTCGCTTCCTGTCGCTCGGCAGCTCAACTGGAAGGAAATGATGATCAGGTACATCATGCATCATGGGAGCAAATCCAACTCTAATCGATGATGCCTCATATGCTTTAAGTGCGGCTTCTGATCTTCTGATATGCGGAAAATGGTCAATACAACTGGTCACACCGCTTTTAATCATATCGATTACACCTAAAAGTACTGCATTGTAGATATCTTCGTCATCAAGTGAATATCCATATGCTGTTGTATAAAGGGACCATATCTCCAATGGAAAATGGCTGGTTGTCCCTTTTAACAAATTCGAATAGGAATGATAATGAGCATTTGTCATACCAGGCATGACGATCATTTCGGATCCATCGATTGTTTCATTTGCTCGAATTGGCGGTTCACTCCCGGGGTTATGCGGGATCACTTCTTTTATGAGTCCGTTTTCCACCAGGACACTGCCCTGGATGATACCTGTATCATCATCCATCGTAACGATTGTGACGTTTTTAATGAGAGTTGACATAATGTCACCCCTTTGAGGTCTAATTATCTAAAAATTCAAATATTTTAATGCGTTATTTAGGCGATTCGGCATATTGTGTTTCTAAAGTAGAAATACGTTCAGCAAATCGTCCTGCCAGGGTCTCTCCGTCAACATCCATCAGGATAGAGGTATTGGGTTCTGAATGACCCCACTGTCCTGTAAACTCAGTGACAGTCTGACCAGCTGTAAGTTCCCCTGACGTTTCAATGGAAACATAGGCCGGCTGTACCTCAAAGAGTTCGGGCCAAAGCGCATAGGCTACGGCTGGTACGTCATTAAAGAAAACGCCCGTCTCCGTTTCTGACGATTGCTGGACGGCAACGTAAGCCTTACGCCGGAATTCAGCGGCCTCTAAGAGGAAGGATCCTGGACGGGTATTCGTATCCCTTATGCATTTTAGATTTTCTGGTGAGATTCTCACCTTCGTACATACATCGAGACCGACCTGAACGATTGGCGCACCCGAATCGTACACTGCCCTTGCAGCCTCAGGATCAGCTGCCAGATTGAAGGACGCAACCGGTGAATAGTTCCCGGCGACACGGACTGCACCGCCCATGACAATAATTCTTTTCACTTTCTGCGCGATACCAGGGTCTATAGAGAGAGCCAGCGCCACGTTCGTCAGTGGACCTATCGCCAAAATAGTGATTTCGTTCGGTGCTTCGTTACAAATCCTCACAATCTCCATTGCCGCATACTCCCCCGCCTCCGATACAGAAGGGTCTGGGACCTCTACTCCGCCAAAACCATTATTGCCGTGGATATGCTTGGCAAAGTGCGGTTTGCGTATAAGCGGCTTGCTTGCTCCGCGATAAACAGGGATATCTGTTCTGCCTGCTAATTCAAGTAATGAAAGTGCATTATGCGTCGCAGTTTCCACCTCGATATTTCCATGTACTGTCGTTAAAGCTTCGATACGCAGTTCCGGAGACGCAAGCGCAAGATAGATTGCGGCAAGGTCGTCTACCCCCGGATCCGTGTCAATAATTACTCGTTCCATCATCATGTTAACTCCTCCTATTATCTTTTCTATAAGAATACCGAGAGACAAACATCAGCACTAAACCCTTAATGAAAATAAGGTTTCGTATGTTTGAGAGGCCATGATCGGTCCCAATGCCTTCGATACTCTGCTTCTATTAAAACTAAACCAATTGAGAGTTTCTTTCTCTGTCTACCCCTTCGCAGAAGCGGCGTGTTTTGTCCTCGTCAACCGGGTTCGTCATAATATCATCAATCTTTGCCCCATACCCAAAGACAGCTCCATCTGCATATTTGAGCAGATTTGCAGTTTCAACTTTCATTCCGCTGCCGATGATGATCGGCACATCAGGGACTGCATTCCTCACCGCCTCTAAATTCTCAATTGAAGGAGGCTGAGCTGATTCCTCACCTGCAAGAATGATCGCGTCTGCCATTCCACGATAAGCAGTATCACGGGCCAGGACATCTATAGGACGGGCCGCTAAAGGAGCTGCATGTTTTGTTTGAATATCTGCGAAAATCTTGACTTTCTTCTCTAAACCAAGAAACTTACGATATCTTGCCACCAGGTGCGCCGTACCGTTAATGAGCCCCTGATCGGTCACATACGCATCTGTCAGGACGTTAAGTCTAATAAAATCAGCCCCTACTGTTCCAGCTACTGCTAATGCTGATTTCCAAGAGTTTCTCAGGATATTAATCCCCATTGGAAGCTTCACTTCGCGTCGAATTTCATGAGCAATCAATGTCATCGCTGCCACTGTTTCAGGTTCCTCTGTTTCAGGGTAAAACGGGTAGTCATTAAAGTTTTCTACCATGACCGAGCTGGCTCCGCCCTTTTCAAGACTTTTCGCATCACGGATGGCAGCTTCTAATACTTGATCGATATTCCCTTCATATAGGGGTGATCCAGGCAGCGGACCTAAATGAACCATCCCTAATACTGGCTTTTCCACACCGAAAATGTTTGTGAATGACGTTTTCATACTATATTTTCCTCCTCCTTTTTCTAACTATTATGTGCTTAATATGGATGACTTCTGCTCATCCTGATAGAAATCTCGCACTTTTACTCTTTTCTATGAAACTAGTTAGAGTTGTCCGGGAATGCATTTACTCTTTGCTTCCGGTTAAAGCCATCCCTAAATCGATTTCGTCGAGAGAGAGTGCAACATCGGCATCCATACTTGGCGCCCGGAGCTGAGAAGTGAGTCCGCCATCAATGGCTAAGACATGACCTGTAATGTATGAAGCTTCAGGCGATGCCAGGAAGCGAACTCCATTCCCAACGTCTTGCGGCATTCCGAGCCTGCCTAGTGGAATGAGAAGGTCAGGTGAAGACTCATTTCCGACTGCTGTACGGTTTTCAACCCACATGGAGCCCGGCATCACGGCATTAACCCGAATTTTCCATGGAGCCAGATCAAGTGCCATTGCTCTTGTAGCGGCCTCAATTGCACCCTTCGTCGAATCGTAAGCGACACGATTTCGATGGGCGCGTATTGCCCCTCCAGAACTCATATTGATAATGCTCCCGCCCTCACCCTGGTGGACCATTGCCCTTGCTGCCATTTGGCTGCAGTAGTAAAGTCCATTAAGGTGTACATTCATGAGGTTCTCCCACATAGCGAAGTCCGTTTTCAGAAAGTGTCTTTCTGAGAGCGGCCCGTGACCAATACCAGCATTGTTAACGAGCACATCTATACCGCCTTGGAAATGACGGGCTTCCTCAAATAGGCTTTTCACATCTTCACTTGACGCTACATCCGTATAGACGAACAGACCTTCTCCTCCAGATTCAATGATTTCCTCCACACAGCGCTCGCCTGCTTCAGTATCAACATCAGCAATGACCACCGATGCACCTGCCTCTGCGAAAGCCAGGGCAATTCCGCGTCCAAGTCCCTTAGAGCCGCCAGTCACGATCACACGTTGCTTTTTTATATCACTCATTTGTTTTCACACCTCATTTAATTTCAATTATCAATTTCGTTTGGATTAAATTCTTCAGGCAAACGATTATTTTTATCTATTACTAAAACGCTGTCTTGCGAAAGAAAAGACATGTAAGCCTTTTCATTTTTTATTGAACACCCCCTTAAATATTTTCGAAATATGGGTAGTCCTACTTGGTCTGTTCAGCTAACGCTGATTCATCCGCCAATTCGATCGTTGTATAATCCTCCAATGTATCAGAAAACCAGTATTGCAAATCTGCTTTTCTTTCATGGAGATAAACAGGTTCCCCGTTAACAAGTTTCATGGGGATATCGTGTCCAGGTACTAAAATACTGTTCTCCCTTTTTCTCCACAATCTCCAAAGGTAATCGATTGATTGTTGGCTTTCTGATAGATTCAGTGTCATATCCGCATTCCTTGATAAGAGTTCCGCCCTGTTCTTAGCGGCATCCCCGCTGAATATCAGATTATAATCACCCTTGTCTACGATGTACGCCAAGTGACCCGGTGAATGTCCATCCGTCTGATGCGCAACAATCCCAGGAACGATTTCTTCAAGATGGTTGACCAACCTTATTTGTGAAGAAGAATTTAATTCCTTCACATACAATTCAGGAACATGCCATCCTCCAGGCGGTTCGTTTAATGCCCACTTCATATCCGCCTGCCCCACTACGATGGTCGCGTTAGGAAACATAGTCCAATTAACGCAATGATCCCAATGCGTATGTGTCAGTAAAACCATCGATATGTCACTCGGAGATAAACCTCTTGCTTCGAGTTTATCTAATATTAATGGCCTGACCCCGAAACTGCCGACATCAATAATCATGTGTTGGTCCTTGTGGGACAATAAGGTGACTGTACTCCATCCTAACCCCCCATGGGTTGATGACTTTCCGGGAAACCCTTGAATAAATATGTTGTAGTCGAACATTACAATCCCCTTTCATCGTTGTGATTAAGTCTGATACCTCGAATGAATCAAAAGGTATATTTTAAATGAGATCAATTTAGATGGTTTAGATTGATCAATGATCAGTAAACGAATATCAGATAGTGTTAAAAGACTATTTCTGGAAACGTTTCCATACAACCTCATTCCATCCCACTTAATTTTGACATTTACGATCTGGATATCAGCCAGATAGAATAAAAAGCTATTTTTCAGAGCTTTATGGAGGTTTGTGGACATAAAAGGTATATTTTGGAGCTGATTAATCACACAAATACCAAGATATTTAGTTGAGTAAATAATATATATTGTATTCAGACAAAAAAATTGATTTAAATAAGATGGAAACGTTTCCACTTATTTAAATCAAATTATACATACTTAGTAAACCACTTTCAATGATTTTTTTGAAAATTTATAAAATTATATTAATTAACACAGAATCATCAAACGTCTTTTAAACATTATTCTAAGTCATCCTTTTGGAATTACCTGCTTCTATCGCCATAGTTGACTCCCTTTCAATTAGATTTGGATAAAAGAGGACTGTTTCTTTAATTATTTGCTTTTCCTTAATTGCTTTAACCATGATTTCTATAGCCCTTTGACCCATTTCTTTAATAGGAGTACGAATAGTCGTAAGCATAGGAGACAAAATTTCCGCATATTGAGAATCATCAAAACCAACAACTGATAATTGCTCTGGAATTCTTATATTTAACTCCCTTGCAGCTTTGTAGACACCTACAGCAACACTATCGCTAACCGCAAAGATTGCCGTAGGTCTATCATTTTTTTGTAATAATCTCATTGCATTTTTATACCCGCTTTGAATATAAAACTTGTCAAAAATCACATAATCGTCATTTATAGGAACGCCTCTTTCATTCAATGCTAACTTGTACCCCTGGTGCCTTTCGATTGATGCATAAGATTCAAGATCCCCGCCGATAAAGGCAATATCCTTATGCCCTAAATCCAGAAGATGTCTCATCGCTTTATATGCTCCATCAACATTATCAACTACGATCTCATTAAGAATTAATTTCGGGAATTTCCCCCCTAATATGACAACTGGTAGCTCAGGATAGTTTTCCTTCAATTCTTTTATATTTCCATCATCAACCTCTGGAGAAGAAAAGATGATACCATCGACTCCCTTAGCGATCAGTAGGTGTATATACTCTGCTTCTTTCTGCAGATTGTTATCTGTATTACATAAAAAGATGTTGAATCCATGACTATTTGCTCGATCTTCTATTGTTCTAGTCAAATCTGAATAAAAAATATTCTTTATATCAGGTATGATTAAACCAAGAGTTAATGTCTGTTTCTTCTTCATTGCAGCAGCTACCAGACTCCCTTGGTAGTTAAGTTTCTTTACTGCATTCAAAACCTTTTCTTTCGTTTTTTCACTTGTATATCCGCTCTTATTAAGTACTCTCGATACAGTGGAAATTGAAACTTTAGCTTCTTTAGCAACTTCCTTTATTGTTACCATCACCAACACATCCTTATGGAAACGTTTCCTCATTTATTAATGCTAATATAATTCTACAAATTTTGTCGTTTTCCTTTTATTTCAAACAATTTTCTCAATAAATTCACACGATTGTTATTCGGATACCGGATTATGTATGTTTCATATTAATCCATTAAGCTGCCTTTTAGTGGAACAATCTTATATACTTATACTAACAGAAATCCCCTTAACTTTTTTGATACTATATTTCACTAAATGCTTCACATTATAATAAGACCAAGGAAGTGGGTATAGTTTTCTCCTTGGTCTTTTTCACCTTTAAATATGCTGACTGTATCGATGTAAATCCCAATCATTTCAAATAAAACTGATTAAACGCAAGAAGAATTTAACAATTCCTATTAAATCTATGACCTTGGGGAAGAAGTTGAGGTTCTGGCAGGTCAAACAGTATTTTTGTCGAAATTTATACATAAGACGTATTTAAATGGGGGAGAAAATGATGGCAGAAGTTTTGTTGTTACACCATGTTTTAGGCAAGACCAAGGGGATTGAATCAATCGCAGATCAGCTGAGAGATGCTGGGCATATAGTGCATGTGCCAGATTTATTTGAAGGCCGAACATTTTCCTCCCTGGAGGAAGGCTTAGGATATGTGAAGGAAATCGGATTTGAAGAAGTGACGGCGCGTGGCATTCAGGCAGCCGGCGACCTTTCGCGAGATGTCGTCTATGCTGGTTTTTCACTCGGTGTCCCGGCAGCACAGCAGCTCGCTCAAACCCGCGAAGGCTCAAGAGGTGCACTGTTTTTCCATGCCTGCCTCCCGACCTCGGAGTTTGAATCTCCATGGCCAGCGGACCTGCCTGTGCAAATACATGCCATGAATGAAGATCCTTTCTTCGTTGAAGACGGCGATATCAATGCGGCACGTGAACTGGTGGAGTCTGCCAATTACGCTGAGCTTTTTTTGTATGAGGGCAAGGAACATCTCTTCACTGACAGCAGCATACCTTCATACAATGCTGACGCGACGAAGCTTGTGATCAAGCGGGTTCTCGACTTTCTTGCATAGTCATCGGGAAGCATGGGGACCGTTCTTGTGCTTCCTTTTCGAAAAAAGGAAGCGGCAAAACCGTCCTCATGAATAGCCGGGTCAATTAGTCGTTCTTCAATCCTCTCTCCAGTTACATTAAGATGAGTTAATGACATTTATATTCCATCTTTAGAAACTCATATGTACTACTATTTGTATCTTGCATAAATGTCTCTACATTTTCACATCCAACTTTTCTGTATAGTTTTATCGCTCTTTGATTAAAGATTGCTACTGATAATGTGATTTTTTCAGATTTAAATTCTAATTGTCATAATTTATACCTGCCCTTAAAACTTCCAATAGAGTCTCCGCCTTATACCTAACTACCAGTTCTCTGCTTTATTTACTAGTAACAGTATTAATTAACCTTAAACAGAATCTTCCATTAACCTGCCCTTTAATGGCATAATCATCTGCTGAATGCTTAAAGATATTTGACTAGAACCTTTAATGGTCTGTTGTTGTCATTACTTAGCTCCATAAAACAATCTATAAGTTGATCAGATATAATTTCACGCTCAAATATCTTTGATAAATGCGGGGTTTTAACAGCCTCCGTAAAGAACCAATTGGAGTGTTGCTGATAGTCCCATCCGTCACTTGAACCAACAATTTTTAATTCTTTTTCATAAAAGTCTTCATTTAAGTAAAAAAGATCTTTATTCCCATCCGATAATATACAAATTTCTTGATGATACTTTAATGACTTAAGCTGGGTGTGAAACCCATCTATACTCGCTGAGCACTCTAGTCCGTAATCATAAAATACAGCAGGAACTTCTTCTTTATTAGAATAGGTATTGGTTGCACCGAAAGTATTCGCTAGCTCTCTTCTTGATTCATCCGGCTCCAACACATCAATATGATCCACATTCATATAGTTTTTCAAAAAATGAATGGTCAATAATCCGATTGTACCTGCACCAGTGACAAGCACTTTATCTTTTGATGCAGGCTTGAGCTTTAAAACTCCTTTTCCAGCATCACAAGATAACGTGTTAAGCAGGGCATTCTTATATTCAAGAGAGTCGGGCACTTTTACTACATTACTGGCTTTTACTATTCCTACATTTTTATGACCATAGAATGCGAGTACATGATTGCCAATTTTAATGTCCTTAACATCATCCCCTACTTTTATTACTTGACCATAGCTTTCATAGCCAGTTTCTTTTGGGTAAAGAGGATTGGGGTCGGTAACATCCGATTCATTATATTGAGGCAATTCAGCTCCAATACTTATTGCTCCAGCAATGGTTTGAATTAATATTTCGTCGGCTTCTAAATCTCTTATTTCATTTCTTATCCATTCTAATTTTTGCTTCCCAGATAATATCAGTGATTGTTGTATCATGGTTTTCAGTCCTTATGTAGTTATTCTAATAATGCAGTTGCTCTCTTTTTACCTGCGTTTAAAGTACTATTCACAGTTAAAACATATAATTTACCAATAAATAAATTTCTCATTTTCTAATTCAAAAATCTCAAGAAAAAGATCCAAAATTTCTTGAGATGTCTGGTCACCACCACAATGTTCAGGTGAAATAGATACTGTGATTAGGTCCCAGTCACCTTCAATATAATACTGTTTGAATCTCTCAAAATGATATTTAATATACTCTTCGCTATATCGGAAGGGATTGTTATCATAGTTCCGCTCAATACCTTGGTAAGCATGCAAATTAAAAAAATCCAAGTCTAAGTCTAATATATGGCTCTCTTTTTCATTTTTAAAAAAATCCATCCGATACTGGTTTTCAAATTGGTTATAGGTGTAGGAATGGAAGACTTCTCTAGGTGGTTGATTATAGTCACCAATCATGAATACATCTTTTATGGTGCCTGTTCCTTCGGCAGCTTTAATAAACTCAAAAATTTCTAAGTCTTTAGCAATTTGTAATGCTCGATCTCTTGTTTCAATTTTTGTTACCTTTTCAAGTGGTTCACAATAGTCATCATGAAAATCAACATGTAGTAATGTTGCTCCAGGTTTTATTTCATTATTAAGCCTTGCTATCTCCCATGCAGCAAATGCCCAATTATGGTCTCTCATAACATAAATATTCTGTTCTGGGTATTTAATTTTCCAGCTTGAGTCCATGTCCTTTACTTTTTTCATCAAATTCCTCCACATAGTAGTCAATACAAATTATTTCAAATGTTCAGATTATAATCAATCCCATTCTTCCATTAAATGGCCCTTTAACTGAACAAGGGTTAACTGGAGACGTTCCTATCCGAGTAGAGTGGGGAAAGTCCTCATTTTCATCAAAAAAACGTCCCATGGCCTGCCCAAGGGACGTTTTTTGAAAGTTTTTCCTCAAAATAATCTTTTCCAACCTTTCAGTCCTACCATCTTATCCCCTTGAAAAGGGGTATCGCGAAGATTCATGCGTAATTTACAATTAACGTGCGGGATTTGGAAAAATCATGCGGCTTCCGTAATAATCGTGCGAGTTTCAGATGTATTCATGCGAGAAATTCGATAATCGTGCCAAAATGTCGAATTTTCTTTATCTGTAAGAATCAAACCGAGGCTCCTTTTAAAAGCCAAGTGACCCCGTCCCCATGGCCACCCCCTCCTCAACTCAACAAACTCCCCCTCATCCAAGCCCGCTCTCGAAATGGTCCGATCGGTATCTGGATCAAGGTCGTTTGGCCCGTAGAATCGAGTTTGTACATTCTATCCGTCAACGCCGTATCAAACCCAAGAAGCGGGTGTCCACCAAACCAGGCGGCAGACGAAGCCAAAAGCAAGCGCTGTACAAGCATTCCGGCTTCCATTTGCATAATTCTGTAGCCCCTGTATCCCAGGGCTTGATAGTAATCTTTGTTTCCAATGATATGAAGGCATAGTGGCACCTGAAGCAAATTGACATTATCCAGGGACAGACCCGATTGAAGCTGAAGACGATAATCTCCTGTGCTGATTTCCCGTAATGAATGGCGGCCACTGTCATATTCGTATGCGCCATTGGGTACGCCTTCCACATTATAGAAACAGCCAAAGATTGAAACACGGGATTCATCTCCGTAAGGAACTTCGTCGATGTCACTTCGAAAAGAGTAGGACTGAGTGGCTTTTTTCAATATAGTCGATAGCCTCTGCTGACTGACCTTACCCATGACAAAATCCATTTCGGGGGAATAACGGTTTTTGCATACCTCAACAAAATCATAGGAGAAGGGCTCCATCTCTGGCAAATGAATTTCTTTTTCTACGTTTCTAAAAGTCGGTTGTTGTCCGAGTTTCTGAAAATCGCCTGTTGAATCGATTTTAGAAGCTTCATTCGCTGCCAGTAACATAGGAAACTCTCTAATTCTTTCAGACTTTTCGTAGAGTTCCACAGAAATAGCGGGTAGCTCCCTGCATACTTCTTCAGCGGTGAATGCCCGTTCCACTCCTTTCCCGTTTCCAGCCCAATTCGTTGCAGCAACCGAAAGCGGGATGACGGTATAGACGCTTTCCTCTTCCTCGATCAGTCCGAGTAAACGATTGATCGCTGGATCCAGAAATTGAACATACACCCCTGATTCGAATCCAAACCGTTTGGAGGTCTCCAACAGCTGCCCCATCAGAACGCCGGTATCCAATCCCTGCAGCCGATAGGCAAAGTTATTGTATTTAAAGAAGTTTTTCCAAAATCGTGTGGAAACAAAGGCTACGCCGAAACACGTTGAAATCTCGCAGCGATTGCCAAGTGCCCGTTCTAAGTACGAATCGACATTCCCTTCCCGGAGCAGGACGAGGCGATGGTGGGCGACATCATAATGGTAAATTCCATCGGGCAAATCATCCAACTTTAAATAGATATATAGTTCATTCGGATACAGCGCCCCTCCTGATGGAGCAAACCGCCGATAGGAGTGGATGGGGTAAGACTCCTGATGCTGAGAGTCATCGGGATCCACCGACTGGCTTACCCCGGTGATGCCATAGACATACCAGAGAAAATGCCCGATTCTTTCTAAATCGGGTGTTGAAGGCGGCTGGCTCTCGATCAGTGACACAGGTACTTCCAAAGACAACGGCACAGCCCGCAAACCCTGGTAAAGCTTGTAGGGAAGAGGGGCATCTTCCCAGTCCACTTCCCAGTTTGGCTGATTGGCCCGATTGATATTACATTGCAAATCTTGTAAAAATTCTTCCAGACTCATCCTCCTTACCTCCTAGTACCTTAAGGAAACGGATGCGGTTTTTGATTAAGCTGCTCATAGATCAATGGCCGGTCGGCATATCCCAGTTCCGCCGGTACGTTAAGGACTCTTTCCAATCCTGTCAGACGGGTGAGATGATGCCCGAATGTCATGGGAAGCATGCCGGGAATCAAGACTTTCACACAGTATAGTCCGTTCTTTTCAAGTTCTGGGGCGGTTTGATCAACGACAATGACATCAAGGTTCCGGTTTCGAAATCTGTCAAGAATATCCTTCAGGTCATCCGTAAGATCACTGTGATCGGACCTCCAGTTGAATTCCTCCTTGAAACTTCGCAAAGGCCGGCTGTCTTCCTGTAAAAACGTGAAACGTTCCTCGGCCTGGGGCAGTCCATACAGCATGCCGTGATCATCCATCTGTCTTACAAGGGAATCATCGACCAGCATTTTTTCATAATTCGCCTTGTTCTTCTCCAATTTTTCATCGAGATTCAGCATCATCCCGGCGAGCTCCTGTATCGCGCTTTTTGCCGCTCTCACTGGATCCAGATGGGCACCTGCCGCGAGGATCAGATTCAATCCTTTATCCTTCCTGTTCTTGGCCATCGCAAAGACGCTTGGAATTCCGTGTTCCATGGTGGAGTCATACAAATAGAGATCATACCCTGCGACCGCCCGCATCCGTTCGATCATTAACTGGAGCTCCTCGTCCTCTGATGTAAGAGGATCTAGACGCGGCAGGTTGAGCTCTGCATACCAGGTCAAAAGGAACGAGTCCCGCTCGACTACCTCCATGATTCCGTAAAAAATCGCTTCCTCCCTGCTTCCTCCAAGTGCACAGCCATTGGACGTTTCATAAACAAAACCGGTTGAGCTGCAGCCCAGGCTGTAATAGGCAAGGAGCTCAGGGACGAGAATCGGACGTTCTTCGATGAGTGAATACCCCCACACCCAGTCAATAGCCCTGTCAGGATCAAACTTTTCAAATGGAAAACCTGGCATGGCGTACTGCTCGTCGGTGTGCACACCGACCTTTAAGGGATTCAGTGCATGCTCCTCCAACTGTCGGTAGCTCTCATGGACGACTGTCCGTTTGCCCCGGGGCTCCAGGCCGCAGTGACGCTCCAATCCTTCAAGAATGGCTGTCAGCTCGCTATCTGAGTAGACTTGTGTCCGTCCGGCCGTCCCTTCATCCCCAGAGAACATCGGCATATTGACACTCGCATCTGCAAATGGCGTCACCAGGTCATACATCTTGCTGTTGAAAAGTCCGGTCCGATTATCCAGATAGTCTTTTATCAGGACGTCTTTCAGTTCATCCAGGGGGGTACAGCGGAAACTGCCGGCATGGATCTTCGGGCTGGGCACGAGGGAAACACGTGCTAACTCCGGCGAATCGTCCGGTATTGGGCTGCAATTATGGCATAATGAGTCGGGAACGAAGGAGTGCCAGGAGCTGTTCAATGTTTTCAAGTCGGTTAAACATACCTGTCCTTTGGAATGTGGCTTTGCACCTTCAAGGACCCGGCCAACTTCTGCTGCGATGATATGAGTCATATGCATTAAACCGGTATTCGAAGCCCATGGATCTTTCGTGATTCCACCGTCTTCAGCGAGTTTTTCCTGTACCTCCCGCATCTCATTCCGTTCCTTCCCTCCAAGGAGACGTCTCAAATCGGCACATTGTGAGCATCCTGGTGTGTTCGGATGAACCAGTGGGCCGATGATTCCCTCTCCAAACGAAACAAAGCCTCTCAGCCATGGGATAGACGACTGCTTCATCACTTCTTCCGTCATTTGATGCACAGCCGGATTCCATGTATCATCAAGTGTCAGCACCAAATCTGTCTGTGCCGGGAACTTTTTCTCAACGTTTTCTTGCCGGAAAACGGGATACCGCGCTGAAATTTGTGAACATACAAGGTCCGCAAGCAGCCCATCCCCCACAATCACCACGAAAGAATTCATCAGGTTTCCTCCTCTCGCAGCAGCACACCAAACACGCCTTCGAGCTCCTGGTTAAAAACGGGCTCAATATTCAGTTCAAATACCACTACCTGCTTCTGATTCCTTTTTAAGGTTTCGATTGCTTCTTTCAGGGGCTGGGGTGTGTCTTCACTGGCTGGAATGGTGATTTTTTCTGGCTTTCCTTGCTCTATTGCAACAACCGGTTTTGCGTCGAAAGCCTCCTGATCGTTCTGGGCTTGAAAGAGTGCATGCTGAAGAGAGTTCCTAAGTGCCATGGTGATCGTGAAATCGGCATTCCCATACCAGCCATTCCTTCCACGAACATAGACGACAGGAAATCCATCCAATTCCTCCCCTAATCCGATTTCAGGCATTCCTTGCATGGTGGTCAGTGCCTGTAAATAATAACGGCATGTTTCATCCTCAACCCTATCCAATTCAAGTCGGGAAATCGTGCTGCTTTGAACCGATTCTCTTTTCCTCAGCCCATCAGTCAAACACTCCCGAAGACCGCGGCCGACGCATTCTGCAAACGTCGCTCCTGTGCAGGTGGCCATATATTCACCCGTCTCTCGAGGAACGATCAAACTGGCCAATCTTGAAGCGTATCTCTCTATCCCCCTTAACCCTGCTTCCCGGCGTGCTTCTTCATGGGTCAAGCCGCTGCAGATCACCTCATCCAACAGTTCGGCAGGTCCCTCGGACAGGACATCGACCGGCTGGACACGGCATTGAGCCAATGGCAGCTGCTTCGCATCCCCTTCTTCCCACACATGAAAAATCCCCGTCTCTTTTGACGTCAACAGGGTAAAGAGATACAGCACTTTTTCACGGTCAGACCTTTCTGAAACCTGTTCAATCCGTGTGTCCACATTCTGAACCGCTTCAGCTGATAAGTGTCCTGTCTCCAGGGGATGGGGTACAAAGGAATGCCAGCTTCCTTCAAGCGTTCCTGTATCCAGCAGAAAGATTCGATTTCTCTGATTGGATTTTGACACTCCCGTCATCTCTTTGAATACTTCAAAGACGACCATGTTCGCAAGCATCGCTCCAGGGATTGCCGATTGTATCGAAACCTGATTTTCTTTTCGTAAGGCAGTAGTGTGTATGCGCCTCCATGCAGATTCCCAACCAGCCTCGGAATCAGGGTGGATGATGGGTCCTGCGATTCCTGTCTGCCTGTTGCAAATCGCCGGAATAAACAGCATCTTATCGGACCGGCAAATGGCATGGATGAGCTCCAATTCCTCAAGGTTTTCGTTTTGACTACCATATAAAATGGAATCGAAGGGCTTCAGGGTCTCCCGCCAACCGTCTTCACTGAATCCGACTTCCTGGAGCTCTACCTCCGGATCCGTTTTACTCGCATGTTCCACGAGTTCCTGCAGCCGGCCTCTATTCGTCGGTACCTCATCGGTCAAGAGCACCTGCAGCTTAGCCAATCCAGATTCAATCAGCGATGAAACGAGTGAAGTCAGAAAAGGACCAGACCCCACTGCCAGGACATTGGCCCCGCGGTAGGTTTCAAACCTTGAAGCTCCCGAACCTGCCAAACTATCGACAAATTCAATCTGTGATGCGAATTTTTCCACTGCATGTTGGGGCAGCTGGTGTGGCAGATCCTTGCTTACGTCCCGAACAAATCCATTTTTATGCAAAACCTCTGCTATTTCCATGACCCTGTTTTTATATGGTACAGGCAGTCCGTTCGTCAAATACTCAAGGGAGTACTCCCCATTGAACATCGGAAGCAGCTTCTCCACCCATTGATCAATTCCACTTCCCTCCATGCGGAAAGAGCATTGGTTATTCCTAAAGAAAACACCGCTGTTTGGTTCAGGGAGATAAAACGTATCCCTCATTACTTTTAAACGCATAGAAGGGTCCAATTTTTCCATAGCGCTCCTCCTTACACCCGCTAATGTGACTATCATTATCATCGTATGAGTCTCACTTTGTCCCTTATGTATAAAAAAAGACCCCTGCACTGACTCGTACAGGGATCATGTTGAACACGAAATTCTAAAAGCTGATTAACGGCCGCATCGTCCACATCTGCCGCAGCCGCCACACCGGCCACCTCCGCCGCATCTTCCGCACCCGCCGCAACGGAAGCATCCACCACAGCCACCACAACCAAAACAGCTAAAGAAGCATGAGAAACCAACGCCGAAACAGCCTCCAAATCCAAGAAAGAGTCGTTCGTCATTCGGATCATACATGTTTTGATCCCATGAAACAGGCTGTGTTGCCTGGAAATCACCTACATTCAGATTTTGAAGTTCATTGTGAAAATGATTCATCAATTTCATTACCTCCCCAAAAAAATTACCCAATGTCACTCTCAATAAGGAACAAAAACAATTGAGCTTTCTAAGAAAAAATTTCTGTCATTTAGGTACATTCACTAAAATGTGAACACTCCCAAACAATTTATGTCATCTTGCTGGGTATTGTGACTGATACAAAAGCCTATTTTACAGGGGAAGAACAAAAAAACACTCCAGTCAATGGACCGGAGCTTGAACAGGTTTATACTGTACGAACCACTCACTCCCCTATTAAATTTGAAGCTGGGGATTTTTAGAACATTAAATAGAGGAGCCGGCATCTGCCGGCTCCTCTTAAGACTTATCGATGATTCCTGCACACTTCTCTTAAATCTTTCATCACTTCTTCTTTTTCTTCCCATGAATAAATCGAAGCCCCTGCAGCCAATGGATGTCCGCCGCCGTTGTACTTTTTGGCGATGGTGTTGATGACTGGTCCCTTGGAACGCAGACGGACTCTGATTTGATCACTTTCTTCAATGAAGAAGACCCACGCTTTGATGCCTTTTACGTTACCCAATGTACTGACCAGTAAAGAAGCTTCTGAAGGAATGACTTGATGCTCTTCCAAAATTTCTTTCGTCATGATCATGCTTGCACAGCCATCCTGATCCATTTCGAAGTTTTGAAGGACAAACCCGTGCAGCTTGATGACATTGGCATCGATCTCGTACATTTTATTGAATAGTTCATTACGGTCAAAATCAAAGCGGATCAATTCGCCTGCGATATCAAACGTATTCTGGGTTGTACTTGGATAAAGGAATCTTCCCGTGTCTCCCACGATCCCGGCAAACAAAAGTCTTGCGCCTTCATCAGAGAGCGTGAGTCCTTTATCCTTACCGAACAGGTAGAATTCATAAATCATTTCGCTTACTGAGCTTGCGGATGTATCGATCCATAAATAGTCTCCGTATGCATCTTCATTGGGGTGATGATCGATTTTCACGAGCTTATCCCCTAACTTATAACGACGGTCACAGATCCGTTCTTCATTCGCCGTATCGCAAACGATGATTAAAGCTCCTTCGAACACATGGTCTTCAATGACATCCAGGCGTTTTAAATAATGAAGACTTTCATCTTCTTGCCCGACGGCATATATCTTTTTATCCGGGAATGACGTTTTCAGCATTTCCACCAGTCCTCCCTGGGAACCGTATGCGTCAGGATCCGGGCGAACATGTCTATGTACGATGATGGTTTCATATTGTTTGATGAGTTCCAGTATTTGTTCTTTCATGGGAATCTCCTTTGTAGTGGATTTTTTATTTGGCATTCTGTCCTGATATCTGTAAAATAGTAGCGAGAGAAGTCAACGATGGAGGACAAAACTATGTATTTTCTCGCACTACTGATTGTCGTAACATTCACGTTTTATGTCTTTTATAAAATCAGACAGGTCCGAACGAATCGACCAATGGAAAAGAAATGGTTATCGGCGAAGGCAAGCATCGCACTAGGGCTATTTGTTGCCTTGTTTGGAATCAATCAGCTGTTTTTATTCCCTGGAACGCTGACATATTTTATTGGCGGTCTTTTCATCCTGATCGGGCTTGGAAGCTGCTGGGCCGGCTATAAGCTGTACAAGCACGTGCTTCCTTATGCTCAGAGGGAAGCGAAAGAACTGGATAACCAATAAATGCGACAATAGACTGGATGCTTATCCGGTCTTTTTTTTCTGATTTCTTAGTCGGTGGATTGATTTTTTCAGGTAAAAAAAGCACCATTTTTTTCAATTATCGGGTGAAAGATGTCCTTTTAAGTAGCCTATGGATGAAAAAGCGGTCATGCTTCAACTTTCCGAACCGATTTTGGCTACTTATGATCCTCTTTCCAGATTTATGATCCGGTTTCGGCAACTTATAATCCGGAAATCCATTTTATAAACCCTTTATCGAAAATTCTACAAATGATCCCAGAAATCCCCACATTCATCATTCTCTTTTTCAGAAAAAAAATTAATGACGATCTATCAACTGACAGATCATCAATGATTTTCCGACCATTACTCCTTCACAATATACTTCTACATCCACTTTACCAAATTTCCTTCCGACGTCGAGCACTTTCGGGTGAATTTCGAGCATGCTCTCCATTTGGACAGGCTTGATGAAATAGATGGTCATGTTTTCGATGACGATATCGCCTTTTTTGAAGGGCTTCAATGAACGATTGGCCGCTTCTGTCATTAGTGTCGTGAAGACGCCATACGAGATCGTACCAATTCCCGTGGTCATCTGAGGAGTCACCGCAAAAAGGTAGACTTCTTTATCGCCTTTCTTCTCAGCGGCTGCTTCTACTCCGTTACTGATCAAATCATCAATCGTTTCCCCGACCTGTGGCTGCCTTTGGATCATTTGCAGTGCCTTCAATACGTCCTGACGGCTTATGATTCCCTGGAGCCTGTTTTGTTCATTGACGACGGGGAGTAATTCGATTCCTTCCCAGATCATGATATGGGCGGCTGAGGCAACGCTTGTATTCGGGCTGACGGTGATCGGTTGTTTGGTCATGATCTTATCGATGCCCGTATATTTTTCCTGCCCCATGACGTCTTTTGATGTGACCATGCCATGCACTTTCAGATTGTTATCGACAACCGGGAAACGGCTGTGGAATGTATATTGATTTTTTTCGTACCATTCCTCCAACGTATCATTAATATGCAGGTAAGCCGTGTCATCCGCTTTTGTTAAAATATCTTCCACCAATACGATTTCCTTTTTGATCAGCTGGTCATAAATCGCCCTGTTGATCATGGTCGCCACTGTAAAGGTGTCGTAGGAAGTAGAAATGATCGGAAGTTCGAGCTCGTCTGCAAGCTTCTTGACATGATCTTCTGTATCGAATCCCCCGGTGATCAGAACGGCTGCCCCGGCTCTCAGTGCGTGCTCATGGGCCTGGGTCCGGTTCCCGATGATCAACAGGTTCCCCGCTTCCGTGTATCTCATCATGGCTTCAAGCTTCATCGCTCCAATGACGAACTTATTGAGCATTTTATGTAGTCCCGTTCTTCCACCCAATACTTGTCCATCAATGATATTGACCACTTCTGCATAGGTGAGCTTTTCGATGTTGTCTTTCTTCTTTTGTTCGATCCGGATCGTACCAACCCGCTCGATGGTACTGACATATCCTTTGGTTTCCGCATCTTTAATCGCTCTGTACGCGGTGCCTTCACTCACGTTCAGTGCTTTTGCAATTTGGCGGACGGAGATTTTTTCACCGACTGGCAAGGTATCTATGTAGTCTATTATTTGTTCGTGTTTAGTAGCCAAGCTTTTCACCCTTCTTTATAACGTCCTGCTTCATATGTTTATTATAATGTGAAAAGCGTGGTGTTTCAATTTAATCGGGGCTTACATTGGTGTAAGCCCCCTGATTTGGAGAACTTTGATGCTTTTTTTGTACAGAGATAGTGCTGGTTGATTTCCGCTCCAGGTGCTCGCTTCAATCAACTTGAGAGGTTTACCTTAAAAACACCACTTTCTTAAAAAGCTTATCCAAACGACCTTGATCTCACTTTCCGCACCGGCTTCGATTTCAACTTCTTCCCCTTACTTGTTCCTTTAGGCGTGTAAAGAAGGGCTGCAAGGTTTCCGGCTACCACAAAGGTGGCGAGTACGAGCCAGCCGATGGCGAAGATCCCTTCAAGACCTTCTGCAAAAATGGACATGCGGGGAGCTCCATAATAGATGAATGCTCCTGCTAAGAGTAAACATAAGATGTATCGTTGTTTCACACGTTCTTCCTCCTCTCTAGGCTTGTATCATGTATATGCGAGGGAGTGGAGGATATTGTGTAAACATGAGAAAAAGGGTGATGCAAATGCACCACCCTTACCTTTTTAATATTCAATTACGTCTCCAGCCTTCATGACCTGTCCTTCAGAATCCTCGAGCATGTCAACGAATTTATGCGGATCCTGTTTGATCGGCGGGAATGTATCATAGTGGATCGGCACGACTTTCTTCGCTTTTAAGAAGCTTGCAGCCGTTGCCGCATCCTCTGGTCCCATCGTGAAATTATCCCCGATCGGAAGGAAGGCAAGATCAATCGGATGACGCTCCCCGATCAGCTTCATATCAGAGAATAGTCCGGTATCCCCCGCATGGAAGATGGTTTTCCCTTCAATCATCAAGAGAACACCAGCAGGCATACCCATATAAATGATTTCATTGCCGTCTGTAATCAGACCCGAGCCGTGGAACGCCTGTGTCAATTTCACTTTTCCGAAGTCAAACTCATAAGCTCCCCCGACATGCATCGGATGGGTCTTCACTAATTGCCAGCTTAAGTATGTTGCCAGTTCATGGTTGGCGATCACCAATGAATCATTCTTTTTCGCTAGCTCGACCGTGTCCCCTACGTGATCGTTGTGACCGTGTGTAAGGATGATCACATCGGGTTTCTCGTCATCCACTTTAAGATCCGTCAGTTCGTTTCCATTGATGAAGGGGTCGATTAAAATCGTTTTTCCGTTCGTTTCGATTTTCACTACTGAATGTCCATGGTATGAAATCTTCATTTTGCATCTCCTCCAAATAAACTTATCTATTTTTCTTACTCTCGTATGCTACTTTATGTTATACCCCAATTTTATAAAAATAAGCGAGTAGTGGCAATTAAGTTGTTGTCTCTACTCATATAAAACAGTATAAAAAAAACCAAGGTTAACCCTTGGTAAGTGAGATTTTCTATTTTACAGCTGATTGATCATCCGTTTCCTTTTCCAACACATTCTCGACATAATCTTTGCCCCACTCATACATAGCCTCTAAAATCGGTAACAGTCTTTCACCATGCTCGGTAAGTGAGTATTCAACTTTAGGCGGGACTACAGGATAAACTTCTCGGTGTACGATTAAATGATCTTCCAGTTCGCGTAGTTGGTTTACAAGCATTCTTTGGGTAATTCCCGGCATAAGGGACTTTAATTCACCAAATCGTTTCGTTCCTTCCTTGCCTAGATGCCATAAAATTAACATTTTCCATTTACCACCGATTACTGCGAGCGTTAATTCTTTCTCACAGTTAAAATTTTTCTCTCCTAAATTTGGCATTTACGTCAACTCCCCTTTATTTCATCCAATAGTATACTTTTTGTCACTATATGCGATAAATGTGCGTACTTTAAATTTATTTACATACTGATTATACTAAACAACATGCTAGTGAGTAAATACATTCTCATGACAACACTTAGCATAACCAATTAAAATTTATTATAAGGAGCGAATATAAATGAAGTTACAATTAGCATTAGATCTTGTGGATATTCCAGGAGCCATTGCATTAGTAAAAGAGGTAGAAGAGTATATTGATGTTGTAGAAATTGGTACACCCGTGGTGATCAATGAAGGCCTAAAAGCAGTGAAAGAAGTAAAAGCAGCATTCCCTGACTTAACCGTATTAGCGGACTTGAAAATTATGGATGCAGCTGGATATGAAGTAAGTCAAGCCTCTGCTGCGGGTGCTGACATCATTACGATTCTTGGAACGGCAGAAGACGAGTCAATCAAAGGCGCAGTAGAAGAAGCACGAAAACAAGGGAACCAAATCCTTGTTGATATGATCGCCGTGAAAGACGTTGCAGCCCGTGCGAAGGAATTGGACGAACTTGGTGCCGATTATATCTGTGTACACACAGGTTATGATCTGCAAGCTGTAGGAAAAAATTCCTTTGAAGATCTACACACGATCAAAAGCGTTGTGAAAAATGCCAAAACGGCCATTGCCGGTGGAATCAAATTAGAAACACTACCGGAAGTTATTAAAGAACAGCCCGACCTTATCATTATAGGCGGCGGGATTACAAGCAAAGAAGATAAACGAGCGACTGCACGTGAAATGCAGGAATTAATTCACCAAGGGTAATGAAACGATGAAGTCTACTCAATATTTAGCCAAAGTCGTGGAAGAATTAAGACAAACAGTGCACTTAATCTCTGATGAAGAGGCAGAGAAATTAATAAACCTGATTCTAGAATCCAAGAAAATCTTTGTGGCTGGTGCTGGCAGATCTGGATTGATGGGGAAATCTTTTGTGATGCGAATGATGCACATGGGGATTGATGCCTATGTCGTTGGGGAAACAGTAACAGCCAACTTAGAAAAGGATGATCTATTAATCATTGGATCAGGCTCAGGAGAAACCAAAACGTTAGTGGCCATTGCTGAAAAAGCAAAGAGCTTGGGAGGTACCGTCGCAGCAATAACCATTTCTCCTGATTCAACCATTGGAGAATTAGCTGATCTGACCGTTACATTACCAGGAGTAACGAAAGACCAGTCCGAAGGTGATTACAAAACGATCCAACCAATGGGCTCTCTATTTGAGCAAACGATGTTGTTATTTTATGATGCCATCATACTGCGCTTCATGGAGAAAAAGGGATTGGATTCTACTAAAATGTATGGGAAACATGCTAATCTCGAATAGAGTAAGATATACAGAAAAAGCCACATTTTAGGATGTGGCTTTTTCTGTATACTCCCATTTTGTTATGTAAAGAATTGCACTCAAACCGAGGGCTTCATAATCTCTCCTATATTTACATAAAAAAGCCGACTGAACATTCCCATGCAGTCGGCTTCTTGGTGTTATAGTTGCTCTAATTGTGTTCTTGTGTCTGAGTAGTCTACAGCGTGTGCTTCGGCTACTGCTTGGTATGTCACATATCCGTTCAGTGTGTTGATACCTTTTAATAGCGCTACGTTGTCTAGGCACGCTTGTTTGTAGCCTTTGTTTGCGATTTGAACCGCGTAAGGTACTGTTACGTTTGTCAGTGCGATCGTAGACGTACGTGGTACGGCACCAGGCATGTTGGCAACGGCATAATGCACAACGCCGTGCTTCACGTAAGTTGGATCATCATGAGTCGTGATGCGGTCCGTTGTTTCGAAGATTCCACCTTGGTCGATGGCGATATCGACTACAACCGATCCCGGTGTCATTGCTTTGATCATGTCTTCTGTTACTAATTTAGGTGCTTTCGCTCCTGGAATTAGTACAGCTCCGATGACAAGGTCTGCTTCTCTTACAGCTTGTTCGATATTCAGCGGGTTGGACATAAGTGTCGTTACGTCGCTTCCGAAGATATCATCCAGTTGACGAAGGCGATCCGGGTTAAGGTCAAGGATCGTTACGTTGGCACCAAGTCCGACAGCCATTTTTGCTGCGTTCGTACCAGCAACTCCTCCACCGATGATCGTTACTTTACTGCGGCGAACCCCAGGGACACCTGAAAGTAATACACCTTTACCACCGTGGATCTTCTCTAGGAACTGTGCACCGATTTGAGTAGCCATACGTCCAGCCACTTCACTCATCGGAGTCAATAATGGAAGGGCACGATTCAGTTCAACCGTTTCGTACGCGATTCCGATCACTTTATTATCGATTAACGCTTTCGTTAATTCAGGTTCTGGAGCAAGATGTAAATATGTAAATAAGATAAGTCCCTCACGGAAATAAGAGTACTCACTTGGAAGTGGCTCTTTTACCTTCATGACCATGTCCATGGACCATGCTTCCGCTGCAGAATCAACGATGTGTCCACCTGCTGCTACGTAATCTTCGTCTGTGAATCCTGAGCCTAATCCAGCTCCTGATTCGATGTAAACCTCATGTCCAAAAAGAACCAGATTCACAACACCTGCGGGAGTCATAGCCACCCGATTTTCATTATTTTTAATTTCCGTTGGTACACCAATACGCATACTAAGCCAACCTCCTAAATGCACTATTGCTCCTTGGAGCATTTACTTCCTAAATATAACACTATTCATATATAATAGCGAAGGGCAATTACTCACCCTGTAAGCACTTACATTCTAACAAATAAATAAGGAAATATCTCTACTTTTCTTTAAAAAAGCAAATGATTATTTCTTCGCTTTTTTCCAAAAATTCTTTAAAATAGAAACGATGCATCTTAGTATACCCAAAGGAGATTATTCCATGAAACAACCCATGATCGAAAGACTCGGACTTGAAAAGGTCCCAACCCAATTAAAAACAACCACATGGATCGAATATTTCATCATACAGCTCGCCTTCTCCGTGAACGCAGGCAACTTCCTCATCCCGGCACTGGCTGTCCTTGAAGGCGGACTATCCTTTCAGGCAGCGTTCCTTGCAACCGTACTCGGAGCAAGCGTCGCCTTCCTATTCGTATCATTCCTATCACTACCGGGCTCCCGCTACGGCCTGCCCGCTCAATACGTCCTGCGGTCCATCATCGGAACCCGGCTGTCGATGCTCATCGCATCCCCCATCCGGTCCCTGACGTCCCTCTACTGGTTCAGCGTCCAAACCATCGGAGGAACCTTCGTCATCATCTCCATGGTGGAAAAAGTAACACCCTATACAATTCCATTCATTCCTGTCGCCATTGGACTCGCGATCATAATGACCCTTCTAGCCCTCATCGGCTTCGAAGCCGTCAAGAAAGCTACTAAACTATTCATCCCGATCCTCGTCATCGGCCAGGGAATCATCCTGTACCTCTTCCTAACAAAAGGAGCTGATTCCCTCCAGACACTAACACAAGGCCAGGAACCCTTCTCCATCGGAACGTTCCTATTCTACTCAAGCCTCGTCTTCGTCCAATACATCTCAGGCGTCAGCGCATCCTCCGACATCACCCGCTACAGCAAAAGCGACCGTCATGGATTCTGGGGACTGTATGGAGGAAACGTCGTGGGATTCATGATGACCGCACTGCTTGGAGGGTTGAGTGCGAGCTTGTTCAAGGACCTGAATCCATTCGTCGCAGCTGGGCAGCTGACCGACTCCAGTCTGCTTCTATTGGTGATCACGGCTTGTGCGATGGTATCGATGATTTCAATTAATCTTAGTAATGCGTATACAGGGGGATATAGTTTGCTTAATGCACTGCCATCTCTTTCGCGGATCCAAAGTGCCTTGTTGTTCAGCGTTGCTGGGATTATTTTAAGTTCGTTTCCTCAGCTGGTTTATAATGCACAGGAGTATATTTCTTATCTGGGGATCTTGATTATTCCGATATCGGCGATTGTGGTGGCGGATTATTTGGTTATTAGGAGAGGTAAGATTTCTGAGAGTGCGCTGGTGCGGCTTGCGAGTGGGGAATCGAATTTTAATCGTGAGGCATTGGTTGTGTTGGGGGTTGGGATGGTGTTTTATTTGGTGATTAAAGATTCGTTTTCGCCGGGGTTTAGTTGTTTTATTGTTACTTGTGTTGTTTATGTGGTTAGTAAGGTGCGAAGTAGAATATATAAACAAGAGCCCATACAAAAAATTGGTTAAAAAAAGAGTGAACCTGTTTGTTAGGTTCACTCTCTGCCTACAATAAAGATTAAGATTACAAGACGATGGATAATTTGTGATTAATGGAAGAATCAACGTGCATTATAATGGGCGTAATAAACAAGTTGTATTAAGGATAGTTAAGAAAAACATCATTTACAATTCAAAATTCCTATCTGAAGTAGATTATACACTTCAACGCAACTTAGACTTAACCCCTAATCAATAAATCAAGAAAATTTAATGATTATTTTCTTTTCGTGGAAGAAAATCCAAATCACTTGGCACCAAGTTGTACTTCTTTAATTTCTGATGAATTTCCTCGTGTTTTTTCGGATTAGAGTAAATTTCTTCAAATAATTTCAAGTTAACGTTACCTTTTTCAGAAAGGTACTTCTTTTCAACTAACTTATCTGAAATATAATTTCTTACTTCTACATAACTATCGTATGCTGCCTGAGCCTCCTCATTAGTAACAAAATACTTTCCACTATGAACTATCTCGTTTCTAATTTTATATAAGCTGTTATACCATTTATTAACAACTGGATGTTTATAGAAGTCAAGTTTTTCCTTTAATTTTTTGGAAAGGTGTTGTTCTACTAAATTCCTAAATGCAATATGTCTCTTTTTCTTAATTTCTATATCTATCTCTTTCTGGGGACGATTTTGTTTTTGCCCGTCAACTGTAATAATTAGCCTCATTGTGTTTCTAATGAATATTTCAAAAGATGTTTGTAGTTCGATGATTGCCGAAAGAAAGTTCTCAGTTTCTATAGAGTGCTTTGCATTTGAATAAAAACGATCAACCAACGCAAATTCAGGATATTTTTCCCAAGTAGCCAACATTTTTTGTGCGAAATGTAGCTTATCTGAAGGTAATATTTCTCTTTCTTCAATTAATTTCATAGGGGATGTAATATATAGATAAATATTACCATCCACTTCGATATGGAGGTAATCAGGCAAGTCATACACTGTGATATCTTTGACGTAATTTAGATCAAGTGTGAAGCGAATTGCTGCCAGAAACTCATTAATATAGCCTAAACAATTATAAAGTATTCCTCTCAAAAGATTTTCCACTTCTGCTGGTGCATCTATATCATCATAGACAAAATTTACCCTTAGTTGAGTATTATTAATTTCATCAAAGTGTTCTTTGTCCTCTGTGAGATACAAATTATAATTCTCTAGTTCAATACTAAAATATTTATTATTCTCATACCCTGAAGCAACTTTAAGTCCTTCTTTAAAAGGCAGTTTAAATGGTAAAGGAATATTTATAATAGATTCCATGAAATGCACTCCCTTCTTATTCACATTAGGAACTGTTAGAGGAAAAGCTATAATAAATCCTTCGCAGAGAAGATATGTAAATTAGCTGCTCCATTAAATGAAACGCTATCTTTCCCCATATTAACCTCTACCGTACCGAGGGTCTAATCCCATTACCCTCTATTTTTTATTGTTATTCTAATGCTTTAGTTACTTCAATAAATACATTGTTAGTTGAATTCATTTTTCTGTATTCTTTAATTATATATCTACTCAAACCAGCAAACTGTTCACTAGGCTCAATTAATTCAGATAATTTCCTTACTGCACTATCAATTAAGATTAGATTATTTTTTATAGGTGTAGCATCTACAGGTACATTGTACTGAGATATAAGTTCTGCATTATTATCAATCGTAATCTTAATATTATCTAATTCTCGTAACACATTATCCGCACGCTTCTTTCTAATTCCAACAAGTCTTGACCTAAATAATCCATATACTTCAATCGATTTTTTTCCAGATATGTTTTCACTTGTTATCATTCCATGCCTAGTGTATGTAAATATTTTTTCAGGGTCAGTCTCACAAGGGTTTACCAATAATGGCTTTTCAAGGGTTCTATAGTCATCTTCACTTTTTATAGCATAGGAACTTCCCACATCAATAGGAAAAAAGGTTTTTTTATGCTGAGTATTACAGGTAGGACAGGCAAGGAGTAAATTATCCCATTCTGATGCTAGCCAGTAGTATCCATTATGACCTTTTCTTTCTGTAACTTTTTTCTTAGGTCGCCAATGTTCTATATGAAAAGGAGAAGCGTGCTTTATTTTACTCTCACAATATGCACATTTTTCATTGAAAAGTTGTTCCAGCGCGTCTTTAATACTTTCTTCTTTATACAACTTGAATTCAACTGGAGGGAATCCTTCTGATTCAAAATGCTTTATTGCACGTTTTTTTTCTCCGTTTTCATTTTCATTATCCTCTATCAATACTTTAGGAATCTCAATTAAGTCTCTATCTACTTTGATCATTTCTATCAACTTCCTTAATATTTTTCCAAATTTCCAACAATTCACTTTCTGTTTCACTATCTAGAATATGTTGTGGTTCTCTGTTCAATTTCTTTCGTGCGATAAATCGATCAATAACTTGGTACATCATCTTTTCTCTAACTGTGTAGCCAAAATACCTTATGTCAGGTTGCTCTAATCGTGACTCTATTGCTAATAGTTCTTCTTCTTCCCCATATTTAATTTCTCCATTTAACATTCCGTGATATTTATTTATTAACTTGTCCACTTCCGGATCAATTGTGCTTTCCATATTAAATAAACTTGAGGTAAGTATTTCGTCAATCCCTAATCCTTTAGGATCAGGTACCTCCTGAATAACCTTAGCAGTATCATTTATTTTTTTCATAACTGCTATTTCTTCATTTTTCACACCACGTAAACATAATGGGTCATGACTTGTTACAATAAATTGCATTCTTGGAAATGCCGTTCTTAGTTGATCTACGATTCTCATCCTCCACGTTGGATGTAAATGAGCATCTATTTCATCTATTAAAACTACTCCTTCTGGTTCGTACCCACCGATGAAGTTGCTATATATTGCACGCATGATATCAATAGTAATAGCAATTATACTTTGGTATCCACTACTTAATTCATGAAGATTAATCCTTCTATCATCCCTTATTAAGAAAAAGTTTTTATGGTTATCAATAGCCATACTAATTTTTTCTTTCTTAGAAAAAGGAAGTACATCCAATATTACTCTAGATACGTGTTTAAGTATGTTATCCTCTTTCATCCAACTTGTAGGATTTTGTAGGAAATAAGAGTTGGAACTTGTAGCAAACAAATTTCTAACATTCATATTTCTTAAATCTTTTGGTTTATTATTTCTCTTCGGAATTAGTCTTACTGCACCATAAGCAATGACTGGTATCCCATTGTCACTATTAACTCGTTCTACATCTCCGTCAGAGTAGAAATTTAATTGAATTAGTTCCTTTACATCGGCTAACTTTACTCTAATTGAACCCTCTTCACTTTTATTTACATAGGAGCTTGCATCTATCCCCAATTTCGACCAATCATTTAGTAGTGTTAATGCTAATGTTTGAAGTACAGTAGTCTTACCTGTTCCATTTTCCCCCAATAGCATTAGCCATGGTGCCTGTTTATTATTTAGGTTAAATTTATGTTCGAATGATATACCTCTTATATTTTTGACTTCTATCTTTTCAATAAATGGTCTATGATATTTATGCTCAATATAATCAATATCGTTTTCAATAATTTTATGTACCATATATGATCTATTTTTATCCATAAAATGAACTTGTGATTGGAAGCTTCCATAAAGAAATGTTAATAATTCTCTCCATTCATTAGATGTAAATATTACCCTTCTAATTGAAGGCTTTAATGCCTTTATCCATTCTGCAAAAAATTGTTTAATGACTGCTAAATGATTGGATTTTTTATAAATTAAATTTGCCAATCTATTTAAAGAGTTATAAGAAGGTAGATTAAATTGCTCTATAATATATGTTAGTTCCTTGTAAGTACTTTTCCTTTCATTAACCAAACCTTCATGATTTAAGTCTAAGATATCTATGGTTACTTTTCCTTTAATTGACTTAGGATGTATAATGCCGTCATTTGTGAAAAACAGATGGCGTTGAGGGGAATTTGTACATGGATCAATTAATAATGGCTTTTCCACTTTAATATCTCCAAAAATTGAAGACCGCTGATTTTCAATAGGGAAATAGTTCTTTTTTCTTACTACACAATTGTTGCAAGCTAAATATAGGTTGGTCCATTCGTAAGCTAACCACACATAATAGAAATCGTTTTGTTTTTTATTTTCATAAACGCCATTTATTGGGCGAAAATGATCAATCATTCCTTCCTCACCTACATAAGTTTCACAATATGCACATTTACCGTTAAATAATTGAACTAGATCACGATACCAATTAATATCTAAATGCTTAATATCTTCATAGAAAAACCTTCTTGAAACTCTTATTTCGTTTTCAAATTCATTATTAATGTTTTCTTTAATAAATTGTATATAATCCGCTAACCTTTGTTTTTCATTAAAAAGCTTTCTATTCATATCAGGTTCCCGGTTTCGCTTAATAAATATCATTATTTTTCTCTCCCAACTAGAAAAACTTTAGGACATTCTTCATGACACACAAAAATCATCAAGACCACTCAAGAAAACTTTCTTAACTATAAATATTTTCGAGTTAATTATTTGCTCATAATAGGGCATACTGACGATAAATTAATGCTTTACCTTGATGAGGGCATAACTTCAATACTTTAATATTATCCTGATATCACGCCTAAAAAATTTAAAGCTATTCGATACTGATACCAACGTAAAGTTTCTTACATTCCTTCCCCAACTAATTTTGAACCACTTCTTTTTTTTTCTTCTCTTTCTCAAACTCCTCTTCAATTTTTTGTTGTATTAATCCAACAAATAAGTCCTCATAATCTTGTTCAGCATATATTCTACGAAAACCTAAATCCAAGCTATTCTCTTGATCTCGATTAATTATTTGCAGAAATATATTCTTTACTTTTCTTCGAGCTTTAGCAAATTCATCTGTATCAGATGTCCCGTGTAATATTTCATAAATTGTTTGTGTTTTTTTACTATTTGATACGTCGCCTATCCCAATTGCATTTTCAAAATTAGATATTGAACTGAAAATTCTTATGTTATTTTTCCCTTTGAGTTTAAGGATATTTTTACAATTTGTTAATTGACCCTTTAAGGTAGAAGAAGAGTGCTTGGAATGGTTATCAACATCATGAAGAACATCATAGCTTGCGTTAAACTGATTTAAAATTTTCATTAAAGTGCAAATAGTGGCTTTTCCTCTTGCCCGAATTATGTGAACGTTCTCTTTATTTAATTTTGCTAGGTGCTTAAATGCTATATATTCAGTATCCCCCTCTACTATCACTACTTTATCAGCAAAGAAAAATTCGTTTACATATGAATCTACGTAGTTTAATATTTTCATATTTTTAATATCATCTTCATCAAAATGATTATTTTTAGATTTGTACAATTGAATTGCTGCTTTTTCACCAACACGAAAAACTTGAATTGAGGTATGTCTCTCTGATAGATCTATGAGTATTGGTGAATGAGTTGAAATCATAAGTGGCATTTTTTCACCTATTTTGTATAGAGATTGACTTAGAGCTCGCACCGCTTCAGGGTGTAAAAAAGCTTCCGGTTCGTCAATTAATAGTAATTTATCGTCACTTTCTCCCATAAGTTTCTTTTCTATCATATTTTGAATTAAGTAAATCAAACTCATTCGCTGTAAACCAGTTCCCTGATTAGCTAACGGCATTTCAGTTTGCTTACTACTATTTATATGTACACTTGAGCTGGTAGTTTTTAGTATATCTGATGAGGAAAAGCCTTCACTCTCTCCACCAACTACATTTAAAGATAGATGTTCGTTAGAAAATAAAGTGCGCAAATTACCAGAAACATCACCACTTACTTCTTCAAGTAATCTATCTGTATTTAATTTAAGTTTTCTTAAAAAATTCGGGTAAGATTTTTTAAGTTGGGTATACTCTTTAGCTAAATCATTTTCTTCTCCTTCCCCATTGTTGTCCTCAAGTTTATCTAAATTACCTTTAAGTATCTCTTTATATATATCTTGTATTAGACCATTAATGTCGTCAGGTAACATAGCTGGAGTTATGTAAAAGGGTTTGTTGTTTAAAATTTCATTCAGTTTATCTTTCAATTCGTGTTTTGCATTGATTTCAACATCATTTTCATCAAAAAAACTTGGAGTTGCTTCCTCTTTATATTTTTTTACAATAGTGATTTTTTCTCCTGCAGACTCAAATACTGCCTTCAGTATTATTTTCTTTCCATTTGTGGAAAAGCAATCGTTTGGAATAGTTTTTGCTTTAGTCTCTTTTTGAAAAAAGCAGTTGATTGCTTCTAATACGGTTGACTTCCCAGTATTGTTTCGCCCAGTCAATATAGCAATCGAGTCTTTTGAAAAGTCAATGGAAAAGGTATCTTTGAAAACTTTATAATTCTCAACACTAAACTTTGTTAATCTCATTAAATCTTCCCCCTTTACAATTAGTTAAATTATACCATATACAAAAATATGTAACATCTCTCTTTCCACCATAAAAAAATACCCCTCCGCACAAACGAAGAGGCATTCCATCAAGTCTATTCTGTCTATTCCTCTACATTCCCTCCGTCACCAATTTCAACGGCACCGGAATTTTCTCCTTCAGTTTCTTCCCCTGCAACACGTCAGCCCCAGCCTGAACGGCCAACGAACCAATCTTTTCAGGCTGCTGAGCGACAGTTGCAGAAAGGTTACCATTTCGAATGCTAGTCATCGCATCTTCATATCCATCAAATCCAACGACAAATACATCACGACCGGAGCTCTGGATTGCCTGCAGTGCTCCCAATGCCATTTTCATCATGTGTGAACACGGCTCTGATATCTGGATTCCCCTGGATCAGGTTTTCCATCGTATTCAATCCTTCGGTACGGTCAAAGTTTGCCGTCTGTTTGGCCACGACATCTAGCTTTTCATCCGCAATGTTTTGGAATCCGGCTCCCCGCTCACGTGTGGCGGATGCTCCAGGGACACCTTCCAGTTCTGCAACCATTGCTCCTTCACCGAGCTGCTCGACGAGGTATTCACCAGCCATTTCGCCGCCCTTTTCGTTATCGGAGCTGACGAGTGTGGCGACGTCTCCTTTTTCCGCTGAACGGACAAGAGTGACGACGGGGATACCTAGGCTGTTCGCAGATTGAACGGCGGTTGAGATGGCCGCTGAGTCCGTCGGGTTTATGATTAAGACGTTTACTCCCTGCTGGATGAGGTCTTCTACGTCATTGATCTGTTTGGCGGCGTCGTTCTGGACATCGACGACGACTTCCATGCCTTGTTTCTTCGCTTCGTCTTCTACTCCATTTTTCATGGAGACGAAGAATGGATTATTCAGGGTTGAGAAGGATAGTCCGATTTTGATGTATTCAGGGTTGGTGCTTTTAGTTGGCTTCGCCCATTCCGGCGGCTGCAGGGAGCATGCACCGAGGAATAGGAGTGACAAACTGATTAGTAATGACCATGCTTTTTTCATAGTACCCCTCCTACGTGCTTTCTTTCGGTCGATGTGAACGGCGATGATGATGACGACAACCTTTACGACCATTTGGAAGAAGGATGAGACGCCGAGCAGGTTCAGACCGTTGTTTAATGTATCGATGATGAATGCACCGATCAGTATTCCGACAAATACGGGGGGCAGACTCCCAGCTCATTAATGCCGAGGGTCTGACCCTAATATCACCAAATAACACAAACAGGGACAAGGCGGCCGCCTTGTCCCTATTCAACACTATTCACAGTGAACCTAACACACTCTCTCACCTTATATGTACCAGTTCCCCCGCTGTTATTATTTAAGCACGCAATAATGCTCCATTCGGCTCTTTTAACTCCTGCTCAACTATTTGATTCACCTTAGAGAAATGGTCCAGAAATTGTTGTGCCAGCTCTTGTTCCTCCGTGTCACTTTTCAATGAAACGATGTCGCGCAAAATCTGAGCCATCCACGAATTATCAAAATAACGGTACTTACCTGTATTCCATGTCGTTTTTTGAGGGGATTTTTCATTGACGTAGTACTTCCAAAAAGGCATCTGCTTCGATTCCTCGTCTGTAAGTTGGAGTCTGTAATGGGAATGGGCAGGAATGTTTCCATCTTCACAAAGTTTACCGATGAAATTATCCTTCACCATATAGACACCTAGTATCCGTCTGTCTTTTTCAAGCATGCCGGGATCGACCGCTGTCAGCAGGACTGCACTGTTTTGGTGTAAGCGACTGGGTTTGTTTGGCTTGCCCTTATTATTACCACTTTTTATTTCACCAGAGGAAACCGTCCAATCTGAAAAGGAGCTTCTCTGTTCTTCTATATCGCACCGGTAAACCATCTGCGATTCGGGATGAAGTTTATGATTTTTCATAAGTTTTTCATGACCCACTCGAAGCTCCTGGTATTTTCTTTGCCGTTCCTTTTCCTCTTCCTTCTGCATTTCTTTCTCTTTGAGTTCCATTTCCTGCTCGTGTAAAATTTTTTCAAGTGAATTGGCAGCACTTTTATCATGTAGTTTCAAGTGCTGTCCAAATACATCCGGGTAAACAAATTTTTTATTTTCCGAGGCGAAATGTATTTCAACTACCGTATCATTATGTTTAACGATACTTCCCATACCAAACCGCTCATGTGTAACTTTCTTATTGATTAAATTCAATATATTAGTCCTCCTTGTATAATAACTCGGGTACTATTGCCTGAAAAGCTCACAAAAACTGTTTGAATTTCCCTTCGGAATAAATAAGATATTTAACTAAACGTTCAATATAAAAGATCACTAGGTAATAATAATAGCATTTTTTCGATAAAAACACAAATTCAGTGTTGACAACCTATTTTATTGCGAGGTAAAATGAAATTTTGTTCAAATCTTGATGATTGATACAACCTTGAGTTTTTTGGTTTTTCTCGTCAAAATCCCCGGTTAAATGGGGACGGATCCAATTTAACTTTTTGCATTAATTTGGAAAATCGCACTTTCAAACTAATGATAAATGATCCTTAACAGCCATTGATGATATAGACCTGAATTCTCCTCTTCTCCAAGTAGAAAATACACTCTTGTAAGTCCTCGAACCAGAACTCCTCCGTATGAACTACTCAAACATCATGAATCATCCATCCTGCCAATGAAATATCCTTACAGCGCCTCCACCCTATCTACATCCTTAGCGTCTCTATGTTGGTGGTGTTCTCTAATATCTATTCTTTCTCTAAGATCTTAAGTCTGTTTGCAGTTTATTTCCGTACCCGATTCACATGCTTTTCGCCGCACGAAGACATTCCGGAATCAGCTTTATTATCAAGCTGGTCAATTCCAGAATCATCATAACTCTTTTTTACAGACATACCGATCCAATAGAAATAATCCCCACAAGCGAAATCATTCATCGGCTTAAACGTATAGACAGCCCCATACTCATACTTCTCCGACTCCAACCTCTTACAAAAAGGCCACATTCTCACTTTAAAAAACAGGTCCTCTCGAATCTTCCCAATCGACCGAATACACTGCCTTTCACCGAGCACCAAACACCCTAACTGAACTCCGCCCTCATACATGACATTCAACACAATCCACAGATACAGGGGATAAAATGTATCCAAATCGAACATCCATTGATTTAAATTTCTCCATCTACTCATTTGATTCACTCCTGATTCAATCAGTATTCAACCTTTATATAGGAAGATGGGCTGGGAAAGGATACCCTTAGGTGAATATTCTTAATTAAATATGTTGTTATTAAAGATGAGAAGTGTAAATACCTTTGGAGGACAAAATGAAGAGCAGGTTTGTTATCTTAAAGACGATGATTGCTTTTGGCTTAATCATCTGAAATATAGGGTGAGACCCCCCAACTCCTTTGGATCAATCGCAAGCAAGAAAAGCTAAATTCTTTTTCTCCACTACTTTTACCAACAAAGAAAAAAACCTCATTCGTACAAATGCACGAATGAGGTTTACCACCACAATTTATTCTGAAGAGTCTTCTATATTCTCCTCCGTCACCAACTTCAACGGCACCGGAATCTTCTTCTTCACTTTCTTCCCCTGCAACACATCAGCCCCAGCCTGAACGGCCAACTGACCAATCTTCTCAGGCTGCTGAGCAACAGTCGCAGACAGATTACCATTACGAATGCTAGTCATCGCATCTTCATTCCCATCGAATCCAACGACTAATACATCACGACCAGAGCTCTGAATGGCCTGTAATGCTCCCAGTGCCATTTCATCGTTATGAGCGAACACAGCTTTGATATCTGGGTTCCCCTGAATCAGGTTTTCCATCGTATTCAATCCTTGAGTACGATCAAAGTTAGCAGTCTGCTTGGCCACTACATCAAGCTTTTCATCAGCGATGTTGTGGAAACCTGCTCCCCGTTCACGAGTGGCAGATGCTCCAGGCACACCTTCAAGTTCTGCAACCATCGCTCCTTCACCAAGCTGCTCAACCAGATATTCTCCGGCCATTTCGCCACCTTTTTCGTTATCCGAGCTGACGAGTGTAGCGACGTCTCCTTTTTCCGCTGAGCGGTCAAGGGTAACAACCGGAATACCCAGGCTGTTGGCAGATTGAACGGCGGTCGAGATGGCCGCTGAATCCGTAGGGTTGATGAGTAAGACGTTGACTCCCTGCTGGATGAGGTCTTCTACGTCATTGATCTGTTTGGCGGCATCATTCTGGGCATCCACGACTACGACTTCCATGCCTTGTTTCTTCGCTTCTTCCTGCACTCCATTTTTCATGGAGACGAAGAATGGGTTATTAAGTGTTGAAACGGATAGTCCGATTTTGATGTCTTCCGGGTTCGAGCTTTTATTTGGCTTCGCCCATTCCGGCGGCTGCAGGGAGCAGGCACCGAGGAACAGGAGTGACAAACTGATTAGTAGTAACCATGCTTTTTTCATAGTATCCCTCCTACGCTGCTTTCTTTCGGTCGATGAGAACCGCGATGATGATGACGACACCCTTTACGACCATCTGGAAGAAGGATGAGACGCCGAGCAGGTTCAGACCGTTGTTTAACGTACCGATGATGAGTGCACCGATCAATGTTCCGACGATCAGTCCGCGTCCGCCTGACAGGCTTGTCCCGCCGAGGACGACGGCTGCGATGGCATCAAGTTCATAGGATGTACCGGCTGTCGGCTGGGCTGAATTAAGGCGTGACGTGAGGATTGCTCCTGCGAGTGCTGCCAGTAAGCCGGCCAGGGAGTAGATCATTACTTTGATGCGTGGCACTTTGATCCCTGAGATAAGGGCTGCTTTTTCATTCCCACCGATGGCATACGTTTTTCGGCCGAACGGGGTTTTATGCAGGATCACCCACAGGATGGCGAACGTCAGGATCATCGTGACAGCCGGGACAGGGATTCCAAGGAAATAGCCTCTTCCGAACAGTTGGAATGCATAGCTGTCCCCAAGTCCTGTGATCGGATTTCCGTCTGTGTACACTAGCGTCAAACCGCGGAACATCGTCATGGTTGCAAGTGTGGCGATGAACGGTGCCATTTTTCCTTTTGTGATCAATAGTCCGTTGACCATTCCCATCAGTGCACCAAGTAGGCAGCCGATCAGGATCGCAAGGATCGGATCGATTCCCGATACCATCATCCCTGCCATCAGGGCACTGGATAAAGCGAGGATCGAGCCGACGGATAAGTCAATTCCTCCGGTCAAAATGACGAAGGTCATCCCGTAGGCAATCAGGGCGTTGATCGCGACCTGTCGTAATAGATTCAATAAATTCAAGGGTTCTAGAAAACTAGGGTTGATGATGGATACGGTCGCAATCAGCACAAACAGTCCGAGAAGTGGACCGAGCTTTTGCATCAGATTACCGACGTGATTCGTTTTGAGTGCTTTATTCATGTGCGTGACCTCCTGTCGCCAATGTCATGATTTTTTCCTGTGTTGCTTCTCCCTTTGAAAGCTCTCCTGCGATGGTCCCTTCATGGACGACCAGGATGCGGTCGCTCATCCCGAGCACTTCTGGTAGCTCGGATGATACCATCACAATCGCGACACCCCGGTCGGTGAGCTCGTTCATCAGTTGATAGATTTCACGCTTCGCCCCGACATCAACTCCCCGGGTTGGTTCGTCGAGGATTAACACCTTCGGACCGATGCCGATCCATTTGGCAATGACCACCTTCTGCTGGTTCCCGCCGGACAGGTTCTTTGCGTGAGTCCGGGCTGATTCGGTTTTGATCGTCAGCCGTTTGATGAGCATTTCCACAAAGTCCTGTTCGCTTTTATCATTGATCAAGCCTTTCTTCGTGAAGCTGTAGAGGCTTGGAAGGGCGATATTATCCTTCAGGGAAAAGTCGAGGACGAGTCCTTCATCCTTCCGATCCTCGGTGATGAATCCAAGACCGAGCTTCACCGCCTGATCGGGTGTTTTAATGGTGACCGGTTTCCCGTTCACGAGGATCTCACCTTCATAACGTCCGTCAAGTCCGAAGATGGTTCGCATGATTTCCGTTCGGCCTGCCCCCATCAACCCTGACACGCCGACAATCTCTCCTGAGCGGACTTCGAAGCTTACCTTTTCAAACAGTCCCTTCTTCGTCAGGTTCCGCACTTCAAGCATCGTTTCGCCTGGCTTTGGATTCCGTGCCGGAAAGCGGTCCGTCAATTCCCGTCCGACCATTTTCTTCACGACCTCATCGAAGTTCGTCTCAGGGATCGGCGTCGTATCCACCGTGCGTCCGTCCCTCATGACCGTGATGGTGTCACAAATCGTGAAAATCTCTTCCATCCGGTGAGAGATATACACAATCGACACGCCGGCTTTCTTTAACGAACGGATAACCGTGAAGAGCGTATCGATTTCCCGGTCCGTCAATGCCGCTGTCGGCTCGTCCATGATGATGACTTTTGCATCCGTCATCAGGGCTTTGGCTATTTCGATCATCTGCTGCTGACCGACCGAGCACTGGCCCGCTTCTTTTGTGAGAGGGATGGAAATGTTCAGCTTTTTAAACTGCTCATTCGCAACCGCTTTCATTTTTCTCGTATTGATGAGACCGAATTGTGTAACCGGTTCCTTATTGATGAAAAGATTCTCAAGGACGGTCATCTCCGGCCAGACGTTCAGCTCCTGATGGATGAAGGCAATGCCGAATTCCTCGGCCTGCTTCGGATTATCGAACGTCATGTCCTTCCCGTCGATGGTGATCGTTCCCTGATCCTTCTTGTGAAGGCCCGTCAGGATGTTCATCAGGGTCGACTTTCCGGCACCGTTTTCCCCCATCAGGGCATGGACTTCACCTTCCCCGATCTCGATGTCCACGCCTTCAAGGACCTGGTTGGTGCCAAATGCTTTATGGATATTCTTCATGCTGATCTGCATGCTACTACCCCCTTTGTTTTAAAAAATGACTCCCGCGTGAAGGATGCAATTTGCGTACGGAGTGACTTCCCCCGTGCGGATGACGGCCTTCGCCTTATGGGTTTCTTTCTTGAAGTCTTCATGGGAGACATACTGGATCCCATCGAACCATGAGGTCATCTGTTCATGGACCACTGTATTCGTTTCGACTTCACTAGCAAGTGTGACGGTTTCGACAACCATTTCTTCCTTTAACAGTTCGACCACGTCAAGGAAGGATGGCTCTCCCGGTTTCAATGCCAGGTCGATCTTCACGACGTCTGACGGAATCGGGAGACCGGCATCGGCTACGACAATCGTATCCGTGTGGCCGAGATCGGCTAATATTTTCGCAATGTGACTGTTCAAGATGCCATATCGTTTCATTCTGCCAGCTTCCTTTCCACTTCGTCTCTTGTCGGCATTCCGCCCTGTGCCCCAAATCCGGTCACTGAAAGGGATGCGGCGCGGTTTGCGAACCGGAGGCTTTCTTCCATCGATTGTCCTTCAGCCACGGCCGTTCCGAATGCGGCATTGAATGTATCCCCTGCCCCTGTCGTATCAACGACTTCGACTTTGAAGGAAGGAACGAGGATTTCTTTTGTCCCATTATGATAGCGGACTCCGGCTGCTCCTTCAGTGATGATGACTTTGTCAGGATATTGTTTTAACGCCTCTGACGGCTCCATTCCATTAAAGAGTACATCTGCTTCATGTTCATTCGGTGTCAGGTAGCTCGCACCATCGATGACTTTTTGCGAGATCTTCCGTGCTGGAGCCGGGTTTAGTAGCAGAGGTACTTCAATCTTGTTACACAGGTCTGCCACGTACTCAACCGTTTCCTCCGGGATTTCCTGCTGAATCATGATGAGATCGCATGTTTTAAGGAAATCGGCTTTTTTCTCCACGTACTCTGGTGTCACAAGATCATTGGCCCCTTTTACGACGACAATGCTGTTGTCCCCTTCAGCGAGGATGATATGAGCTGTTCCGGATTTCGCATCTGTAACCGGTTCCACATAGTCGGTATGAACACCATTACTTTTAAAGTTCTCTAAAATCTCTTGGCCGTACGGATCATCCCCTACGCATCCGATCATGTATACGTCAGCCCCAAGCCTTGCTGCTGCAACGGCCTGGTTGGCTCCTTTCCCGCCGGGTACCGTGTCAAAGCTGTCGCCGAGTACCGTTTCTCCAGCACCTGGTCGCTTGGCTGATGTCACCACCAGATCCATGGATGAACTGCCGATCACGGCAATTTTCGCTTTTTTCATCTTCCTTCATCCCTCTCTTGTTGTGTTTCGCTGTATAAGCTCAACCGGAAGCTGAACAGTTGTATTGATGTCTTTTTCTTTTTTTATCAGTTTAATCAGAAGTGCCGCGGCCTGCCTGCCCATTTCGTAAGCGGGCTGCCTGATCGTGGAGAGCGCCGGATAGGAAAGGCTGCTCTGAGGGATGTCATCGTAGCCGATGATCTGTACGTCTTCAGGGATCTTCTTCCCGAGCCTCAATGCCTCATGGAGAATCGCAATCCCGACGATATCATTGCTTGCAATGACCCCGTCCGTATCAGGGTAGGTGGCGAACAGTTCCTCTGCCCAGCCCTTTGCGTCTTCAAAGGAGAACGAGGACGTGGACATCACGGTAAAATCGACGTTCGTTCCGCTTAAGTACTCGACGGCTCCCCGAAATCGGTCCTGTGCCGGCTTGACGTGTGCCGGCCCCTTCATGACGGTGATCCGCTTCGCCCCTTTTTCAACTAAGGTCTTCGCCGCCAGGCGTCCCCCTTTGCGGCCGTCCGCATAGACAGCCGGATAGATTTCCGTGGTCCGGTCAAGGAGGACGAGTGGGAGGTTCAATTCCTTATAAAGCTGATCATGCTCCACATGATTGGTCGCAGATATCATGCCGACGACATTGTTCTGAATGAAGGTCTGGATATAATCCAGCTCCTTCTGAATGTTTTCGTCGCTGTTTCCAAGGAGGAGCCTGAACCCAGCCTCACTCACTTCATCCTCGACCCCTCTCGCCAGCTGCGGGAAGTACGGGTTCGTGATATCCGGAAGGAGCAGTCCGATCAACCTCGACTCCCGTTTGAAGAGGGAACGGGCCACCTCATTTGGACTATAATTCAGCTTGGAGATTGCCTCCATCACTTTTTTCCTCGTCTCGACTCCTACATAGCCGTTATCATTGAGCACCCGGGAGACCGTCGCCACCGACACCCCCGCTTCACTCGCCACATCCTTGATTGTTACCACGTACGTCACTTCCTGTTCGTTTGGTTGGTTTTATGTAACCGGTTACACATAAAATACCACATGTTTGTAACCGTTTGCAACACTTTAATCGTAAAACTCATTAATTTAGCATTCTTGTTGACCTAGTCTCTCAGTCATGTTTTGACAAGCTGCCTAAAATACTTATTTTATAGAACAAAGGAGACTCCATTAAAAGAAAAGTTTCATCTATAATCACTATCTTTCTATTAACTTCAAATTTATTTAAATAAATCTCTTTATATATTCGCCAAATATTTTTTTCATAACTATGGGGGTGTTTTCTACATAAATATTCATTTGTTCAGTGTTCGATTCGAATTGATCAGAGTTACTTTCTTCTGTTGGAAAATCAGATATTCCTTTTATAATAATGCACTCAACATCATTCTTCTTACAGATATAAGCAATTGCACCCGCTTCTGTATCGGCTATTGTTATTTCGTTTTCTTTAAGTTCTAAATAGTCCTTCCACATAACCACTGCTTTATCAGAGGTGCCAATTATTCCGGTATAAAAATCATTTCCATAGTTTGATAGATCAATATCGACTATGAAGGATTGTTTAATAAAAGGCTCAATTTCTTTTACTGTGCAATCATATTGAACGGCTTTATCAGGTACAAAAATATCTAAATTACTGAACGTATCATCTATTCCTGCACATGTTCCAGCAACGATTACTTTCGTTAAATTAAATGTAGAAATCATATACTGATTACCACCAACACCATTTACTTTTCTTACACCGGTACTATAAAAAACAAGCTCAGTATCATTCATTGTTCTCATGAAATACTCGCCATAAGGATAACCGAAACGTTCGTTTTCTTTTATGCCGAAATATTCCAATGTCGCTTCAAATTCCCACTTCGTCGCTATACTTATTCCTATCATTTTCTTATCACCCTACTTTTTTCAATTGAAGAACTTTATTATCCATTTACACCGACTTTTTAAAAATCTATCATTATATAGGTTTTTAAAGCTAATCTGCACTATAAAGGAATATCCATTATTTACAATTGTATCATACCAACACTATTACGAAGAATAGGGTCAGACCCCCGGTACATTAATGCTTCACCGTGCCGAGGATCTGAACCCAATATGCTCCAATGTCATTCTTCTTTCTTTGGTTTCTACGATACAATCTCTCATTTATTCGATATCCTTCTATTTTTTTGTTATACATTAGAACATTCTCCATTAAGCTCCCCATATCTTTCACACAAAAAAAGACAGCCCTGATTTGACTGTCTTTTCATCCTTATTCACTTGTACCAAACTCTTTCCATATTCCCTCTAAAAGCTGCTTATCTGTCAGCAGTTCATACCCCGTCAGCGCAAGTGCCTTTGCCCCGATCACAAGGGCACGGTCACCCTCGGTGGATTTAGCCGCTTCCCTGAATTCGTTCGTGTGGACGACGAGGGATTCGGGGCCGATTTTGATGTAGGGGTGGATGGTCGGGACCACCCGGCTGACGTTTCCGGCATCGGAGGAGCCCAGTCCCTTTCGTTCCGTATCGTCGAAGGATTCCCCTAGTGACTCGATGGAGCGCTGGAATACTTTATCGAAATGGCGATTGAGCTGAAAGTGATCGACTTCATTTTGGATTTTGATGACATTCAGTTTCGTCCCGGTGGCAAGTGCCGATCCCTCAGCGATCGCTTTCACTTTCTTCGTGACTTCATTGCACGCTTCCCTGGTTGCAGCGCGTATATAGAAGCGGGCTTTTGCATAGTCAGGGACGATGTTCGGCGCGTCCCCGCCGTGGGTGATGATTCCGTGGATCCGTACATCATCGGTCACGTGCTGACGAAGGGCGTTAATGCCGTTGAACAGCTGGATCACACCGTCGAGGGCATTGATGCCGTCTTCAGGGGAAGCTGCCGCATGGGCAGACCTTCCTTTAAATTCGAAATCAAGGGGGTCCACTGCAAGGGTTTTCCCTGTCTGCGTTGTCCTGTTGAAAGGATGAACCATCATGCATGCATCCACTCCTTCGAACAAGCCTGCCTTTACAAAACTGCCCTTCGCACTTCCGTTCGGACCTCCTTCCTCGGCAGGAGTCCCGAACACCACCACTTCCCCTCCTGTTTCATCGAGTACGGACGACAGGGCGATGGCCGCCCCGCAGCTTGCCGTCCCGATGATATTGTGACCGCAGGCGTGACCGAGTCCAGGCAGTGCGTCATATTCCGCCAGGTAGCCGATGACCGGCCCTTCTTTCCCTGAATGTTTGCGTGCCACAAAGGAAGTCTCATGACCCGCCACTCCCCTTTCAATGGAGAACCCATTGGCTGCAAGGAGGGTGGTCAAGGTCTCTGAAGCAAAGAACTCTTCGTTTCCGATTTCAGGTTTGTCGTGGATCTGATGGCTGGTCGACACGAGTTTCACAGCCAGTTGGTCCACTGCCGAGACGATGTTGTTTTTACGATCGGCAATCGCTGCTGGTTGACTCATCTCTTTTCCCTCCTAATGCAATTCACTGACCGGCACGAATGTCGGGATCAGGGAATCTTTGTATGTTTTCTTGATATGTTCCGCTACGTCATCTTCCTGATAGAGCTCCACAATCTTTTTATAGGTTTTATTGTCTTTCTCTTTTTCCTGCGCCGCGATGATATTGATGAATGGCTTGGATTCCGCCCCTTCGATATAGATGCTGTCGTCAACCGGTACGAACCCAGCTTCAACAGCCACACCATTATTGATGATCGATGCTGCAACATCCGGCAGTACCCTCGGCGTCTGGGCAGCGACGACCGGTGTGAATTCAAGGTTTTTCGGGTTTTCTTTTATGGCTTCGAGACCCTGTGACTGATCAAATCCTTCTTTCAGTTGTATCAAGCCTGCTTCCTCCAGTAGGAGAAGGGCACGGCCAAGGTTCGTCGCCTCTTGAGGAACGGCTACTTTACTGCCTTTCGGTAAGTCTTCTACCGATTTATATGTTTCCGAATAGATTCCCATCGGCGCGATGATCGTCGAGCCGATCGGTACAAGGTCCAGATTATGTTCTTCAACGAAAGAATCAAAATACGAAATCGTCTGGAAGGCGTTCAGGTCGATATCCCCATCGGCCAGCGCCTGGTTCGGTCTCACGTAATCGGCAAACTCCACAATCTCGATTTCAATCCCTTCCTTCGCAGCTTTCTCCTTCATATACTCCCAAATCGGCACCCCAGATCCATTCACTCCGACTTTAACGACTTCTTTTTCACCTGAGCCGGATGCGCTGTCTCCCGAGCAGCCGCTCAATATAAGGGTGATTAATAGAATGGCGATACTTGCAAGGCTGATTGATTTTTTCATATTCCTCTCTCCTAACGTCTCCTGATGATTTTTGATAAGGTATTCCCTGCTGTCTGCAGTCCCTGCACCATCACGATTAAAATGATGACGGTCACGATCATGACGGATGTTTCAAATCGCTGATAACCGTAAGCGATGGCCAGATCCCCGAGGCCCCCGCCTCCGACTGCCCCGGCCATGGCCGATGCACCGACAAGGCCGATGGTCGCAATCGTAATATTCAGGACCAGTGTACTCAATGCTTCCGGAATGAGTATCCCGAAGATGATCTGCCACGGCCCGGCCCCCATGGACTCCGCCGCTTCAATGACACCCGGTTCCACTTCAAGGAGCGAGCTCTCTATCAGTCTTGCAATATACGGTGCCGCAAATACGACAAGCGGCACGACGGCTGCCGCCGTTCCAATCGATGTGCCCACTACCAATCTTGTAAAGGGGATGATGGCCACCATCAAGATGATGAACGGGACCGAACGGAACACGTTGATGATGCTGCTCAATACGGAAAAGACGACTTTATTTTCAAGTAAGTGCCCCTTCCGCGTGACCACGACTATGATGCCGAGGGGAAGCCCGATCAACGTTGCAAACAGGAGGGAGAATGACACCATCGCCACGGTATCCCATGTCGCTTCTATAATTTTCGGCCAAAATAATTCCCAGTTAACTTGCACGCTTCTCCACCTCGCTTACGAATAATCGGTTCTTCCAATAATCCAGGATCTCTTCCGTTTCTTTCTTGCTGCCAATGATCTGTACGATGAGATTCCCGAACGGCTTACCCTGGAGTTCCGTGATCTGGCCGAATAACACATTGATGTGGGCATCGAATTTCTTTGCCGTTTCGGAAAGGATCGGCGTGCCCGTCGAATCCCCCTTGAAAATGAGGCGGCAGATGCGCCCTTCTTTGCTGTCATTCAATTTGTCGAGAACCGATGCCGGCAGCTGATCATTCATGACACTCTTCACAAAATTTTTCGTCGTCCGGGTCTGCGGGTTGGAGAAGATATCGAAGACGCTTCCCTCTTCAACGATTTCTCCATTTTCCATGACAGCGACCTTATCACAGATTTCCCGGATGACCCCCATTTCGTGGGTGATCATCACAATCGTAATGCCATACTCAGCATTGATTCTCTTTAATAAGTTCAGAATCGAATCCGTCGTCTGAGGATCAAGTGCGGATGTTGCTTCATCGCAGAGCAGAATCGAAGGCGATGTCGCCAGGGCTCTTGCTATCCCCACCCTTTGCTTCTGCCCTCCTGACAGTTGATCCGGATAATGCTTCGCTTTATCTTCAAGTCCGACAAACGCGAGCAGCTCCTTTACTCTCTCGCTGATTTTTTCTTTTGGCCATTTTGCAAGTTTCAGAGGATAGGCGATATTCCCTGCCACCGTCCGGGATTGAAACAGATTGAAATGCTGAAAAATCATCCCGATGCGGTGCCGCTCTTTCCTCAGATCGATTGCCGACTGATCTTTCAGGCTGCGCCCCTCTATGAAAATATCACCCGATGATGGTTTCTCTAAAAAATTGAGACAGCGGACAAGCGTGCTTTTTCCCGCTCCGCTGAATCCGATCACTCCATAAATCTCTCCCCTCTTCACTTCGAAGGAAACATTCTTCAAAGCGGTGAATGGTCCATCCTTCGCCTCGAATACTTTCGTAACATTCTGAACTCTGATCATACAGGACTTGCTCCTTTCGCTATGTATTCTTCTTGAAGCCTGTGTTTGAAGGACATGGCTGAAAATAAAAAGTGCCCCCCTTCATAAGAAGAGAGGCACAAATATGTATATGTCCACTCTTCTCATCTTTCAAGTCATATGACTTGATGGAATTGGCACGGTATTCATAAGAACCCGTTGCCGAGGTATCGCAGGGCCAGTCCCTCCACCTCTCTGGATAAGAAGATATTGCTCTATTAAGTTAAAGTTATGATGCGTTTAAGCATTAGGGTTATGGTAAAGGATTTCAATTGGTTTGTCAATCCTGTTTTTGAATTAATTGTATTACGGAGGACTAATCAAATTGGGCACTTTAACCAGTCTTCAATTAGTTGTTGACTATTTTACGGTTTTCAAGTAAATCGCTGAGATTCTTCCTTCATACTTTACTTCATCGTGAACATTAGTAGTTTACAAGAAAGCCAAGGTTACACCTCTCAGCCCCCAAAACAACTATGCTATACTAAAAGAAAAAACAATATTCAGTCTATTCAAAGGGGCAAAATACATGAAACCAAACATTATCGACATCGTCCAATCCCAAGTCATCGCTTCCATCAAGGAAGAAAAAGACTTGGAAAAGGCCATACAGTCAAACGCCAACATCGTGTTCATCCTTACTGGCAGTTTGATTACGATGGACGGGTATCTGAAAAAGTTGAAGGAAGCCGGTAAAACCACGTTTATACATATTGATTTCATCGATGGACTGTCCAATACGAAGAGTGCCATTAAATACATAGCAGAAATCTGGAAGCCGGCTGGTATCATTACGACGAGGAGCAACCTGATCAAATATGCAAAGGAAGAAGGCTTGATGACGATCCAGCGTCTTTTTCTTATCGACCGCAATGCACTTGTCAAAGGAATTGATATCGCACAGAACTGCAAGCCGGATGCGATTGAAGTCCTTCCCGGTCTCATGCCGTCCGTGATTGATAAACTGACGACCATGACTACGCTGCCAATCATCGCTGGTGGCCTGATCAGTAATAAACAAGATATTCTGAATGGACTAAGAGCTGGTGCACTCGCCATATCTTCTGGGGATCCGAAGCTCTGGAATCTGGACTTTTAACCAAAAAGGGTTAGTTAAATCAGATTAAAATAACTGAGGTGTCGTATGTCAGATATCAGTATTAAATTAATAAGTGCAGACAATTGGCGAGAAGCACTTGAACTATCCGTCCACGATGAACAACTGAAATTTGTTGCATCTATTCACCCTCCCGTCGCTATTGCCCTTGCTAAAGCGTATATAAGACCAGGTGGAAAGATGGTAGAGCCATATGGCATTTACAATCGAAATAAAATGGTAGGGTTTTTCAATCTGCATTATACACCAGGAAGTAGAGATGATTACTGGCTGTTTCATTTTTTCATAGATAAAAGATTTCAAAGAATCGGATTGGGCTCAAAAACGCTAAGTGAAGTAATCAGACATATTAAAACCACCAATCCTTCTTGTAATCGTTTGAATTTAACGGTTCATCCCGAAAATGAAGCAGGGAGATTATTATATTTGAAATTTGGTTTTTCAGAAGAAAATAGTATGACCTTTGATGAACCCACTTTTTCCATTTTGATATGACAAAAAGAAAAGTCACGCGAATTCCCTTGGAAATTCGTGTGCCTTTTCCTTTGTGATGTTCACTGGAGTTGAGTCACTTTTACGTTCCCACCTTTTTTTCTACATCCTCTGACTTTCTTTTTTTCCGGGTCCATGGAAGGCGCACTGACGTGATTTCATGCTCTTCAAAGAAGTTTCCTATCTTCGTAATGATGAAGGTTACCAGTGTTGCGAAGATGACAATGGAATAAAACCCGGCTCCAATACCAATCCCGATTCCCCCAACGTAAAAAATCATCGCCGCAGAAGTCAGGCCTTTCACCCTCAAGCCATCTTTCAGGATCACGCCTGCACCCAGGAATCCGAGCCCGGATACGATCTGGGCTGCCAGACGAAACGGATCCATCACTTTTCCGCTATCCGGTTGACTGAGCATCTCCGCCCCTTCAATGGAGACGATCGTGATCAATGTACATGCCACCGATACATACGTGTATGTTTTTAAACCAGCGGGCTTATTTTTCGAAGTCCTATCCCATCCGATGATGAATCCTAATATAGCACTGACCAAAATCCGGAAATAGATATCATGCTGCCAGAAGAATCCTGATATTTCATTCATGTAATGCGTCATGCCGCCATCCTCCTTAAATGAAAAAGAGACCGCGCCACAAAACGAATGCCTGATTTCTCCACCCCATTGTGAAAAAATCAAACAGTTCGCTTCATAGGTGATCTCTTCAACTCTTCCTACCAAGCTTTATTCCTCTTAATATTCCTTTTATCATACACCAATCTCCCCTTCATTTCAATGATATATCTAAAAATTCTAAATTTTCTAGAATGCCCATTGCCACCCCAAAGCGCTCATTGTATGATGGAGTTAGTAAGATTATATAGCGGGTAGAGATGAGGAGAACCCTGTGTCAATCGCGTGTACGATTATCGTGCACTCCATTGCCATGGGGTTCTTTTCATTTATACATAAATACCATGTTAAAAGGAGGAAATGAAGTTGAAAAACAGATCAATTAGCAGGTTAGCCCTTCTTGCTTTAGGATTCGCAGGACTATTATTGCTTAATACTCACAGCGCAAGCGCGAAAGATTCCACCCGGCCTCTGATCATCACGGAAATCGTCACCAAACCCTACGGCTTAGGACAGCCCTATGAGTATGTCGAAATCTATAATATGACCTCAGAAGCAATCAATCTACAGGATTATCAACTCCAATACTTCACGAGTAACTTCTCAAGCCCGGCCAACCGATGGCCCATCGAAGACAAGACCATCCAGCCGAAAGAATCCCTGGTACTCTGGTTAAAGAAATTTGCTTATCCTGATGTACCGCTATGGGACTTCAACTCCAACTATGACATGTACCTTACTCCCGATGACGTATACGAAATCAAGCTGACGACTTCCGGTCAAGGATTGCATGACAGCAGCCTTCGTCAGGTAGGGATTGCGGATGCGGAGGACAATATTCTCAGTACTGCACTAATCAATGAGGGGGAAGTCGATGGTATTACAAACCGCAGTATCATTTACCAAGCAACCAGCTCAGTTGAGATGATGAAGTTAGGTAACGATGAACCACCAACTCCTGCCGTTTTACTGCCCGAACAAGTGGCAGGTCCTGCGACACCAACCAACCTGACTGCAACTCCCGCCAACCAATCGGCTACCCTTGAATGGGAAGCTTCAGAAGATGCAGTCTCCTATACGATCTACCACTCTGATGGAACGACCACTTCAACGGACACGACCACTTCAATCATTGATGGATTGGAAAATGGGCAGGCATATACATTCCGGGTGACGGCTGAGGACTCGGAAGGAAACGAATCCCCTGCAACTAAAGAAGTCCGGGTTGTCCCACAGGAGGTAGTGGACAGTGAAGCCCCAGCCACGCCTTCCGGACTGAAAGCAAATCCAGGGAACGATCATGTCAAGTTGCTTTGGACCGCCAATACAGAAAGCGATCTTGCCGGATACCGCGTCTACATTAACGGAACACTTTACGGTACCGTCGCTGCTGACAAAACGAGTTTGATCGTATCTCCTCTGGAGTTGAACAGGGAATACTCTTTCGAGGTGACGGCATTCGATCAAGTCGGAAACGAATCGGAAGCTTCTGCACCACTCGTCACAGGACCGACAGAAAACGTACCGACACCAAACCTGCTGATCACCGAATTGATTCCGAACACAGATAACTATGCAGGCTACGATGCATTCGAATACTTTGAGCTATATAACAACAGCCCGGACCCGATTGATCTGGAAGGGTATCGATTTGCCTCCTATAACTGGGATGAAGAAATCGGAGACTCTCACATCTTGAAGCCTTGGGATACTATGGTGATCTGGACTAGAAACGCAAGCATCAGCCCTATTTCACTCGAAGCTTTCAATTATAACTATTTCTATTCTTACAAAAGCAAGTATCTTCAAGAAGAGGATACAATCGTCCTTGGGGATATCGCCGGTCTGGTCAACGGTGGCAATACATTGACCGTTTATGACCCTGATGGACTCGAAGTCGTCAGAGCCGAATACTCCGGAGAGGACGTTTCTCTAAAACAAACCGTCACCTATTCCTATCCAAAAGATAATACCCGGACAATGGAAAAATTGGCGGCTGGCCAATATCCGACTCCGGGATGGGTTGTTGAAGATCAAGCACCTGATCGTCCCCTGTCAGATGAGGAATCACCGCAATCACCGACCAACCTTGAGGCAACTCCGGGCAACGGGGAAGCTGTTTTAACCTGGGACGCTTCAACTGAATCCGATCTATACCGTTATCACATTTACAAAGATGGCGAACTTGAATATTCCGTAGATCCATCCCAGACGAAATTTACACTATATACATTAGTCGGTAATCAAACTTGCTCGTTACAAGTAAGTGCTGAGGATACATCAGGTAATGTATCGGAGAAATCAGATCCTTTATCCGTCACACCGGATCACCAGCTCATCACCCAGGTAGAGCGTTCGGAACATGAGAAAGATCCAGTCTACCAGGACTTGTGGGATATCAGTACCGACGGCCCGGTGATTGCCGGACTATCCCAAGGACTCGTTCCTCAAGGATTGACCCATTATAAGAAAAAAGACTGGCTGCTTACCGTCAGCTACGTCGATGATGGGATTCGGCCGGGTACCATTACCGTAACAGATCGCAGGACTGGAGAATTAGTGAAGTCCGTTGTCCTTTACAATACGGACGGCACACCTTATACCGGTCATGCAGGCGGAGTTACCGTCAGTCGTGATCACGGCTGGGTAGCATCCGAAAATCACTTGTTCAGCTTCCATTTAAGCGACCTGGAACAAGCAGAAAATAACGGAGAAATCCATTTCACTAAACAGATTCCATTACCAGTCGAAGCGGCTTACACCGTTTATGATGAAGGCATTCTCTGGGTCGGGGAATTCTTTGAGGCAAACTCCTATCCAACTGATCCAACCCACCATATTGAGAACAGGGACGGTGAAATGCACTATGCATGGATGATCGGGTATGATTTGGAACGAAACAACGACATGCTTAGTGAAGCGCATTGGAACGGCTCGCCTGACCACAATGCCGTGCCGGATTACATTCTCTCGACGACAGGGAAAGTCCAGGGAGCCATCATGCAAAAGGCGGCAAGGAATGGCGTCACTCTTAGTACTTCCTATGGAAGAGCCAACGACAGTGTGCTGTACCGCTATGAATACCCGTTAAAAGATGACCCTCATGCCCATGTTACGGTTGAAGGAAAACAGGTACCTCTCTGGTTCCTTGATGCTCACACGGCAAAACCGCGTCAGAGCATAGAAGCCATTCCGATGCCTGAGGGAATTGTGGAAGTACAAAAAGAGCTCTACGTCGTGTTTGAATCCGGGGCAGATAAATATCGTTATACGACCACTTACCCGATGGACCGGATGCTTAAGATTGATATGAAGAAGTTGATGAAGGATGATAAGGGGATTGAATAAAACGACCGTTTAGGAAGGCAAACTCCACCCCCAGAATCAAGGGTCTGGGGGTTTATGTCTAATAACTTCTTATTCCGTTAAAGCCCCCTTTAACGGAAGAAAAAAGAACAGTTAATTAAATTTGAAAACAGGGCTTTAGCTCGTTCAATTATAGTTTTATTTCCTTGTTGATATATAACCATTCTTTAAATTGTTCTAGTGATGTAATATCATAGTTCAAAACCGCATCGTAGATATCCACACTAAAAAATGTCTTCCGATATAAAGAATGTCTGTGTAAATGACTCTTTAGTTCTAAGATTAATTGTCTTTTAGGATTATCAATTTTAAACTGAATTTCCTCTATTCCGCTTTGTTTTTGTTTAACCTCTTCTGACTCAACTGCCCATATATCAATTTTCCATTGTTGATTAAAAAGGTTTGTATGGACATGGTAAGTGTGGAGTTTTTCCGATTAATTCATTTCTAAAACTCATTTTAGATGGATTTAACTTAGTAGAGATTACTTTCCCTAAAGAAAAAAAATCCTCCGTACCAATTGAATCAGTTTCAAGATAAATATCTAAATCTCTCCAAGTCATCAATTTCAGCAAATAACTCCCACTCACTATTGGATTACCATATTTTTTTAAGATATCAAACAATTCTAACCCATAGAGAATTTCTTCTGCTTCCTTTAATATTTCTTGGTTTAATTCATTTAATTTTAGGCTCAAACCTACACCTCCTTGAATTTTCTTCCAGTATAGTAGTTTATTCCAAAAAACAAGTTTATTCAATTAACCTGCCCGTTAATCCAATAACCTCAACAAAAAAAGCGTTCATCCTTCTTAGATCAACGCCGCTCCCCTTAGCTTAATAATCTAGTCTTTTATTCGTTTACCTACCTATTCGTTCAAGTGTATTTGAATAATTGTGATCAATAATTAGCATTGGTTCTTTTATTGACTGTAAAATACTTTTCATGTCAATTTGTTCATTGTCTGCTTCTTCACTGATGGTTCTATAAACTGTAATTACGGCCTCCATTTTAGCTTTTTCTTCATTACTTATGGCATAAGAATGAGTTTCAAGAAACTTATTAGTCATACCAGATATAAATTCATCAACACGAAATAAGCTATATTGCATTAAGTCCCAATCGGATGATGCGTCTCCCATATGTATTGTATTGATAGCAAATAAGTAGGAATGAATGCTTCTATTTTCTCCTTTAACAATTCTCCAATTGTTGTACAAATCGTTTTTCACTTCACTATTTCCTTCAGTTAAATTAACAAACTCCTCCAGCCTGTTAGCCAGGTTATTACCACTAACAGTAATAATTGATAAATTATCATAATTTCTATCTATACTCTGATTAACATAATGTCTATATTCAATCTGAACATAAAAACTGTAAATAACAAAGACTCCAATTAACAAAAAAAGAAATCTGTTTAAATACTTTTTCAAATTTGCTTTATACATATAATCCCCCATTGACTCTTTTACTTCTTCAAGTATCCTGCACGTTAATTCAACAAAGAAATTTTACAGACTCATTAAATTAACAGTAACAATTATTGATAATGAAGCCCAAATCATAAAAATAAAAGCTACAAGATGAGATGATACTTCGTCTTTTATAGCTTTTATTAAAGACAGGATAAAGATATATCCAAACAGTAAGAATAGAATGGCGTATAAGAAAAACAAAATATACCTCCTTTAAATAAACCCATTAAATAATTTCACCTTAACGTTACCATAAGCTCTTGTTCCACTAAACTGCCCTTTAATTGAAGATCGCGCTGGATATCAATTAGCTGATCTTCCGTTATTGCTCCCGTCAATGGGATAAAATTCACTCAATATACTCAATTATCTTTGCTGGAACTTTTTCAAATATATAAAGTTCAGGGTTATTAAAAGGTTTATTTTTCAAAAACTCATCAACAGTTCTCATGCTTCCCCAAAATTGTTTGATGAGATCCTCTTTTGAAGGTAATCCCTGAACAAAGCGTCCCTTGCCACCATCATATCTATCTTCGACATAAGCGAATAAATCACTTGCTATATCCAGGTTAAAGACCAAAATCTTATCACTAAAGATATGAAATCGATAGTATGGCTTTTCATACGCTTCCAATTCTGCTTTAAAAGCAACCTTTAAATCAATCCATTTTGGTAAATTTGCTGGTCTGAATCGTTCTGTTAATTCCGGAAAAAAATCACCGCTATTTGAATACCATTTGGTTGCTGTCTTATGATCTAACCCTTCATTTAAAACCCTTTGAGGACTTATATTTTCTCCATCATTATTATGAACGACCATATGATATAGATACAATTGAGTGCCTCCTTTACCGAAAAATCTGCTCATATAATTTTCAATCCAATAACGGAATAATAAACAGTTATCCATAAACCTCAATGGCGATAACTCGATTATCATTTTCATTTACCATAAGAATTATTTGCTTTGCAAAGGTACTAAGCGATTGTAAAGTCACTGACTCTCTCAAGGAATCTTCTAGGAACCAGCCTGAAGGCATAAGGAAGAGTGATCCATTACTTTCAAAGAATGAAGACCTAAGGAATTCACTAATTTCATCCGTTCCATCAAGTGCTTTTTGATTAATCTTTTCTTTATTCACTAGATAATACTTTAACTTTCTAGGGTATGGTGAAATATCATATTCCATACTTCTATATAAATCGGGTACAATGGGGTGAATATTAGATGAAACTGAATTGGTTAACAATTTTCGAGATTCTTCTTTCAAAAATCTCACATTAATCTCAATCAATTTCCCATCAATGAAGACCTGCCTAACTTCAGAGTAATGAGGCACTATCTCATTATGAATTATGTTTAAAGCTTTACTATTTGGAGTAGGAAATGATGATAAGAAATCTTGATTGAAAATAACGTTTACTGAAGCAAATAGTTGAAATATTGGGCTCATTTTATCTAAAGACGTATTCGATTGAAAACTTTGTATTCGTAACTCCCCGGATTCTTCCTTATAAGGATGGATGGGCTCTTCTATTTCTCTAATCCATTCATACACAGCAATTCACCTCATTGGTCCATTTCTCTCAATACCAATTATTTCAAATCACTATAATTTTCACAAGACCTTGTTCTATTAAATGGCCCTTTAACGGAATAATCATCAAATAAATAACACTGCCTCCGTCCATTCTCTAAGAAACCTTGACATTTTATTCCATTAACACCCCATCAAATCACCGGCCCCTCATACGGAGCTTTCGGTATCCGGTGAAAATTGTATGTCGCCAGTTCCGTTGTCCACATACTTGCCTTCGTAATCGCGGATACCCAACACTACATCCGAACGCCTTAAATGCCTCAGGTCATTGCGGAATACCTTCCCCCTTCATTCTTTGATCCAAATTCAAGATGTCCGAATTGATGAAATCGTGCGGAGAAGATTTCTGACACATACGGATTCGTATGAGGGATTGTTCAAGTCTTTGTACCCGATCAACTTGTTCCTCACTGAAGAAGGGACTTGCAATGAATACTCTCATGTTTCTGATGCCTTTTTAAATAGTAATGCTGAGTTAAGCGGAATTTTTCCGTGTATCTGTCAGCTCTGGTAAGTAAGCGCCACGGGGACAGGCACCACAGCTCCTATTCAAAGAGCCAATGGACCTGTCCCCGCGGTTGAAGGAATAGTAATGCCAAAGAATGCAGTTACTATTCCTCTTGGAAAATCACTTAAAAGAATTCAGTACAACCTTGGCCGCCTTTGCTATAAGTTCATTATGATAGGTGGCGTTCTCAGTATCACGGCTGGATAGAATCGTGATGATGATGGGATCTCTATTCGGCGGCCAGACGATAGCGATATCGTTTCGCGTTCCGTAGCCTCCCGCTCCCGTTTTATCGCCTACCTCCCATCCTTTAGGTACAGACGCACGGATCAGTTCATCTCCAGTAGTATTCCCCTTCATCCAATCTGTCAGGATTGTACGCTTATCAATCGGGAGCACGTCGTCGACCGTGAAAGCCTTCAGGTTAATGGCTAGTGCTCTTGCTGTACTGGTATCACGGATGTCTCCTGGGATGGCACTGTTCAAATCCGTCTCAAAGCGATCAGCCTCGGTGACATGATCGCCGATTTGCCTCAGTGCATTTTCGAAGCCGTCAGGTCCGCCGATTTCCTCTAATAGAAGGTTCCCTGCGGTATTATCGCTGTACCGGATAGCCGCATCGCAAATTTCTCTAAGGGTCATACCGGTATCCACGTGTTGCTCAGTAATTGGGGAATACGTGACGAGGTCATCTTTGGTGTAGGTGATGACCTCGTCAAGTTCTTCAATTGAGTTTTGCTGTAGTACTGCCCCTGCAGCCAAAGCCTTAAAGGTGGATGAGTACGCGAACCGTTCATCAGGTCGATAGACCACCGTGCGATTTGTACCGGTGTCAATAGCATAGACGCCGAGCCGGGCATCAAACTTTTTCTCGAGTTGCATGAACTTATGAGCAGTCCCATGACTTGTACCTTGTGATTGTTCTCCTTTTTCTTTTGCCTCCGTCTGCTTTAATCCGTTTCCAAAGAGGCTTATACTGATAAGACTTAGAACGAATAGACCAACACACATCCGAATTATTAACATTCTGACACTTTTCAACATCATCAGTCCTCTCATAGTATATTGACAATAGTCTAATTAGACTCTATACTAGCTTAGTCTAATTAGACTATTGTGTAAAGGAATGAAACTGTAATGATAAAATCTTTTTTAATGGTAGGACAATCGAATATGGCCGGTCGTGGATTCTTGCATGAGGTAGAACCGATCTATAATGAAAAAATAAAGATGCTTCGGAACGGACAGTGGCAAATGATGACTGAGCCAATTAATTATGACCGTCCTGTGGCTGGTGTTAGTCTGGCAGCCTCTTTTGCCGACCTGTGTTCGAAAGCCAACCCGGATGATGAAATTGGATTGATTCCTTGTGCGGAAGGTGGCAGTTCTTTGAATGATTGGCACCCGCAAGGTACTCTTTTTCAACATGCTTTGTCAGAAGGACGCTTTGCTCTTGAAACCAGTGAAATTTGTGGCATCCTTTGGCATCAAGGTGAGAGTGACAGCCATCAATCTCTACATGAGACGTATTATGAAAAGTTATCTCTTATCATTGAAACGTTACGTAACGAATTAAACCTTCAAGATGTCCCACTAATCATTGGTGAGCTTGGTCATTTCTTAGGGAAAGAAGGTTTCGGAAAGTACTCATCAGAGTTTCAAAAAATCAACGAAGAATTACGTCGGTTTGCACATGAGCAGCCAAATTGTTATTTTGTATCGGCAGAAGGTCTAACTGCCAATCAGGATGGTATTCATTTGAATGCCGTTTCCCAACGCAAATTCGGTTTTCGCTACTTCGAGGCATTTTCGAAAAAGTGTCATATCTCAGGGCCTCTTGCAGATGAAAATCAATCACTAAAGACAAACCATACTTATTCAAAAAATGAACAAATCTATATTCACAGTATGAATTTGGCTCTGGGCAAAATCACATACTCTGAATTTGAAGCACAGATGGCGAAGGTAATGCACCCTTGATTCCCTTACTTATCCTTGGCTTACTTATTCAAAACCCCGGCGCTCATGGATACGAACTATTAAGTTTAATGGAAAAACGCCATTACAAATATATCGTAAACTATACAAAAGGATCATTTTATTACAATTTGCAACAACTTGAAGAGAAAGGGTTCATTGAAGAAACACATCAAGTACGTCCAAACAACAATCGTGATATTCATACCTTTAAGATCACGTCTTTAGGAAAAGAAGAATTTGATAAATTAATGGCCAAATACGGAACGAAATCCGAGTATGTAAACTTACCAGTATATGGGGCAATACTCTTTGCAGATGTATTCGATCAAAACAAATTAGTAGCATTAATCCAATCCCAAATTGATCAAACTGAAGCAAGAATTGCTCTCCTCGATGATTATTTAGCTACCATTGAGGAATTACCTGGTGAAATTGATTATTTTCGTCGCATGAACGAAAATTCCCGTTCTCACCATTTAGTGAACTTAAAATGGTTTAAAGAATTGAAGGCAGATATAGAAGAAAGTACTGATTAAATAAAACTAAAATCACCTGTCCAAAAATCGACAGGTGATCTTAATAACCAGCGGGAACCGTCCCTCTGCATTATTTTATTAAATAGGCGATTGCTTAATATGATCAGCAGGTAATTCGTTTTAGCCCTTAAAAAGTTGCTCATTCATTACGCTAATTGAATAGATGTTTTCTTCTAATAAGTTATTAATTATTTGTTTTAGTACATGCGGTTCTCGTAAATCCTCTTTTTCAAATGCTAAAAGGTCATTCGTTTTTATCCATCTGCTGTCTGTAATTTCATCTTCTTCAAGATGTAAGATACCTCCAGTAACCTCACCAATAAAATGACTTGATTGTTCGTATTACTAATAAAATTATATACCCCTGTCGTGCCAATCAGTTTTAAATCTAAACCCGTTTCCTCTTTGTCTTCCCTCCTAGCTGAATAAAGAATATCCTCTCCATACTCTATATGCCCACTCGGAAAGTTCCCCTTATGGACGTCATTGGGTTCATTTTCTTTTAACATTAAGACCTTATCATGATTAAAAATTGATATACTTGCCAGTATAACGGAATACTCAAATTTGAGATATTCAATATAAACTTACTGTGGATTCGTTAGTAAATCCGAGTATTTGGTATGAACCTTTGGGTACTTGATGACCTATCTCTGTCTTTGTAGCCGGTAAATCCTTAACCAACCACAAGAATCCATTTTGAAGTAAGTCTTTTTGAATAGTCAATGGACTTTGAAGAGAAGTTGCCATATCTATGATTTCTCTAGGAACAATTTGCTTTCCGTTTATTTTTCCTTTATTCAAATGGAGATAACCCCAGTATGCTAACTCTCTGGTTGATAAATACATATTCATTTTGTCACCTTCAATGCTATCACTAGTCCTCCAATCTTCATCCCCTTCATAACCCAGCTTCAACCAGCTTATTAAGTTTCTTTGTTAAATCGACCTTAGTAAAATGGTTCTTCACACCTATTGGTTTAAATAAGGTATATCCTACATCTACATCCTTCTTCACTATACATAACCCCATTGAAATAATTTTTAACCAGGCTATGATGTTCAAATCCCCTTCAAAGCATCCTTATACCGCTGATAATAAGCTTCCACATTATTCAACAGCAATAACTCGGTATACAAATACACCTTCATATTAAAATCATTAAAATCAATCGTAGTCAGTTCCTGTATTTTCTTGATCCGATAATTCAACGTGTTCGGATGGATGAACAGTTCATTAGCGGTCTGTTTACCCTTCCCATCATTCGCCAAGTACACCTCGAGTGTCTTAAGCAAATCTGTCTGTTTCTTCACATCATTCTTAATCAATACCAACAAGTCATCACTGTAATAATCCTTTGAAGTGTTCTTCTCATAGAGAGTTGGCAAGTATCGATAAATACCCAACTGAGCAAATTCCCTCGGCATCGATTCAGGACGTGGACTGATAAAGTTAGCGGTCTCAATGACTTCTGACGCTTCCAAAAAACTCTTTCGCATTTGATATAACGTGGTGTATTCCTTCCCGATCCCAATCAGGAAGTTGTAGAATTCTTCTTCCCCTGTTTGTTCTTTCACCTTTTCAACTAGATCTCTGGCTAATTCCAGTGAAGAAGACGGTGTCTCTGCTTTGCCGTAGAGAACGAGGATCACTTGGTATTCCGTTCTTAACGAATAAATGTTTGTTTGGAAACTGGATTCCTGGACCAGTTTCTCAAGCTGGTCCAGCATTGACTTATATTGCGGCGATGTGATGGAATATACCGCTACTGTGAACCGTTCCGGAAGTGTCAGCTTGACAAGGGATGCATCATGGCGGAGTTGGCTTTCACTTCCATACTCGTGCTGGAGGAGGTGCCATAATACTTCTTCTTTTCTATCCTTTTTAATATTGACCTTTGCGAACATATCATTGATCAGGTTTCCAAGATGAGCGGAGATTTCTTCAAGGAAAGCGAGCTCTTCATTTTCGAGAAGACGGTTGGATTCCTGAACCCAAATATACCCCATCGTGTTTCCCAAGTACTTGGCGGCAATGACGACGCGCTGGTGAAATCCTAACTCTTCCATCGCCTGTACCCGGATCGGATCCGTATGTTTCTCGAGCTGGTGGACGATGCCCTCTTTTTTCAGTCGATCGATGATGAAGACCGGACATTTTTTCGTGAGGATTGTCTTTAGCTGTGTTTGATCGAACTTATTAGAAGAGGAACTGTATGAAATCAGTTCGAAATTTTTGTTTTCAATGATGACGGGATTGCCTAATTTTGAGCTGATCAATTCCGTCGCTTTATGAATGTCTTCTGTTTGGAGGATGATATCAAGTGCTTCCATAGGAATCTTACCTTTCCACGAGTGTTTGTGATTCCTATTATAGCGTTAAATCCCCCAATAAAAAATGAAAAGCTCCCCCTGATCGGGAGAGCTCATCGTGTTCGATTTATTCCTCATCCATAAATGGATAGGTAATCTCTGTTGTTGGAGCAAAGTTTTCTTTGATGATACGAGGACTGGTCCAACGAATCATGTTGAAAATAGAGCCTGCTTTATCGTTTGTACCTGAACCACGTGAACCACCGAATGGTTGTTGGTTGATCACCGCACCTGTTGGTTTATCGTTGATGTAGAAGTTACCAGCTGCACCGGAAAGACGGCGTTCCAAGTGCATGATCGCTTCACGGTCTTGTGCAAAGATTGCACCCGTTAAGGCATACATGGAAGCTGTATCCACTGAAGTCAGCGTTTCTTCTAATTGTTCATTTTCATATACATAAATCGTCAATACCGGTCCGAAAATTTCTTCGGTCATCGTTTTGAAGTTTGGATTCGTTGTCACGATGACAGTCGGTTGAACGAAGTATCCAACAGAATCATCATACGTACCGCCGGCAATGATTTCAGCTTCTTCAGAATCAGCCGCATAGTCGATGTAGCTTGTGATCGATTCAAAGGCAGCTTTGTCGATGACCGCACCCATGAAGTTCCTGAAGTCTCTGACATCCCCTACTTTAAGCTTAGCCGTTTCTTCCACGACACCATTTTTCACTTCTTCCCACATACTTGCAGGGATGTAGGCACGGGAAGCTGCTGAACATTTTTGACCTTGGTATTCGAATGCACCACGAACAAGTGCAGCGACTACTTTGTCTGCTTGTGCTGTTTCGTGAGCGAAGACAAAGTCTTTACCGCCTGTTTCCCCAACTAGACGAGGATATGATTTATAGTTCGTGATGTTTTCCCCTACTGTTTTCCAAATCGTCTGGAACACGCTTGTTGATCCAGTGAAATGGAATCCGGACATGCGTGGGTCTGTTAATACTACCTCTGAAACTTGTGAACCACGGGAAGGGACAAAGTTGATGACGCCTTTTGGCAGTCCTGCTTCTTCTAAAATACGCATAAAGTAGTAGTTTGATAGTATAGCCGTTGTTGCCGGTTTCCAAACGACCACGTTCCCCATGATGGCAGGAGCTGATGGTAAGTTTCCACCGATCGCCGTGAAGTTAAATGGAGAGATCGCTAGTACGAAACCGTCTAATGCACGGTATTCCAGGCGATTCCAAATGTTTTTCATGCTATCCGGCTGCATTTGATAGATTTGATTGGCATAATCAACGCCAAAGCGTAAGAAATCAGCTAATTCTTGCGCAGCATCAATTTCAGTTTGGTACGCTGTTTTGGATTGTCCTAACATCGTAGCAGCATTGATGACGTCACGGTAAGGGCCAGAGATTAAGTCAGCCGCTTTCAAGAAGATCGATGCTCTGTGTTCCCATGGCATATTGGACCATGATTCCTTCGCAGCCATTGCCGCTTCTACTGCATCGCGAAGTTCTTTTTCTCCAGCTTGTGAATAGGTAGCCAACACATGTTTGTGATCATGTGGCATAACTACTTGCTTCACTGTATCTGTCTTGATTTCCTCACCATTGATGATGACCGGGATCTCAACCTCGATACCAGCTTGGCGCTCTAATTCAGCTTTTAACGTTTCTCTTTCTTTCGTGCCTGGGGCATATGTATTACCAGGCTCATTTGTAGGTGTTGGGATGTTGTAAATTCCATTACTCATTCTCTTCACATTCCTTTCTGATTACATTCTGTCTGGATGTTACTTGCTGAAGATACCTTTTAATGCAAATGCGATGTTTGCCGGCCGTTCTGCCAGGCGTCGCATGAAATACCCGAACCAGTCCTCGCCATATGGCAGGTAAATGCGGACAGTATATCCTTTTTCTAACAATTCGGATTGCAGTTGGTTCCGCATTCCGTAAAGCATTTGAAACTCGAAGCGGTCATTCGGGATATTGTGTTCTTTCACTAATCCGATGGTGTAATCGATGATCGCTTCGTCATGGCTTGCAACCGCTGTATAATGGCCGTTCAAGAGCTGCTTCTTGATGAGTTGCTTCAGATTCTCATCCACCTTTTTCTTCTCCTGGAACGCCACTTTACCCGATTCATTATATGCACCCTTCACAAGCCTCAAATAAGGGGAATACTGATTGAGATCATCCACATCCTTCTCTGAAACATAGAGATAGGATTGGATCACCGTCCCCACATTGTCGTACTTTTGACGGAGCTTCTTGTAAACGTCAAGGATGGCATGGCACCTCGAGGAATCCTCCATATCGAGAGTGACCGTGATTCCGCTTTCATTTACCTTAGACAGAATCAACTCCATGTTTTCCACGACAAGATCTTGACTGATATCCAATCCCAGGGAAGTCAGTTTGACAGAGATTTCAGTCTCCAACCCATGATAGGCAATGGCACTGATACTCTGGATACATCTTTGGACATTCTCCCGCACCACCTCTGTGGAATCGACGAACTCACCAAGATGATCGACCGTAACCTGGAATCCCTCCTCGTTCAATTGAGTAATCAATGGAATCGCTTGTGCAAAGGTCTCTCCACCCACAAGCTTGTTAGCCCCAAATCTTGACCCCCACCGTTTGGCCATCTTATCCAATGCCTTATTGTGAGAAAGAAACAAGAAAAAACGCTTACTGATTGCTTCCATGATTACAACACCTCCTTATAGTGACTGTTCCCTCAAGCTCGGGGTGATTAAACGAAGAATTTAAATCTTAAGTAAATTATATCGGTAATCATCAACACGAAACAACGTGCTCCAGCCACAAACATTTCGGTAATGATTTATGGTGTAAACACAAAAGGAGAGATGTTGAATATGTAATCAAATGAAAAAACAACGAGCTTGAACTTGAAGCCCGTTGTTTTTTCTGGGTGCCCGGCATGTTGACAGGTTTTAGGGTTTACATTCCGAACGGTTAAGGTGAACCCCTAACGTTCAATCACAGCTCATTTTTCTTATGTCATTTTTTCAGATAATAATCCCTTGATTGAAGGCAGCACATAATCAGGCGTCCAAACCGTCCCCCTCAAGTCTTCCTCCGTCGTGATCCCGGTGAGCACGAGTGCTGTTTTCATCCCCGCTTCGATGCCCATCCGGATATCCGTTTCAAGGCGATCACCGATCATGACACATTCTTCCGGCTTTAGGTCTAATATTTTCAATGCTGCATTGATGGTAAGAATTGAAGGCTTTCCAATCTGTACATCGATCTTTCTACCGACAACCGCTTCCACTGCCCCGATCATCCCCGCACAGTCAGGAACATCGCCAACCTCTACTGGACAGGTTCTGTCCGGATTGGTCGCAATCATCATCGCGCCCATCTTGATCGACTGGTAGGCAAAATTCAAATGATCGTAATGAAAATTTCTGTCCCATGATAACACAACGACATCGACCTCAGCCGGCGTCATTCCTTCGCGAAATCCGGCAAGCGCCAGCTCATCCTTTACTGGCTGCTCTCCAATTACGTACAATGTGGCATCCGGATGGTGCCCTCGCAAATAGTCAATCAATGTAAGCGTCGGATTCAAAATGTTCTCCAGGCTTGCCTTGATATTGAAGCCGTTTAACTTTTCCACATAACGATGACGCGATTCAATCGTTTTATTTGTCAGGAACAGCACCTTCTTCCCTTCATCGAGAAGAGAGTTGATGATGGTATCTGCTCCCTCTATCAATTGCTTACCGAGATATACGGTCCCATCCAAGTCAAAAATATACCCCTTTAGATTTTTCATCTGTCCCCCTCCTTCAAATAAAAAATTCCTTGAGCATGACGATTTCTCCAATTGAACAATTGGATTTTCGCCATACCCAAGGAATCTCCTGATCTTTATCCTTGTACCTATTCATTTATACTCGTTGTGTCATCAGGTCCTCGCCGATGATGACCTTAGCAGTGCCTAGCTTTGCCACCTCTTCTTCATACGGTTCTTGGTCGGATAAGTGGACGAAAACGATTTTTTCGATCTTATCCACGTCATATTTTTCTACAACTTCTACGAGACTGCTGTGATTGCCTGCCACTTTACGGGCAGAAGTCGCTTCATGGATTAACATATCTATATGGTCATACTGACCGATTCGTGCATTGATCTCCGTATCGCTCGAATAAACGACGACCCGGCCGGCACATCGAACTTCAAGCCCCGCAGTAGGAACCGAATGAAGTGCCTTAAAGCAGGAAAACGTCATTCCGCCACCAGACAGAAGTTCATTTTCCCGATCACCATCAAATGTTTCGATCTCGATGGTAAAGGCAATCGGCCACTGTTCTGCTTCCATCGTCGACAGCCATTCCCGAAGCTTTTTCTCATTCCGATAATCGCAAAGAATCCTTAAAGGCTTATTCCTGTCTTCAAGCCACATCCCCCATAGCAAGGATGGCAAGCCGTAAATATGATCAATATGAAAATGGGTGAACACCACTGCATCGAGCTCCCCTAAATCCACCTGAAATTGCTTCAGCTTCCTGCAAGGATTGCCGCTGACATCGACCAGCACATGATAGTCTTCATTGGAAAAGCAGATCGATGTATTGTCCCGTTCAGAACCTGGATACGCACTCCCCGTTCCTAAAAAATGAATGTCCAACTCATCACCACCTATTTAATTCCTGAGTGCATAAAGCTTGATACGAATTGTTTCTGAAAAAGGAAGAAGGCGAGCACTAAAGGCATGATGACCATTACCGTGCCGGCAGCGACCATTCCCCACTGTGCCCCCGTTTCATATGATTGTGCAAATAGCGCAAGTCCGACGGTCAGCGGCCGGGACTCCACAGAATCCGTGATGATCAACGGCCACATGAAGTTGCTCCAATGATGGCTGACCGATACCAGGGCAAATGCGATATAGGTCGGTTTCGCAGATGGGATATATACATGCCACAGTGTTTGATACCATTTACATCCGTCCATCCTTGCTGCTTCATCAAGATCGTACGGGACCTGCTTGAACGTCTGGCGCATCAGGAATACCCCGAATGCTGAAGCCCAATACGGCATCATGACGGCAAGTTTTGTATTGACGAGTCCGAGCTGGCTGATCACCTGGTAGTTCGGGAACAGCAGGATTTCAGGCTGGATCATCAGCTGCAGAAGAAACAGGATGAACAGTACATTTTTCCCTTTAAAATTCACCCGGGCAAACGCATATGCCGCCAGCGTAACGGTTACTAACTGAACAATCAATACCCCAGAAACGATGACGAACGTATTAAAGTAATACTGCAAAAATGGTGCAGTCTTCCAAGCGTTGACATAGTTTTCAACCGTTGGATTCGAGACCCAGAACGGAAAGCCTCCATTGATCACTTGATTCCCGGGAGAGAAAGAGGTGATGAAGACCCAAAGGAGGGGGATGAATGAAATAATTCCTAAAACAATAATGATTCCATAGTTCAATCTTTTCATTAGATCTCCCTCCTTAATAATGGATTTTCCGATCAAGATACAAATAGTTGAAGGCTGTGATACCCAGCATGATGACAATCAGAATCACGGTCAGAACCGCGGCTTTGCCGAGATCCCAGTTCGTGAATGCTGCCTCATAGATATGATAGAGTAATAGATTGCTGGCATTATCCGGTCCACCCTTGGTCATTATGTACAGGTGGTCGACGTTTTTGAATGAGTTCGTAATCGCCACGATCATGACGAACAGAGTCGTTGGCATCAGCAGTGGGAATGTGATATGACGGAACATCTGGAACGGTTTCGCCCCTTCCATCTCAGCCGCTTCATACACATCCCTCGGTAGATTCTGCAAACCTGCCAGATAGAAAATCATGAAGAAACCGGCATCTTTCCAGATGATCATGACAATCATCGCGATCATGACGGTACCAGGATCCCCGAGCCAGTTCGTGTCATCCCGTCCGAACATATGGAGAAAGTTATCGAGCAATCCATACTGCGGGGTGTAGATGAAAAGCCAAATATTTGCCACCGCAATCAACGGAACGATGGTCGGATAGAAAAATGACGTACGAAGCAAAGAGCTTCCAGCCATTTTTTTATTCAACCAGATAGCAAGATACATCGCCAGGAACAAACTTGTCGGCACAGTACCAATCATAAAGATGATGTTATTCAGGATGACCTTCCTGAATATCTCATCCTCCAAAACCCCTTTATACTGTTCAAGTCCCGAAAATTGCAGCCTGGTCATCGGGCCACTGTAGAAGCTTAACTGGATCGATTTGAGCGTCGGGTAAAACGTAAACAAACTCAAAAATATGAATGAAGGAAACAGCAGCCCGTAGGCAAACAGATTATTTCTCGTCCCGGAACTGAGTTTTCTTTGCTTCGTTGTCATTAATCGGACCCACCTTTCTTGTGAAGTAGGAGCTCAAGTCAGCACAATCCTCACTTGAGCTTCACTCACTTCATTATTCTGCTTCAATCTTATTCCTGGAAAGGCTCCAACACTTTTTCTGCCTTCTCTTGTGCGTTTTCCAACCCTTCATCAACCTGGCTTTGACCCGTTAAGATGGACTGAATATGATCATTGAAGATTTTCTGCACCTCACCATTTTGGTAGGTTGCGAGTTCACTTTCTGCATACTCGAGCTGCTCGCGGGCAACCAGTGCAGGAGGGAATTCCTCTACATACTTTTTCAACAAATCAGTTTCATAAGCTGATTCGGTTGTGGCTACATATCCTGTATCGATTGACCACTGGGCAACACGCTCAGGCTCTGTAAGAAACTTCATGAACTTGATTGCAGCTTCCTTATTCTCTTTTGGAAGATCTTTGAACAAGTAGATGTTTCCTCCTCCAGTAGGGGAACCATACTCATTGTTCGCCGGCAGGAAGGACACACCGAAATCAAAGTCCGCATTGTTCTTCACATTCGTCAGGTTACCAGTCGTATGATACATCATCGCCGTTTTTCCACTCAGGAAGTCAGAAGGAACCGTCGCCCATTCAATGACACCCTCCGGCATGATTTTATGTTCCTTTCCAAGGGATAACCAGAATTCCATCGCTTCTTTTGAGTATGGTGCATTGAAATGTACTTCCTTTCCATCTTGGGACATGATGTTGTCTCCAGTCTGAAGCGCTAAAGCCTGGAACATCCAGTACTGGTAACCGGTACTTGGAATTTCAAGTCCCCACTGGTCCTTTCCTCCATTTTTCGTCAGCTTCTTCCCGTATTCCACCAGCTGATCCCAGTTTTCAGGTGGAGCTTCCGGATCCAGTCCTGCTTCTTTGAAGGCGTCCTTGTTATAGTAAAGGACGATGGTACTGCGCTGGAATGGCAGGCTGTACACCTTATCATCGATGGAAGAGTTCGCCATGAATCCATCATAGAAATCATCCAAATACCCTTGATCAAACATCGGCGTCAATTCTTCAATCAGGTCATTCTCAAGCAATGTGAACAGATCGATGGAGAATAAGACGGCAAGCTCAGGTGAATTTCCAGCTTGAGCAGATGCCATGACTTGGGTCATCGTTTCAGCATAACTGCCGCCATATTTCGCATTCACCTTGATGCCAGGATTCTCTTTTTCAAAATCCGCCACAAACCCATCAACGATCTTCGCAACATCCCCGCCAACCGCTACCGGGAACCAGAAATCGATTTCAGTCGTTTCATCTCCCCCGGTTTCACTGCTGCTGCACCCGGCAAGAACGACCATCAACACTAATACGAATGATAAAACCTTGAACTTCATGCCAATTCCTCCCAAATTTTTTTTCATAAAAAAACCCATGAACAATAAACTGCATCACAAATAAGTGTCATGCATTTCATTGGTCACAGGGATTCTCCGCATCTCTACCCTTAGACGATAACCTGTCTAATATATATGTCTGATTATTCACAATAATACAATATTAACTAAAAGTTGGCAATGAGATTTCATTTTTTTTACAAAACAATAATATCAGAAATCCCTTTGACGATTGAAATCCCCATAAAAAAATACAGCTGTGATAGCTGTATTGAGAATGGACATATGCTAAAAGTTACCCTTTAAAAATTCCTGATATTCTACTTACTGCAGGATGGTCTTGGTCCTATAACTTGCATATTAAAGGTTAATTGCTATTGATCAATCACCATCCTTAGTATAAGAATGCTTGCTATTGGTAAGCTTCTGTAAATCTTCTCGATAAAATGTATCCTTCAATTCCTGCATCTTAAAAGGAATGATAGGTGAAAGATAAGGAACGCCGACCGATTTCAGACTCACCATATACAAAATTAGAATGGTTGTCCCAATGATGATTCCATTAAATCCAAAAAAATTAGCCGTTATCAAAAAAAGTATTCTTAAGGTGGCATCAGGTTCCACCAGTCCTCTGTTAGCTCCCAAGAAACTGGAAAGAGCGGTTATCCCTATGACGATCAGACTGACTGGGTGTATTAATTTGGCGGTGACCGCCGTTTCGCCAATAACGATTGTCCCAATTAATGACACCAATATGACCGCGCTTTGCGGAAGACGAAACGAAACATCTACTAATATTCTTACCAAGAATAAAAGAATGGCGATTTCCCAAAAGGTTGGCAATAGCTCATCGTCAGAAATGATTGCTTTTGAAATCTTGTTTGGTAAGTCATCTTTATGAAAATTTGCTAACGCTATGTAAACCGCTGGCAGGTACACTCCTAATAGAAAGGCGATAAAACGGATGATTCGGCTCGAAAATTTGCCCATTGATATGTGATAATCATCAGGTGCCTGAATAAAATCGATAAATAAAGCAGGAGCTATGATGGCGAAAGGGTACCCGTCCACAATCACTACCACTCTTCCTTCAAATAAGGAAGAGACTGCCCCATCAATTCGTTCTGAATGTCTTAGCCGGGAAAAAATAGACCTTGGATTTCCTTCTAATACATCCTCCAATACTCTTTCACTAAGGACATACTTTAGGTTTAGACTATTTAACCTCTTTTTGACTTCTTTTAATATCCCTTTATCGACAGTGCCTTCTATATATAAGATGGAAACAGATGTTGGTGAAGTGGTGCCAATTTCTACTGTTTCCACACACAAATCCGGCGTTTTTAATGAACCTCTTATCAAATTGATATTTGTCTTCATCTTTTCTGTTAATCCAATTTGTGGACCTCTTACTGAACGTTCTCCAATCGACGCTTCGACGCTTCTTTCTGCCCACTTGGGAGATGGTATAATGATGCCTTCTCTAAACCCGTCAATTAATAAGACTGTACTTCCTTGTACGATGGCATCGGTCAATACTTTATACTGAGTGGTGATTTTCACGTCTGCCGATTCAACTATTCTTTCCATGATTTGATCGATGGGTGTTTCATGAAATCCTTCAGTCTTGAATGCTTCTAATAACGGTTTTACCACAAAATCCTGAATAACATCTGTATCGATAATTCCGTCCAGATAGACAATATTCATTTCGTGGGAACCTCCGTAGCCAGACTTTATATTTCTTACGATAAGGTCAGATGTCTTGTGAAAGGTATTCCTTATATTTTCTATATTTTCTTTTAGGCACGTTTCTATTTTAGGCATCCTTCATCCTCCCTAAAGTTAGTATGAGGAGTTGTCAAGATACTATACTTTGTAGAGAAAACCTAAAATAACAAGCTAAATAAGGCAATAGCCAGAGACGCCTGGCTATTGCCTTATTCGTTCAATAACATAGTAGTTTTTTTCCGCACGATTTTAGTTTTACCCCTGTATTGGCAACACAGCAGAATCCTTGATCTCCCTTAACGCAAAGCTCGTTTGGATCATAGTAATCTACTTCACCTCGTCGAGGGTCTGACCCCAATTTCCTGCCCCCGTCAAGTAGAAACCTCATCACTCGAGTTGCAAGCTTCATTGCTCATCTTTTTCCTCGTTTTTCTTCCGCATCTTCGGCAGGCTCATAGCTTTGATCTCCCGTTCTTCAAAGAAATTTCCAATCCTCGTCATGATGAAAGTGACGAGGGTGGCGAAGATGACAATCGAATAAAACCCTGCTCCAATTCCGATCCCGACACCCCCCACGTAGAAGATCATCGCAGCGGAAGTAAGTCCCTTCACCCGCAGTCCATCTTTCAGGATCACGCCTGCACCTAGGAACCCGAGCCCTGATACGATCTGGGCAGCCAAACGGAAGGGATCCATCATTTTTCCGCTATCCGGCTGACTGAGCATCTCTGCGCCTTCAATCGATACGATCGTGATCAACGTACATGCCACTGACACATACGTATATGTTTTTAATCCAGCGGGCTTGTTCTTCGCTGATCGGTCCCATCCGATGACGAATCCCAATACCGCACTCACCACGATCCGGAAATAAATATCATGCTGCCAGAAAAAGTCCTCTAGTCCATTTATGTAATGTAGCATGTCGGCCTCCTCCTTAAATGAAAAAGAGACCTCTCCACAAAACGAATACAGGATTTCTTCACTTACTATGAAAAAATCATATAGTTCGATGCATGGGTATCTCATCTCTTCTTTCTACCAAGTGGCAATCCTTAAAATATTCTTTTTATCGTACACCACTTAATTCTTGATTTCAATCTTATTTCCAATACAATTGAAAGACTTAATTTCTACTCTCAATATTCTCTCCTTAAAATACAGCAAAAATAAGCGTATCCTCCCATTCCGGATACCCTAAGATGTCATCCCAAACGTGCCTCTTTTCCGGACAGTCTTGAATCCTAACCGTTCATAAAGCTTTATGGCTCCCGGATTGTTTTGATTCACGTGGAGGGTGACGGATTTCATTCCATCTTGTCGGAGGTCTTCTAAGCATTTACAAGTCAATACAGCAGCGATCCCTTTTCCCCGCCACTCCGGAATCACACCCACTTGAATGATATACCCGATTGTATCTGTCTCCTGATCGGCAGCTATGAACCCTACCGCCCGGTCATTGATAGTCGCGATATAGGACCGTTCCGGTAGAAAATCAGAACCGGACGATATCCACTCCACCCACTTCTCCCTGGGCCAGCCTGGAAAACCGGGACGATCCTTAAACGAAGCCTCGTAAACTTCATAAAATGACTCTTTCAATGATGATGACCAACTTTTGTAAATCAAAGGAAAAGATGTTTCGATTTTGGGGATGTCAGTTAAGGAGTGTTCCATCACATATTCTAGGAATACCAGCTCATAGCCCTTTTGTTGATATTCCTGAATGATATCATCTGTTATGTTTTCACATTTTATGTTCGTCACGTCGTTCATCCATTTCGGCCTCCGTTCCATTCCATACCTTGATAATCTGAAGATACCACGCCCGTTGCATCAGGTCCAGACTGTGATTGGATTTTTTGGTAAGTCTGCAGATCGATCTATTTGGTGACTGTTATATGGAGGAACATTAACATCCCATTTGACAAATAACAAACAATTTAATATTATGTTTATAAATTAACAAACATAATTTAAATTCGTTTGAGTTATTATAATTAATTCGTTAAAGATAAAAAGAATGGGACGTGTTAAGGAATGGAGCTTTCCGACTTGTTTTGGAGTGCCTCTTTGGAAGAAATGAAAAGGGGGTTTATCGAAGAAGAAGATTCCTTTATTTGTCTTATGTGCGGAGAGATCACTGAAAAAGGCATGGTCTATCCTTACGAAGATAAATTTTACCTCGCTGAAAAATATATGGGTGTTCACATTGAACGTACGCACCTGTCTGTATTTGATTATTTAATTGGAATGGATAAAAAGCTCACGGGTCTGACCGATCACCAAAAACGTTTATTGACCCTCTTTTATCAAGGGAAAAATGATAAAGAAATCAAAGAAGAACTGGATATCGGAAGTGCGTCCACTATCCGGCATCACCGGTTTGCTTTAAAAGAAAAGGAGCGTCAAGCCAAGACCTTCCTGACCATGATGGAATTGCTTAAAGAAAAAGACGAAAATGCCCCGACGTTTGTCCCTGTTCATAAGACAGCCACCATGGTAGACGAACGGTACAATATTACACAGACCGAACAGGATCAAATCGTGAAGAAGTACTTCTCTGACGGGACATTGACGAAATTCCCCCCAAAGGAAAAGCAAAGGCTGGTCATTCTTCGTGAGATTTCGAAACAGTTAAAGAAAGACGATATGTACGAGGAAAAAGAATTAAATCAAATATTAAAAGGCATATATGACGATTATGTGCTCATCAGAAGATATCTCATCGAATATGGGTTTATAGACCGTAAATCCGACGGAAGCAAGTACTGGTTAAAGAAGTAAAGAACTAACGGGAGGCCAAAACATGGATCGAAAAAGAGAGTTAAAACAACAGTATAAAGAAACACCGGTTGAAGCAGGTGTCTTTCAAATCTTGAATCAGCAAAACAATAAAATCTATATCGGAAGGACGAAAAACCTGAAAACCCTGAACGGGATCAAGTTCATGCTTGAAAACAATGGATTCACCACCAGCAAAGCGTTACAAACCGAATGGAACCAGTACGGAAAAGACGCTTTTACATTCGAGTTGTTGGAAAAACTGAAAAAGAATGATGATCCATTTGTCACTGAAAAAGAAGCTCTGGATGAGTTGGAAGAAAAGTGGTTGGAGAAACTGCAGCCGTATGGAGAACGAGGGTATAATCAGAAGTAGGTACGATGATCACAATATAATCAGCCATGAAAAAGCTCAGAATATTTGATCTCTGAGCACTCAATATTCTCAAGACAAAATAAGGGCTTACCCAAACTCGGATAAGCCCTAAAATGGTTATGTTAATCACACTTCTACAAATATCCTTACGCAGTCACCATCAATCTCGACTGTCTTCATGCTCCCTCTTTTCTCAAACACCATGCTTTTAATTAAGAGACTGCTTTGCAGTAAATCTTCGAATTGTTCCACAACTTCTTTCATTGATTTATCAACATCCAGCACAAGATTCACACGCTCTTCCACAGCAAGATTCAATTCTTTTCTGTATTGCTGGACGGCGCGAACAAGCTCTCGGGCTTTCCCTTCTTTTCGTAAATCCTCTGTGATGGTTGTATCCAGGAAAACACTGAAGGTTGTGTTTGAAGCCATTTCCAACCCTTTATGTGTTTTTTTATGGACGATGAGATCATCTTTCTCGACTGATACCTTTTCCCCGGTTGGAGACTCAAAGTCAAGATGCCCTTGTTCTACAACCTTGCTTGCTTCCTCATGGCCTAACGATTGTAAATGTTTCTGCACAAGGCCCACGAGCTTACCGAGTTTCGGGCCGGCCGTCGGGAAGTTCAGCTTTAATTCATATTGCACGGAATCTCCTGCTTGGTCCTGCAATTGTACATTCTTTACATTGATTTCATCTTGAATGATGTATTCATACTTCCTAAGTAATTCCGTATCATCGTTCGCTCCCACTACCGTTAGCCTGGATAGGGGCTGCTTTGTTTTGATATTCGTCGTATTACGGGCAGATCGGGCAAGTTCGACTACTTGTAAGACGCGATCCATTTCCGTTTCCAATGCTGGATTGATGTCTTCTTGATTTTCTTTAGGAAAATCAGCCAGATGGGCGCTTTCATTGGTCAAGTTTTTGTGGATGTCCTCTGCAATGAACGGAGTGAATGGTGCCAGCAACCGGCTTACACTGACTAATACTCGATTTAATGTGTGGTATGCTGCCAATTTATCTTCATTCAACCCTTCGCTCCAGAAGCGTTCACGTGATCTGCGGATATACCAATTACTCACCTGATCAACCAGGATGGATAATTCTCTTGCTCCTGCGGTAAAGTCATATTGATCTAAATGGTCCGTTACGTTTTTGATAACCGAATTCAGTCGTGATAACATCCACTGATCGAGTAGAGACGGTGTTCCAGCCTCGTGTTTATGAGGATCGAACCCATCGATCACTGCATACAGGGTGTAAAAGGAATGAACGTTATTCAGCGTGTCCACCAGTTTCGATTTTGCCTGGCTGACGACGTTTTCTGAGAAGCGTTTGTTATTCCAAGGGGCACTATCTGCAAGCAATGCCCACCTGAGAGCATCTGCCCCAAACTTCTCAACGAGATCCATTGGATTGATGACATTTCCTTTGCTTTTAGACATTTTACGTCCGTCTTCATCCAGTATGTGCCCGAGTGATAGAACACGCTTATATGGAGCTTTCCCTGTGAAGAGGGAGGAAACCGTCAACAGGCTGTAGAACCAGCCCCTCGTTTGGTCCACTCCTTCGGCAATCACATCTGCCGGGAATTGCTGATCAAATAATTCTTCATTCTCAAATGGATAATGATACTGTGCAAACGGCATCGAACCGCTGTCAAACCAGACATCGATGACTTCTTTCGTCCTGTTCATTTCATGGGAACAGGACGGACATTCAACGATAACTTCATCGACATATGGTTTATGAAGTTCAAGATTGCCCCGCCAACCCCTGATCGCATGTTCTTTTAGATCCTGAATGCTTCCCGGGACATACTGATGATCACATTCCCCGCAAACCCAAACGTTCAGTGGTGTTCCCCAATAACGATTCCTTCCCAGGTTCCAATCCACCATATTTTCAAGGAATTTCCCAAATCTCCCTTCTTTCATATGACCCGGATACCACTCGACGGATTGGTTATTCTTTAAGATGGTCTCTTTTATGGCCGTTGTCTTGATGAACCAGCCTTCCATTGCGTAATAGAGGAGTGGTGAGTCACAGCGCCAGCAGTGTGGATAGCTGTGTTCATACTTCTCCTTGGAAAAGAGAAGATTGCTATCCGAGAGCATCTTGATGATCTTCACGTCGCTGTCCTTTGTGAATTCTCCTGCAAGAGGCGCGAATTCGTTGGTATAACAGCCTTTTTCATCGACAATATTGACAAAATCCAATCCGCTTTCTCTGATGGCATTATAATCATCTTCACCGTGAGCAGGAGCCAGATGTACAATCCCGGTTCCGCTGTCATCGGTCACAAATGATGCCGAAATCACTTCATGCCCGCGGTCAAGCGTGAGATTGTTGAACGGCGGCTGATACGAAACCCCTACAAATTCGTGCCCTTTATGCTCACTGACCAATTCGAAGTCGTCTCCCAACACATCGTTCACAAGGTTCTTTGCCAGGATATACGTCTCTTCACCCTGTTTGGCTTTCACGTAATCCACGTCTTCATGGACGGCGAGGGCCACATTGGCAGGAAGCGTCCATGGTGTTGTCGTCCAGCCCAGAAAGTATTCATGTTCTTTTCCTTCCACCTTGAATTTAGCTGTTGCGGATAAATCTTTTACATCCTTATACCCTTGAGCCACCTCATGGGAACTGAGGGAGGTTTGGCAGCTCGGGCAATAAGGAGCGACCCGATGCCCTTGATAGAGCAACCCTTTCTCATGGATCTTTGAAAGAATGTGCCAGACACTTTCGATATAATCATTCTGAAGGGTTACATAGGGATCATCCATATCAACCCAGTATCCAATTGCCTCCGTAAAGGTGCGCCACTGCCTCTCATAATCGAAAACACTCTTTTTACATTCTTCAATGAATTTCTCAACACCGTATTCCTCGATTTCTTGTTTACCGGACACGCCGATTTTCTTTTCGACGCCCAATTCCACAGGGAGACCGTGTGTGTCCCAGCCTGCCTTACGTTTGACTTGATATCCACGCATAGTCTGATACCTTGCGACAAAATCTTTGATCACACGCCCCAGAACGTGACCGGCATGTGGTAGCCCATTGGCAGTCGGAGGTCCTTCATAGAAGACGAACGACTTTTGCCCTTCACGGTTTGCCACTGACTTTTCAAAAATATGATTCGAATTCCAGAAATCCTGGATACGCTGCTCTCTTTCGACCGACTTTTCGTTTACATTCACCTTTTTCATGTCATCACACCTCTATTTTTTGTAAATAAAAAAAACCCGCCCCTAACCAATGTTAGGGACGAGTTTCAACCCGCGATACCACCCTGATTCTATCCATAAACTCGATTTCAAGTTTAGTTGACAGCGCTCATTCAACGTACAATCATACGCGTTCCTTTTAACGGCGGAAACCCGTCAAAGCTTAAAGTACCTTCAGCTTTGCTTCTCGGAGAGGATATTCAATATGATCTGAACGTTGACTTCCACCAAATCGTCAACTCTCTGTAGAACAGATTCCATACCTACTCGTTCTCGTCATGGAATGTAAGTGATCCAATATATGTTACAACAAATGTAAATGATACAGGTTAAATTTGTCAATCCTTATTATTATTATTATTATTATTTGGCAATACGCCATTCATTTATTTTCTATCCTTTACTAACAACGCAAGTGATTGTAAATGGCGAAGGTGTAACATGCATATGATGGTCTTCACTAATCCGTTAGATCTGAGGGTCACCCTCATTACCCCTGTATCGGCAACACCGTAGAATCCTTGATTTCCCTCAACGCCAAGCTCGTTTGTATCTTCGTGATCCCCATTTCATTCAGCCTTCTGATAAAGAGCTCCAGCCCCTTGCGATCCTTACAGGCCACCTTTAAGAGATAATCATATTCCCCAGTCAAACAATGACATTCCAGGACTTCTTCCATGGATTCCAATGTCTCTTCCACTGCTTCCAACTTTTCTGTTCGATGTTCATTCGTGCTCATAAATACGAAGCATAATAAGTCAAATCCCAGTTTTTCATGGTTTAGAATGGCTACCTGCTTTTTGATATATCCTTCCATTTCCAACCGTTTGATTCTTGCGTGTACGGCTGGTGCTGATAAATTGACCCGCTTCGAAAGTTCCAGATTACTGAGTTGCCCATCCTTTTGAAGCAAATCCAAAAGCTTGAGATCCATCTGGTCCAAAACCCTGCTTACAATCGTCTCCATGCCCCATCCACCCTTTTCAATTGTTCCAAAAACCACTGATAAAACGATGTATAAATGAATTTTTATAATCTAAATAGCTATTAAACTTTCAATTTTTTCGATTAATCCTAATTATACAATATGTTCTTTTGTATTTTCAGTAAAATGTTAAAATTATTCTTATAGACAATGTCATTGTGCACAATGGCTCTTTGAAAAGGGGCTAAATGACGTGAAATATTATTATCTGTTGTTACTGACAAGTCTTCTCTGGGGAGGCAATTTCATTGTTGGGAAAACCCTTGTGGAACATGCATCTCCGGGAACGTTAACCATATTAAGATGGGCCATCGCCGTAGTCTCCCTGTTCCCGATTGTCTGGTGGAAAGAAAAAAAGCTGGTTCCACCCATTCAATCGATCCTGCCGTTATTTTTCATGGGCCTGACAGGGGTAGCCCTTTTTCAGGCACTTCAATTCATGGCGTTGGAAAAGACATCTGCCACCAATGTGGGCCTGATCTCCACGTTAAATATGTTCTCCATTGCCGGAATCTCTTTTATTTTTCTGAAGGAAAAGATGAACGCATTTCAACTGTCATCCATGTTCATCTCGCTCTTTGGCGTATTGCTTGTCCTGTCCAAAGGGAACGTGGAGATGGTCTATTCCCTGCAATTTAATGAAGGGGATCTCTATATGCTGGCTGCTGTTGTGATGTGGGGGATCTATTCCGTTTGCAGTAAGTGGGCAATGAAGACCGTCACTCCCATGATGTCCATTTTATACTCCGGACTATTTGGCCTGCTCATCCTTCTTCCTTTTAATCTTTCTACTTTCCGGGTGACCAGTATAGACGCCTCTTTCGTGCAGTCAATCTTATATACCGGCGTGATTTCCACGGTTGTCTGCATGGTCTTATGGAATATCGGGGTGAATAACCTGGGGCCGAGTACTTCAGGATTGTTCTTGAACTTCAACCCTGTATTCACAGCCTTATTGGCCTTCGCTTTTCTCGGGGAAAAGATGAATGGGCTACAAGCTGTCGGCAGTGTCATTGTCATAGCAGGATGTGTCTTGTTCTCTCTTTTCAAGTCCAAGCCTGGCATCATCATCAAAGAAACAGGGATCGGAGTCCCTTCAAAAATGGTATCAAGTGAATCTGTCAAGACTTCATAGAAAGAAGCGGTATGGGGGTCCTTTTTGAGGTACTAAAGCCACCCTTCAAGGCTTTAATGATATACTGACAGCAAATGTAAGCAAAGAAGACTCGTCAATTGACGAGTCTTCTTTGCTTACAGGGAAGAAAGCTTGCATACCGCCTTCCGCTTGCAGACACTTTAGGGGAAGGCGAAAATCCCCCCTACATTTCGTAGGAGCGATGAGATGCATTACTTTTCAGCTGAGATGATCAAGAACATAGGTCTGCGGAGTTCGTCTTTCATTTCAGGCGCACTTTCTAACATTTCGTCAGAGGGAATCGGTTCTTTCATTTTCCTTATATTAAAGCCTGCATTTAGTAAGTCATTGACATAAGTAGAAAATGTACGGTGATATTTTAAAACATTTTCGGTCAGGAACGTCGTTTCACGTAGACCTTCTAATTGGTAATGGTCAACGGGCCAATGTAACCGATTCCCTTGGTCATCACAATACCAATCTTGTTCCTTTCGGGAAGTGAACATTGGATGTTCAACTGAAAAGATAAAAGAACCTCCAGGCCGTAAACTATCATAGATCTTTTTACAGATTGCTCCAAAGGACTCAATATAGTGAAAAGCCAGTGAACTGATCACAACATCAAATTGTGAATTAGAAAAATCAATGTCTTCAATGGGCATCTTAATGTAAGAAATGAAAGGATCATTGGTCATTTCACGGGCTTGTTGAAGCATGTTTTCAGATATATCTACTCCGATAACAGACTTTGCTTGCTGTTCCCGAGCATATCGACAATGCCAGCCAAAACCGCATCCCAAATCAAGTACACTCTTATTTCGGAGTTCGGGTAAAAGCTCTTTTAATACGTGCCATTCTCCCGCACTTTCAAGACCTTTAACGGAACGTTCCATATTTTTATATTCAGAAAAAAAGTTCACATCATCATACTTATTTTGCTTCATAATATTTCCAACTCCTACTTAATTAGTTAGCCTCCAAAATTTAATACAAATCAAATTGAGGAGGCAATCTATATTCTTCTAACCATCTCTTTCACCTCGTTTAGTAATACTTCAACTAAAATGACAGCCGGTATATTTAAACACATCAGAGACGCAGCACCATCTACCATCCTCTTTACATAAGTGTATAATGACTACTGCCACCTATACAACTTATGAAGGTTTTTTAAATACATCCCTGCCATAAACTTCGGTAAACCCATTTCGATACATTTATTCTTTACAAATTGTTTCATTTCTTCTACTGTGATGTCTTTTTGGGTGAATTCCCCTTCTTGATAACAATGCTTACAGTACATCAGACTTCTTTCTGAATTCTTCTCAGTACCGCGGTCTTCCATTTTCTTCAAGGGCATGGCACAACTCTGACATTTTTTATATTCTTTCATTTTACCACCTCAATATTTAACCTCATTACGCTTCCAAGGTTTTATAGATTTTTTTTACTCTTTTTAGTTGAGGCGCCGTTAAATAGGGTTCTCTTTTTCGTAACACATTCAGAAATCCATCTCTATTTTCATCTGTAACAGCTAACATTGTGCTTTCAGAGTGCTGAGGCACTTCTTTTGTTCTACAATTCTCAAGGTGCTCGAGTAAGCATGGAAAAATCACGTCATTATTTTCCTTGCTAACCGCCGCGAGCTTCGCAAGAGTTAGAACACCTTTATCAATCGTAATGACCGAACCAATTTTCATGGCACTCTTTATTGTGTGAAGATGAGCCATGATCGTTTCTGAAGATTCCTCAGTAATTGTTGATAATGCTGTCATTCCACCCCATACTAAACGATTATTACGGCTTTTTAGCAACTCTATAAAGGTCTGAGCATACTTACTTATTAGTTCTGGTTTAACTTGTCCGATTTCATACGCTACTTTGATACAGTCATGTTGAACCTTTTTATCTTTGCTAGACAGGTTTTCAATAATTTCTTCTATACCTGCATGATTTTCTTCATTAGCTAACGTGTGTGCCAGCTCAATATCTGGCTCTTCGTCATTTCTATTGAGTCGGGAAGCTAATTGATTCACTACTGACATGTTAATCCCCCATTTATTAGAATTGATTTATATTGATACCGTATCACACGTAAGCCGACACCATTATGTCGTATTTCTTAATATTTATCATAAATTTTCTTTGCTCTTTCTTTCATAATCTCCCTAATATGTACTGGCTCAAGAACTTCTATTTCGGAGCCGAGACTTAAGATCATACGATAGACCCATTCATCTTCCGGGAATGATTCAGTCAGATAAACCCAACCGTCATCACCGAATTCAACATGATCTAAATCGAAATAATCCTCCAACTCATTTAAAGCATGTTGAGTGAACTTTAGTTTGATTGTAACCATTTCACGATTGTGCTGGTAAAAGTTTTCATGTTCACTTCGTTCTCTTTGCTCGATAGGTTTAGATGTACGTTTCATGTTTTGCATTCTTCCTAATTTAAACAACCGGTATTCATTTCTTAGTTTACAAAAAGCATACACATACCATTTATTAATCTTTAGAATCAACGTAACAGGTTCAATTTCTCTTTCTGTATAGCTTCCATTAATATCTATATATTGAAAAGCAAGGACTTTATTTGATTCAATCGATTGTTTGATCATATTTATTTTTTCTTTCCTTTTTTCAGTCGGTCCCCAGCCACCGAAATCTAACCAAACGGGTGAAGTTTGATCAACGTTCCCATTTGACTTTATGGATGTCAGCTTTTCAATAATTTGTTTTAATTGTTTATCATCATAGGTTTTATATACACCATTTAATGCAGTGAGCAGCAATTCATATTCTATATCATTAAATAATCCTGTACTGATTTTGTATTCCTCAAGAATTCCATAGCCGCCGTTCGAACCTTTATATGAAACAATCGGAATACCCGCCAGGTTAATTGAATCGATATCTCTTTGAATCGTCCGTACAGAGACCTCGAACTCTTCGGCTAGCTTTTTTGCCGTTATTCTATTGGTATTTAATAACTTGATGATAATCGCCAGTAATCGTTCCACTTTCATGTCTCATTGCTCCATTTATTTATGATTTGATTAGGTTTAAAGTATATATTCCATTCTTAGGTTACTTATTTTCCGATAAATCTTGCTATATTAATAATTTACCATAAATACCCTTGCCCTTATCATCCTAATCCGTCAGTTGTCTTACATTCATTCACGGAACCTCGTATATCTAGACACCGACTATGCACTATACACCTTTCAATTTCAAAATCATATAAAGAATAAAATAATGTTTCACTATATGCCCCTGCTTAAATATTTCTTAATCTGCCCAGCAAAAATCAGATTGACTGTTAAGACACAACAATAGAAAACATAAGAATAGGATGTCTTCCACGTTTTAAATTGAAAAACGTCAAAGTATTCTGCTGAAATCCATTCAAGCCCAACAAGAAAGAAGCCATACAATAATATATAAACAATCTTGTTTGGCTTCCATTTTCGATAGAAGTGAATGAAAAGGATGATCGGGATGGGGTATACGACTATTTGCAGAATGGAGTCAAAAAATTCCCCATGCCCATAATCGAGTGTGTCGTATAAATCCAGTGGTGGTTCTGCCAGGATTCGATCTCCTATTGTTCCAAGGAAAATGTTAAAAACAAACAAAGCTATGATTTCTGTTTGCAGTAGGTGTGGCTCCAGATGATGGACCAATACCAAAATAAACACGCATAGGACAACAATAGAAAGGACAAAAATTTCATTTTCATCAAATGTTTTAGGTGTCAGAGGCTCTAGAATCTTCGGTATGTTAGTCAACAAAAACGAGCTCCTTTTTTAAAATAAAGGCAAAACGAACCATAAAAATATACGAAAATAGAAGAACTCCAGCCGTGATACACACATCTACTATTGGGTACCATCCAGCAGTCTCAGACTTCAACATCCCTATTTGTAATAAAAAAGATTTTGATCCAACATCAATCCCCATCCAGACCACGGCAATCATAAGCTTAAAAACCGTTGGTATCTTTGAACGAAAGAAATACAATACCCACATTAATAAGAGTGGCAGTATTAATCCATAATGAAGATAACTTACTACTCTGGGAATGATCTCTTCCTTAACGGAAAGTCGATCATATGCAGAAAAGATTTTGAAATTGATGTGTTGGCATAAAAAGGAATTGAATAAACTGAGGATCATTACCTCGATCGCCCTGAATCTTTTTAATAATCCCTTCAGAGAGTACAACAATACGAGTGAAAATAATGCCGTGAATAAGATCAGTATCATTTTCCTGATCACCCCTTCTCGTATTAGACTTCCCGCTTTTTGGCTTTTTATTGTTGTGAATGTGATTCACTATCAACTAAAAAAAGAGGGAGAATAACGGAAGAGATCACCTCTGATCTTTTCCGTTATTTCCCCTCCTGCACAGACTTCTTCATGATGAACCAACTACATTGGCTATCATTTCACTATTCGTCTTCAACAAACTCTCCGGAAGATCGTTTCGAATGCTCTTCAATCCAAAATAATATGTATCCGGTGTATCTTGAAGCAAACGATAATGAAATTCTATTTCTTTATCCGTAAGAGTGCTGACTAATTCTTCAATAAAACGATCTTGAGACATCATATCGACTGCACCAAGGTGAAAAACTCCTGAAAGTTTATGGAGTATGATGTATTTCAGCTGTTTTGCAAGGAATTCATCCGTTAGATGATTACACTCCAGATTGCTGTATACATCGATCGAGTTATTCTCAATTCCACTTCTGATTTGATTCAATCTCGGAGACTTCTTCCCCCAAATTTGCGGTATTCGTATCATAACCGCACGTTCCTTTAAAACTTCCTGCAGCATATTTTCACACTCAATTTTGAACTGTCCATAAGGTGATGCAGCGTTAGGAATGTCTTCTTCTGAATGATGCTTCGTGAAATCCCCATCAAACACATTTGCCGTTGAAAAATAATAGAGTACGCTTTCTGTGTTTTCGATTTCCAATGCCAGCTCCCTATGAAATTCAAGCTGTTGATCAAAATCACCTCTTAGACATGAAATGATGCTATCGGGTTTGATGGACTGAACGATTTCTTTCATCTTATCCACATCGCTGATTTCTAATTGAAATTGTTTTTCTTCAGGAAGATCTACTGGTCTGGTTGCATATGTCCCATATACATCAAAGGAACCTTTGCACTCTTCCACCAACGCTTTCCCCACTAATCCACTTGCGCCGAACACGAGCAGTTTTCTCAAGTAACATCCCTCCATTCACAGAAATTGTATTCTCACTTTTCATATTCTACTAAACTCCTGTGAAAACCCTTTAAATGTCCATAAAAAAACGCAATCTCCTTCATTGCGTTTTCCTTGAGGAACGTCACCTTTTCAAATATAGGAACATAATCAGGAAGATAATTAGTCCAATAAATAAAAGATATCCCATCCCCATGCTATACACGAAGTAAATCTTAACATGAAGGATGATCCGGATGATATGAAAGATAAGGATGCAAAAGAGCAATACAATGACGATATTCACAATACTATCTCTATTTCGATACATAGAATCAGCCCCTATCCAGAGCTCAGTACAAAATGGAACTTGTACCAACAGTCTTTCTATATACCTATTTTGCCTTCGTCCTTAATATTCATTGGATCTCCTATTTCACTTGTTTTGTTCGTTAGCCTTCTCATTATTTCCTACAATCCAAGCCAATGCGAGAACGGCACCTGTTATGATTATCGGTGTTAATAGAGTCATTTTGTCTCCTCTTTTTTAATCATTCAATCCCTTACCCTCAAGAATATGCTCCATATATTTTTCAATCCTGGATTCGCGGGTTTTGGATTGTTTGGCTTTAGAGAAATAAAGAATGTAGGCTCGTTGCCTTCCTGGCGTCAATTCTTCAAAAGCCGTCTTCAAGGCAGGGACTTCGTCGAATTTAGTTTGAAGTTCTTCAGGGATGGTGTATTCTTCCGTCTTTTTTAATTCCACTTGCAAACCGGCCTTTTCCACTTCAATGGCTTCCTGGATATACGCTTTCAAGATTGGCTTCATTTCTATGATTTCTTGAACATTCGTGAACCGGATCTGGCGCGCTGCCTGCACATTCTCCGTTTGTTGGATGAGAATCCCGTCGGGGTCCTTTAATAAGGCGCCTTTGTGAAACAGAAGCGCACAATAGTCTTTGAATCCATGCATTAATACAATGTTTTTACCCTCTAGTGTGTAACAAGGATGCATCCACTTGATTTCTTCGTCCAACTCCTCAAAGCCAAGTAGGATGCTTCTCAACCTCTCAAATTCTTCCTTCCACGTCTTGGTTTTTTTTATAAATCCATCAACCTTACGATTCGGCTTTATCATCATGGAACACTCCTTCTTATATGAACTCTAAGTGTTATTTACTTCCGCCAAAAGGCCGTGTATTCTGCTTTATCCTGAATATTATATGTAATCATATCCTCAAGCAATTTGTAATCCACAGGGTCTTTCCACTTAATTCGAAACAAGCCCTTAGTGGCACTGTAGCCGGCTTGTTCAATCCTTTCGGCAAACTCCGTCATGGTTACCGCCTCAGGTGCAACGCTTACATGATGCTTCGCTGCGTCAATACCGATGATAAATGTGTCGTGATCGGTAAACATAGGGGTATTCCATTTCATCACTGGTTCCATTTGCGGGAATTTCTCCGCAACCCACGTCAGGATTTCTTCCAATCGATTGCGGTGATCGGGATTATCGATTCCTGCTAAATATGGTGCAAAAACATCCATCTTGTTCCCTCCTATTTTAAAATGATTTGCCGTTCAAGATAAACCTTATCTGATTACAACTATATATTTTCAAGCCTGGATAGTCAAAAACTCCCCTAACCTCAACGTTGACTTCGTAAAACCGTGATAAATCCGTCCAGGATATCATGAGAAATCGAAAACCCTTTCCGCTGATAGAATTCCAATGCCTCTTGATTCCCATTCGATGTAAACACAAAATAATCCTCGACATCCTCGTAGGTTTTCAACCAATCCATTGACATGTTAAAAAGCCTGGATCCCACACCGAATTGCCGATACCCCTCTTTAATATAAAATTGGGATAAACAACCTACGTTCTCTTTCTGAACCGATGAAAGATTGAAAAACGTGGCAAAATCATTTGAATACGATTCTTTAGGTGAAATGTTGGTATACACATACGCGACAATTTCATCATGTTTATGAGGATCCCTCACCACCACTATGTAATTATGTAAAGCACTTTGGATCGATGGCAGCATCCTGGTATCAAAATTCATGCTGTCAAACCGTTCAGGTGTAATGGATGCCTTTGACTGTTGAAAGTCCATCAATTCATTGCATAGATCACGACAGTATTCTGCCTGTTCTTCTGGAATCACTTCATATTGTAGATTCATCATTACGTCCCCCATATAATCAATGAATGTCCCGCTGACTCTGGTCTGGAAACAATTAATACTACTCTATTACATTTTAGCTTGAACTTAGATTGTAAGGAAAGCTATTACAAAATAAAAACTTTTAAATTGACACACAAAAAATGACACAAAAGTAAGATTGGTTACTAAAACCAATCACCTTTGTGTCATTCATCAAATACTTTCAGGTTACTTAAACAAATCCATCAGCAGATCCCAAAATCCTTTTTCTTTCTTCGGTTCTGCTTTCTTCGTTTCTTGTTCTTCTTTTTCGATGCTTTCTGTCTTGATCACAAATTGCACGGAAGATACTTTTTCGTTTTTGGAGGAAACGAAGGATACCGGCTTGAAATCCGATTTGTCATATTCAGCCATCATCTTATTGATTTCCTCTTGCATTTTGTCAGGAAGATTTTTCGTTTCCTTATGCAGTTCACTTGTTCCACTGTGAAGATCTGCGACTCCACCTTCTAATTCATTTGTTCCTCCAGCCAGTTCAGCAATGCCGGAATGAAGCTTCCCGTAAGAAGTGGATAACTGACCTACGCCTTCTGTGTAGCGGACCAATCCGGAGTGGAAGTCGCCGTAGTTGGCGGACAGTTCACTCAGTCCTTTTTGCAGCTGGGCAAACCCGCTCATATCCGTTTCTTTCAATGATGCAGACAAGTTATTCGAGATGGAAGTCAGCTGTCCGCTCATCTCGTTCACGGAACCACTCACCTGATTCAAGGTCGGTTCCACGGCCGCGAAGGCTTCCTTGACGCTTGCATAGGTCCCCTTCACTTTTTGCGCAGCTTTATGGGACTCCACCAGTTTATCCACTACCTGCTGGTCCGCTCCGCTTTCATATAATGCCGCAATCTCTTCTTCCGAAAGCTCGGAAGCAGGGATTCCCGCCATAGCAGCGTCCAATGCTGCGTAGGCTGAAGAATAGTTTTTCTGCAGGGTCGATAACCCATTCGCGGCTTGTGTCAGGCCATCTGCCAATTGTGTCAAACCAGCCGGAAGCACATTCAAAGCTGATAAATCCATTTCAGCAGGATTCGCAGCCAGTGACTGATTGATGGTTCGCAGTGCATCGCCGATAGAATTCGAGGCTCCGACAATTTGAGACGAAGAACCGTTCAATTCACTGATGCCATTTTTATATTGAGCCGAACCGTCACGCAGGCTCGATGCCCCATCGTTCAATTGGGACACACCATTTTTCAGGTCGGCCACCCCGCTATTTAACTTCCCGATGGCACCAGATAGCTCCGACATGTCATCCGTCATATTTTCTGTTCCCGTCGTATCGATCGGGAGTGTAGAAGGGACCGCCGCGATTTGAACACCCTCGAACTCAAAGTCCGATACATCCGCTTCCACGCTTAGATTTTTCTCTTTTCCAGGCATGACGGTAAAGGTGATTTGCTTATTCTTCCCAGCATTCGCCACCATTCCGTCTGTCGCTTCGATGTTCTCATACGTATTCGGCAGGTTCAGGGAAACCTGCAATAAATAGTTCTCATAGAAGACAGACCCTGCATTCTTATTTTCAGCAGTATCGATGTTGATTTCGAGGTGTCCACTTTTACCTGCAAGTTGTGATGGATCGATTTTCTTCCCATCCAAGCTATACAATACCGTCACATCCCATGGTAACTTTGTATCTTCTTTCATGTTTCCTTGATACGTGAACTTTCCTTCCGGGGCATCCATTGCAACCTTCTTCCCCTTCAGCTCAAGCTTCTTCAGATCCGTCAGATTCTTGACGCTGCTGAATTCCCCGTAATCGAGGATATTTCCGGCACGAGCTACCTCGAAGGTATTCACGACATAGATAGAATCCAGGTCTCCAGCTGCGTCCAATGTCGCGTACACGACTTCATCCTTCGAAGTGACCTTTCCTTCCGTTGCCGCTTGGGCTGGTACACTAAGAAATGAAGGCAAGAATAGCATCAATGCGAGTGCAGAATAACGTAATTGTTTTTTTCTCATCATCATTTCTCCTCATAATAATTTGCTTTATAGGTTGTTTTCTTAATGACTTTATCGAATACCAGGAGCATCGCCGGCAGGACCAAGAGGACCATGATAAAGGCTAGCAGCGCCCCCCTGCCCATCAATAGACCGATGGATCCAACGATCGGATTGGAGGAGGTGATCCACAGAATAAAGCCGACACTCGAAAGGATCGCTGCCGAAATCGAAATCGAGAATGTCTTCTCATCCAGGGTTCTCACCATTGCTTCTTTAGCAGGCATTTCCTTGCGATAATGGGTATAAGCCTCTGTGAATAAAATCCCATAATCGACCGTCGCGGCAAGCTGTACCGTACTGATGATCAAGTAGCCTACAAATACGAGTGGTGTATTCGTGAAATATGGAATCGATAAATTGATCCAGACGGCCGCTTCAATCGTGATGAGCAGCACCACCGGAATCGTAATCGATTTAAAGCTGAACAGAAGCACAAGGGCAATCGTCACGACCGTCAGCACATTCACGACCACATTATCCTTATTGACGGTATTCTTGATGTCATAAAGCGTCACGCTCTCCCCCAGCGCCAGAGCTTTATCCCCGTAATAATCCGCCGCCGCTTCTTCCACCTTCTCTACGATGGCAAAAGGAACCTCTCCTTCTGTACCTTGATTCGTATTAATGACGATCCGGCTGTAATTTTCAGAGTAGAATTCATCTGTGATCGATTTATCCAGGTATTCAGGGGGGATCTCAGAGCCAACCTGATTCACATACGCCATGACTCCAGTCACATAATCAAGGGATTCGATGTCCTCCACGAGCTCCTTTTCTTTGGCCGTATCTCCTTTTGGAACTAAAAGAACGATGGGTGTCGTTTCACCAAATGCCTCCTCCACCTTCTTGAAGTCACTCCCGACACGGGTGTTTTCCGGCTGCTCACCTGACCCGTAAATGAATGACGTATTCGTTTGCCCGAGGAAGGCAGGGACCAGAATCGCAAATACAAAGATCAGGCTCGGAACCTTCAATTTCAATACCTTGTTCCCGATACCCGTGAAGCTCGGTACAAAGCTCTTATGTTTCGTCTTATCCATCCATTTATAGAAAACAAGCGTCAGTGCAGGCAGGAACACCATCACACTGATGAAACTCAGGACGATCCCCTTCACCAGGTTCACCCCGAGATCCGACCCGATCTGAAACTCCATGAACGTAAGGGCGATAAAACCGAAGAACGTCGTTGCCGCACTTGCCGTGATCGCAGGAAAACTCTTCTTCATCGCCAGCTTCATCGCTTCTTCAGGATCATCCGTCACTTTCCGGTAATCAGAAAAGCTATGAAGCAGGAACACCGCGTAATCCAGCGATACCGCCAGCTGCAGGATCGGGGCAACCGACTGGGTGACGAAGGAAACCTCCCCAAGGAAGATATTCGTTCCCAGGTTGATGAGAACCGACACCCCGATCGCCGTCAGGAAGAACAGCGGTTCGATCCACGAAGTCGTTGAAACGACCAGAATCAAAATAATGAGGGGTACCAGTAACATCCCTGCATACATCGATTCACTTCCGGCCATTTTTTGAGAACTTGCCGTATTGGCCGCTTCACCGGCAATCGCACCATCACTACCGATCAGCTCATAGATTTCATCGGTGATCCGGACCTCATCGCCGGTAGCGACACTGATGGAATACAGCGCATTCTGATCACTATAGTAATTCTCGACCGTCTCCTTGTCCGCCACTTCCAAAGGCGTTTTCAGGTCGACCATATCATCCAGCCACATCACATCCGACACTACGTCTATGGCTTCCAGCTTTTCTTTAAATTCGAGTGCCTCCTGTATCGTCACACCCGTAACCATGACCCGCGTATCAGGAACGTCACCCGTGAACTCCTTTTCCATGATGTCCATGGCCTGTGTCGACTGGGCATCATCGGGCAAATAATCGACCATATTATAATTGACCTTCACAAAAAACTGCGCCGCCGATGACAGCACCGTCACCAGCATAAACGCAATCAGAACAGCTTTCTTATGCTTTATGATCCAAGATGCAATATTTATCATCTTTCATCCTCTCTTGTCTCTTTCACATTTTCACATTATCATTATAATAAACACCGTGTTGGATATTCAACGGACAGTTGCATAAGGAATGTTCAATACTCAACACATCTTTCGCGTATGTTGGATAACTCAGAAAAAGCAGGAAAGGAACGCTGATCTTTGAACTCAAAAATGGACCGACGAAAAAAATATACACGCATGGTTTTAAAAGAAAGCCTCTTGAAACTACTGCAGGATAAATCAATCTCAAGCATCACCATCAAAGAAATCTGCGAAACAGCAGACATCAACCGATCCACCTATTATGCCCACTACTCAAACCAATACGAACTGCTCGAAGCAATCGAAGAAGAATTCATCGAGGACCTCACCGTCACACTGGGTAAGTATAACTTCTCAAAAGAAGAAGAAGCTCTCCAAATGACCGAAAAGCTATTCGAATACATCGCCGATAAAAGCGCCATCTGTGAGGCCCTCCTCAGCGAGAACACCGATATGTACTTTCTCAAAAAAGGGATGATCATCACCCACGAATTCATCTTCAAAAACTGGATCACCGAAAGCCGGATCGATCAAGAAACCTATGAATACATCAATATGTTCATGGTAAGCGGAAGTATTCATGTCATCAAAAATTGGGTCGAGAATGGTATGGATAAGACGCCTGAAGAGATGGCGGCGATCTTGCACCGGTTTATTAATCGGGGGTTGTCTGGGGTGAGGTAGGATATTGTTCACAAAAAAAGCCCACCCGAAGACGTTATTAGATTACGCTTTTGGGTAGGGTCTTTTATCTTTATATTAATGTGGATGCTAATATTCAATTCTGCGTTCATAGAATCATATACCCTTTCATTCAACTACCGCTTCCGCTATTTCAAGGGCAACGGTGTTCTCTTAATCTGAGAAATCGTTCTCAGAAAAGATTTATACCTTAATCAACACTTTCCCCTCATAATCACGACTCTCTATCAATTCATGCGCTTTTGCTGCATCTCTCAATTCAAAGATCTGTGCGACGGGCAGGATGACTTTCTTGGAGGCAAATAACTTTATAACCTGATCAGCAACAGGGGCTAAAAGTTCCGGTCGATGTTTCCTGGTCGTTCCCAAGCTGAAACCTTTTACATTCCTGCAGGAACTATGAACATCGCTTGTTTTAAAGGTACCAGCTTTTCCACTGCTGTTGCCAAATTGAACAAGGGTCCCATATAGTCCCAAACACTCCAGACTCCTGGAAGTGACTTCACCTGCTACTGAGTCGAAAATAACATTTGCTCCTTGATCATATGTGTTCGTAAGGACTTCCTCTTTAAAAGATTCGTATGTACAAACGAGATCTGCCCCTAAGTTCTTCACATAGTTTTCTTTCCGAATGTTCCCCACTGTTGCAATGATCGTTTCTACCCCAGCAAGTTTTGCTAATTGTACAAGCATTGAACCAACGCCACCAGCCGCACTATGGATGACGATCGTATCGCCCTTTTTCACTTGACCGACTTCATGTAAGAGAAGGTAAGACAAGATTGATACGGTCGGCATGGCAGCAGCCTGTTCAAGAGGAAGACTGTCTGGGATCTTGAATACCAATTGTTTATTTGCCTTCACATATTCTGCGTATGAGCCACCTATGGGAAAGGCGATGACACGGTCTCCGACGGAAAATGCAGACGATTTTCCAACTTTCTCAATGGTTCCCGAAACATCCAATCCAAGAGTGAAGGGGAAGTTACCCTTCACTTTAGTGCCTTTCCGTGACTTTATATCTGCATAGTTCACACTGGTAAATGCGGTTTTTATCAACACTTCATCTTCATTTATTTCCGGGCATTTCACATCCGTGAACACAAGTACATCTGAATTTCCGAACTCATTTTGAATAACGGCTTTCATTATTGCAGCTCCCTTATAAAACAAAGTGGAATCTCCTGCATAACATATTTTCCCATCATTTACTTTTCATTCTACTGTAAAAAGGGGCATTCGAATAATATGAAAACTGAAAGGACATTCATAACATTCTCTTATTGATATAAGAAAAATCAGTCCATGACAGCCAATAAAAAAGCAAGCAGGAAAATATCCTGCTTGCCCTCGACTGCTTTATTCAACATCATATATATTACCCTAAGCATGGAAGCTTGTAGAAAATAGGTATCTTTACTGCCTACTTCTCATACTCTTCATTCTCATACGTGCCATATTGACCATTCTCCGTATCAATGACTCCGCTCGTATAAGAATCCATGATCTGCTGGCTCACCTGTTCATTTGCCTGCTCATCATACGAAAACTGCTCTTTCGGATCCTTCTTCTTCATGTCGATTCCCCCTTATACTAAGTAATCTATTCCCTTATATTGTTTGAAAATTGGCTACAGATATGAGTGGAAAAATATAGTATGATAAAGGTAAGGAGGGGATAACAATGAGTTTAAAATATCAGAACATATTAGTAGCTGTAGATGGATCCAAAGAAGCGGAATGGGCATTCAAAAAAGGGATCGCCATCGCTAAACGGAATGATGCTATTCTTTCATTGATACACGTGATTGATACCCGTTCCTTCGCGGCAATCGAATCCTATGATCGGACGGTAGGAGAAAGAGCTATCAAGTATGCTGAAGAATTGTTAGAAGAGTACAAAGCAGAAGCTGCAGAAGCAGGGTTAACAAAAGTGAAAACCTATGTCGAGTACGGCTCCCCGAAAGTGATCATCCCAAGAGAAGCAACAAAGAACGTAGGAGCAGACCTTGTCATATGTGGCGCAACCGGACTCAACGCCGTCGAACGATTCCTCATCGGAAGTGTGTCAGAGCATATCACACGTGCTGCCCATTGTGATGTTCTTGTTGTAAGAACGGAAGAAGTGGAAGAGTAATTATTGTAATAACCAAAAGAGCCGTTGAATGGAGATAGACTCTACATTCAACGGCTCTTTGATATTGGCACTTCCCAGAGTTTGTGAAACCATAACTAATAAGTTGATTGGAGCAGAGGGAGCTCGACTCCTGCGGGAATAGCGGGAAATACGAAAAGCGGAGGCGGCTCGCCCAGCCCCGACAAGCATAAGATGAATGGGCAGGGAAGGCGTTTTTTGCCTTCTTGGACCATTTAGCTTATGACCTCGAGGGGCTAGCCGCCGGAGCTAGACAGTTGAGACCCCGCAGCGCAAAGCCCGAGAAGGCTCAACTCACGCTCCGCGGAAAGCGAGCACCTGGAGCGGAAATCATCCAGCACTCGCTAATGGTCTTGAATTTTTACATAATAGCAATGGATCCCAAATGAGATTTTCCATTCTCAATCTGCACCTTTACCTGTTCAAACCCGGTACCACCATACGACTTTCTTCTTTCAACCGCCGAATACGGAGTCAAAATCGAATAAATATCTTCTTCAATCATGGAAGAAAATTCACCGTACTCCTCCAAAGAAACATCCTTCAGATAGCAGCCTCTTTCAATACAATAGAGAACCAGCTTCCCGACGATTTCATGGGCTTGTCTGAACGGAATGCCTTTCGTCGCCAAATAGTCTGCAAGCTCTGTCGCGTTGGAAAAGTCGTTCCCTACCGCTTCTTCCATTTGTTTCGTGTTCACTTTCATCGTAGAGATCATTCCAGTGAAAATCTTCAGGGATCCCACCACCGTTTTAACGGTATCAAACATACCTTCCTTGTCTTCCTGCATATCCTTGTTATACGCAAGAGGCAAGCCTTTTAAAACGGTAAGTAGAGAAATGAGATTTCCATTCACTCTTCCTGTCTTCCCTCTGACAAGCTCCGCCATATCCGGGTTTTTCTTTTGCGGCATGATGCTGCTGCCAGTCGTGAAGCTGTCATCAAGCTCGATGAATCGAAACTCTTCCGTGGACCACAGAATCATTTCTTCCGCTAAACGGGAAAGATGCGTCATCATAATCGAACTGTTGCTCAGGAATTCCAGGATGAAATCACGATCACTTACGGCATCGAGACTGTTTTCATAGCATGAACCGAAGCCGAGCAGATCAGCTGAATATTCCCGGTCGATCGGGAATGTCGTCCCAGCCAGTGCCCCTGCCCCTAATGGGGATATGTCGATTCGTTTTAGAGAGTCAACGAGTCGCTCCTTATCCCGATTGATCATCCAGAAATAACACATCAGATGATGAGCGAAAGAGATCGGCTGGGCACGTTGAAGATGAGTATATCCAGGAATGATCGTTTCTACATTTTCTTCCGCCTGAAGGATGATCGCCTCCTGAAGGTCCTCAACGAGTTTCACGATCTCCTCTACGCGTCTCTTTAGAAACAGATGCATGTCGGTCGCAATCTGGTCATTTCGGCTTCTGCCTGTATGAAGTTTACCACCTACCTCGCCGATTAAATCAATCAGCTGCTTCTCCAAATTCAGGTGGATATCTTCATACTCGACAGAAAACTGAAGTTCATTCTTTTCGGCCTTTCCGTACAGCACTTGAAGTCCGTCAAGGATTTGATCCGCTTCACTCACAGTCAAGATCCCGCATTTCTTTAACATTTTCACATGGGCGATGCTGCCTTCAATATCTTCTAGAACGAGTTCCTGATCGAAAGAGATGGATGCGTTGAATTCATCCACCCATTCTTCCGGCTCCTTTGTGAAACGTCCTCCCCAGAGCTTGCTCATAGAGTCACTTTCTCCTTCTTTTCAGCGTTGATCATTGCTGAAACCTTTGTCGGCAGACCCCATAATTGAATGAATCCAACGGCTGCATCATGATCGAATTCATCTGCTTTTGTATACGTCGCAAGTTTTTCATCATATAAGGAATTCGGTGATTTTCTTCCTTCCACGATTGCATGACCCTTGAATAACTTCACGCGTACGACACCATTTACATACACTTGAGTTTGATCAAGGAATGCTTTCAGTGCTTTATTCAGTGGCGAAAACCATAATCCTTCATAAATCAATTCCGTCATTTTCTTCTCGATCACAGGTTTGTAATGAGCAAGTTCTTTCACAAGCGTGAGGTCTTCAAGCTCCTTATGTGCCTTTAACAGCGTGATGGCAGCTGGACACTCATACACTTCGCGTGACTTGATCCCGACCAGGCGGTTCTCCACATGATCGATACGTCCGACCCCATGCTTACCAGCGATGACATTCAGTTTGGAAATGATCTCATGCAGCGGATATGCGACATGATTCAATTCAACAGGAACACCATTAGAGAATGTAATCTCTACCACATCAGCTTCGTTTGGTGACTCTTCAATACTGGACGTTAAATCATATGCATCCTCAGGTGGAGCGGCCCATGGATCTTCAAGAACACCACATTCATTGCTTCTTCCCCATAAGTTCTGATCGATGCTATAAGGAGAATCAAGATTGATTGGAATAGGAATGCCCTTGTCCTTCGCATATTCAATCTCTTCCTCACGTGACCATTTCCATTCGCGAACCGGTGCAATCACTTCTAAATTAGGATTCAATGCAGCGATGGATACTTCAAATCTCACCTGGTCATTCCCTTTCCCTGTACATCCATGTGCGACCGCAGTAGCATTTTCCTGCTCAGCGATTTCCACAAGTTTTTGGGCAATCAAAGGTCTTGATAAAGCAGATACCAGTGGATACTTACCTTCGTACAGGGCGTGACTTTGTAATGCAAGAAGGGCATATTCATTCGCAAATTCTTCCTTGGCATCAATCACAAAGCTTTTTGAAGCTCCTACTTTCAGCGCCTTCGCTTGAACAAAATCTAAATCTTTTCCTTCCCCGACATCCAGGCAACATGCAATCACTTCATATCCTTTTTCCTTTAACCATTGAACCGCGACTGACGTATCTAAACCACCTGAATAGGCTAATACCACTTTTTTATTCATCCGTATCTCCTCCTGTTGATTTTATATAAAATGAATATTTATTCTTTAAGATGAATTTATATTAGCAGTTAATGAGAGATACATCAATACTTATTCATAAATTTGTATAAATATTTTATCGATGGAATGTGAGATTGCCTTTGTACTGGGCTTGTCGGTTCATTTATTGTAGGATGAAAGAAGAATGAAAAGTAAGGAGCATCCATATAGATGAAAAACGAATTTTTTTCATATAATTCAAGACTTGGAATTCATCTTCCCCGGGTCTCGAAGGATTGGCCCTCTTACTCTCCTGAGGAACAGGAAATCATTCTTCTTGAATGGGAGCGCGTGCGGGGAATGATTCCTGACCGGATCCAGGAAATAGAAGAGGAGATTGAAAGACTGCAGGCGAAGTTAGCCCAGGAAGACAATTTCGACAGATCCTGCATGATCAACGGAGAGATTTCCGAGAGAGCTTCAGAGATCAATGATTTATGGATCTGGTATCGGACCACTCCGGATAAAACACAAAGGGGAATGATGTGAGCACATCATTCCCCTTCGTTTATTGGTCATTTTTCTTTTCGCGTAAATAGCGGTACTGATAATATTTTTCCGCAAAATCGGTAATTTTTCTGGAAAGCTGATAATTCGAACCCGCTCCGATGGCGATGCTTACAAGGGGCAGACCGGACCACTTCTTCCCTTTGAACATAGTGATGGCCATGGCTTTAAGCGCCTGTTTCATGGATCCTTCCAGCCACGTGTAGTCCGTCAGCTGCTCCGATCCATCATAGAAGTAATTGGAATCCTTCTTATTTAAATCCTCCATCAAATCTTCCCACGCAAGGGCACGGAGCCTTGCAGGAAGGGTCGCTGCATGAAACACTTTCAGTGACGTCATCATTTCAAATGGGGTCTGCACATCAAATCCATAGGTGATGGCAATGAGCTGCACCGAACGAAGATTGATGACGAGCATGGCAGGCAGATCAGAACCGATCGCTACTAGGCCGCCGGTCCCCGTCACCCCTCCTTGTAACAGGGAGTAGATGCGATGTCGTCCCGCATGCTGTTCCGCTATGTAATGAAGCTGATCAATCGTTAAATAATGAAGATCCTCGACCGTCTGAATGTCTTGATTAAAGGCTCGTGCCGTCACAAGGATGCGCTCGCGGGCGTCATTTTGCATCTGTGAACCTTGAATAAGAGAGTGCATGTGGAACAACCAGCCATCCAGCCGCTGGAAAAATTGCGCCTGAACATCTTCAGGGATGGATTCAAATGCGTAATCCAACCATTTCACATATGTATGCTCCAAATCATTCGCTTCGTATTCAAATAATTCTTCTCTCCACGCTTTAATCGACTGCCATACCTGATTATCTCGTTCTGACCAATTCACTTCTCCCACTCCTTTTACATTCGTTAAATTACGTATAGTATACCATATCTAGGGAGGACAATCCTTTTGTTATGAGTAAGCGTTTGGAATAGTCAGTAAAGTTCGTCACTTAGTGAAATGCTTGTGGGACGGCGCATAGACATTTCGACAATGTGGCACGATTTTTTAAAATCTCGCATGATAAATCAAAATGCCGCATGAAAAACCGATTACCCGCGCGATAATCGCTAATCCGGAATGATTGCCATCATATCTCGCATGATTTTTCGTGGAAGATGATCCTTAGGTACAGCATAAAGCCCCTATCACAGAAACAAACCTACAAAAAAAGTTATGAAATAGTGAAATACCATTAGATAAAAGGGGGATCAAGGTCATTAATAGCCTTCACACACTTAACCAGCATGATCCAATCCACTATATGACCCTCTTTTTAGATATATGAACCGGTTTTGACGATTTATGATCCGGAAATCTGATATATGATCCGGTTTCGACAACTTATGATCCAAGATTCTCATATATGATTCGCTTTTCAATTTTATGATCCTTTTGTCGAAAATTATCGTGTTCTACGACTAGAAAGTAAAAAAACAGGATCCCCCCGAAAGGCGATCCTGTGTAAGTTTATTAGATATTCCCTTTTTCCACTACATCACGTGCAATCATGACTTCTTCGTTTGTCGGAATGATCATGACTTTTACAGGTGAATGCGGGTAGTTAACGAATGCTTCTTTACCGCGGACCTGATTACGTGCCGGATCCCAGTATACGCCCATGAATTCCAAGCCTTGAAGGACTCTTTCACGGATTAGCGTACTGTTTTCACCGATACCTGCTGTGAAGACAATTGCGTCTACACCGTACATGCGGGATGCATAAGAACCGATGTATTTATGGATACGGTTGGCGAACACTTCAAGAGCCAGTTCCGCACGCTCGTTACCTTCAGAAGCCTGTTGCTCGATATCACGAAGGTCACTTGAGAACCCGGATACACCAAGCATACCGGATTTCTTGTTCAGGATGTTCAATACTTCATCAGCCGTTGATCCCGTTTTCTCCATGATGAACGGGATCAGGGCCGGGTCGATATTACCTGAACGAGTTCCCATGGCAACACCAGCTAGTGGAGTGAAGCCCATGGATGTATCGATTGATTTACCGCCTTCAATCGCTGCGATACTCGCACCATTCCCAAGGTGACAAGAAATCAAGCGGACTTGCTCTTTCGGACGGCCAAGCATTTCCGCAGCACGCTCGGATACATACTTATGGGAAGTACCGTGGAAGCCGTACTTACGGATTCCGTAATCTTCATAGTACTCATAAGGAAGGCTGTATAAGAATGAGCTTTCCGGCATGGATTGGTGGAACGCTGTATCAAAGACAGCAACCGCAGGTACATTCGGCAATACATTATGGAATGCCTTGATACCCGTAAGGTTTGCCGGGTTATGAAGTGGAGCCAGATCAGAAAGTTCTTCAATCTTGGATACTACTTCGTCAGTGATCAGAACGGATTCATTAAAGACCTCGCCGCCATGTACGACACGATGTCCGATCCCGTCGATTTCATCAAGTGAATCGATGATGCCAAAGCCTGTCAGCTTTTCAAGCAGCATCTTTACCGCTACCTCATGGTTCGGAATATCTGTCACTTCTTCACGTTTCTCATCATTAACTGTTATATTAAATACCGCATCATTCAGTCCGATACGTTCAATAAGACCTTTTGTAATAACCGTTTCTTCAGGCATATCAAAAAGCTGAAACTTTAAAGAAGAGCTTCCAGCATTAATTGCAATCACTTTTTTTGCCACGTTGTATCGCTCCTTTTGTTTTCGATCTCTTGACTCTTATTTATTCTGTTCATTGAATCATTTTTTATCTCTCAATTCCCCATTAAATCACTGACTCCCCCCTATTTCAAGAAAAAGCTTGAAATGACATCGTTTTCATGTTAAATTAAATATTTTCGCAAAAATTAGAATAAAGAAAAGCGGAGGGGCTTTGCCCAGAGGCGACAAGCATAAGGCGAGAACACCGGAAAGGCGCTCTTTGCCTTTTTGGTGTTCTTGACTTATGACCTCGAGCCTCTAAGCCCCGCAGCTGGACATGTCGAAAAGCGGAGACGGCTTGGTCAGACCCGACAAGCATAATATGAGGAGTTCGAGATGAAGGTACTAGGTTCGAATTTTGGCAGATTGTGCAGAACGGTTGATATATTATTTTAATGGTCGATAAATCCAAATAACAATCGATATCCCAAAATCGAATGCCTCGTTTCCTTCATACCCCTAAAAGAAGGACAGTAAAACAAAAAAAACAAGACCGCCATTGGCAGTCCTGTAATAAATTATTGTTTATTCTGTGCAAGCCACTGATCGATCTTAGACATGATGTCCTGCAGGGCTCGTTGATTCGATAGGCTTGGCAGCTGGGCAAGCAAGACTTCTTTAGGTGGCTTCAGGCCATCTTTTTTCTTTTGAAGGATCAGGATGCTTTTCGCTGAGTTTTTGTTTTTGAATAGGGATAGAGGCAACTGTAGGAAGCCCTGGATGTCTGCCTTATCTTTCAAATACGTTTGCAGCTGTGCGCTGTATGGAGATTCGAAAAGTCCATTTGGCACGATGAAGAAAAGGTACCCCCCGTCTTTCGTGTGCTTCAGGCTTTGTTCCATAAACAGATGGTGGGCATATGAATGGCCTTCTTCTGCTTTTAGCTCATAGTCCTGTGCACGTAAATCGTTCGGGTAATAGCCGATTGGCAGATCACACAACACAAGGTCTACAGGGTCGATGAACAGTGGTTCGATTGAATCCTGATTAAAGAGCTGCAGTGGGTGTTTTTGAAGATCTGCCCCCACGTATGCGAGTTTGATCAATACTTCATCAATTTCAACCCCGATGGATTGTGTTTCTTTTCCTGGCATTTGATTCAATACCGTCGTCAGGAGGTTCCCTGTTCCGATCGCCGGATCCAGGATGGTGAGCTTGTCCATGCCCCGGGTGAATTTATTGACTAAGTAGCTGATAAATAAACCAAGTGAGTCCGGTGTCATTTGATGATTCGGCTGTACGTTTTCTTTCATTCCTTTTAGTATCGCGAACTGAAAGGCTTTACGGATATTTTCATTCTCCAGCTGAGAAAGAGTCACTTCATCGTACTTTTTGTTCAAACGTTTCTTGGTCAGTTCACTTACTTCTTCTTGCAGGACGTCACCCTGAAATAGGTTTTCCCCTGTTTCGGCAACGGCTTCTAAATAGCTGCATGCTAATTCCTCTTGCAGCAGTGTAGCAGTTTCATCGATTATTCCAAATAATGATTCGACTGGCGAATTAATCATCGGCACTCATTCCTTTATCACAATTTCATTCATCTATTTTACCTCTGTCCATAACGTTTGTAAAAAAAACAATGCTGACCATGGGAAAGTCAGGTCAGCATGTCTAAGCATTGTTCAGTTGGGACGGAATTATTTAGCGTTCTTCACTGCTTCAACGGCAACATCATAATCCGGGTGATTCGTTGCTTCGCTCACATATTCCACATATGTCACTTCATCGTTGCTGTTTACTACGAACACAGCACGTGCAAGCAGACGAAGCTCTTGGATGTGTACGCCGAATGCTTCACCGAAAGAAAGATCGCGGTGATCGGAAAGCGTTTGAACGTTTTCGATACCGTTTGCCCCGCACCAGCGCTTTTGAGCGAATGGAAGATCCACGGAAATCGTCAATACTTCTACATTATCAAACTTGGTTGCTTCTTCATTGAATTTTCTTGTTTGTGCATCACAAACACCTGTATCGATGGAAGGAACGACACTGATCAAACGCACCTTGCCTTTGGAATCATTCAGTGTGACTTCCGATAAATCATTAGCTAATACTGTGAAGTTAGGAGCTTTGTCCCCTACTTTTACCTCATTACCTAATAGAGTGACAGGGTTATTCTTAAATGTAATGTTTGCCATTATTTGTTCCTCCTCCATAATAATATGTACATGTTTATAGTACAGAAAAACGATACGGTAAAGCAAATAATAGGGGTTCTTTTCAAAAAAAAGATGAGCTCACTCATACTCGAGTAAGCTCTCTATCTTTTACAGGTCAAGTTTTTGATTGTGATTACCCTGACTGTTATTGTCCTGCTTGTTATCGTCCTTTTTCATCATACCCTGAATCTTTTCAATGGCACCGGGAGCTAAGTCCAGCAGGCGATCGATTAGATGAGTGCTTTCATCTAAATGAAGCATCTTGATTCCTTTTGAACTGACAATCAAGAAAGCGATCGGGGTGATGGAGACACCGCCCCCGCTACCTCCACCAAATGGCTGCTGCTTCTGGGATGATTGATTGCTTCCGCTATCTCCGCCTTTTCCGCCACCATCATCTTTTCCTTTACCACCATCAAGGATGAATTCACTTCCGCCTGCAGCAAATCCAAAGCCAACCTTTGATACTGTCAGGATGACACTTCCATCGGGTGTTTCAACGGGATCACCGATAATCGTATTCACATCGATCATTTCTTTTAAATTTTCCATTGCCGTGGTCATTAGACCTTCAATAGGATGTTCTGACATGTAAAGACCTCCTTATTAAACTGAATGTTTTTCTCCAGAAAGTGTGGAAAGGGGCTTTGTCTTGAACTTAGCCATACCGCCTCTCCAGTACCGAAGTATCTTGAAACCTACTAGGATAGCATTCCCTATGCGAAACTGGATAATACATGAAAATTGCGTTTGGATCACAGCATGCTGGAACGTAGGAGTCACCTCTATGACGGGCATGGATTGAAGGCGCATATAACCACTCAGAATCCCGATGATACTTCCTTTCATCCCCCAGATTGTCCCAGTCAACGTCCCTGTTGATGCTGCATCGCCAGTGCCGAATAACGTTTTCCAATGCACATGATCCAGTTTGACTTTCTTGAGAAACGACCTGATGATTCTGTGAAGTGACTGGACATGTATGATGAGCTGCTTCGTATCATTCAAACTATCTATAAAATCATTTGGAGTGATTTTCTTTTTAGAAACTTTTTTATTTGATGGATTGCTTTCATTGCCTTTTTTCTTTTCTTCCTCAAACACGATATTCGGACCATCATCATCGAGTTTGACTAACGGGATATCGATTGTATATTTTAGCAAGCCAAACCATGCCCTCAGCTTCACCTTGAAATGGTCATTATCATTTCCGTGGTACAACGAGAGAGTAACAGTAAGCTTCGTAATAATCAGAAGAAATAAGATCAACAAGATAAGTGCCATAACGATTAGTATAGTCCAAATCCACCAACTCATATTTTCACACCCTTCAACCTCTTATTATGGCCTTTGCCTGGGAAAATAAACTAGGGAGGAGAGATTTTGTATGGGGACCGGGCTTGTATTATGGGGAAAAGAGAAATATTTGATGAATATTGCGGCACTTGAGGGTAATCTGAACGTCTGCTTTTTAATAATTGCGTCGTTTCACTTTGGAATTGCGTCGTATTTTAAATTATTGCGTCTTTTCCAGCGTTATTGCGTCTTTTTTCAATTATTTGCGTCAATTTTAACGGTTATTGCGTCGTTTTACATTTAATGTAAAACCGAAATACTTCTCTCAATTTTAAAAAACCAAACCCATATAAACAGGTTTGGTTTCAAAACAACAATGATTTAAATCGCAGGCTTAAACTCCAGCTGCTTCTTTTCCTGAACAACCGTAGTATCAGCGAACAGATCATGTATTCCTTGTTTTTTATTCGTAAAGGCTACAACCACGTAGAGAATAAAGATCGTGGTAGAGATAAATCGGCCGATCAGCTCTCTAAATATAATCGTTCCCCACGAAGGCTTCCTTCCTTTCAAATCGATGACCCTAATGCCAAACACCATTTTCCCGATCGTTTGGCTGAAGTATTTCGTCATCAAAATAAAGTAGCCATAGAAGACGATACTCGTTAATATTGAAATCGGTGCAAACATGGAGCCTTCTGAAAGTGAAATATCCAATAGTTTAAAGACTGGATTCACTACTAATCGTGTAATGCTGCCAATCACGATTAGGTCCAGTAAGTACGCCCAGAACCTTATCCAAAATCCTGCTAAGTAATGTCCATCGTGATTCACGAGCCTTGATTGATCAGGAGAAGGGGAATCGATTTCGATCCGCTCCCGCTCTTCATCATGTAGTACAGAACGATCTTGTGTGTCACTCACTTCATTCACCTTCCTTATTCAGAGTATAGATACATTAATCGCGGAGAATTCGGTTTAGATAGCAGCTTCATCAATGCCGCTGCTTCCATGTCCTGCCCTATCATTTTCTTTGCACCCATACTGAAGAATTCGGAGAAAGGATCGCCTGCAGTATATTCAAATACTTGAGCACCTTTTAACTTATAATCTTTTTTCATCGCATCAATGGTATCCTCTACATAGCCGAATTCGTCAATCAGATTGACTTCTTTGGCCTGGATTCCATCATATACTCTTCCGTCCGCGATTTTCTTGACCTCTGCTTCTGACATATCACGGCCACTTGCGATGACATCGACGAAGCCTTCATAGGAATTATCGATCATGGATTGAAGAATCTTTCTCTCTTCTTCCGTCATTTCACGTGTCGGGCTCATGATGTCTTTGTACGGTCCGCTCTTGATGGTCACGAAATCGACTCCATATTTCTCTGCGAGCTCCGAATAGTTGATGCTTTGCATGATGACACCGAGTGAACCGGTCAGTGTTTCTTTGCTGGCGAATATTTTCGTAGCCGGTGCAGATATGTAGTAACCTCCGGAGGCTGCCGTGCCCCCCATTGATACATAAATCGGCTTTTTCGCTTTATCCATGATTTCTACAAGCTTCGAATGGATCTGAGCACTCTCCACTACGCCGCCGCCAGGTGAATTCACTTTTAAAATAATCCCTTTGACAGATTTATCTTTTTGAACCGCATCCAGCTTATCCATAAAGAGTTCATGGTTGTATCCCGGGCTTTCAAATAGTGAATTAGCGCCTCCCGTATCCTGAATGACACCCTCTACTTCCAAAACAGCGATTCGTTTCTGGGCATTCCCCTCATCAATCACTTCTTCTGAAAACGGGTTGTCTGTTGCGCCAAGCATGTCTTCAAATGCTTTATTAAAATCACCGGTCGCCGCAGATGTAGCGAAATTGACTAAAACTGAAACAAAGAATAACCCAACAGCAATCCCTAATGCCGTCCATCTTTTTGCATTCATCTTGTATATTCCTCCCTTGTTTACCCTATCTTATGTAAGGATATAAATATCATTCTCATGTGGAAACATGATAGAATATTCACTAAGTTAGATTCTAGCAAAATTTCATGGAAATGGGAAAAATTATCTTATTTTTTATTTCAGGGAGGTACTACATATGATGAATAACCGTCGAAATATTTATTTCTATGCCTTAAATGAAAAAGGGATGCAAACAAAGCTGGACCGATTATACGAGCTTGCCAACCGTTATGATTTCAACATTGTCGATTCTCCAAAGACAGCGAATATCATCGTCAGTATCGGAGGGGATGGAACGTTTCTTCAAACCGTCCGCCAAACCGGCTTCAGACAGGATTGCTTGTATGCAGGCATTTCTACAGGTGGCACCCTGAGTATGTATTGCGACTTCCATATTGATGACACATCCAAAATGATTGAAGCGATGACAACCGAGCAAATCGAGGTACGCAAATATCCGACCATTGAAATTACCGTCGATAACCAAACCTCCTTCCATTGCCTGAATGAATTCAGCATCCGCTCCGGCATCATCAAAACCTTTGTCATGGACGTTTTCATCGATGATAATCATTTCGAGACTTTCCGGGGAGATGGGATGATCATTGCGACGCCTACGGGAAGCACCGCTTATAATAAATCGGTCAGCGGAGCAGTGGTGGATCCGATGCTGCCTTGCATTCAAGTGAGTGAGATGGCGTCCTTGAATAATAACCGCTACCGTACGCTTGGGTCTTCCTTCATTCTTAGCGATAAGCGCAGCTTGGTTCTTAAGATCGTTCAGGACGGTAATGACTACCCTGCAATGGGAATGGACAATGAGGCTCTTAGCATTCAGCACGTAGAAAAAGTCGAAGCGAAGTTAAGCGATAAAATCATTAAAACGGTGAAATTGAAGGATAATTCATTCTGGGAGAAAGTGAAGCGTTCGTTCTTATAAAAAAAGGGGTTCTGAATGGGAATCAGAACCCCTTTTTCCTCTCTGTTGTGCCAAAACCAGGCTAACTTGTGCCACTTTCCCCGTTTGTTGTTCCAAATTGTGAACAAAACCAAGGTCCGTCCCTATACAAAAAGCTCCAGCACATGCTGGAGCTTTTCGCATTTTATCAAGCGGATAATCTCGCTTCCCGTCTTCGCTTTCTGGCGTATTGCACTCTTGAAGCTGTGAAGATGGTTAAGGCGAGCCATATGAACATAAACGAAATGAGATGGGTGAATGAGAATGTTTCGTTATAGACCCATATGCCGAGAATCAATGTGAGGGTCGGTGCAATGTATTGCAGGAATCCGACCATATAAAGCGGGATTTGTTGTGCACCCTTTGAAAAGAACAATAAAGGGATGGCGGTTACCGCCCCCGCACCCATCAATAAGAGGTCCGTCCCTAACGATACATGGAAAAGGGACATGGAACCTTCATTGTACATGTAGCCTAAGTAGAGTAGGGACACTGGAGCGATGGTCAGGGTTTCCAGGGTCAGGCCGATGGATGATTCGACCTGGATGAGCTTTTTGGCTAATCCGTATAACCCGAAAGAGAATGCAAGACCGATAGCGATCCATGGGAAATCACCGTAGGAAATCGTGAGGATCAGAACCCCGATCGCGGCCAATCCAAATGAGACCATTTGAGCTTTTGACAAGCTTTCCTTCAGGATAAATACCCCTAACAATACGCTCACCAGGGGATTAATATAATACCCCAGGCTCGCTTCCACCATTTGATTTGTATTCACGGCCCAAATATAAATGAACCAGTTCGTACTGATCAATAAAGAAGCGAGTAGTAATGCAAACAGCTGCTTCTTTTTCGTAAGAGATGTTTTTAAATATAAGGATAAGTCCTTCCAGCGTTTACTTACGAATAAAAATAAGAGCATAAACCAAAAGGACCAAAAAATGCGGTTAGCGAGAATTTCATAGGCGGAAACATGATTCAACCATTTCCAATAGATCGGGAGAATTCCCCATAAAAAATATGAAAAAGCTGTGTAGATGATTCCAGCTTGATCGTTTTGCTTCATAAAAACACCCCCAAAACTATTTCTATTTCCGAAATATCTCCATTATATCCATGAAAAGTTTTGGGGGCAATGATTATTTATTTTTTTTATAAACGATGGTCTCGTCTACCACCGTCATAGCTACTACTTTGTTTAACAATTGATCGGCATCCACTTTGAACGGATCGATGTCTAAAACCGTAAAGTCCGCAGTAAATCCTTCACGTATCTGCCCTCTGTCACTTTCATGGTGACAGGCATAGGCACTACCCTTTGTAAACAGGGAGAGGGCTTCATACATCGTAAGCTTTTCTTCAGGACGATACTCTTTTTTGTCAGGATCCAATGGATTCGTTCTCGTAACCGCCGCATGAATTCCCCATAGCGGATTAATCGGTTCGATTGGCGCATCAGACCCACCGGCACATGGGATGCCTTCCTCAAGAAGTGTTTTCCACGCATAGTTATACTGCATGTGTTCCTCACCAAGTCTCTCGACCACCCAAGGAAAATCCGACGCAACAAACCTTGGTTGAATATCAAGAATTAACGGAAGATCCTTTATCTTCTCGACCAGCTCTTTACGCAGGATTTGGGCATGAATGAGTCGATCCCGTCTTCCAAAGTGAGATGGCACTTTCATGATGCTATCGAGTACATTTTCAAAAGCCTGATCACCAATTGTATGAACGGCAATCGGAAGATCATACTTCCTAGCCTTCTTCACAAGTTCAAGGAGTTTTTCGTTTGTATGGATGCTGACTCCGCTTGTGCTTGGGTCATCGGCATATGGATAGCTTAATAGGGCAGTCCGGCCGCCTAAAGCCCCATCAGCAAAGATTTTCATGGCACCGAATTCAATAAATTGATTGCCGCTGAGGAAATGGTGACCGTCTTCCTTCCAATCTTCAATCACTTCATGATGAACCAATAGATGAGCCCTGAATTTCTTCTTGCCCTCGGTGATTGTTTGTACAAATGCATCATACGTTTTCTTAAAGTTTCCATAGTAGCTTAAATCTTCAGTATGACCACCAACCAGTCCGTGCTCCCAGCAGCTTTCGATTCCTTTCGTCAGGGCACCTACAAGATACTCAGAGGAGATGGCCGGTAATGCATCGATCATCAGATCCTGAGCCTTATCCTTTAACAATCCGTTTAATTCACCAGCTTCATCCCTCTCAATCAATCCACCGGAAGGATCGGGAGTCCCCTCATCGATACCTGCATTTTTTAAAGCGGGTGAATTCACCACCATGGCATGACGGCAAATGCGTTTCAAGAGTACAGGATGATCCGGTACAACTTCATCAATTTCCTGCTTGGTTAAAACCGCCGCATCACTCCAAAGGTTTTCGTTCCAGCCTTCGCCGATGACCCATTCACCTTTCATGAGCCCATTTGCTTTTTCTTTTATTGCCTCTAATACTTCCTGCTTACTATTCATACTGGAAAGATCCAGCCTCATTAACGTTTCGCCATGCCCGATCAGATGCATGTGACTATCGACAAACCCGGGAAACATCACTTTTTTCCCAAGATCTACTTCGGACTCAATCGTGAATTGTTCATTCTTCACCAGGTCTTCAGATGAGCCGATTCCTTTGATGACCCCATCTTCCGTGTAGACCGCTTCAACGTGATGTCCTTCCTCTTGCATTGTATAAATGATTCCGTTTTTCCATAAAGTGCCCATGATGTTTACCCCTTCTTTATAAAAAAATTCTGTTTTTCAAATGTACCATATTATAGGAGGAATCTGAAAGAGAAAGCTTTTTTTCATAAAAATAGAGAGCCCTAAAGGCTCCCTATCCCTGATTAGTTTTTAACTGAACTCATTTCTTTTTGTCTCAGTTCGATTCTTCTAATCTTTCCTGAAGTTGTTTTCGGCAATTCTTTCACAAATTCAATTTTACGCGGGTATTTGTACGGTGCTGTTAAGTCTTTAACATGCTGCTGTAGAGCAGGAATCAATTCGGGATCCTCTTGATTCACATCATTTCGCAGTACGACAAAGGCTTTCACGATCAGTCCCCTTACTTCATCGGGACTTCCTACAACGGCGCATTCCTGAACCGATGGGTGCTTGACTAAGGCATCTTCCACTTCGAATGGTCCAATGGTATATCCGGAGCTGATGATGATATCGTCTCCTCTTCCTTCGAACCAGAAGTAGCCATCTTCATCCTTTTTCGCTTTATCACCTGTAATGTAGTAATCCCCTCTGAATTGCATCGCCGTCCGCTCGGGATCTTTGTAATATTTTTTGAATAGAGCAGGTGTTTCTACATGAACCGCGATATCCCCGACTTCTCCGATTTCACATGGATACCCTTCCTCGTTAATGATTTCGACTCTGTTTCCTGGAGTTGGTTTCCCCATTGAACCCGGTTTCAGCTCCATGCCTTTCATGATGCCGACGAGGAGCGTATTTTCGGTTTGGCCATAACCATCGCGGACTTCTATATTAAAATGTCTCTTAAAGGCGTCGATGACTTCCCTGTTTAATGGTTCTCCAGCCGATACTGCACTATGTAATTGATTTAGTTTATAAGATCCGAGATTATCCACTTTGGCCATCAGGCGATACTCTGTTGGTGTACAGCACAGAACATTGACTCCATTGTCCTGAAGCAATTGAAGATATTTATTTGGGTCGAATTTACCTTGATATACAAGTCCAGTGGCTCCGGATCCCAGTACAGACAGGAACGGACTCCATATCCACTTCTGCCACCCCGGACCTGCAGTAGCCCAAACCGTGTCTCCCTCATCAATGGATAGCCATTCACGGGCTGCCGTCTTCAGGTGAGCGTATGCCCAGCCATGAGTATGGACAACTCCTTTAGGGTTTCCAGTCGTACCTGACGTATAAGAAAGGAACGCCATATCATCACGTTTTGTATCAGCGAAGGATAATTCTTCAGAAGCTGTTTTCATTTCATCCTCTAATGCAATCCATCCTTCTTGTTTGTCCCCCACAACGAACTTTTGGAGATTTTCCATTCCTCTTACGTTTTCAAACTGCTCAACAAATGGAGAGTAAGCTACAATTCCTTTCACGTCACCGTGGTCGATTCTGTATTCAAGATCCTTCGTTCTAAGCATTTCAGAACTTGGGATCACCACTAGCCCGGATTTAAGAGCAGCAAGGTACACAGCGTACGCTTCGATTAAACGTGGAACCATCACAAGGATGACATCGCCTTTTACCAGGTTCGAACCCAAGAAAACGTTTCCAATTTTATTTACATTGTTCAATAATTCCCGGTAGCTGATTTCGGCTTTCGTTCCCTCTTCGTTTTCCCATTTAATTGCAAGCTTCTGTTGATCACCTGCGTACTTCTCTACTTCCTTTACTAAATTGTACTTTTCTGGTGCAATAAGTTCTTCTCTCTTCATTCTGGCTCCCCCTTGTTTGTCGATTCTTCTCTATTATACAAAATAATTCAAATTTTTTAAATTATTCGTTTATATTTTTCCTAACTACAAATTATGAGGATTTTCGACAAAAGGGTCATATTTTTGATTTCTGGATCATTTATTCGAATTTCAGTTCATATTTTTGAATCCTGGATCATATCTCCCCATTCCGGATCATATATCCGAATTCCGGTTCAAAAGTAATCAAAACCTGCCCATAAAATGGATCGAGGCTCTTTTTACAATGGAAAAGCAGAGTAACGCGCACTTTTTATCACAACATATTACCTTTGAAGTTTTTATTTTCATCATCAGGTCCAGGAATACCTTTATTCGCTCATGACAAAATGAAAAAGGAGCGAGAGAATCTCGCTCCTTGTAGCCATTGTATTTAATTATTTTGCGTATCCGCCACCGATTTGTTGTTCAGCCATTTGAACTAAACGTTTAGTGATTTCACCACCTACAGAACCGTTAGCGCGTGCTGTTGCATCTGGACCAAGTTGAACTCCGAATTCTGAAGCGATTTCGTATTTCATTTGGTCGATTGCTTGTTGAGCTCCTGGAGCTACTAATTGATTTGAACTTCTGTTTGCCATGTGTTTTCACCTCCTTGTGAGTATAGATTGTGTAAAAACACATGGCTTCATGCAAAGAAAATTGTTGGTAAATAATCCTAAATTTTTAGAGTAGTTCGTCAAAGGTTTTTTCTACATTTGAACCTGTTGATCCATCAATGGTGAAGGTTTCCGTACCTTCGACGGCTTCTTTAATAAGAGTATCAAAATCAACAAAGCTTTCATAATACGTCACTTTATCTTTTTTAGGTCTTGTTTTTGGTGCAGGTGGCGTGAAGATGGTACAGCAGTCTTCATATGGAAGAATCGAGATATCATGTGTATCGATCTTTTGAGCGATATCAATGATTTCAAGCTTGTCCATGGCGATGAGCGGTCTGAGTACCGGTGTATTTGTCACATCATTAATGGCCTGCATGCTTTCTAACGTCTGACTCGCTACCTGTCCAAGACTTTCCCCGGTCACCAGGGCCAATCCTTCATTCTTTTCACGAATCTCATCAGCAATTCGGAGCATCATACGTCTCGTTGAAGTCATCGTGTAATTTTCAGGAACCTGATCATGAATCGTTTGCTGAATTTTCGTGAACGGTATGATATGCAACTTCACCTTTCCACTGAATGCAGACAGTTTCTTGGAAAGATCGATCACCTTTTGCTTTGCCCGCTCACTTGTAAAAGGTGGGCTGTGAAAATGGACCGCCTCTATTTCAACGCCTCGTTTCATCGTTAAATACCCGGCAACCGGACTATCGATGCCTCCTGATAGCATGAGCATCGCTTTTCCGCTTGCGCCAACCGGCATCCCCGTTGAGCCTTGATAAATTTCAGAGGAGAGATAGACACCCTCTTTTCTAACTTCTACATTAAGGTTGATATCTGGATTTTTCACATCCACTTTTAATCCATCCATATTTCGGAGGATATAGGATCCAACCTCGTAATTCAATTCGTTTGTATCCAGGGAGAACTTTTTATCCGCTCTGCGGGCAGACACCTTGAACGTTTTCCCTGGTGTGAAACTCTTTTGAACGAGGGCCAATCCTGCTTGGCTGATCTCCTCGATATCCTGAGCCACTTTTACTACCGGACTGAAGGATTGGATTCCAAAGATTTTCTCCAATCTTGGAATGATCTCTTCCCCGTTCTCTTCCCCTAATTGGATATGCAATCGATCCCGGCTTGCTGAAACTGAAATCGTGGGAAAATCTTTCAATGCCTGCAAAATATTTTCCCGTAGCTTGGCCGTGAACATCTTTCGGTTTCTGCCCTTTGTTGAAATTTCACCGTATCTGACTAGTATGCGATTATAATTCATCGTGATCTCCTCATTGTCTTTTGTAATTGTTCTATTTCTTTTTTTAGTAACTGTATGAACTGACGGCACTCTTCCATCGTATTGTGAAAAGATAGACTGATACGAATGGAGCTGTTCGCCTGGCTCTTTGATACACCCATTGATAGAAGGGTTCTACTTGGCTTACTTTGCTTTGATGAACATGCACTTGTTGTGGACACGAACACCTCATGCAGGTCCAATGCGTGAACGACGACCTCACCTTTGAAATCTTCTATAGAAAAGTTAAGGATGTGAGGAGCATGGTGCTCCACTGGTGTATGAACGGTCACACCTTCCATTCTTTCCAGTTCTTTTATTAAATATCGCTGGTTTTCCTCCATCATAGGAAGCTGTTGTTTACTTTCCGTAAGGTGCATCCTTAATGCCTTTGCAAATGACACGATTCCACCTGTGTTTTCCGTACCGCTTCTGAGATTCCCTTCTTGCTCCCCACCTGAAATGATAGGGGATAGCTCAAGTCCGTCCCTCACATAGAGCATTCCAGTTCCTTTAATGCCATGTATTTTATGAGCGGAAATGCTGCATAAATCAATATGCCTTTCGTGGAGAATAAGGGGGACCTTCCCGCATGCCTGAACAGCATCAACGTGAAAAAGGATCTTTGGATAGTCAGAAAGCAGCATCCCTATTTCCCTGATCGGCTGAACACTCCCGATTTCGTTGTTCACCTGCATGACAGAGACGAGAATGGTGTCTTCCTGGATCGCGTCTTTTACTTGTTCAGGTTGAATCCTTCCTTGCGCATCGACATCGAGGTATGTCACTGAATACCCGAATAACTCTAATTGTTTAACGGCACTCCGGACGGAAGGGTGCTCTATATTCGTGGTAATAATATGTTTCCCTCTGTGCCCGTATTGTAAAGCCGTCCCCTTTATCGCCAGGTTATTCGATTCTGTTCCACCAGAGGTGAAGAATACCTCTTTCTGCTTTATATCTAATAATGAGGCCACTTGTTCCCTGGACTGTTGAATTAATTTTTCAATACGCCCTCCAAAGGAATGAATCGATGAAGGATTAGCATAAAAGTGTTCATTCACTTTAAGAAATGTATCCAATACTTCCTTATATGGCTTGGTTGTTGCACTATTATCTAAATAAATCAAGATTTCACCTTCTTTTACTTATGGTGACCTGCGGATTTCACAGTAATATATTCAATCATTAATCTTACCATAAATCATCCTGAACCCAAATCTTATTCAACATGAATGTCAGAATATTATTGTAGCAATACTAATTTTCTAAGATCATTCGAGAATTTTTAGCAATTTCCAAAAATAATCATTGAAAAATGACAGAATTTTTGCGAGAATCATAAAGGAAATAATCGCAAAAGTTATTTAAATATACTAAATTGTAAGACTATTTAGTTTTTCGACATTTTTCTACAATCTTATGATAAGATAATTTTGCTTATGATAACGATTACAAACGGAGGGTTATATATGAATGAGAAAGCGCTGTCATTCAGCCAAATCTTTACTATAGGATTAATGCTCTTTGCTCTTTTCCTCGGAGCAGGCAATATGATTTTCCCGCCCTTTTTAGGTCAGCAGGCCGGGGAACATGTGTGGACTGGTATTTTCGGATTTCTCATTACAGGAGTAGGACTTCCTTTATTGGGTGTTATCGCCATCGCCAAATCTGGAGGAGATCTTCAGACACTTGCAAATCGAGTTCATCCTTTATATGGACTAGTCTTCACCATTGTGATGTATTTGGCCATCGGACCATTTTTCGGGATTCCTAGAACCGGTACAGTTGCCTATGAAATCGGAGTGATCCCATTTTTACCTGAAGATGTTGCAAAATACGGAACTCCTTTATTCATTTATACGATCATCTTTTTTGGATTAACCGCATGGCTTGCGATGAATCCTTCAAAGCTAGTGGACAGAATCGGAAAGATTTTAACACCTTCCCTGATCGTGATCCTTACGATCTTAGTGGTCAAGAGTATCGTAACTCCTATGGGAGATTTCGGAGCACCGAACCCCGCTTATCAGGATGGAGCGCTGTTCAAGGGATTCATTGAGGGGTATCTGACGATGGATACCATCGCGGCTCTAGTATTCGGGATTGTGGTCATTAATTCCATTAAAGACCGTGGTGTGACGAGTAAAGCAAACCTGACTCGGATAACGATCATTGCAGGGGTCATCGCTGCCATCGGTTTAGCACTTGTTTATTTATCTTTAAGTTACATTGGAGCTACAAGTACAGATTCCATCGGTACCCAAGCTAACGGTGGTGCCATTCTATCAGCGGCAGCAAGTCATTTATTCGGTTCTTCAGGAACAATCATCCTGGGACTGGCGATCACGTTTGCATGTATTACTACGTCAGTCGGACTAGTTTCTGCATGTTCACAATATTTCGCAAAGATTCTCCCTGTATCATATCCGAAGCTAGTGATCATCATGTCTGTATTTAGTATGATTATTGCCAATATTGGGTTGACTCAGCTGATTGCTGTATCATTACCGGTACTCATCTTCATCTATCCATTGGCCATCGTATTGATCTTATTGTCGTTCATGCACAATGGATTTAACGGATATTCTCTCGTATACGTGGGAGCCCTGATTCCAACAGGCTTGATCAGTTTAATTGATGGGATTAAAACCGCCGGGATTGACGTGACTGCCATCAGTCAATCGCTTGAATTCCTTCCTTTCTATACACAAGGGATCGGCTGGTTAGTGCCTGCTATGATCGGTGCAATCATTGGGTTCGTAATTGCCGCACTTGCGGGGCAGACAAAGCGTACGATTGAAGCCAGTTGATTACATGAAAAAAGGACTGATTTAGAAATTCATTCTAAATCAGTCCTTTTTATTTATGATGATTATTATTTTTCCTCAATATCCATCATTTTCTCGATTTTCTTAAGAGCACCCGGCTCTACTTTTTCAATCGTTGTTGCTGCTTCTTCCAATGCTTTGCGGTAATCGTATTGACGGAAGGATTCTTCAGCAGACTGAAGACCATCCCTGACTGAACTATACTTACTGCGGTAGCGATTTCCATATTGAATGATTTTCTCCGATAGAAGTACGTTTTCGATCAGATCTCCCGTCTTCGTGTAAAAATGATCGACAGTGTCTTCTGCTCCAAGAAGTGTTTCTTGAACAAACTTCATGTTTAAAGGCTTTTCGGTTAAGCTGGCATTCACTTGCTCAATCTTCCGATGGACCTCATCGAGAAGATCCTTGTAATCAGCAGGTAAGCCGGGTACATTACTCTTTGAAATCATGCGGCTCGCTTCAGCCACCTTTTTCTTAAGCTCCTGGATTTTTTCGCGGGTTGCCAGTTCATCCTTACGCAAGTTTTGTAAGTAGATGGAGAACTCACTCTGTTCACGATCCAATTCTTCCAGGCCGTTTCGGATTTCTTTCAGCTCATCACTTAGTGAGGAGTACGCAGTTCCATTCGATTCTTCTTTATTCATCAACATTTCGTGACGTTTTGAAAGCTGAATGATCTTCGTCTCAATTTCGTACGGTGTATCAAGGTCCGCATCTTGAAGATGGTAGCCTTGTTTCACAAGCGTTACTTCGGATTGAATATCTTCATTATCTTCCTTTGCCTTGATCAATCCTTCAGTCGTCTGATCTTTATACTGTTGGACAAAATGTTTGGCATGTACTTCTTTTTCCAGTAAATCATAAAGGTTCTCGACCTTTACTTTAATTTCCTGAATTCCTTCTTCTACCTCTTCTACCTTCAGCTCTTCAAGATTTTTATTAAAGTGGAGCAAGGTATCCTTCAGGGATGCAACCACATTCTCTACATCAATATGATCAAGCTTGTATCCTTGACCTTTCATCTCCACGTATCCCGCTTCAAGCTCGGACAACTGTGTAGGCAGAAGGTTTTCGCAATCGGTGATCAGTTTCGGTACCGTCTCCATTTTGTAGGAAACATCCTTCATTTCCTGTGCCAGACTAAGGACTATTTCTCTTGCATCCAGATAATTCCCCTGCTCTGTTAAGTCATTGAATTGATCCATCTGTTCAGAGAGCTTATCTAAAATGTTCTCTATGTACTTAGCGGTTTGACCATATGTATGACGATACGCAAGTAACTGCTTTTTACTATTTCGATAGTCTTCTTGAAGAGATTGAATTTCTTCACGGTTCTTCTCTTCGCTGCCGATCAGTTCATTTAACTCTGTCAGAATTTGCTCGATTTTCTGTTCGGTCTCAGTCAGGACCTTGTCGATTCGGGATAGGATCTCTTTCGTTTTGGTAAATCGAAATTTATCGGTGTACTCTTCTGCATCGAATAGCAGTTCTTCAACATCAGGAAGCTGCACCGCAACAATCTCATCCCATCCTTGTCTCCAACCGTCAAACAATTCTTCTGTTTGCCCCGTCATATTCAGTTGCTTCACTTTGGAGAGTTCATCTGAAACCGGCTTGTTCATAATATCTATTTTCCAAGCTTCATAGCGATCAATTTCAGCGTAATATTTTTTTCTAGAGATAAATCCGATAAGGAATATGATTAAGATAAGTATTATTCCAGCGATGACGTATTGCATCTTAAGCCCCCTGTTCAACTATTCAGTAGACATCTATATCAATTTGAATGTTTCATTAATAAATTCTCATTGCTATAATGATACCATGTTAACGACAATTTTTGACTATTAATTTCTAATTTTTCAGTGATAAAAAGTCATTTTCAGCAAATTCAAGGAAAAATAGACTTTTTTTATGTATTTTTAATATTACTTTTTATTTTTCAGGCTGTTTTCGTTAAAAATTGTGTTATTTTTTTGAAATGAGTGGTGTATGAAAATTGGGACCGTTCCTTTCCGCTACAGGCACAAGATTCCCCGGGGAGGAAGTCAAGCCTCCTCGGGCTTTGCCCTGCGGGGTCTCGACCTTTCCTCTATTTCCCGCAGGAGTCAAGTGCCTTCCGCTCCAATCCACTCTGTGATTCTATATTCTTACTGCCTAATTAAACCAAAAAGGAGCGGAAATAACAGTAGATTTGGGTCGCCCTTATCGTTAAGAAAAAATGAAACAGTAAAGAGAACGATAAAATAAACCAAATGACAAAAAATGGTTTTAATTACCATCGAGCACACACTGGTTAACAGATCATTTGCAGGTCCTATGTTATAATTCACACTGTTTAAGAAAAAAGCCTTTTTTAGAATTAATCACTATTTACAAGGAAGTGAAGACTTTTGGTGAAAGTGGACGGACATATTCATACCCCTTTTTGTCCTCATGGAAGTGCCGATACATTTGAAATGTATATTGAAAGAGCGCTCTCTTTGAACTATTCTGCTATAACTTTTACGGAGCATGCGCCACTTCCCCAGGGCTTTGAAGATACAACCCCGGACAAGGATAGCGGAATGGATCCATCACATCTTTTGGAATACTTTCAAATCCTGGATATCCTAAAGGAGAAATATAAAGGTGAAATCACGATTCTTTCAGGGTTAGAGGTCGATTACATTGCAGGCTTTGAAGAAGAAACCGCTGAATTTTTAAATACTTACGGACCCCGATTGGATGATAGTATTCTTTCCGTCCATTTTTTAGAGCACGGAGGAAAATGGGATTGCCTTGACTATAGTCCTGATGTATTCCATTCTATGATTGATTATTACGGGTCCGTCGATGCGATTTACGAACACTATTATGATACGGTAATAAAGTCTATCAAAGCTGACTTGGGACCCTATAAGCCTAAGCGGATCGGCCATATGACCCTCGTAAAGAAATTTCATAGGCTGTATCCGGCTTCCCGTGCCTTTTCAGATAAAACTTCTTTGATATTAAAAGAAATGGCATCGAGAAATTTGGAACTGGATTATAATGGGGCAGGCCTGGTGAAGCCCTTCTGTGGTGAGCCCTATCCTCCAACAGAAATCATCCAACAAGCTCATTCTTTAGGAATCAAAACCGTTTATGGCTCCGATGCCCATACAGCTGCAGGTGTCGATCAAGCCAGAGCAGAGATGCTGTGATAAAAACAAAGAACTCTTCTATTAACTTCGAAGAGTTCTTTTGTTGCTTTTCACTGCTTAGATAATGAGTTCTTTCTTCATGATTTCCTTCGCTTCAGAAACGAGAAGTAAATCAATCCACTGATCGATATTTTTATAGTATTGATCGATAAAATAATATTCCTGAGGGAACATTTGCCACACTTCCCTTAGTTGCTGGCTATTGAGAAACGGCATCGTCAGCATGGATTTGAGCTGAATCACCAAAAAGCTGACAGGTTGTTTCTTCAGGGCATGATCTTTCATCCCTTGTTCAAACAATCGCTTCATATAGTGTCTTTCTTTCATTAAATATGAAGAAATGATTTCACGCACAACCTGCGAATCAATCGAAACTTCCCTCCAGATGAACCTGGATAATTGATGATGTTCACTTTGAAATTTCAAGATTTTGTACACTGCCCGCTTTAAGCATAAATCCGCACTTACATAGTTCAAGGCTTCCACTTCTTCCTGAAGAAAGCGCAGATACTGTTCAAAGAAATGAGTGAAGCACGCTTCCAGCACACCCTGCTTTCCTTTAAAATAATAGGAGATGGTAGCGGGGTTAACATTCGCTCTTTTTGCTATATCCCGGACAGAGGTCCCATCAAAGCCATGATCATAAAACAAATACACGGCTGCTTGAAAAATGGCATCTTTCGTCGATATGGAGGTATCTAGTTTTTTCATATTTCCCCTTCTTTCAAATATGATAGGCGTATGAAAAAAACAGTGACAAGAATTCAATCTATTAAAAATCTTTTGATGAAAAAATCTAAATCATTGAAGGTTTCGATGAATTATGCTAAAAATGGTTCAATAGATGTTTCTATTATAGTTTGTTTACACAAAGAATTCGTGTTTTCATGTGGATTTCCTTTAAGTATTTCTCGACAGGATTTGTTGTACAGAGGGCTTGGGGAAACAAACGGACATGAAATAACGCACATTTTGTAGAATTGGGGGAGTTGTTGGTGTTTAAAGCAGAAAAATATCAAGGTACAAAGGAACAGGGCTTTGGTCTTGTGACGAAACAACTGAAAGCTTTATTAGAAGGCGAACCAAATCAAATAGCGAATCTAAGTAATGCTTCTGCCCTCTTAAATCAATTTATGGACCGTATTAACTGGGTAGGATTCTATTTATATGAAGAAGAAAGCAATCAACTGGTGTTAGGGCCATTCCAGGGACTTCCTGCATGTGTAAGGATCCCACTTGGCAGAGGCGTTTGCGGTACATCTGCAAGCGAACAAAAAACGCTTTTGATCGATGATGTTCATCAATTCCCCGGACATATCGCATGTGATGCAGCCTCTCAATCAGAAATCGTCGTCCCACTTGTGAAAGATGGAAAACTGATCGGTGTTCTGGATATTGACAGTCCTGAAAAAGCCAGATTTGACGAAGAGGATCAGAAGTACTTGGAGATTTTTGTGGAAGAACTATTACGCCACCTTTAAACTCCATTCTGATAGACCCTGCCGACAGGGTCTGTCTTATTATTTTTTTGCATAGGATTGGTCCAATTGGAGGGGTTGTTGTGCCACTTTGGCAGGTTGTTGGGCCACTTTCGGCATTTGTTGTGCCACTTTCAGCATTTATTGCGCCAAATTGTGAACACCAGCAGCTCACTAATCACGATTATTACCACACATCACTAAAAAGGAAGGAACCGACCAGCCCGGTTCCTTCCTTTTTTACTTATGCCTTATCCAACGCCTGAGCTAAATCATCCCAAATATCCTCCGGCGCTTCCAATCCTACGGAAAGCCTTAGGAGTGTGTCACTGATTCCCATGCTTTTTCTTGACTCTTCGGGTACGACTGCATGAGTCATGGTAGCCGGATGCTGGATTAATGTTTCTGCATCCCCCAGACTCACGGCGATCTTGATCATTTCTAGATCATCCATCAGCTTCTGTGCCTCTTCCTTCGAACCCTTTATCGTAAAGGAAATCATTCCTCCGGCTTTCTTCATTTGTTTCTTCATGACCTCATGTTGAGGATGATTGGAATGGCCCGGGTAGATGACAGATTCTACTGCCGGATGTTCGGCTAATAGACCTGCAATCTTCTCTGCACTTTCACAGTGACGGTCCATTCGCACGGCTAACGTTTTTAACCCCCGCAATAATAACCATGCGTCAAAAGGAGAAATGATTCCTCCAATATCCTTCTGAGTCGTCATGCGAATTTCTGCCACCTTCTCCTGTGATCCCACAACGAGCCCCGCGACCACGTCTCCATGACCGCCGATATACTTCGTCGCGCTGTGGATGACAATATCGCATCCAAGTTCCAACGGTCGTTGTAAATAAGGAGAACAGAATGTATTATCTACCACTACAGGAATTCCCTTTTCACGTGCGACCTTCACGACAAGCTCAAGATCAATTAACTGCATAGTCGGATTGATGGGTGTTTCTACATAAATACAGCTCGTTTGTTCAGTGATTTTCTCCCGGATTTCCTCTTCTGTTCTCATGGAAGAGAAATCATGTTGAATGGAGAATTTCTCTTGAAGCAGCTGAAGTAAACCGAACGTACAGCCATAGACCCCTTGAGAGCAAAGAATATGATCTCCTGATTTGGTTAAGGAGAATAATACGGCGGATACAGCTGCCATGCCGGAACCGAAGGCAAGGGCAGACCCGCCCCCTTCCAATGATGCCATCCTGTCTTCCAGAATCGATACTGTCGGGTTACCCAGTCTTGAATATATATATCCTTCCTCTTCACCGGCAAAGCGATTTTCCCCTTGTTTCGCATTTGCAAAGGTATAAGTAGAAGTTTGATATAAAGGCGGCGCTAAACTATCAAAGTGCTGAGATGATGCATACCCCTCATGAATCACCCTTGTTTCAAAACGCTTCTCTTCTTTCATACAGTATTCCTCCCAGTATTCCCTTTAAGTCTAAGTAACTACTATTCTAGAATATGATAACCACAACAAAAAAGAAAGCGGTTACACTAAAGTGATAAAGGAAAATGTCCAACAAAGAAGAACCCGGAAAAGCCACGGCGGCTCATTCACGGGTTCGGGAACTCTCTTATTCCAGGATGATTCCATCACAGTCTTTCACAACCTGGTTCTTACCGTTATTCTTCGCATGATAGAGTGCTTCATCTGCTTTCTTTACTAATTCCTTTACAGACTTGGGACACTGTTCGTCCCTTACTCTCCATGTGGATAATCCACAGGACAGAGTCACTGAAGGATCTGTATTCACAGGAATCTCCTCGACAATGCGTTGAGCAATGTCAGAACCGGCCTCATGGTCAAGAGAAGGCAGATAGACCGCTAATTCTTCTCCTCCCCATCTGGCAACAAATCCATCTTTACCTACGATATCTTTAATCAGGTTCGCTACTCCGATAATGACTTCATCACCAATTTGATGGCCGTAATTATCATTTATCGACTTGAAATCGTCAATATCGATCAATAGTAAGGTGCCCACTGAATCCTTGTTCATCGAAGATTCCATTTCATCATCTAGATAATTTCGTGCGAATAATTTAGTCATATGATCGGTAATGACCATTTGCTCCAGTTTCTCACGAAGGGTTGCATTGGTGATTGCCAGGGTCGAATGATGGATAAACGACTGAAGCAGCTTGTACATGTCAAATGAAAACATGTATGGTTCTTTATGTAACACTATGCAAAACCCCAGCAGAGCTTCATTTTGAATCATGGGCACGGCCATAACGGAAGGAAAGACCGCTCCCTCCTCGAATCGATCGCTTACATCACCTAAAAAGATGGCGTCCCGTTCCTTCTCGATTCTCCCCATAACATAGGAGATATACTTCTCACCTTCTTCTTCAAAAAAAACAGATGAGCTTTCTTCCAGTATTTCACACTCCCCTTTTTGAAGGAGAACAAATCCGATGGCTGATGCCTGAAAGGATCGTTTTATCTGTTTCTTTAAAAACAAGACCGTATCCGTTAATCGTAAATTCAAATTTAACTGATGGGAGGTTTCATTTATAAGCTGCAAATCGGTAATGAGCCTTTTAGACTGTTCATAAAGTTTGGCATTTTCAAGGGCATTCCCTGCCGTATAGGCAAGCAAGCGAATGAACTCGATCTTCTGTTCGGTAAAGGTGAAATGGGCCTTTGACTTCACTTCGAGCACGCCATAGATTCCCTGTTTTCCTTTTAAAGGTGCATACAGGACATCCTGTTCCTTCACTTCGATACTCCCGTTGACAAATGCCTGCATGGCAGACTCGTTGGCAAGATCAAAGTCAAAATTTTTAATGGGGAGTGTCCCGAATTCATACCTGTCGTTAGACAATAACAAGTGGAATTCATCGATTGGAAATACCTGCTTCAACGTTTCAATGATCTGCACCAGAAGCGTATGGACATCTCTTGTGGAGTGAAAGATCTCCGTTACTTTAAATAGTTCCCTGTACCGTTTTTCATCTTCTAGTACGGTCTGGATTCCACCTGTATGCTGTAAAAACTGATTGCTGGCTTCCCAAAAGGAATCGAGCCAGCCACCGTCTGCTGCTTCTTTACATTCATTTCTTTTTACTAAAAGCATCGCCAGAGGACTGCCATCTTTATTCGTAAAGTGAAAGCGGATGGTGCAATCATCCGCTTCTTCAACCATTACAGGACGAAAAATGTATTTCTCCTTTGTTTCAGCAAGAGTGAGGGGAACCTCCTCATTGTCACTGGGGTGATATAAGAAATAGGCAGACTCGCTATAAAAATATAAAAATGCCCGATCAATTTCAAGGCAGTCTTTAATAATTGCCAGCCACTTTTGCAAATGAGCAGAATGCCCCAATTCAACTGACATTTCTTCATAGATTAAATCAAACAGCTTTGACTTATATTCAAGCAATGAATTATGAACAACGTACATTTTCCTCACCCACACCTAAAAGGTTTGTGAAACTATTAACATCATTGACCTTGAGCCAGCACCAGATCTTCTTGTAATACCACGAGCCATAAAGGCTGATCCACCGATAAGGAATGGACTTCCACGGGTTCAGCTTTATGATCTGACAAATCCAGTTGTATTGGGTCTTCTTTCTCTATAAGGGAAATGTCTATCAACTGATGATGCTCATCATATTTAAAGGTTTTTTCACTTGAGAACACTGAAGATGGAGCATCCTTCTTCTCTTGTAAAACCTCTAAAGATTTCGAAAATAACACCCATTGCTTCTTATCTAATTGGACCCATATTCCATCTTTACCTTTGGTGAGTCCTATCTTTTTCACTCTTTTCTGTAACGACACACTATGTAATACCTTAAAATAATACTGATTGCTTCTATCAAGTTCATATATAATAAGGACAGGCTGATCTCGAGCCATCTTTGCTACGGCGATGACGGGGTTCTGCTCTCGACTTCCTGCAGTTAATACCTCCGCATGGATCGATTGTCCGGACTCATCTACTTGTAATGAGGAATTGGAAGAATAAACAAACCCTCCGAAAACAACCAGGGCGCACAGACCGATCAATACAAATCGAAGGGTCTTTTCTCTTTTTGATTCTTTCAACGACATTCACCTATTCAACATATTTTCCAACTTTTATTATATCACAAGAAATGACTTTTGGACTATTTTGTTTAGAGAACAACACTCGCAAGAATCTATGAAACCTATTCATCTTAAAATACTTCCTTGACTTCTATTCTCTCCCGTCATATAATATTCTTTGTGTAAAATAATGCAGCTTCAGTGAAGTCCTTTATGATCGTATTTTGTTCCTCTACACTTTGAGGTGTATCTTGTAACCCTCTGCTGCTAGGGCGAAGGTACATGAAAACAAAATACACATAATTGTTTATTCACAGGTGTTTTTATTTTACAACAAAATAAAAACAATAAAGGAGGAGTCATTCATGGCTCGATATACTGGCCCAAGCTGGAAATTATCTCGTCGTCTTGGAATCTCTCTAAGCGGTACGGGTAAAGAATTAGAAAAGCGTCCTTACGCTCCTGGACAACATGGTCCTAACCAACGTAAAAAAATCTCTGAGTACGGTTTACAACTTCAAGAGAAGCAAAAACTTCGTCACATGTACGGAGTAACTGAGCGTCAATTCCGTAACCTATTTGACCAAGCTGGCAAATTACAAGGTAAACACGGTGAAAACTTCATGGCGCTACTTGAGTGCCGCCTGGATAACGTTGTTTATCGTTTAGGTTTAGCTCGTACTCGTCGTCAAGCACGTCAACTTGTTAACCACGGTCACGTAACAGTGAACGGATCTCGCGTAGACATCCCTTCATTCCGCGTACTTCCTGGTCAAACAATCTCAGTTCGTGAAAAATCACGTAACCTTGACATCATCAAAGAAGCGATGGAAGTGAACAGCTTTGTTCCTGAATTCCTAACTTTCGATGCTGACAAATTAGAAGGTACATTCACACGCGTTCCTGAACGTTCTGAATTACCAGCTGAAATCAATGAAGCTCTTATCGTTGAGTTCTACTCTCGTTAATCTTTGTAAGAAAGACACTGTCCATTTTATGGGCAGTGTTTTTTTGTTTATAGTTTTTTCTTTTTTAATCGAATTGCAGGAATGTTTTCCCGTATGCCCTGAAAAATTCTAAATCTATGTCCATGCCTGCACCTGAAAAATTTATGTTTTTTTGGTGAAATAGATTCAATTCTACGATTTTAAGGTTGGGAGAGGATCTGGATGTTCTGATTGGATGGCATATGTAATTGTGATTTTATACTCTCGTGCCCGTTTTTATCCATAACGATCTAATATTTAGGGTTATGTGCGAGGTTTATCTCTTTTTGAATGCCCGTAATTTGATTTATGAACGGATTTCAGCTCTTTATGATTGAGCATCCCGATTTATGAACCGGTTTCTGCCATTTATGATCCGGAATCCCGTTTTATGCACCGGTTTCGTCTATTTATGAACCGGAATTCTGATATATGAACCGGTTTACTCTATTTTTGACCCGAAATCCACATTTATGAATCTTTTGTCGAATAAACACGACTAAACCCTACTCACTTCTTCCTGTACATTCTTCCATACAGCGCACCTCCTAAGGAGCACTACTTAAAGATAAAAAAGCACGGTACCCGCTCCACAAAAGAGAAACGGATACCGCACTGTCAGATTCAATAATAATATTATACGTACTGAATTCTAAAATATTTCTTCTTTCCGCGGCGAATGATGGTAAATTGTCCTTCGATCATGTCTTTTTCACCCATCACATGCTGAAGGTCTGTTACACGTTCACCGTTAAGGTATACTGCACCATTTCCGACATCTTCACGCGCTTGTCGCTTGGATGGTGAAATTTTCGCATTCACGAGAAGGTCGATCAATCCGATCTCTTCTCCTTTAGACTGCTCGAATGAAGGAACATCTTTGAATCCTTCTAGGATTTCAGAAGCTGATAGAGATTTAATCTCACCACTGAATAATGCTTGTGTGATGCGGATCGCTTGATCCAGTGCTTCTTCGCCATGAATCAGTTTTGTCATTTCTTCAGCAAGTGCCTTTTGCGCCTTGCGAAGGTGAGGTTCCGTTTCAACTGACTGTGCCAAAGCATCGATCTCTTCGTGTGAAAGGAATGTAAAGTATTTCAAGTATTTCACGACATCTGCATCAGCTGCATTGATCCAGAACTGGTAGAACTCGTAAGGAGACGTCTTCTTCGGATCCAACCAAATCGCGCCACTTTCGGTTTTACCGAATTTATTTCCATCCGCTTTCGTGACGAGTGGAATCGTGAAACCAAATGCCTTCGTTTCTTCTTCATGGGTACGTCTGATCAGTTCAAGGCCAGTCGTGATATTCCCCCACTGATCGCTCCCACCGATTTGAAGCTTACAATTGTAGTTGTCGTATAGATGATTGAAGTCCAGGGCTTGCAAAATGGTGTACGTAAATTCAGTGAACGAAATACCAGATTCCAGGCGAGACGCGATCGTATCTTTTGCCAGCATGTAATTTACACCCACATGCTTACCGAAATCACGAAGGAAAGTGACAACATCCATCGCTCCGATCCAGTCATAGTTATTCACCATCACTGCACCATTTTCCCCTTCGAAATCAAAGATGCTTTCCAGCTGCACTTTTATGCTCGCTACATTCCCCTGAATCGCTTCAATTGTCTGCAGTTTACGCTCTTCATTTTTACCACTTGGGTCACCAATCAAGCCGGTTGCCCCTCCCACTAGCACAAGTGGACGATGCCCTTGATTCTGGAAGCGTCTTAATGTTAAAAATGGGAGCAGATGCCCGATATGCATACTGTCTGCTGTCGGATCGATCCCGCAGTAGATGGAGATGCTTTCTTTATTCAACAGGTCCTTCAACCCTTCAGCATCCGTTTGTTGATACGTGATTCCACGCCATTCCAAGTCCTTTATCAAATCCATGTTCTTTTCCTCCTTTTTTGTAAAACAAGACAACAAAAAAGTCCCTGCATAAATGCAGGGACGCTGTCGCGCGGTACCACCCAAATTAAGGAATTACATCCTTCACTCATTAAAGATAACGGCTTTAACCGTTTGCTGCTACTAAGGTTCACAGCAAAAGCTCCAGGATGTAATTCATCGGCCATTTGTGTCAGTTCACAGCAACCACTGACTCTCTTTATAACAGGGAAGGCAGACTACTTATTCCTCTCATTGCGATCACACGTTCATTTTTTTTGTAAGTAAATCCGACTGTGTGCCGGATCGTCATTCATTTCGCTATATAAGGTTTTTACCATATTCTAAAATATTAGTCAACTAAACGCATGATAAAAGACCATTTTATTTGACTTTTTACGACAGCCTTCTTGTAAATATGCTATAATGGGAATGTTCTGGGGGGAATGATATATGAAGGAAAAATGGAACAAATTACTCGAAAAACTAGACCCTGCAATCAGGTTCTTTTCAAATACTGGAGTTCAAAAACGAGCAAGAATTACATACGGAGTATTCTGGAATCTGTCGTTGATCCTGGTCGTGATCTTTGTACTGGGATTCGCATTTGCAGGAGGAGTCGGAGCGGGATATTTCGCTTCTCTCGTCAAGGAAGAACCGATCCGTCCTTATGACCAAATGAAAAAGGACATTTACAACTACGAAGAAACATCGCAGCTATACTTTGCCAATGATGTATATTTGGGTAAACTCCGAACAGACTTGGAGCGGGAAGAAGTAAAGCTTGAAGATGTTTCTAAAGATCTGCGAAATGCTGTTATTGCCACGGAAGATGAATACTTCAAAGAACATAACGGTGTCGTACCAAAAGCGATCATGCGTGCCGTACTACAGGAATTCACAAATTCCTCCACTCAATCAGGTGGAAGTACACTCACACAACAGCTAATCAAAAACCAAATATTGACGAATGAAGTGTCATTTGAAAGAAAAGCAAAGGAAATACTCCTCGCCCTTCGCTTGGAACGTTTCTTTGAAAAGGATGAAATTCTGGAAGCGTACCTGAATGTAGCGACACTTGGACGTAATTCTTCCGGTCGGAATATCGCCGGGGTCCAATCTGCTGCCCAAGGGATATTCGGAGTCGACGCCAAGGACTTAACCTTGCCTCAATCTGCATTCATTGCAGGACTTCCACAAGCCCCATTCTCTTATACTCCATTTACGAATAGCGGAGAAATGAAAGAGAATCTGGAAGCTGGAATGAGCCGAAAAAACACTGTACTCTACAGAATGCACCGAGAAGGTTATATTACGAAAAAAGAGTACGATGATGCTGTTGCCTATGACCTGTCGAAAGATTTCATCAAGCCTAAGGCATCACCGAGTGAACAATATCCTTGGCTGACTGCCGAACTTGAAAGCAGAGCAGTGGACATCATGACAGATGTACTTGCCGAAAAAGACGGCTATTCAAAACAGGATCTTGAAAATAATGATGAACTTGAAGAAAAATACCGAACGCTCGCGGACCGCAATGTTCGTCAAAGCGGTTACCAGATTCACTCAACCATCGATAAAAAGATCTATGACCAAATGCAAAAGACGAAAGATGCCTACGAAATGTATGGACCTCCGAAATATGTAGCGGGAACGGACCCTGAGACAGGAGAAGAAGTTGAGGTGCAGGAGCCGGTTCAGGTCGGAGCGATCATGATTGAAAATAAAACAGGGCGCATCATCAGTTTCATTGGCGGACGTGACTTTAAAACGGAACAAATCAACCACGCCACCCAGTCACTGAGATCGAACGGGTCTACCATGAAGCCTTTACTTGCTTATGCCCCGGCACTGGAATACGGATACATTTCACCTGGATCCCCTATTCCTGACGTTGGTGTCAATATCAATGGCTGGACGCCGGAAAACTACTCGCTTAATGAACGTGGACTTTTCCCTGCAAGATATGCACTTGCAGAATCATTGAACTTACCTGCTGTAAGAACATATGCCAATATCTATAACCGAAATCCATTTAAAGAATTCCTTCTGAAAATGGGCTTTTCATCACTAAACAGCAGATATGATAACAACCTGTCACTTGCACTGGGAGCCACCACAAGTGGTGTAACAGTCGAAGAAAATGTAAATGCCTATACTACTTTTGCAAATGGCGGGAAATTCATAGATGCCTATATGATCGATAAAATTGTTGATCAAGATGGTAATGTGGTATTCGAACATAAAGTAGAACCGGTGGATGTATTCAGTCCACAAACGGCTTACCTTGCCATCGATATGATGAGAGATACTCTTGATCATTCTCTGGGTACCGGACGATACGCAAAAACTTTCTTAAACTTTGGTTCAGACTGGGCCGGGAAATCCGGAACGAGTCAGGAATACAAGGATCACTGGTTTGTCGCATCCAATCCGAGCATTACATTCGGAACCTGGTTCGGATATGATACACCGTCATCATTAAATACAGCAGCATCGAGAGCACAATATGGACATTATGGATTGAGAAATATCCGCCTCTGGTCATACCTATTGAATGATACGAGAGACCTGGCTCCTGAACTGATTGATCCCGAAGGTTCGTTCACAGCACCGGAAGGCATTGTAAGAAGATCCTTCTGTTCCATTTCCGGATTGCTGCCATCAGAAGCATGCAGTCAGGCCGGGTTAGTGAAAAGTGACTTATTCAACGCTAAATATGTACCGACCAAAACAGATGACAGCTTACTCATGAGCCGTTATGTCATGGTAAACGGAAAGAAATATTTAGCTCTGCCTAATACGCCGGAAGAATTTTCACAACCGGGAGTGATCTTGAATCCTGACTTTGTGAAGAATGTATTTGGTTCTGTACCTGGAGATCCAAATAAACTCATTCCAGAAGGTGACAATCGATTCAAAAATGTTCTGATTGCAGAAAACAAAATTTCTGACGACGGAGTTGCTCCAGGGACGGTTAAAGCGAGTGCTAATGGTAATACCATCACTTGGACCCCTTCTGCAAGCGGAGATGTCGTCGGATATCGTGTATATAGTAAATCTGGCGGCAAGGTCGGCAGTGTCAAGTCTGGCGGGAATTATTCAGTTTCCGTTGGAAATGGTGATTTCTATGTGGTTGCCGTTGATGTAGCTGGAAAACAATCTGCAGCTTCCAACACTGTACAAATCGGAAAACCAGAGCCAAAACCGGAACCGAAGCCTGAGAAGCCGGCAACGGATCCGAAACCGCCTGGTGATAAACCGGCTGATCCCCCCCCTAAACCAGACAAGCCTGAGCCACCACCTCCTGCTGATGATGGAGGCGGTGACGGCGGCGGTGGCGATGGAGGAACCGAGCCACCAACCGAACCTGAACCACCTGCTGAGCAGAATTAGATCGCAATATAAAAAACGAGCAAAAGTATTTACTTTTTGCTCGTTTTTTTATTGGATGAGGGTGTAGGGCTGAATTGGGACTGTCCCTATAATCTTTCATGCCATTCTGGAGATTTATCTGCCGTATTTTTATTTTATCTGCCGGTTATTCAGTTTATCTGCCATATTCTATTTTTATCTGCCATTTTTTTAGTTTACCTGCCACTTCTCATAAATCGACAATTTCCACCACCCTCGCCTCCCACACCCCAGACCACAAAAAAACCCCTACTCACCAAGAGCAGAGGTTCTTTCATCTATTAATCTTCCATTGTACTTAAATCACCGGTAGGAAGGTCTAATTCCCATGCCTTCAACACTCGACGCATGATTTTCCCGCTTCGTGTTTTTGGCAGCTTGTCTCTGAATTCGATTTCTCTTGGAGCCGCATGGGCAGCTAATCCTTTTTTCACGAATTGGCGAATCTCTTCTTTCAGCTCATCTGTCACTTCGTATCCGTCGCGAAGAGCGATGAATGCTTTGATGATTTCGCCGCGAACCGGATCAGGCTTTCCAATAACGCCTGCTTCGGCAACTGCCGGATGTTCTACGAGCTTGCTTTCTACTTCAAATGGACCTACTCGTTCTCCAGACGTCATGATGACATCATCAATCCGGCCCTGGAACCAGAAATATCCGTCTTCATCCATATAAGCTGAATCTCCCGAAACATACCAGTCACCAGGCATGAAGTATGAGTCATACTTCTGTGGATTATTCCAGATCTGGTTCATCATGGACGGCCAGCCTTTTTTGATCGCTAGGTTCCCCATGCGGTATGGAGGCACTTCATTTCCTTGATCATCCACAATCGCCGCTTTCACTCCGGGGAATGGTTTCCCCATGGATCCTGGCTTGATTTCCATGCTCGGATAGTTACAGATCAATTGACCGCCTGTTTCCGTCATCCACCATGTATCATGGATGCGCAGATTGAATACTTTCATTCCCCAGCGGACAACTTCCGGATTCAGCGGTTCTCCTACGCTCAGGATATGGCGAAGCGAGCTTAAGTCGAATTGTTTCACGACTTCATCCCCTGCACCCATCAACATCCTGAATGCGGTTGGAGCACTGTACCAAACCGTTACTCCATAATCTTCGATCGTTTTATACCAGTTCTCCGGCTTGAAGCGTCCCCCTACAATGACGTTCGAGGCACCTGTCAGCCACGGACCGAAGATTCCATATGAAGTCCCTGTGACCCAGCCCGGATCAGCTGTGCACCAATACACATCCTCTTCCTGAAGGTCGAGTACCCATTTGGAAGTTTGATAATGTTGGATCATAGCGTTATGGACATGAAGGACCCCTTTTGGTTTTCCTGTGGACCCTGACGTATAGTGAAGGATCAACCCATCGTTCCGATCTACCCATTCCACTGCCAGTTTATCGCTAGCTTCAGCAAATTTAGACATAAAGTCAACATGGACATCGTCCTCCTGTACCTCATCCCCAATTAAGAAAACATGCTTTAGGTTTGGAAGTTCACTTACCGGGACCCTCTTCAAAAGCTCAGGGGTCGTGATCAGTACCTTGGCTTCACTATCCTCCAGACGATCACGAACGGCTCCCTCCATGAAAGCTTCAAACAGAGGACCTACGATGGCACCCAGCTTGATCGCACCCAATACGGAGAAATACAATTCCGGTGATCTCGGCATGAAGATGAAGACACGGTCACCTTTTTCAACATCCCCAAAACGTTTCAATACATTTCCTGCTTTATTCGACATCTTCTTCATATCAGAGTACGTATATTTTTCATCACGTTCTGCATCTCGGTAATAAAGAGCGACTTTATTTTTCCTGAAAGATACTGCATGTCGGTCGATTGCTTCATGAGCCAGATTGACACGTCCTGTTTCCGACCATGAAAATTCTTTTTCGACATCTTTCCAATCAAATGATTCATACGTATTTTCATAGCTTTCAAGATTATAGTTTCCCTTCGTTACTGGTAACGCTTCCACTTTCATATACCGCATCCCCCTTATGTAAGAAATTACAATCTTATTATAGTATAAATTTAATATTTTCTCAATTTTTTAAAAAATCTGCCACTATGACCTCTTAGCTGTAATCAGAATAAAAACTCTTCAAACCCCTGTCCCAGATAGGTATTGCAGAATAATATCACCGCTTCAAACGTCTGAAAATTTCGTGAAAGCGCTATACATTTTTTAATTTCATGTATAATGGACTTGAGGAATATCTTTAGGTGGTGTCCAGATGAAATTGAAAAAAACCTATAATGCAACAGAATTGAAAACAACAAAGGGAAATATCATTATTGAAGGTCCGATTTCCGCTGAAGAATTATCAAGGCTTGACTTTCACGAGGACTTGGTCGCTTTCAGACCCCCTGCCCAGCAGCATAAAGCCCTTGTAGAGATTGCCAGTTTACCAGAAGGACGAATCCTGATCGCGAGAGATCATCATACGATTGTCGGATATGTTACATATTTATATCCTGACCCCCTTGAACGCTGGTCTCAGGGGAAAATGGATAATCTGATTGAGCTTGGAGCAATAGAAGTCATTCCTAAATTCCGCGGGGCTTCAGTCGGAAAAAATCTATTAAAGGTTTCCATGATGGATGATCATATGGAAGACTACATCATCATTACGACTGAATATTATTGGCACTGGGATTTAAAAGGGACCGGCCTGAACGTGTGGGAATATCGTAAAGTGATGGAAAAAATGATGAACGCCGGCGGGTTGGAATATTACGCAACGGATGACCCTGAAATCAGTTCCCATCCAGCTAATTGTTTAATGGCGAGAATCGGTACAAGAGTGGACCCGGATTCCATCCAACGATTTGATCAACTGAGGTTTATGAATCGTTTTATGTATTAATGGAATTCTGACAAGTTTTCTAAAGGGGTGGAGAACGTGATTGTAGAAGAAATTATGAAAACGAAAGTCGAAACTTTAAAGGCAGACGATACAATTGAAACAGCCATAAAATTAATGCGGGAGAAGAAGATCAAGCATATCCCGATTACCAATCATGATATGGAAGTGATCGGGATCGTGAGTGACCGTGATGTAAAAGACGGCACCCCATCTATTTTTCATGATGAGTCCCCTGGCAATGAAATGCAGAATCCGCTTGAATTGATCATGAAGAAAGATGTAATCACAGGTCATCCTCTCGATTTTGTTGAAGAGGTTGCGGCTCTCTTTTATGAGCACCGGATCAGCTGCCTCCCAATCTTGAAGGAAAAGAAGCTGGTCGGAATCATTACTGAAACCGATCTGCTGTACACGCTCATTCAACTGACGGGAGCCCATCAGCCCGGCTCTCAAATCGAAGTGAAAGTCCCACATAAAGCGGGCATTCTTTACGAGGTAGCAGGTATCATCAGAAGGAATAACTCCAATATTCAAAGTGTACTTGTCTATCCGGATAAAAAGGACGAGCAGTTCAAAATCCTTGTGTTCAGAGTAAGAACGATGAATCCGATGAATGTGATCAATGATCTAAAGAAAGAAGGATATGACGTGTTATGGCCAAACATGCCAGGAATCTCCTCATGACAAAAGATGCTATTTTCATCTATTCAGACGAACTCCTCGGGTATCGGTTCTCTGATGAGCATCCCTTCAATCAAACCCGATTGACCCTGACGATGGATTTACTCAAAGAAGCAAATGCTCTTCAATCAGATGAAATCGTTCCACCACGAATGGCTACCGATGAAGAGTTATTTCTTAATCATGATCCCAATTATGTAAACGCCGTCAAAAGAGCGAGTGTCGGCCAACTCTCTCAAGATCAGGCAGAAGGGTTTGGAATTGGTACTGAAGATACCCCGATGTTTCAAGGAATGCATGAAGCGAGTGCTTATTTGGTAGGCGGTACGTTAACGGCCGTTGATCTTGTCATGACGGGAAAAGCGAAGCATGCCCTTCATCTCGGTGGTGGTCTGCATCATGGTTTCAAAGGGAAAGCATCAGGCTTCTGTATTTATAACGACAGTTCGGTGGCGATCCGCTACATGCAGGAAAAGTACGGGGCCCGGGTCCTATACGTGGATACAGATGCCCATCACGGAGATGGCGTTCAGTGGTCCTTTTACGATGACCCGGACGTGTGTACCCTTTCCATCCATGAGACGGGCCGCTACCTCTTCCCGGGGACAGGCAATATCAATGAGCGCGGTCACGGAAAAGGATATGGGTATTCGTTCAATATCCCCCTCGATGCCTTTACAGAGGATGAGTCGTGGCTCGAAGCTTACGAAACGTCCTTTCGTGAAGTCATTGAATTCTTCAAACCCGACGTCATTTTGACTCAAAACGGGGCAGATGCCCATTATTATGACCCACTCACCCACCTTTCGGCTACCATGAATATATACCGGGAAATCCCTCGTATCGCCCATGAGCTTGCTCATGAGTATTGCGATGGTAAATGGATTGCCGTTGGTGGTGGCGGTTATGACATTTGGAGAGTCGTCCCAAGGGCTTGGAGCATGATTTGGATGCAGATGACCGGTCGAATGGACCTCGCCACTTCCTTCCCTGGGAAATGGACAGAACGCTGGCAAAGTAAAGCAGGGGTCACCTTGCCAAATGAATGGTGGGATAGACCTGACATTTACAAGCCGATTCCGAGAAAAGGCGAAATCACTGAGAAGAATAAACAAACCGTAGAGAAAGCCCTTTATTCCATTCGGCAACAACTGAGGCAAAAGCCTGGCAGCTAAACAGAAAAGCGGAGGCGGCTCGCTCAGACCCGACAAGCATAAGGCGAGAACATCGGAAAGGCGTCCTTTGCCTTTTTGGTGTTCTTGACTTATGACCTCGAGGGCCTAGCTGCCGGAGCTGGACAATCGAAAAGCGGAGGCGGCTCGCTCAGGCCCGACAAGCATAAGGCGAGAACATCGGAAAGGCGTCCTTTGCCTTTTTGGTGTTCTTGACTTATGACCTCGAGGGCCTAGCTGCCGGAGCTGGACAATCGAAAAGCGGAGGCGGCTCGCTCAGGCCCGACAAGCATAAGGCGAGAACATCGGAAAGGCGTCCTTTGCTTTTTTGGTGTTCTTGACTTATGCTTGTCGGGCCTAGCCGACGGAGCTGGACAATCGAAAAGCGGAGGCGGCTCGTTCAGAGGCGAAAAGCATAAGGCAAGAATACGAAAAAAAACCAAGGCCCTCTCATCCCATTGAGAAGTCCTTGGTTTTTATTGTTCCTCATATGCAGGATCTGTTATGATCACTTCCACACGCCTGTTTTTTTGAAGATTTTCACTTGTGTCATTGGGTGCAATGGGTCGTGTGTCCCCATATCCGACGGCAATGAAGCGCTTCGGATCTAAGTTTTCGGATTGAACCAGATACCGGATCACACTGCTGGCCCTTGCAGAGGAGAGCTCCCAGTTTGATGGGAACCGATATGTACCGATGGGACGATTATCTGTATGTCCCTCCACTTTCACAAAGTTTGGGATCCTCGATAAAAGATCGCCCACCTTATTCAAGAACGGATATGCGTCCTCAAGGACCGTTGCTTCACCTGAAGCGAACAGTGCTTGCTCCTGAAGGACAAGCACGACTCCACGCTCGGTTCTTGTGGCCACTACAACGTCACTAAGTTTATTTTCATTCAAGTAGCTCTGAATATCGGCTAAAAGCTGATTCAACTCTTTATCGGTTTCCTCACTGCTTTGAGGCTGAGTTTTCTCCTTCTCCATTTCAGGTTCAGCTGAAGGATTCTCAAATGGAATGACAGAAGGGTAAAACTCCAGTATTTGACGCTGCTGAAAGGAATCAGCGATGGTCCTGAATTTCACGATATCGATTTGAGACATGGAAAATAGTAAAATAAAGAATACGAGAATAAGAGTAATGAGATCAGAAAAGGTTACCATCCATTTTGGTGCCCCCGTAGGCTGAGACGGTTGTCTTCGTCTACGCATCATGGAATGTTGCCTCCTCTTGCTTCCTGCCAGCAGAGTACATCTCCAGTTCCTCATTGGATAAGAACACTCTCAGTTTCTCTTCCAATATTTTCGGATTCTGACCTGATTGTACCCCAACGACACCTTCAATCACGATTTGTTTCATAAACACTTCTTTATCTGTTTTCATCGCTAATTTTGATGCCATAGGTAAGAAGACAAGATTTGCAAGGATCGATCCATATAGAGTCGTTAATAAGGCGATGGCCATATTTGGCCCTAATGACGCTGGATCATTTAAATTCTTTAACATCAGTACGAGACCGATCAAGGTCCCGATCATCCCCCAGGCAGGTGAATACTCCCCCGCCTTGTCCAGTAAACTTTTATTTTTACGATGCCGCTCTTCTAAAGCGATGATCTCGGCATTCATGATATCCACAATCACGTCCTGCTCAATTCCATCGACGGCTAACAGGACCCCTTTTCGAATGAAAGGATCCTCGACCTCTTCCACTTCCGCCTCTAGTGAGAGAAGGCCTTCACGTCTCGCTTTTTCTGATAGTGTCACAAACGTGCGAATGAGGCCCTGAAGATCGTATTCCTCGTCACGAAAGGATTCTCTCATCACTTTCCCCAATTGCTTCAATTCCTTAATAGAGAAGCTGACAAGCATGGCAGCGACCAAACCGCCTATGACAACAAACATGGACGGCAGATCTATAAAGGAACTGAAGCCTGTAATACCAGCGTTCGTAATGATGGCAAAAGCGACGAATAGAAACCCTACTACAACCCCGATCGGTGTAAGAACATCAAGCTTTTTCATTTTGACTCTCCCTACAAAATTAAGTTCTGTTTGTCTTTATCTTTTATATCGACAAACTTCTTATTTTGTTGAGTTCCGATGTTCGATTCGATGAGGAAGAACTACTGTGGATTCTTCGACCGTTTCTTTGTTCATATATTTCGTTAATAATCTCATCGCCACAGCCCCGATATCATATAAAGGCTGAACAACGGAAGTTAACTGTGGTCTGACCATAAGCGCCAGTCTTGTGTTATCAAAACTGATTACTTCAACTTCATCGGGGATGGACACGTTTTGATCCTGGGCACCGTGAACAACTCCAAGGGCCGTCTCGTCATTTCCGACGAATATAGCGGTCGGCTTGTCCTCAAGCTCAGAAAACTTCTGCCATGCTTCAAGTCCTGAATCATATGTGTATTCACCTTCAACAACCAGGTCGTCACTATATTCAACTCCGGCTTTGGCAAGGGCTTCACGATACCCTTCTAATTTAAACTTCATGTTGATTGTATCGTGGAAAGGACCACTTACAAATCCGATACGCTTATGCCCTTTTTCCAACAATTCCGTAACAGCATCGTAGGAAGCCGCTTTGTAGTCGATATTAACGGAAGGAACCTTGTTTGTTTCTTCCACTGCTCCAGCTAATACGATTGGAACCGGGGAACGTTCGAATTCCTGAACATGTTCCTCTGAAATGTGCCCGCCAAGGAACAGAATTCCGTCCACTTGTTTACCAAGCATCGTGTTGAGAAGATGAAGCTCCTTCTCGGCATTTTGATCCGAGTTACTTAAGATAATATTGTATTTGTACATCGTTGCGATATCTTCAATACCACGTGCCAATTCAGCATAGAAAATATTAGAGATATCCGGAATGATGACTCCGACCGTTGTTGTCTTCTTACTTGCAAGTCCCCTTGCTACTGCATTCGGACGGTACCCAAGGCGGTCAATGACCTCCAGTACTTTCTTTCTTGTTGCAGGCTTTACATTGGGATTCCCGTTGACAACACGTGAAACGGTTGCCATGGAAACATTTGCCTCTCTTGCTACATCATATATTGTAACGTTCATAGCTAACTCTCCTTTACTCTTCTACTCATTTATTTATCTTATTTTACACTAAATAAACCTAAAGAAAAAAGCGATTACAATAGTTTGTTAAAAAATGCACATATTTATATTCACGTTAGTGTTTTTTCAATGTATATAGGTTATTTATCTGCAATTACCATGATAATCATACGATAGTCTCTATATTCGTGCAACGACTCCGCCTTATCTTGATAAAAAGTTGATTATAGCATGCAGAAAGAGCGACTACCAGAATAGAGGCTTACTGTAGAAGAGGATGTGTTTCGCCGATATATTTGGTATTTCGCCGTTAAATGTGAGATTTCGCCGATAAAATCAGAATTTCGCCGATAAAATGAAATTTCCGCTGATAGCCTAAATCAAGTTAGATGATTCACCTGAAAATCATTCATTATTTGGTCCTTATGCTGCTCATATGTAATAAAAAAGGCTTTTCTTATAAAAAAACCCCCACAATGACAACAGAAAATCAAAAACAAAGGGTTGAACCCCATATATAGGATCCAACCCTTCTCTTTTATATATTATACTTCGATCGTTCTTCCTTTTAGCAGCTCCTGATAGAAATGATCAAATTGATCTAAGTCCATTTGTTGGGCAGAATCGGATAAGGCAACGGCAGGATCAGGATGAACCTCAGCCATTACACCATCTGCACCGATGGCAAGTGCTGCTTTCGCCGTTGGAAGCAACAGATCTCTGCGTCCAGTTGAGTGTGTTACATCCACGAATACTGGCAGATGCGTTTCTTGCTTAAGAATTGGGACAGCTGAAATGTCCAATGTGTTTCTTGTCGCTTTTTCGTACGTACGAATTCCACGCTCACAAAGGATGATGTCTCCATTTCCTTGTGAAATGATATATTCAGCAGCGTTGATGAACTCATCGATCGTTGCAGCTAAACCGCGTTTAAGTAATACGGGCTTCTTCACTGCTCCTGCTGCTTTTAACAGCTCGAAGTTTTGCATGTTTCTCGCACCGATTTGAATCACATCAATGTATTCCAATGCGGGTTCGATATCGGCTGGGTTTACGATTTCACTTACGACAGCCAAATCATATTCATCCGCCACTTTTTTAAGAATTTTTAATCCTTCGATCCCAAGGCCCTGGAAGTCATAAGGTGACGTTCTCGGTTTGAACGCTCCGCCTCGAAGCAATTTAAGTCCTTTTGCTTTGACGGCTTTTGCCACTTCTGCTACTTGCTCGTAAGATTCAACCGCACATGGTCCGAAAATGAAGTGAGGCTTTCCGTCTCCAATTGAATCTCCGTTGATCGTTACGATAGTATCATCCGGTTTCTTTTTACGGGAAACAAGCAGTGCTTTACGGTGATCGTCTTTTTGAAGCTCCAAACCGGCTTTAAAGATTTCTTTAAAAATATGTTCAACGGTCGAATGTTCAAATGGACCATTATTATTTTCTTTGATCAGATCAAGCATTCCTCTTTCACGAACAGGATCATAGCGGTATACTCCTTGAGTCTCCTTGACACGCCCGATTTCCTGAACTAGTTTAGCACGTTCATTAATGGTGTCTAATAGTTTTAAGTTCATCTCGTCTACTTGTTTTCGTAATTGATCGAGCTCTTGATTACTCACAATACAGCACCCTTTCTTTTTTTATCCTGTTCATACGTAAAAACTGTTATAGTTTTAAGAAAGTATGATACATTTTTGATATTGAAACTTATTATAATAGAACAGATCCAAAATGTCACGATAAAATTCTTTATTAATTAGACGCTTTTAAGCGCTAAAGTATTTTAGTATTGTATGAGAATAGGCTAAAGTGGGTGAACACTAATTGAAAAATACGCAAAAAATATTTGCATTGGACATCGGAACCCGATCGGTCGTAGGGATCATTTTAGAAGAAATAAACGGAATATTTCAAGTTTCAGATATTTTAGTAGAAGAACATAAAAAGAGAGCCATGCTGGATGGTCAGATTCATGACGTCCCAGCAGTCGCCGAGGTCATTTGCTCCATTAAAGAAAAATTGGAGAAGAAACACGGCCCCCTTTATAAAGTGTGTGTCGCAGCTGCCGGAAGAGCCCTGAAAACAGCAACCGCATCTTCCACATTAACTATAACAGGAAAGCCTCTTCTTCAAAAAAACGATATCCTACATCTCGAGTTAAGCGCTGTCCAGCAGGCTCAAGCATTGGCTGCGGAAAAAGAAAATGATACGAAGGGATATCACTATTACTGTGTTGGTTATTCTGTCCTTTTTTACCGTCTGGATGGTGAGGAAATCGGAAGTCTCATCGATCAGCAGGGGGAAAAGGCCACCGTCGAGATTATTGCGACCTTCCTTCCACGTGTAGTAGTTGAATCTTTAATTGCGGCACTGAATCGCGCTGGTCTGGAAATGGATGCCTTAACCTTGGAGCCTATCGCTGCGATTAATGTACTGATTCCAGAATCCATGAGACGACTCAATGTAGCCCTCGTTGATATAGGAGCAGGAACATCGGATATCGCGATTACAAATCTGGGCACTGTCATTGCCTATGGAATGGTTCCGACAGCCGGCGATGAAATAACAGAAGCCATCAGCAATGAACTATTGTTGGATTTTCCTCTAGCCGAGCAGGCAAAGAGAGAGCTTCGGTCCAGAGAGGAGATTACTGTTACCGATATTCTCGGTTTTGAAACGAGTTTCCCTGCACTGGAGGTTGTTGAAAGAATTGGTCCAGCTGTAGATCGTTTAGCCGGGGAGATTTCAAAGGAGATTCTCCGGTTGAACAATGGAAAGCCTCCACAAGCCGTCATGCTTGTAGGAGGAGGAAGCTTAACACCTGAGCTGCCAGGCAAATTAGCCTCATCCTTACAACTTCCACACAACCGGGTCGCAGTAAGAGGCGTGGAAGCGATTCAGAATATAACCATATTGGATGAAGTAACGACAGGACCAGAGCTCGTTACACCTATCGGAATCGCCATTGCAGCTAAACAGACACCTGTTCAATACGTCACAGCCCACGTGAACAATCAGCCGGTCCGATTATTTGAAGTAAAGGACTTAACAGTCGGGGACTGTATTTTGGCCGCAGGCTTAAAACTAAGTAAATGGCACGGGGTTCCAGGTATTGGTTTCTTTGTAACAGTCAATGGTCAAGATATAACCTTACCAGGAGGTCATGGTCACGCACCTCTTATTGAAAAAAATGGTCAGCCCAGTGCACTGGACGAAAAAATTAACAATAATGATATTATCACTGTTCACAAAGGAGAGAACGGGTCTTCACCAAGTGTAACGATAGGAGATTTATTAGACACCTCTACTTCAAAACAGATTGTGATAGATGAGAACCCATTCTTACTAGCTCCACTCGTTTACAGAAACAATCAACCTGCATCCCTTGATGATACCATTCAGGACTGTGATTGTATCCGGATCGAATTGATGGAATCACTCTTTGATGTGTTGAAGCATTCAGGGCTTGAAGAGTGGTTAGAAAGCACTAAGCCCTATCGTATTTCCATCAATGGAAAAGACACCTTCTTCCCTGTTTATAGTGGAAAGCTATTCATCAACGGTATTGAGGCGAAGCTATCATCAAAGATTCAACAGGGCGATATCATTTCATATAAACCAGGCTTTACCCCAACGGTAAAGGAGATTCTTGCCAAGAAACAGCTCACTGCAGGGGCTTCTATCATCATTACTTTTAACGGAAAGAAAGTAGAGCTTATGAAAGAGAGCAGCCGTGTTTATCGAAATGGCAGCAGGCTCGAAATGGACGATCGATTAATTGCCGGGGATTCGATTGAAATTGAAGAACAACAAGTAAGCTCATTTATCTTCCAGGACTTATTTAATACTGTTGAAATCACCATGCCTTCTCATGCGAATGGGAGTTTCTTACTCTTGAAAAATGGAGAGGAAACCACCTTTTATGAAGAAATTCAACAGGGGGACGAACTCGAAATCGTCTGGCCTCAGTCCACACGCTGAATGAAAGAATAGCAGACAACAAAAAAAACTGGCATTTACGCCAGTTTTTTTGTATTATGATCCAACTTGTCCAGGTACGCTGCTCGCACGATTAGTTGGATGGATATTGTTATCACTTGTAGAAGTAGAGCTTGTTGAAGGTTGTGAACCGTTTACTGAAGAGGTTGATTCCCCTGTCACTTCCTCACCTGCTTCTTTCACTTTACCGCCTATATCCTTCAATTCCTCTGCCGCTTCCTTCGTTGTAGCGATAATTTCTGAAGAATCTTCCTTTACTTGACTTACTTGATCGATCACATCATCATTCACCTTTTCATAAAGGCTCTGTGCGTCGTTGATCGCATCCTTCAATACAGTGGAAGCCGTTTTAAGGCGATCCTGCCAGTCGTTCATAACTCCCGATGGATTCTCCCTTACCTTTGCCACCATACCCATTGTGGAGTCTTTCACATTGGATGTTCTGGATGATACTCTTTTTCTCGTTGTTTTATCAAGCATAGCCAGTGCGCCGCCTACTACAGCACCCACTACCATGCCTTTTAATAACTTACCATTCTTCTCACCGGAAGTGCCGTTCATCGCAGTCGTATTAGTCGTATTGCTCGTTTGAGTATTATAAGGTACAGTCTGAGTCATGAATCGTTCCTCCTAATTTACTATCAATAAATTTTATTCTTATAGAGTAAGTTCCCTGTATTATGGAAAGTAAACACATGGGAGCGAATTACCAAAAAATATTAGAAATCCCAAAAGAAATCATTTATCCGCAAAAATAAAAAGGACCCTGTCAAAACAGAGTCCTTTCCTTACAACTTATTCAATTCAGTCTCAGTGATATTCCAATGTGAAGCATTCCAGCCCGGTTTTCCTTCAATAAACAGGAAGGCTTGGGGTGATTCATGCTTGATGCCGTATTTTTCGGCAATATGATTGGATAGTTCCCTTGACTCTTGAACGGCTAAATAGTACCCGTCTTCCTCTTCATGCTTATTCAGAAAGGCTTGGTATTCACTGAAAGCATTTGAGCTCACAGGGCATGTTAAGCTGTGCTTCATAAAAAAGAAGCGGGAATTCGTTTCGGAAAGCTGTTCAAACTCTTGAACGGTTTCAATCTTTTGCATATCATTCATACTCCTTTACAATAAAATGTGCATTATTAAATTGCCGGAGACAGACGTGCCTCAATGCACTTTTATCCCAACAAAAAAACGGTGAAGTAATCATATCACTTCACCGCCCTTGGAATCAATTATTATTGATTGTATGTTTTTTCAGTTTCGTCAAATGCCTTTTTTGTTTCTTCAAGCTTTTGATTCACATCTTCTGTCTCTTCAACAGGTGTTGTTTCACCTACAGCAACAGCTTGAAGTTCATCGTTTGTTTCTTGAAGCTCGTTATTATTAGAGCGGTATGTTTTCAGCTTTCCAACGACATTGTTGGATTGCTCCTGTACTGATTTTGAAAGTGCAGATGATTTTTCTTTAGCTACTGCAGCAAGCTCATTGCTCTTTTCTACAGCCGTGTCTTTCCACTGACCTGTCTTTTCTTTCAGTACGCCAGCCTGCTCGTTGATATCATGACGAAGGTCTTTACCTGATTTAGGAGCCAGTAGAAGAGCTGTTGCCGCCCCAACGATTCCTCCGATCAGTGTTCCGATCATGAAGTCTTTTGAGTTGATGTTGTTGCTGTCGTTTGTTTGGTTTTGGTTCTGGTTTTGATTGTACTGTTGTGTCATTTAAAATTCCCCTCTCTAATTGTTATAAGATCTTGCTCTTTTAATCAATTTTTCTCGAGATCGAACTTCTTTAGATGCTTGGTTTTGAACAGCTGCATCAGGTTGACTTGGCTGTTTTTCCTGTTTTTGTTTCCATTTGTCCTTTAACTCGATAAAGGCATTCCCCCACTGAACAACCTGTGAGATTTTCCCTTGATTACGTTCAAGTTCAGTTGAAATGGAAGTACTAACTTTCTTAACCGAGTTATTAAGGTTCTGGATGGAATGCCCTACATCTCTTACTGCATAAACAACAGTGTTCAGATCCTCAGATTTCTTCTGGATATCCTCAGCTAATAGATTTGTTTTATGTAGTAATTCAGTAGACTCTTTTGTTACTCCCTGAAGCTGGCTCTCAAGACCCGTCAATGTAGTCGAAACACTGTCGAGGGTAGATCCTAAAGACTTCAAGGTCTTCATTACACTCATAACTAAAATAAAAAATGCAACTGCTATTACAGCCACGCTTAGATAAAGAATGATTTCCATATGCCACACCTCCATGTATAGAAATTCTTTACCCTTATGATAAACAAATAAACATTATACTAGTATTTCTTCCTTTCGCATGATTTCTCCTGCATGAAAAAATAAAAAATATTTCTTGATTTATCATTTCACATTTTGTTTCTCTCATCCATTTTTGTTTTAGGGTACAATAATAGAGAACACATAAAAGGGGGAAGATCCAATGAAAGATCCACGCATTGAAAAACTGGCAAAAAATTTAATTCAATATTCCGTGCAGTTACAGCCTGGAGAGAAAGTATTGATCGAAAACTTCGGTTTACAACGTGAGCTTGTAACAGCACTCGTTAAGGAAGCATATGCAGCAGGGGGATATCCTTTCGTATCCATCAAAGATCACGCAGTCGACCGCGCATTATTGATGGGCGCCCAAGAAGAACAATACAACATGATTGCAAGCTTTGAAGCGAATGTCATGGAACAGATGGATGCGTATATCGGTTTGCGCTCAGGTGATAATATCAGTGAACAATCGGATGTACCTGATGAAAAGATGAAGATCCATGGAAATACAATTGGTAAAAAAGTACATAGAGAAATTCGCGTCCCTAAGAAAAAGTGGGTCGTACTCCGCTATCCTACTTCATCCATGGCACAGCTTGCCAACATGAGCACAGAAGGATTCGAAGACTTCTACTTCGATGTCTGCAACCTGGACTACAGCAAGATGGACAAAGCCATGGATAACCTGGTTGAGCTCATGAACAAGACGGATAAAGTCCGCCTTGTCGGAGAAGGGACGGACCTTACATTCTCAATCAAGGACATTCCTGCAGTGAAATGTGCGGGACGCCTGAACATTCCCGATGGAGAAGTATATAGTGCACCTGTAAAGGATTCAGTTAATGGAATCATTTCCTACAATACACCGTCACCTTATAATGGGTTTACCTTTGAAAACGTAAAATTGACATTCAAAGAAGGCAAGATTGTAGAAGCTACTGCAAACGATACAGACCGAATAAACAAAATCTTTGATACGGATGAAGGGGCAAGATACGTAGGTGAATTCGCCATTGGTGTAAATCCGTACATCCAGCATCCGATGCAAGACATTTTATTTGACGAAAAGATTGATGGCAGCTTCCACTTTACGCCAGGCGAATGCTACGAAGAAGCGTACAATGGAAACCACTCGAACATTCACTGGGATATGGTGATGATTCAGCGTCCTGAGTACGGCGGCGGTGAAATCTATTTCGATGATGTATTGATTCGAAAAGACGGACGATTTGTCATTGAAGAACTTGAAGTGCTGAATCCTGAGAATTTGAAATAAGACTGAAGAGTCACCGTCATGATTCATGACGGTGACTTTTTTGTCTGAGGGTGAAAGAAAGAAAAAACCGGCTCCCTTAAGAACCGGTTTTTCCATATTAATTTTCTGCTACCTGTTCCTCCAGCGTTTTTTCATACGCTTGTTGGAACTTTTGTACATCTCCTGCTCCCATGAAAATAAGCACGCTGTTGTCGTGTTTTAATAGGGCAGTCGTATCTTGTTCGTCTATAATTTCGCATCCTTCGATCTTGCTTCCAAGATCGTTGATCGAAAGTTTCCCATGATTTTCCCTTGCGGAACCGAATATTTCACATAAATACACCTTGTCAGCAAGACTCAAGCTTTCGGCAAACTCAGAAAGGAAGGTTTGCGTACGTGTGAAAGTGTGAGGCTGGAAGACAGCGATAATTTCTTTTTCAGGATATTTCTGTCTTGCCGAATCTACGGTTGCTTTAATTTCAGTCGGATGATGAGCGTAGTCATCGATCAGGACCTGGTTGCCCACTTCTTTTTCAGAGAAACGGCGTTTAACCCCTTTGAATGAGCTTAATCTTTCCTGGACGATAGCTGTATCAAGCTCTTCGTAATGACAGATGGCAATGACGGATAAAGCATTCATGATGTTATGGTCACCGAATGTCGGGATTTTGAATGCCGCATAAAATTCATTACGGACAAACACATCGAATGAAGTGCCGGATCTGTCCCTTGATACGTTTCTCGCCTGGAAGTCATTCTCCTCAGCGAAGCCATAAAATACGACTGGCACTTGAGCCTGGATTTTCTGTAACTGTTCGTCATCTCCACAAGCAATGATTCCCTTTTTCACTTGCATCGCCATCTCCTGGAAGGCCGAGAAAACGTCATCCACATTGGCAAAATAATCGGGATGATCGAAGTCAATATTTGTCATGATGGCGTAGTCAGGAAAATAAGACAGGAAGTGGCGGCGATATTCGCACGCTTCAAAGACAAAGTATTGAGCATCCACTTCCCCTTTCCCCGTTCCATCCCCGATCAGGAAGGATGTTGGCTTAGCACCACTGATGACATGTGCCAACAATCCGGTTGTAGACGTTTTTCCGTGTGCTCCGGTTACCGCTACACTTGTAAATTTCTGCATGAAGTCTCCAAGAAATTTATGATATCTAGTGAGGGGTAGACCTTGCTCTACAGCTGCCTGAATTTCTTCATGTGTATCAGGAAATGCATTTCCTGCGATCACATGCATATCCCCTCCAATGTTTTCTTTTTGGAAAGGGAGAATTTTAATATTTGATTCATCCAGAGCTTTCTGAGTAAAGAAATATTTATCTACATCAGATCCTTGGACCTCGTAGCCCATATCGTGGAGTATTTGGGCTAATGCACTCATGCCCGACCCCTTAATTCCTACGAAATGATATATAGTCATAATAGAACCTCCAACAATCGTCTATCTAAAAGCATTATATGAAATGAATATTATTTTGCTATCGGTCTTAAGCTTTTGATAATTAGTATAGAAAAAAGCGAACTTTCTTCAACTTGAAACATTATATCATTTTTTAAAATCCCTGACCATGCACAAGCTACGAAAGACTGCGGATAATGAAGTTTGGTGCTTCTTCTTTTAAATAAGTTCTCCATAATACACCAGTTTTTTGATTCATTTGACCATAATGATTTTTCACGTCTGATAAAATCCCCTCTGATTTGACTGGGAAAACGGGACCTAAGATCCACTGATGAGTTACTAACGGGACTTTCCTCACGAAATAGACCCCGCCCTCACGAATTCCCTTTTTCTTGCAATCAAGGTTTGTTTTAACAGAAACTTCTTCATCCTGAATGACATTCTGACATGTAAATGCAGCTTCTTCGTTCAGAGTATCGATTTTTCTAATGATGATGGGTTCCCAAGCTGCAGTCAGCACGATGGCACCGAGCAGTTTGACTGATTCATGCAGAAAATGGGACTGAAGAAATTGAAAGAACAGGGTTTGACCTTTAATGGTCTTATAATCAAACAAAAACCATTCCTGAAACAGCTGTTCGACTTCCTCATCCATTTGGATGTCATCTTGTGTAAGGAAACGCTTTGAGAAAATCATCTTGGCCCGTACCTTTTCTCTGATGTTCGTTTCCTTCAAAGCGTACTCATACGCTTTTCTATAGAGGTCTTTTATATGGTCCTCTGCCATTCTCTGCTTTTTTTGTCTATATTTCTCTAGATTTAAAAGGCTATCTGGTTCTTGCATCCTCTCACCTATTCGAATTCAACTTTTTCCAGACGGGGGTTTGGACGGAGTTTTCTTCCTGCCTTTGCTTCAGGGGAACCGTCAATCACGACATTATCTCCCGTAAACCCGACATGGATTTTCAGAAGACTGCTTCCCACTCCATACATATCGACTGGAACTTTATTTTCCTCAAACTGACGAATGCGATCCTCATTAAATCCACCTGACACGACAATCTTGACGTGGTGGAATCCTTCTTCATCCAAGGCATGTCTTAATGCGTTAATCAGCTGCATGTTTACTCCCCGCGGATCAAATGTTCCAAGCACATGTTGATTACGGAGGAAATACTTATCGATCATCATTCTTGATGTATCTACCCTTACCCCTTTTAATTCAGGGCCAAACTCCCGTGCTACCTTTAATGAGTCTGTAATGGCATCATTATTGTAGTCTACAAGGGCAATGAGCTCGTCCTCAGGAAATGTTTCCTGATAAGCTTTGGTGGCTTCTACGATATCCCCATTGAATAATTGGATCAGGGCGTGGGGCATGGTCCCCATCCCTTTCTTTCCCCACCATTCGTTCATGGCATGGGTAGCCTGAGCTGTTGATCCACCGATAAATGCTGCATATCCATCCCCGGCCTGCTGAGTAAAGTGATCATCCCGATCCCCCATGAAGATGACAGGTTTTTGTTTCCCTGAAATAGAGGCAGCTTTCATTACGTTGTAAACACTCGTCGCCACCGATGTTCTTCTTGCCAGGATACCATCAATGATTCCTTCTAAATAGCCAAAGTCCTGATAACGGCCCTTGATGGTCAGAACGGTTTCAAATGGTGAGATTTGATCTCCATCTTTTAAGGAATGGATTTCAAGATTTTCAGGGTTATCAGCGAAACTATGCAGAAGTGCAATCACTTCATCCGTTCCACAAATAACGGCATGATTCTTTTGAAAGAATTGCATGGTGACAACGGCATCCGGTTTATACTTTTTGGCAATTTCCTTCGTTTTCAAGAAATAAACCGCTGAAAACCAGCCATCCTTGATTCTTTCGTCAAATTTAAATGTATGATTGGTCAATCTGTTGAGTTTTCCTTGAAGTTTCAATTCTATTTCTTTCATCACTAAAGCTCCTTATGGCTCTTCCTACACAAAAATAGGTATTCTGTTTACTGAATCCGAAAAGGACACATATAAACAGAATACCATGTATTAAATGATTCTACTAGTCTATGCCAGAGTCTCCAATTCACTTTCGGAAATCAGGACATCCCTTGGTTTACTGCCTCTGGACTCTGAAATAATTCCATTACTCTCCATCATTTCCATCAATCTTGCCGCACGGTTATAACCGATTCTGAATCTGCGCTGCAAGCCCGATGCAGAGGCACCCCCCTGGTCGACGACAAACTCACAGGCTTCTAAAAATAATTCATCTTCTTCTTCGGTAACCTGTGCTTTCTTGATCAATTCATCCTGTTGGAAGAGATAATCCGGTTCTCTTTGCTCTCTTACATGATTGATGATGTCATCAATTTCGTCATCTGACACGAAGGTTCCCTGCAGGCGGACCGGCTTCGATGAACCATTTTCCAGGAAGAGCATATCTCCCTTCCCAAGAAGCCTTTCAGCCCCGCTTCCATCGATGATCGTTCTTGAATCGACGCTTGATGATACGGAAAACGCCACTCGTGTCGGTACATTCGCTTTGATCAAGCCTGTAATGACATCGACTGAAGGACGTTGGGTCGCAATGATTAAATGAATCCCACATGCACGTGCCTTCTGGGCGATCCGGCATATCGCTTCTTCAACATCTGCAGGCGACATCATCATCAGGTCAGCTAACTCATCAATGACGATGACTAAATACGGCAGCATATCACTGTATTGTTTATTCCGCTTAGCCAGTTCATTGAAGCGTTTAATATCCCTTACACCTGTATGAGCGAATAACTCGTATCTTCTTTCCATTTCTTCAACAGCCCATTTTAGAGCTGCAGTAGCTGCCTTCACATCAGTTATGACCGGACTGACGAGATGTGGGATCCGGTTATAGGGAGCAAGCTCTACCATCTTCGGATCAATGAGAAGCATCTTCAATTCATCCGGTGATGCTTTGTACAAGAGACTCACGAGTATCGAGTTGATACATACACTTTTACCCGATCCGGTAGCACCGGCGATGAGTCCATGTGGCATTTTGCTTAAATCAGTCACGATCGGCTGTCCGGAAATATCGAGACCAAGAGCGGCGGTCAGAGGGGAAGACGGCTCTTGAAACTCAGGACTTGCGATCACTTCACTAATGCAGACAGGACGGCTCTCCCGGTTAGGCACTTCAATACCAATCGTATGCTTACCGGGAATAGGGGCTTCCATTCGGATATCCCTTGCAGCCAGGCTCAGCTTAATATCATCTGATAGATTGGTAATTTTATTCACCTTCACGCCAGGTTCAGGCTGAACCTCGAACCTCGTGACTGATGGGCCTTGTGTTACATTCACCACTTTTGCCCTCACGTTAAAGTTATGAAGGGTTTCGTCCAGTAATATTCTTTGTGAATTGAGCCACTCTTCGCTCATTTCCTTTGATACGGGAGGCATCAGATAATCCATTTCAGGAAAGACATAGTCTCTTGTCCTTTTAGAAGATGAGCTTAATTCACTATAACTCTTTACCGCCTCTTCTCCTTGAACAGAACTTTGTTGAGACGTTTTCTGTTCAGGATAATGAATGGATGCCGATTCTTCCACTTTTTCCTGCTTTACTTCCGGGACAGGTTGTTCCCTCTTCTCCGGTTCTGCTTCAGTCTTAGTTAATGTTTTGTTCTCACTTTCCTTACGGATGGGAGTCGATTCATTACCTGCTGATCGGTTTCGCGTATCTAACTGTCGCTTATCCTGTTTCAGCATCAATACGTTAAAAGGAAGATGAGACCTCTTACGTCTCTGCGGTTCTTCCTCCCTCGGCGCTTGTTGGGAACGTGCAGGTTCTGATACTTCCTCTACTCGTTTCTCCTCAATCGTAGATTCATTTTGTGCAACAGGTTCTTGAACCGGTTTTTCTTGAACAGGATGAACGGGTTCCTGGACATCTTCTTCATTTCCTTCATCTTCACGTGCAGAATGGACAGGTTGGTGTGGTGGATCTTCCTGCACAGAGTCATTAAGCTCTTTCTCTTTATGTGATGAATACTCCAACTCCTGGGTTGGTTGTTCCATTTCAGAGATAAGTGAAACACGTTCATTTGGTTTCTGGGAAACTTCTTCAGTAAGCTCCACTTTTTGATCAGAATTTTCAACTGGAATTGGTTCATTGTTATCTTCAGCTTCAACCAATAGAGTATCTTCAACCTTCGATTCATCACGTTGTTCTTCCGGGAAGTTCATCATCATCGCAACAGGTTCATCGTTTATAGGTTTTTCGGATTCAGCTGGTTCAACTTCGACAATGGATTCTGATTCTTGTTCCACGGGAATTGAATTCTCTACTACAGATAGAGTCTCATGATCAATCACAGCCTCTTTGTTCTCTTCTTCATTATGTAAAAATTTCTTAAGCTCGAACTCTACCTGGTTTTCCTTTTTTACCGGTCGTCCTCTAAAACCATAAATGGGTGAAGGGATTTCTGTAGGGGTGAACGGCCTGCTGTTTCCCTTTTCCACTTTAGGAGATTTCTTCGGTTGGACTTTAGCCGATGGTTTTTCTTCTTTCCACTTTCTATTTTTAGAAGCGTGGTCCTGACTCTTTTCCTTTTGTTCCTTAGGCGGCTCTTCCTTCACCTGGCTTCTTCGATTTCTATTCGTTCGTGGACGCTCTATATTTTCTCCATCCGATATGAGGGGAAAGCGAAAAGTCCCTTTAGGATATTGATACGTCATCCTTGCTTCTACATCACGTGAATGGTTGGGCCCTACTATATTTTTACGTTCAGTCTTTTTACGTTCAACATGCTGAACTTCATCATTGTTTTCATCATAAAACTCTTCAAATTGATCATCATTATCTGATAATTTACCAAACATTTTTTTAATCCAGCTCACAAACATCACTCTTTCTTTCATACTTATTTATATTTTATCAGTTAAAGAGAAAAATTCGAGTCATTTCGATAGAATAAGAGAATTGTTAAAGAATTGTGTCGAAACAAACATAGGTGTAAAGAGATTGTAATACGAAAAGCGGAGGCGGCTTGGTCAGAGGCGACAAGCATAAGACGAGCATACCGGAAAGGCGCTCTTTGCCTTTTTGGTATGCTTGGCTTATGACCTCGAGCCTCTAGCCGCCGGAGCTAGACAATACCAAAAGCGGAGGCGGCTCGACAAGCCCCGACAAGCACATATTAAAAACAAAAATACCTGAGCCCATACTCCGGACCCAGGTATATATTTTTAAGCTGTGAATGGTTGACCAACTTGGTAAGTATCTTCAAGAACGAGGATCCCTTTTTCTTGGGGGGCATCTGGAAGTGCCAGTTCTTTGGCAGAACAAATCATGCCTGATGATGCCACTCCGCGAAGTTCTGCATCCTTAATGACCATTCCGCTTGGCATGACAGCGCCAACTTTCGCAACAACGACTTTTTGTCCTTTGTCAACGTTAGGAGCACCACACACGATCTGTAAGGTTTCATCCCCAACATCCACTGTACAGATGTTCAATTTATCCGCATTTGGATGCTTCTCTTTTTCAGACACATACCCTACCATGAATTTTGGTGAAAAGTCTGCTTCCAATACTTCATCAAAACCGTTCTTCTTGATGGCTACATTGATCAATTGGAGCTTCTCTTCATTCATTTCGACAGGTCCCACTTCACTTAAATCCATATACTTTGATGCATGGAATAGGTTATACCCAAGTGTTTTCCCTGTTTTCTCATCAAACAAACGTGCAGCATCTTCTTTTCTTTCATGTAAAACTTCTCCCCCAAACCCTGGATCCATTGTAACGATCAGGGTATCACCAATACCTTCTAAGTTATAAAATACATTCATTATTTCTTCTCCCTTTCCTTTTTACGATTTTTTGCCAGAATGAAGATCGGCTCCAGTTCTCCTTCTTCGTACACAAAGGACAGTGCCGTAATCGGAACATTTCCTGTCGTAAAGAAGCTCATCGTCAGTTGAGCAAGAACATCATAGCCCGTTTCATTGCGAATATCCCCGATGACCAAAACATCCTGATGAGGTACGGATACAGTCATTTCACCTTGAACATCCTTGCTTACCTGCTTTAAGAAAGCATCATTCAAAATACGACTTGCATCATATCCATCATTATTATTTAGAAAATAGAAGATGTTTCCTGCAACTTCATCTTTCTTCATTTCAGTTGGTAAGCTTCTGACATTGAATAAGGCGGTCTCCTTCATTTGCTCGTGAGACCATCCTTCAGCCTTTAGCATATTTTCATCTAATAGGCGGTAGGTTTTCCCCAGGTCAACAGCATAATAGATACGTGTTTCAGCTGTATGATCATCTGTAACGAGGGCAACCCCTTCATTGGATTCTGTGGCAAAAGAAGTGGAACGGATCACTGGAAACACTTTTTTCTCTTTATTCCCAAGGTCTGCCCCAGTACCCATTACGTTTAAAGCTTCTTCCACGTAATACACCACTTCATCGATAATGGATTTATTGTTTTCTTTCCATTTGGATACAATCGGTGGCAGGGCGACGTTGATGCCCTTTTTCGTATCAGTGTTCTCAATTCTAAGTGAATCCTTATCTCGATCATATGTAAACGTACGATTCGGTTTCTCTAATCGTTCCTGGAGTATACCTTTTAGCTTTTTTATGTCCAAATCTGATCCTCCTTTGGTGGTACTATTATAATAGAAAGTATCGATCCATTGCTGATGCATTCACTTATAACATTTTACATCAAAATGCTTAGAATACAAAAGGAACCTGTTTCATTTCAGGCAAAAAGAAAAGGGATCCCAAAATAAGGTGATCCCTTTTCATCCTATTATGAAGATAATGTGTTCATGAAGTTCTCGATTTGTTCTTTTGTTTTACGGTCCTTATTAACAAATCGTCCAAGTTCACGGCCGTCTCCGTATGCCAGAAAGCTTGGAATTCCGAAGATATCCAATTCAATACACAGATCAATGAATTGATCTCGATCTACGTATAGGAATGTGTACTCTGAGTATTGGCTCTCGATTTCCGGGAGGATCGGCTCGATGATCCTGCAATCCGGACACCAGTCCGCTGAAAACATAAATACATGCTTGCCGCTTTCTTTCAACTGGTGAAACTCTTCCACTGATTCAAGTTTACGCATTTTATTTGCCCCCTGTTTCAATCGTCATTTGATTAGGTTTGATCCAACCTAGTTTACGCATATATTCAGATATTAACAGGCTTATGATTGCAGGTCCAACAAAATGCAACAGAAGGATTCTCAATGTTACATCCCAGGTGAATCCCATCGTTTTAAATGTCATGATTTGACCGACGAATCCACTTGTTCCCATTCCGGCTCCGGCAGCATTGTTTTCCATCAACCATATCGTGGTACCGATGGGTGCCAGTATCATGCCGGCAATTGTGGGAGGAATGAGAATGCGGGGATTTCGGACGATATTAGGCACTTGAAGCATGGAAGTACCTATTCCCTGAGCCAATAATCCACCCACCTTATTCTCCCGGTAACTGATGACAGCAAATCCTACCATTTGAGCAGCACATCCAATCGTTGCGGCTCCCGCAGCGACTCCATTCAATTCAAGCATAAGGGCGATGGCCGCACTCGAAATCGGTGCTGTCAAAGCAAGACCCATGAGGGCAGCAACCAGAATCCCCATAGTAATAGGACGTTGCTCAGTCGCCCAGCTGATCCAGCTGCCAAACATGCTCATAAAGTCGGCAATTCCCGGTCCGATGAAGTAAGCTATCGTAAACCCTGAAAAGATGGTGATGAATGGAGTGACAATGATATCGACTTTCGTAGTTTTACTGACTAACTTACCTATTTCCGTTGATATGACAGCTGCTACATAAGCTCCCGCCGGTCCACCTAAGCTTGCGCCTGCTGCTCCCGTAACAACCGCAGCAAACAAGACAAGCGGTGGTGCCCCAAGACCAAAGGCGATGGCTACCCCGATCGCAGGACCCATCAAGCTGATCGCCAGACCACCCATCTCAATGAAAAATTCACTCAAACCAGGGGAAATTGGAAGCTGTTCCCCGATCGTCTTAATGATTAATCCTATGATCAATGAACTGAACAACCCTAACGCCATATAACTTAACGCATCTATGAAATACACCTTTGCAGATAATGTAATGCCTTTACCCTTTAAGAACTCTCTCACTTGATTTCTCTCCTCTTTGTTAACCTTCTTCCTTTTACTAGTGTAAAGACACTTGTTTGTTTTGTCTATATATTTTACCTTCACCCGGCAATCAATTTCCTTCTATTTTCCTTTTATTAAGTCGTACCTATACACATAAAATAATGTGGTTATCTTAAAGTAGAAAGAAGTAGTTGATTTCCGCTACAGGATGCTCGCTTTCCGCGGGGCTGGCGGTGAGCCTCCTCGGCAAGCCTCCGGGGTCTCACCTGTCCAGCTATTCCCGCAGGAGTCGAGCATCCTTCCGCTCCAATCAACTTTCGGAGCATGTTTCTATAAAAATAAAGAAATACAAAAACTTTTAGCAAGCAACTCTTTTAAGGTGATTTGCTTTTAATTTTGACACCTTGTAGCTCTGTCACCAAAAATCTCTTAAAGATGGTGAGGGGAACTGCGTAGACTCCTGCGGAAGTACGGGCGTGCCGAGACCCCGTTCGGCTAAGCTGAGGAGGCTCGGCCGAGCGTCCACGGAAAGCGGAGCGGTTCCCCTCACCATCAAGCGCATACTGATTGAAAGAGTCCTGGCAGATCCTAAGTGATTGAACAACAATCTTTGAAAAAGAGCCTAAAAAAACCGATTTTCCGCCTAAGCAGAAAATCGGTCTTAACGTTATGATTTATGTTTAACTGAAGCTGCCATTTTCATCATCATCTCTGCATGATCTGCCAGATCATCTAATTCCGCTTGTGTCGTTACCTTTGTTCCACCCACTCCAACAATAAGTTCGTATTCTTCTGTATCGGGCAGTTTCTTAATGACATAGTATCCTAAGCGATTGTCCTCTTTAAAAGTCCCATGTTTCAAGAGATTTTCATTGTCACTAATGGCCATTTTATATAGAAGTTCACTATCCTTATTTTCTTGAGGGTTTGTGAAAAGTATAAAAGTATCAGAGCTTTTTGAAATAATGATATTATTGGGCGATTCTTTTTCTATTTTGGCTCCAAATGGAAGATAAAAGTTAATGTTTCCAGCCTCTTCTTTTGCTGCTTCATTTGAACTTAATGTGTTCTCCACCACTTTGGCTGTCTCTTCTTTTTCTTGATCAATCGTCGTGTTGCATCCGGCTAAAATAAGCACAAGAATAAAGAAAATGACTGTCTGTTTGATTTTCATCCTATACTTATCCTCCCTTTCATGCTTAGGACCTACGCTTATGATACCCTCACAAAGTCCCATTGACAACCCTTCCAATAAGAAATCCTGCCTTTTTAATGGGAAAACAGGTTATTATTAACTTACATCGGGTATTTATGATAAAATGACTAAAAACAGGAAGGTGAAATACATGGAATTCACAGTGTATCTGGCAGGGGAAATACATAGTTTTTGGAGAAACGAGCTTAAAGAGAAAGCAGAAGAGCTTCGTCTCCCTCTATCTTTCGTCGGTCCAATGGAAAATCACGAACGTTCCGATGCAATCGGGGAAGAAATTCTTGGTGAACAACCCAATAAAATACTTCGAGATGAGGCAGCTTCGAGTATTAACAATCTTCGAACAGAGTTACTGATGAAAAAGGCCGATGTGGTGATTGCCCTGTTTGGAGAAAAATATAAACAGTGGAATACTGCTATGGATGCGAGCACCGCCATCACACTTGGAAAGCCACTGATTCTTATTCGTCCTGAAGAACTTCACCATCCCTTAAAAGAACTTTCAAACAAGTCAAATGTCACCGTGACAAACATAGATCAGGCAATCAAGGCGTTATCATACGTTTTTGAAACAGAATAAAATCATGAAAATACGCATGCCGTCCTATTTTGACGGCATGCGTATCTTTTTATGTTCATTACAAAACTCCCGGAACTTTTTTACTATTTCAAAATAACTTAATATTGGCAATCTAAAGACATTTTATGTTATTATTAACAATTTATAAACTTTTTTTGACTTTAGGAAAATATTAAAATATTATAGTAAAAGAATAAGGGAGGTAGTAACATGTCATCAATGAATAAACAGAAAATTGTGGATAGTGTCCCTCAAAAAGGTTTCTTTGGACATCCGAAGGGATTATTCACTTTATTCTTCACAGAATTTTGGGAGCGCTTTTCCTATTACGGAATGCGTGCCATCCTCGTATTCTACATGTACTATGAGGTTTCAAAAGGTGGACTGGGCCTAGAGCAAAACACAGCTTTAGCAATCATGTCGATTTATGGTTCACTTGTATATATGTCCGGGGTAATCGGAGGCTGGTTGGCAGATAGAATATTCGGAACTTCGAAAGCCGTCTTCTACGGTGGAATATTCATCATGTTTGGTCATATTGCTTTATCATTTCCAGGAAGCTTAGCCATGTTCTTTGTTTCGATGGTATTGATCGTAGTCGGAACAGGTTTATTAAAGCCGAATGTTTCAACTGTTGTCGGTGAAATGTACAGCGAAAGTGACACTCGCCGCGATGCAGCTTTCAGTATTTTCTATATGGGTATCAACCTGGGTGCATTCATCGCTCCACTGATTGTAGGTAAACTTATGGAAACAAAAGGGTTCCATTGGGGATTTGCGGTTGCAGCCATCGGAATGTTCTTAGGTCTTGTCGTATTCATGGCAACAAAGAAAAAGAATCTTGGCCTTGCCGGTACCTATGTTCCAAACCCGCTTGCACCAGCTGAGAAGAAGAAATATGGTTTAATTGCAGGATTAGTTGTTGTTGGTCTTGCCATCATTTTAGGTATTACAATTCCTGCAGGATTATTTACATTAAACGTATTCATTAATTTGGTAGGTATCTTCGGTATCGTCGTTCCAACTATTTACTTTATCGTGATGTACTATAGTCCGAAAACAACACAAACTGAACGCTCAAGAGTCATCGCTTATATTCCATTATTTATCGCAGCGGTTATGTTCTGGGCGATTCAAGAACAGGGATCAACCATCCTTGCAGTATACGCAGATAAGCGAACTGAGCTTGAATTCATGGGAATCAGCATATCTCCAGCCTGGTTCCAATCGTTAAACCCGTTGTTCATCATTCTATTAGCTCCAGTATTTGCGTGGATGTGGGTGAAACTTGGTGATCGTCAACCATCGATTCCGAAGAAGTTTTCATTCGGTCTATTGTTTGCCGGTTTATCATTCTTAGTGATTCTATTACCTGCATATTTCGGAGGGGAAGATTCACTAGTAAGTCCTTTATGGCTGGTGCTTAGCTATTTGATTGTTGTACTTGGTGAGCTATGCTTGTCACCAGTCGGTCTTTCTGCCACAACCAAATTAGCTCCAGAAGCCTTCTCTGCTCAAACGATGAGTCTTTGGTTCTTAGCTTCAGCTGCTGCACAGGCGTTGAATGCACAACTTGTCCGTTTCTACACACCAGAAACAGAAACGCTGTACTTCGGGGCAATCGGAGGTATGGCAATCATATTGAGTATTGCTCTATTCCTGCTTTCACCTAAGATTCAGGAATATATGAAAGGTGTAAAATAATTGATAAAACCCCCTGAATGGTTTCAGGGGGTTTTATTTACCTTTAAGGATTTTACTTCCTCAATGTCTGTTAAGAAAAAAAGAACTCCGCTTCAAAACGGAGTTCCATTCTAACTCTTAGTAAGAGCCACAGCCACATTTTCTATTTCGTCTTCTTCTACGATTATCTTCCGTCCCAAAGATATCATTTCTTCTATGACAACCACATCTTCTATTGTCATCATCATCTCTTCTTCTGCGGCATCTTCTACGATCATCATCATCATCTCTGCGGTCACATCTTCTTCTGTCACCAAAAAGCAACTTATTCCAGTCACAGCATCTTCTGTCATCCCGACGGTCATCACGACGACCCCCAACTCGGTCATTACAATAATGGCATCCCATAAATTCTTACCTCCTTAGAAAGAATTTATCAGATAAAATAAAGTCTGATATACTCCATCCTATGAATAACAGGTAAATTTGGTATGGGCCAAGTACCCTCTAAGGGCAAAAGTCTATCGATTATTTGTCCTGCTCTTTGTTTCTCAACTGCCACTGACCTATTAATAGCTGAACCACGTGGAGAAACATAGCCTCTCTCGTAATGAGTCCATTCGTAAACACACCGACTGCGCCCTCTTTCTTTCTTATCCCGGAGGTTTGAGTGTACTCATCCATCAAGGGTCCCAGCTCTTCCCCTCCCTTTAACCGACTGCTGATTTCTTTAGGAAGGAGGATTCTGGCACCTCCACCAATGATTTCGTTGCCGCTCCGATCCACGAGTGCCCCCCAGTTACAGACAAACATTCCGTAAAGTGATTCCGTCACTCCTCCTTCAAGACCGATCCCAATATCGCCCTCTGTTGCCCTCAATATGTTCTTAGCACGATTTAACGCACCTTCGATGGTCTCTTGATCAGAGATTGGCTGCTCACCTACATTCGATTCAGTTTTGAAAAACTCGAACTCTACGTCCTCATAGTGTTCCTTAAAAGCCTTTTGAATGGCTTGTACCTTTGCTGGATTTGTCGTTCCAATTCCTATTTTCAACAAATTGATACCTCATTTCTATGGGGGAGTCACTCCCTTTTTGTCTCTAGAAAAAGACTGTCTCAAGAAGTTCATAAATGAGACAGTCTTTTTAGTATATTTTTTTAGAAACGTGAATTAGCCGTTTGATTTAATGGATTCAATTGTGGAACGGTCACATTGCTTCACTAATTTGACAATCAGTTCCTTCGCAGCCGCATAATCATCTACATGGATCATGGATGCATGTGTGTGAATATATCTTGAACAGATACCGATAACTGCACTTGGGACCCCTTCATTTGACATATGTACTCTTCCGGCATCGGTTCCGCCTTGAGAAACAAAATATTGATAAGGAATGTCATTTGATTCAGCTGTATCAAGAACGAATTCCCTGATGCCTCTGTGAGTAACCATTGAACGATCAAGAATGCGAAGGAGAGCACCTTTCCCTAATTGGCCAAATTCATTTTTGTCCCCTGACATATCATTTGCCGGACTCGCATCAAGGGCAAAGAAAATATCAGGATTAATCATATTGGCTGCTGTCTGGGCGCCGCGTAATCCCACTTCCTCCTGAACCGTGGCTCCGGAATATAGGGTGTTGGGAAGTGTCACACCTTGCAGCTCTTTTAACAGCTCAATGGACAATCCGCATCCATAACGGTTATCCCAAGCCTTCGCAAGTATTTTTTTCTCATTCGCCATTGGTGTAAACGGACAAATCGGTACGATCTGCTGTCCTGGTTTAATCCCGATTTCCATTGCATTGTCCCGGTCATCAGCACCGATATCAATAAGCATATTCTTGATTTCCATCGGCTTTCTACGCTGTTCTTCTCCGAGCAGATGAGGAGGGATGCTTCCGATCACACCCGTAATCGGGCCATTATCCGTGATGATTTGAACACGCTGAGCAAGCATAACCTGGCTCCACCAGCCTCCAAGGGTTTGAAAACGAATCATTCCATTATCCGTAACAGACGTGACCATGAACCCTACCTCATCCATATGCCCTGCAACCATCACAACAGGATCCTGATCATTGCCTTTTTTCACTCCAAACACCCCACCCAGGCGATCCTGGACAATGTCATCTGAGTATTGAGACAATTGTTCTTTCATAAATTTACGGACCGCATGCTCATTACCGGGTGCTCCCGGCAATTCAGTCAATGTTTTAAAAAGTTCCAACGTATCTTGTTTCATGTCATATGCCCCTTTTATATAAAATCTACTTTATGTATAATCTTATTTTACAGAACTTTCGAACGTCTTACCACCAATTGAGAAGAAAAGGAGTTCTCTTTTTTATTATTTCTTTGATAGAATGTACCTATAGATGGAAAATAATCGAGAATCACCAGGGAGATAGTGGATAGTATGTTATCTCTAAACATCAAATACTCATTGCCTGTGGAGGGAATAAAAATGAACTGGAAATCTTTCATGATCGGAATCGGAATCGGAGCAGTAGGCGGATATTTTCTTAAAGAAAAACTGGATGATTCAAACATGGTTTCTGCCGAAAAAGTATTAAGGGACGTAAAGCTTTCATTCAAAAAAGAGGGGAACATCGATGGATCCTGGATCGGAATGAAGCCCGAAGACTATCAGAAGCACTCGGTCATAACGAAGGTCTATAAAGGTGGGGTATCCAGAAGAAGAGACGGTGAGCTGGAGCAATATGAGTTTTTAGCAGATGCGTATACGGGCACTGTTGTGGATGTGTATCCTTTATCTTAAAAAAAATATATAGCATCATTAAAAGGATGATCCCAAAATGCCTTGGGACCATCCTTTTTTTATACATTATTTTTCCCTCAGTACGTGATCTACGATTTCTCCATCTCGATTCCACTTGATCCCTCTATATACCGCATCATGATAGAATAGGAACCAGTACTCTCCTTCAATCGCTTGATTGATCCACTTGTCTTTGGCATCGATGGACGTCATTGGATAGTCGTCGTAAGCCAGTACCCATAGTGGATTTTTGTGAGCGTGAGTAGGCATGATATCCGCCATATGAATGAACTTCTCCCCTTTATGCTCTAAAAGGATAATCGAATGCCCGTCACTGTGACCTCCCGTATGCACCATTGTGATTCCAGGAAGTATTTCCTTTTCTCCTTCGAACGTTTCCACTTGGGATTGAATACTCTCCCAATTTTCTTTCCAGTATGTATTACGGGAGCGCACATTCGGATTTCTCATTTCATCCCATTCCACTTGGGAGGTGTAAATGGTTGCATTCGGGAATACTGGTACAAGAGTATCACCTTCATATTTTGTTAAACCGCAAGCATGATCGAAATGCATGTGAGTCATCAATACCACATCAATATCATCTGGCTTCAAGCCCAGTGCTCCCAGGGATGCCTCGATATCCGATTCTTCATGCACACCATAGTTACGTTTTTGTTTCTCATTCAGCTTCCCTTTACCAATACCTGATTCAATTAATACATTCTTACCTTCCCATTTAAAAAAGAGCGGATCTGTTCGTAACTCGATTTGATTCAAGTCATTCACGGCATATTTTTTTGACCAAAGAGGCTTTGGGACCACTCCGAACATAGCTCCCCCATCCATGTGAGTGACGCCTCCATTCAGCCAGTGCACCGTTAGATCTCCAACTTTCAACGTTTCCATTTTGACTCCTCCTTTGTACATGCCCTTTTATTTTATCAGAATTTATGGACAACTTATAGGTGGATGCTCGGATCACTGCAACCATCATGAATACATAAAAAAACAGCCCTGCGAGATGGCAAGGCTGCTTTAGCAGTGAATTATTGATTTTGATATTGGGCTTCGACCCGGTAGATTCTTTGACCTTTGGCTGAGAATTTCTCTTCATATTCAGTCATGATATTTCCTTCAAAATCGCTTTCATGAAGATCAAGACTCAGGAAATTCAGATGCAGACCATACCATGAGAAGCTCTTTAATGAGTACTCAAATAAGCCTTGATTGTCTGTCTTAAAGTGGATTTCTCCGCCTTTGATCAGTACATCTTCATATAGCTTCAGAAAATCTTTATACGTCAGTCGACGTTTTTCATGTCTGTTTTTCGGCCATGGATCAGAGAAGTTCAAGTACACTCGACTTACTTCTTCTGATGCGAAGTATTCAGTCAGGTTCTTTGCATCGACATTTAACAGCTTGACGTTGGGAAGCCCGGCTTCAATCAAACGATCAAGAGCTGTTACAATGACGCTTTCATATAACTCGATTCCAATATAATTAACGTCCGGATTGGCTCTGGCCATTTCCGTAACAAATTGACCTTTTCCAGTTCCTACTTCAATGTGAATAGGGTTGTCATTGCCAAATTCTTTATTCCATTGACCTTTTATCTCCTGGGGTTCTGCCACAACATACTGTGGATTGTCACTGATTTTCTCAGAAGCCCACGGTTTATTACGTAAACGCATGTAGACACCTCTTTTTTTATTATCGAAAAAAACATACCACGACTATCCGTCCTGTGCAAGAGCCAAAATAGAGCCAATCCCGCTTCAGATCTTCTGGCTGATATACCTACTCCAGGTCCGTCCCTCAAAAAGCGCGCATAATTGAAAAAGGAATTCACACACTATTAGTGAATTCCTTTTTCGGGTCTGGTCATTTTTGGAGGGCTGAAAAAGTACGTGTTTCTTTAAATCTTTGCAGACGAAAATGAAAGGGTGTACTCTATGCCTTTAAATTCACAGAATCAAATGCAGTTATTATCAGATATTTTAAGCAATCACAGTGCGGATTGCTGCGGTTCGGTTTCTGAATGTGAGCAAGTTGAACGATTGGTGAAGTCATTAATGGTTAATGCTGATATTCACGAAAACGTAAAGCCTGTCCTGCAGGAAATTTATCAGTATAGTCAAAGCGGGATATCCTCAGCTGACTTATCCAACCATATTACGTCCAATCAAGAAAACTTGTCCCAATGGGTTACGGATATGAACAACTACTCTTAAAAAATCAAATGACTTTGTGCAGATATTCAATCCAGTGATTCATTTCGTGGAAACGGGCTTTTCCTTTATGCCACTGAATGGATAATATCGTTTGTGCGACCACATACCATTTCATTCTCAGCTTTAAGTTATCGGTTAACTCAACACCATATTGAGTCAGCCAGCTCTCCCATTGGTCTTCAGGGATATACCAGTATAATAATAGACCTACGTCAAAGGCCGGGTCGGCGATCATCGCCCCGTCCCAATCGATTAAATACAACTGGTTGTAATCAGACAGCAGCCAGTTGTTATGATTGACATCACCGTGACAGACTACATATTCTTCCTGATGAACTTCCAAGAGCTCTTTTTGAAGAAATAATAGCGCCTCTCTAATAACAGGCAATGAAAGAAGATCGAATTCTAAGCCTGTCTCCACTTCCGTGAGCATATGCTCCGGCTGAAACGGCTCTTTTCCCAACCGCTCAAGCATGGTTGAAAGCGGCTTTGATGAATGAATCTTGTTAAGCAGCCTTGCCACCCGTTCATCCTTCATCTCTTCCGGCTTTAATTCTCTCCCATTTAACCAGTGTTGTGCCGTTATGACATCCCCGTTTTCTAGTCTTTTTGTCCAAACTAGCTTGGGTACGATTCCTTCTGCAGACAATACAGCCACAAAAGGAGAGGAATTGCGTTTCAGAAATAACCTTTGCTCTTGGTACTGAGCAAAGAACGCTTCTCCAGTAGCACCGCCTGCGGGGACTATTTCCCAATCTTGGTCAAATAAGTGTTCCAATATATTCACCTTCTATTGGTCCTTTGTCATGTTTATATGTTCAGTTACGTTAAAGTTTGGATTCATTCACTGCATCAAAAAAGTCTTATAAAATAAAAAAGACAGCTATTGGGCAATACAATCAAAAGCCATCTGTTTAAGATTTTATCGTCACCTTGCGTTTTCGTCAAGCACTGGAATGAACTGCTACCTTACAAACACATAGGAAGAGACAGGTTCAAGGGTTATAGTTCGCTCTTCTACCCCATAAAGACCGCTTACATTTGCCCTATTTCCGTCTGACAAACAAATCCAATCTTTTCCTTCCGGGAGGGAATACTGACACTTCTTCAAATCTGAATGGAAGACCATGAAGATATCGTTCCACGGGCCATACGGGTGGACATTCTGATAGCGGACCACAACAAGATTTTCGATGCTATGAGAGACTTCCACATGTTCCCGGATCAGTCCGCTGTTTTGAAATCGGAAGGCACCGTGACTTTTACGGATTTGAATCAGTGCTTTCACGTATTGAACGACATCATCGAATTCTTCTCTTCTCGTCCAGTCTAATTGATTAATTTCAACAGGAGAATTGTAGCTGTTTTCAATTCCCTTTTTCGTCCTGTAAAATTCCTGTCCTGCATGAATAAAAGGGATCCCTTGAGATAGCAGTACCATCGTGGTTGCTAATTTATGGCGATTCATAAGGGTTTCTTCATCTTCATTTAAACAAGCTTTCATTTTATCCCAAAGGGTGTGATTATCATGGGATTCCACATAGTTGACGGATTGGGTCGGCTCTTTAAAGAGCCCTCTTTCCCCATTTTTCATCCCGACACTTCCAGTCAGGACGAGTTCCACCTTTTGTTCCAAGTGTCCGTGACCGAGAGCAAACCCTTTATCATATAAGTTAAACGTACTTCCTTTAATGGTGTCCCGGAACCAGTCATTGAATTGACCGATCCCTTGAAGCTGATGGGCGTTACGCAGGTTGGCCTTTTGATGCGGGGGCAGGGGGGTGTTCAGGTCCCAGCCTTCTCCTATGATGATCGCTCCAGGCAAAACCTTATCCACTTCTTCTCGGATTGTCGTCATGGTCTTAGTATCAAGAATTCCCATCAGGTCAAAACGGAAGCCGTCGACACCGTACTCTTTTATCCAATAAAGAATCGAATCAACGATGAATTTCCTGGCCATCAGGCGTTCGGAAGCAAAATCATTTCCCACTCCCGTCCCATTTGAAGGTAAACCATTTTCGTCGTGACGGAAGAAATACCCGGGAACAAGCTTTTCAAAAGATGAATCCTCCCGAATGAACACGTGGTTGTATACCACATCCAATATAACCCTGATATTTTCTTCATGAAGGCTATTAATCACGCTTTTCAGTTCATTGATCCGCTCATAGGGATCTTCAGGCTTTAAGCTGTAGCTCCCTTCCGGCGCATTAAAAAACAAAGGGTTATATCCCCAATTGTAGCTTTTATCGGAAGGGTGATCCGTCACCCCATCGAAATCATTGACAGGAAGCAGTTCAACATGGGTGATGCCCAGCTCCTTTAAATACTGAATTCCACTACTGAATCCTTTCGGGGTAGAAGTCCCTTTTTCTGTAAAGGCACGATATTTCCCTGCGAATTTCATGCCGCTTTCTTTTTGTGCTGAGAAATCACGGACATTCAATTCATAAATGACAGCATCTGTAGGTGAAGGTAACGGTGCCAAGGAAGAAGGTCCCTCAATTCGTCCAAGGTTCACAACACATCCCCACTCACTGTCGTATGAAATCGATTTAGCATATGGATCAATCAGTTCATCCCAAACCAGATTGATACACGTTAGAATTGTATAATAATAGCGATCTACATCGGTATTCACCTTACATTCCCATACGCCTTTCTCAACTCTCTCGAATGGGTACTGGATTTCTTCATCATCAGGGGATTTCAGCTTAAGTCTTACCTCTGTTGCCGTCGGAGACCATACTTTAAACACGGTGCACCCCTCTTGGTATGTAACACCAAGGTCATCCCCGTCGTAATAAAAACGTTGATCAAACTCTTCGGTCCTTATGACCGCTCCGATTTGGAGGTCTGTCTTTGTGTTATGCTCATCGACAACTTCATAGACTTCACCCAGGACAACCTTCTCACTCTGAATCGTCGTGACATATTTCATCGCATCATTGAGGGGAATCTTTTCTTCAATATGAAGAGCTATTTTTTCACTGCCTTTAATGAGAGAGAAGTGACTGGAATTCCCATCATGATAATCGTATGGAAGAATCAATGTAACCGTATTGAACGTATCTAAGAACGCATCGTAATGTCTGCTAATGACTAACACTTCTGCCACCCACTTCTATTTAACATTTTCCAACTTAATGGAAGAACGTGCACCTTCAATTCATTCCCCTTCTTCAGTTCTTCAATTGTGTCTCCATCTGCGTGCACAGGTACATCCTGACTCGATCGGATGTTCATCGTTGTTCCCGTACACGTGCTGACTTCGTTAAAAGCCGTATGTTTTCCGAAGAAGACAGATAGAAAGACCAGGAGTAATTTCCACCTCGATAACCCATGGACAAGGGTCATATCGATAGATCCATCATCAGGACAAGCCTGTGGGGCGATCTTCATTCCTCCACCAAAAAAAGGCTGATTCGAAACTGTCACAAACCATACTTTGTGAAACACCTGCTCTTTTCCATCCACATCTATCGAAAGGGAAAAAGGTTTATACGTAAACGCTTCCTTACAAAGAAGGATAGGATAGATCAGTTGTCCAAGGGACCATTTGTTCAACCACCTCTTAAAGGATGAACGATTGGCCTTACGGGCAATTTCCGCGTCAAATCCTATCCCTATATTATTCACGAAATACCCATTTGGTCCGCTGTTCATGGTAAATTGACCTGAATCCAAGGTCACGATGTCCTCTTCTTTTATACCTTCCTTTATTAAGGTATATGCTTGTTTTTTATTGTTAGGCCAATTATAGCCCCTTGCAAAATCATTACCACTTCCTGATGGAATATACCCTATAACGACCTTGTCAAAACCGATTGTTCCACTCACCACAGAGTTCATGGTCCCATCACCACCTACTCCCACTACCAGGAGCCAGTCGTCTGGAGATTGATTGACAACACTTGAAACGATCTTCTTCACGTCACCGGGTTGACCAGTCAAAAAAATCTCATGTGGAATATCGATGGTTTGACTAAATTGATTCCACGAAGATAAGGAGTGATGATTCTTTGCTGAAGGATTCACGATAAAAATCGTCCTCATTGTTGGTTCTCATCTGATTCAACAGCATGCTCTCCCCACTGAAGCCTTTTAAATGAAGTAGTTTGGCAATACTCCATGATGGCTTGTGCCGCTTTCAGCTGGACACTCTTGATCGGAGAAGAGCTTGAGCGCTGCTGCTGAAACCATTCGTTGTGGAGACGTTTGTCAAGAAACTGAATGCCCATCGGGGCCTGTGGGTAATCTATGTATCCATTTCTGCTTATCACGCCTTTATGAATCGGAAGGTCAACACCTGCATATTGAATGATTTGATGGAGTATTCCCTCCATCCTTCTCAGTCCGATTAGAGGGTTTAATACCTTCGTCTCTAGATCTCCCCATTTTTTCAACCAGAAACGTTCTCCTGAACCGATGTAGGCAGTTCCCTCTTCAAATTCGAGAAAGGTTAAGCACCAGATCCCTGTTGGGGTGATCAATATGGTTTCGAGTTCTACAGGGGCATGTTTAATTTTCAATACCGGGTTGTACAACACGAATATGTTATCTGGAAAACGCTGAAGCAGATAGCGTAATCGTTCGTCATAATGATAGCTGTTATCTACATAGGATTTCTCCATGATCGTGGAGCTTGCCCACCTCAACTGAAAATCAAATACAAGGTCCAGGAAGGAAACCTTCAATTCTTCCTCCGTAGAGATATCGTGATGTGATTCCATTTCAAATGCGATTTCTTCATCATTTGCCTGAATGGAGCTTGAGAGCTCCTCTTCTTCCTCTTTCTTTTTGAACAGTGAAAAGAGCTTCTCCTTCATGGAGTTCCTTTCCTGTTCCTGTTCTTCCTCCTTAACGATCGGGGAAGCTGGAGGGAGTTCACCGTTTTCCCAATGTTGTTTCATTTTTTCCCATTGCTGCTTTTTTAATCGGACAAATTGGGAAGGATATCTATATAAATCCGTTTCGTACCTGGAAACGTAATCTTGAAGTTTAATCAGCTGTGCCATATGGATCGGTCCTTTCATGACGGTCAATTTGCATGTAACGGTTTGGTATAAATGGCTTCATACTTAGGCAGACGGTCTACGTGCGTTCGATATAACACGATTTCTCTTGCAGTGAATAAATGGGTGTCAGGCGGCTGAAACGAATTCAACCACTCGGAAGTAAAAGGAAAATCTCTATTCCACTTTCGCCCCACGGTGATATGTGGAGAGAAAGGTCTCTTATCTAATTGAAAGCCCGCATCTTCACACACACCATACACTCTGCCCCGAACCCGCTGTAAGATTTCAGAAGGCTGAGCGCCCAACCATAGAATTCTCGGTGAATCACTTTTTCCAAAAGTACCGTAGTGATCGAGGGTTAATGAAAATGAAGGACAATCAAGCGCGTCCACTTTATGGATCACGGGTTGAAGTTCATCCGCACTTCCCAAAAAGGCCAATGTGATGTGATAGTCCTGCGGGTGCACCCAGCTCTGAAAAGAACCCTCATCCTTCATTGGCTGCGTCCACTTTTGTATGCAGTGTTTCGTTTCTTGAGATAGAGATAGTGCAAAGAAATAGTGAGCTTTCAACATATCACTCGTCCTTTCATTCGTTACTACCATTTTAGCAAAATGTGTCATGAGAGAGAATGACTAGAAGGAAATGCAATAAAAATGAAATACAAAGCTCATTTATTTGATAAGACTTATATGAATTAGTACGATAGAAGAAGAACGTTTTCTGAAAGGAAGTTGACCATGAAAGTTGTACAAAATATAGCTGAACTGATCGGGGACACCCCCCTGGTCAAATTGAATCGACTCAATCCTGCTGACGGAGCGGATGTATATGTTAAATTGGAATTCTATAACCCGAGTAAAAGCGTGAAGGACCGTGCAGCCTTTCAAATGATCGTTGAAGCAGAAAAGGAAGGCTTATTAAAAGAAGGATCGACCATCATAGAGCCCACAAGCGGAAACACGGGTATCGGCCTTGCCATGAATGCAGCAGCAAGGGGATATCGCGCAATACTGGTCATGCCCGATACGATGACTCAAGAGCGTATCAATCTGTTAAAAGCATACGGAGCTGAAGTAGTATTAACACCTGGAGATGACAAAATGCCAGGCGCTATCGAAAAAGCGAAAGAATTAACAGAGCAAATCCCAAATAGCTTCATGCCGATGCAGTTTGAAAACGATGCGAACCCGGATGCCCATCGAAAGACGACGGCCCTCGAGATTGTGGAAGCCATGAAAGAAATCGGCAAGCCCTTATCTGCATTTGTAGCGACTGCCGGAACGGGCGGAACGATTACAGGAACAGGTGAAGTGTTAAGAGAGCATTATCCGGACCTCGCCGTTCATGTCGTGGAACCGGCGGGATCCCCAGTTCTTTCTGGAGGAAAGCCCGGGAAGCATAAGTTAGTAGGGACTAGTCCAGGATTTGTTCCAGAAATACTGAATACCAGTGTCTACGATGAAATCCACAAAATCGAAGACGAGCATGCCTACGATATTGCCCGCAGAATGGCAAGTGAAGAAGGTATCCTCGTAGGGCCTTCATCAGGGGCCGCTTGTTATGCAGCCATTGAAGTGGCGAAGAAGTTATCACCTGATGATGTAGTCGTGTGCATTGCCTGCGATACAGGAGAAAGATATCTATCAAGCGACCTGTTCAGATTTTAATATACAAAAGAAGCTGCGACTAATCGATCCGTTCGATAACCAAAAGAGGCTGCGCCCATGACTGCGCAGCCTCTTTCTTATGATCATTTAACCTTATGATACTGCGTGATGAATTGTTCAGGAGATGACTTAACAACAAACGTCCACACTCCTTCAATCGTGTGAAGATACAAAAAAGTATAGAAAGCTGACAATGGTTTGCTTGTCACATCCATCACGTCCTTGATGGTGAAGCTTCTCGTAGGAGTCTCGATTCGATCACTGTATAAATAAAGATGCTCCTCTGTCTCTACCGTGAATTGCTGGTTGTCTTCTATTCTTCGTTCGGTCTTCATAAATGGTTGTGAACAAATCAATCTCATTTAAAGCCTCCAACTATTTTACAGGGCTTTGTTCCCTTTTTCTTTCACTAAACAGTGCCTGCAGCTTTTTGGTTACAGAACCGGTTTTTCCATTTCCGATCACCTGTTGATCGATCTTAATGACGGGCATGACTTCTGAAGTCGTACTTGCGATGAATACTTCATCCGCTTCGAGAAGATCAGGGACAAGAAACGTCTCTTCTTGAAAAGAGATATTATTTCTTCTGCATAAATCTTCAATGACTCTTCTCGTAATACCATTGAGTATCAAGTTTGTTACGGGATGCGTGTAGATGACTCCATCTTTCACCATGAATGCATTAGAAGAGGAGCCTTCTGTCACAGTATCCCCTCGATGCAAAATAGCTTCAAAATGACCTTCAGATGCAGCTTCTTCTTTTGCCAGCAGGTTTCCGAGAAGATTCAAGCTCTTAATATCACATCTCAGCCACCTGATATCTTCGACCAGCTTAGCTGTTACACCTTGCTCCATCTGGTGAAGAGGAACAGGAAAATCCTTCGTATAAGCAACGACGCTTCCCATTACATCTTTCGAAGGAAAATGGTGCTGACGGGAAGACACACCGCGGGTCACTTGTATATAAACAATCCCGTCTTTCACTTGATTGGAATCGATAAGCTCCAGAAGATGTGCAGTCAGTTCTTCTTCTGAATTCGGAATGGACAGCTTCATCTTTTCAGCACTTTGATAAAGTCTCTCCATATGCTCCTTCATCGTGAACGTGTTTCCGCCGTATACGCGAATCACTTCATAGATTCCATCCCCGAATTGATAACCGCGATCCTCAATATCAATCTTCGCATCGGCACGATCGATAAATTCCCCATTTACAAATACTGTGTTCATTCTGCTCTCCCCTTGTCTCTCTTAAGATTCACATGCTAATTCATAGATAGCCTGTGCGTAAATAGCCGTTGCTTTCAGGAGATCCTCTATATACATATATTCATCTTTCTGATGAGCAATATCTTCACGGCCGGGGAATAATGCCCCAAAGGCTACGCCTGCCTCTAAGCTTCTGGCGTAAGTACCTCCACCGATGCTTAATAACTCGCCTCTCTCACCGGTTTGATCCTCATATACTTTCTTCAGCGTTTGAACAAGTTCATCATCTTTAGACACATGATGAGGTTTACTATCTGAGAAGTTTTCAATCGAATAGCCTTCTATGTTCTCAATGATTGCCTTTCCTTTTTCCATCTCAAACGTAACCGGATAACGCATGTTTAATCCTAATCGCCCGCCATCAGCATCTGAATAGCGCAACTTCCCTACGTTGATAGTTAAATCTCCCGTAATATCGTCACGGTAGCTTACACCGAGTTGAATCCCTCTTGAATCTTTAAAGAAATGCTTGGTCGTGAACTCAAAGAACTCTTTTCCTTGAGAAGGTAGTGGCAGCTGTGATAAGAATGCAGCTAAGTAGAGACCCGCATTCTTCCCGTTGTCAGGCTCCATTCCATGTGAAGAAACGCCTTCGACTTCAAAAACAAGCTCGCCGTTTTCGATGTAATAGTTCCCTTTGATGTTTTCTTCCTTTGTGAAAATTTCAAAGTTTTGAACCCATTTTGTATGATCCTCATCGACCAATAGTACCGCTTTGGCATAGTCAGGAACCATGTTGTAGCGTCGGCCGGACTCAAAAGACATTACCTTGATGCCCGTTTGAGACACATCCGCCGGTTTTATTTGGACTAAATCATAGTCGGCGATCCCTTTTTCTGCATGGATGATCGGAAAGTCTGCATCAGGGGCAAATCCCATTGTAGGCATTTCTTCTTTTTTGAAATAATGCTCAACACATCTCCAGTCGCTTTCTTCATCTGTTCCAATGATCATCCGGACCCGCTTATTGAAGGTGGGATCAAGATCCTTTACGATTTTCATGGCATAATAGGCAGCCATTGTAGGACCCTTGTCATCGATTGCTCCACGGGCATATATCTTACCGTCTTTTATCTCTCCGCCAAAGGGATCGAAACTCCATCCATCCCCTTCAGGAACAACGTCCACATGACAAAGGATACCGAGAAGGTCACTTCCATTACCAAACTCTAAATGTCCGGCAAGATGGTCCACATTCTTAGGGATGAAACCGTCTTTCTCACCAAGGGTCAATAAATAGTCCAGCGCTTCTTTCACGCCTCTCCCCAGCGGTGCATCCTCCGTCGCATTCTCTTCATCCAGCACACTTTTAATCTGCAGGAATTGCTGCAGATCCTTAAGCAAATCGTCCTTCCGCTTCTCCACTTCATTCGTCCAATTAATACTCATTCGTATCCACCTGCTTATATGTATTTACTTCTACTCTCATTTTATACTGTTTCATGGGGAAATCCAAACAGAGAGAATCCGGTGAATAACCGATGTATGCGCTCTTGCTCTGTTCAATGAGTATACTAGTTGATTCGAAGGCAATTGGCTTCAATTCGGGGACTCTCTCATTCTTAACAACATCAATATTAATAAAAAATACATATATTTAGCATTTTATTCATATTCTAGGAATACAACCATCAAGTTACTACGTAAATTGTTTGTAAATTTGGACAATGTTTTTGAAATTTTGTCGGATTAGGAGTACAATGTAATTGTCTGACATCTTATGAGTAAACTTTATATGTAGAAAAGGGGTTGTCTAAAGCGCATAGTACATATGGTAGCACGTGAGGTGCACAAATGACGCATGTAGTCTTTGCCTTTGGAAAAATGATGAGGGAGTGGTTCTTTGAAACCTTCAACCAATCGTATGCTAACTAGAATCAAAGCTGTGTACATGTACATTAAACAGAAAGGTACTGTAACAACTCAAGATCTTGTAGACGAATTTGGCATTACTCCTCGCACCATACAAAGAGATCTCAACGTGTTAGCGTATAATGACTTGGTGCAAAGCCCAAGTCGGGGTCAATGGACAACAACAGAGAAGAAAGTGAAGATGACTTCTTAAACGAAAAGCGGAGGCGGCTCGTTCAGGCCCGACAAGCATAAGACGAGAACGCCGGAAAGGCGCCCTTTGCCTTTTTGGTGTTCTTGACTTATGACCTCGAGGGACTAGCCGCCGGAGCTGGACACATAGAAAAGCGGAAGGGCCTTGCCCAGAGGCGCAAGCATAAGACGAACCTGCCGAAAAGGCGGGTTTTTGCCTTTTTGGCAGGTTTGGCTTATGACCTCGAGCCTCTAAGCCCTGGAGCTGGACACATAGAAAAGCGTCGACTGCCTTGTCGCTGGAGCAGATCGAATAGCGGACTAAAATGACTTTTCAAACAACGAAACGGGGCAGCACCTTTACCGAAGGGTGCTGCCCCGTTTTTTATTCAGGCTTGTATTCTTTTAGTAGTGTTACTTCCTCTTCGGTCAGCTCACGGTACTCACCAAGCTCCAGATCTTTATCAAGCTCAAGCGGTCCCATCGTTAAACGCTTCAGATATATGACGCGCTTTCCTACGCTTTCGAACATTCTTTTCACCTGATGAAATTTCCCTTCAGTGATCGTCAATTCAATATCAGAAGTCAGGCCTGATTTTAGAATCGTCAATTCCCCCGGCTTAGTTTCATAGCCATCATCCAACGTGACTCCACTTTTAAAGGCTTCTACGTCCCCTTCTGTCACTTCACCGTCAATCACGGCAAAATACGTTTTCGGAACATGGCGCTTCGGAGAAAGGAGCTGGTGGGATAATTGACCGTCATTCGTAATGAGAAGGAATCCTTCTGTATCCTTATCGAGTCTTCCGACAGGAAATGGATTGAATATTTGATCTTCCAATTGAAGCAAATCAATGACGGTTTCATCCTGTCCATCTTCAGTTGCTGAGATGACTCCAGGCGGCTTATTCATGAGAAGGTAGATGAATTCACGATACTCAACCTGCTCTCCATACAACATCACTGTATCCTTTTCCGTATTGATATGCACCTTTCCATCTTTAATGACCTCTCCATTGACTTGAAGACCGCCATCCTTTAATAATTTCTTTACTTCTTTCCGGCTGCCGTAACCCATATTGGCAAGCATTTTATCTATTCTCACGTTAATCACGCTCCGTTTATGTTGAGTTCTTATTCTTTAAGGTTGGTTTTATTAGTGATTTGACCAGTCCATGGGCACTTACCCATTCATGTTTCTATTCTTAACATAGGCTACTACAGGTAAGCAACTTTGATAAAAATAAATGAGGTGAAGCATATGTATCCATATCGACAACAAGGATCAGGTGGATTATTGATCCCTATTCCACTTCCTGGAGGCGGCGGACAGGGATATCCAGGTTTTCCTGGTCAAGGGTATGGCGGCGGCGTCAACGACCGGTTAGACCGGCTTGAGAGACAATATGAGCGTCTGGACCGCAAAGTCGACCGCTTGGAACGAAAAGTAGAGCGACTTGAAAGACAACTTGGGTATTATAATAATTAGCCCTCTCCTATTACAATGATTGATGAAAAGTGCATGACCGCTTAAATAGAAGCAGGGCTCACTGTCCATTCAATAAAAAAAGGGATGATCGGCATGTATCATCCCTTTTCCTTTTACCCTATGCGAAGTTTACTGCGAATCCTCGTGATTTTATCCCCGAATAAACGATCTGCCAATTTACTTCTTAAGCTTAAGTAGAAGTAAACAAGTGCTCCCACCCCGCCACATATAGCAACGAGAAGAATCGATTGGAATCCGGACTCAGGATTGAGGAATTGAACCAGTATACGATATAACACCAATACCACCACTGCCATGACGGCATTTAGTGCTCCTATGAACATGGTTCTTCTCATAATCAGTCTGAATTGATATCTCGCGTATTTCTTGATGACATATAAATTGATTAGAATCGCTACTGCATACCCAATCACAGTGGCGATGACAGCACCTTGAGTTTCGAACAAGCGAATCAACGGTATGTTCAGGACAAGCTTGAGTAGCAGACCGACAAGCAAGCTGAAGATAGTAAATTTCTGCTCGTCAATTCCTTGAAGAATCGCTGCTGTAACAGCAAATAATGCAAAGAGAATCGCAACAGGTGCATATGATCTTAAAATAGAAGTTCCTAATTCATCACTGTGATAGAACATCGTATACGTTGGCTCAGCTAATAGCGCAATTCCTAAAGCTGCCGGTACTGTTAAAAACAATAGAATTTGAAACGTTTGGTCGATGTTTCTACGCATCGTTTTCCGGTCGCCGCTTGTATAAGACGTCGTAATCAACGGAATCAGCGTCATAGAAAAGGCGGTTGCCAAGGACACTGGAATAATCACAAGTTTATGAGTATAGAAGTTCAATACGGCAAAGGCATGATCGGAAACTTTTGCATTACCAATCGCAGACATCGCAGTATTAAAAGTAATCTGATCAACCAGTTGAAATAACGGGTTGGCAAGTCCTACAAAAATAAACGGAATCGAATAGGCGATGATCTCTTTATACATCGATCGTAATGAAACCTCTTCCTGACCGCGATCTTCCTCTAGGAGCTCGTCTAAATGAGGCTTTCGTTTAAACCAATACCAAATCAATGCCCCGAGACTCGCCAGCCCCCCGACAAATGCAGCAAATGTCGCTACAGCAATGGCGGTTGTCACAGACCCATCTAAAATGTTTAATACTACATAAATCCCGCCCAGTAAGAAAACAATCCGGACAATTTGTTCGATTACCTGGGAAACCGCTGTCGGCCCCATGGATTGATGGCCCTGGAAAAAGCCCCTGATCAAGCTCATAAACGGAATGATGATCAGTGCAAAACTCACTGCCCGAATGACGGTCGTCACCTGTGCAACCGAAATCACCTGTTCATCACTCTTGATTGTCATTTCTGCGAATATAGGCGCAAATGCATACATAATGAGGAACGAAACAATACCCGTCAGCGTCATCAGCACCAAACCTGACTTAAACAACTTTCGTCCTACGGCATATTCACCTATGGCATTATATTTTGAAACGAATTTTGAAACGGCCAGGGGCACACCTGCAGTCGCTACAGTCAGAAAGATTGTATACGGTACATAACCATATTGATAAAGGGAAGCCCCCTCTTCATGACCTTTTAACAAATCATCAAACGGTATAACATAAAAAAGACCCAGAAACTTCGAAATAAAGGTCCCTAACGTTAATATAAACGTCCCTCTTATTAATTTAGATGACATAGTATCCCTCTCTATATATCTTGTTGCTCATTAAACAAACAAAATAAAATCCAACTTGAAAATTTACACACTATCAGTAGTTTACTACTGTACGAATCGAATGACAATTTTTTTCGAATGTTGTATTTAAAACCCATCCCATTTAAAATAAGGAGAAACTTCTTTTGAGAAACGAAAGAGCAAAACTAAAAGTTGGTGGAAAAATGGTAAAGAAATACGATGTGATTGTCATAGGTGGAGGACCGTCCGGATTGATGGCCAGTATCGCAGCCGGGGAAAACGGAGCGAACGTCCTTCTTGTAGATAAAGGAACGAAACTTGGAAGAAAGCTCGCGATTTCCGGAGGCGGCCGCTGCAACGTGACCAATCGACTTCCCATAGAAGAAATCATTAAGCATATTCCGGGAAATGGACGATTTTTATATAGTGCCTTTTCCGAGTTCAATAATGAAGATATCATCGCTTTCTTTGAGAAGCTGGGGATACAATTAAAAGAGGAAGATCACGGCAGGATGTTTCCTGTATCGAACCGGGCCATGGATGTTGTGGAAGCCTTATTGAAACGCATGAAGGAGTTAAAGGTGGATACCCGGACGAGCACAAGCGTGGAGGAAGTTCTGTACGAAAACGGCGAGACGGTCGGTATCCTCTTGAAAGACGGTGAAACGATCGCCGCAAAGGCTGTCGTCATCGCGGTTGGAGGCAAGTCCGTCCCTCATACCGGATCGACGGGCGATGGGTATCCATGGGCAACAAAAGCCGGGCATACGATTACCGACTTGTTCCCGACCGAGGTTCCCCTTACGTCGGACGAGCCTTTTGTTAAAAAGAAAGAGCTCCAAGGGCTTTCATTGCGCAGCGTTGAGTTGAGCGTATTAAATCCTAAGGGAAAAAAAATCATCACGCATAAAATGGATATGATCTTTACCCATTTAGGAATTTCCGGACCGGCCGTTCTCCGTTGCAGTCAATATGTGGTAAAGGCCATGAAGAAATGGAACCTGACCCATGTTGCCATGCAGATCGATTCAATGCCTGATCAAAATGAAGAACAGCTATTCCAGTCTATCCATAAACAGGTGAAAGAAGATGGAAAGAAAGCTGCGAAGAATATATTCAAAGGATTGGTTCCTGAGAGATACCTGTTATTTTTACTGGACCGTGCAGAAATCGATCACGATGAAAAAGGAGATCATATCTCCTCAGAGAAGATCCGACAGTTTACCAAGTTGTTAAAACAATTCACCTTCAATGTGAACGGAACATTGTCCATTGATAAGGCGTTTGTTACGGGCGGCGGTGTTTCCATTAAAGAAATCGAACCAAAAACGATGGCTTCGAAAAAGATGAACGGACTCTTCTTCTGTGGGGAAGTGCTTGATATCCACGGATATACCGGCGGCTATAACATTACTTCTGCCCTTGTTACAGGAAGACTTGCAGGCTTTAATGCGGCAAAAGTATAATACAAAAAGAAAGGTTGATCCCATCTGCATCTGCAGTACGATCAACCTTTTTATCTTCTGTAAACAACCATGGCCGAGAAACAATAAATTTGATCTTCCACTTCCTCCGACAATGCTGCTACATGATATTTAATATCCACGATTTTTTTATCTTCCAGTTTACTGAGAAAATGATTCATATCTTTCTCTAAATCTTTCTCATGCTCATAATCGAAGACTTTCACTTGAATCATGGAGCTCCCTCCCCATTTTTGATTGATATTAGTATCGTCAGAATATTTAATTTTCAAACAATTGATGGGGGATTTTTATTGAGGATTGAATGTTTCGTTGAGTTTGGTATTTTTTTGATTTCGCTGATATATTTTGAATTTCGCTGATATATTGTCGATTTCGCTGATAAAATGAAAATTTCGCTGATATATCTCGAATTTCGCTGATAAACCGCCTTACATTCCACGTAGAACTCTGTAGTGAAGCCATTTTTCACTATATACATGAAAAAAGCACACCCTTTTCAAAAAAAGGATGCGCTTCTTCCCAGAAAAATCAATTATTTCTTCGCCGCTGTCTCCCCAGCCCAGTTCATCATGCCGCCTTCCATGTTCACCACTTTATATCCTTGTTCCTGCATGTAGTGAGCAACATTTCCGCTGCGGTTTCCTGAACGGCAGATAAAGATGTACTCTTTGTCTTTATCAAATTGATCAAGTGACTCAGGAATTTCACCCATTTTGATATGCTTTGCTCCAGGAATCACTCCCTCTGCCACTTCTTCATCTTCACGAACATCCACTAAAAGCAGATCTTCACCATTTTTCAACTTTTGCTCCAACTCATCAGTCGTAATCGTTTTAATTGTATCCATACTTCTCAACTTCCTTTCATCATTCACTCATTATTCGTCATCACAATTATACCAAAGCCCGTCTCCCAAACAAAAAAATCAGATTGAAAGAGGGACGGACCTCAATAAAACGCTGATTTAAAGCGATTTGCGATCAAATTCCGGCCCATATAGAGGTCCGTCCCCTAAATAGAAAAGAGGGACGGACCTTGGTGAAATACAGAATCCCCAATTGATAGTATTTCCTACCAATCAGATGCATTTCAAGGTCCGTCCCTCAACACAATATTAGTTGGCTACGATGTTCACTAGTTTGCCAGGTACGGCAATGACTTTGCGGATGGTTTTGCCTTCGATTTGGCTTTTGATTTCATCGTTTTCCATGGCGGTTTTTTCTAGATCCCCTTTGTTCATATCTCGAGGGATCATGACTTTCGCCTTCACTTTACCGTTTACTTGAAGAACGATTTCGACTTCGTTGTCGACAAGCTTTGATTCATCGAATGTCGGCCATGCTTCGTAGGAAAGCGTTCCTTCATGACCAAGCTTGCTCCAAAGTTCTTCTGTCATATGCGGAGCGATCGGTGCCAGCATCTTAATGAAACCTTCCACATAATTCTTAGGAAGTGTGTCAGCTTTGTATGCATCATTGATGAATACCATCAGCTGGGAAATTCCTGTGTTGAAACGAAGCCCTTCGTAGTCTTCTGTCACTTTTTTCACGGTTTGATTATACGTTTTGTCCAGGTCACTGTTCGGTGCATCTGTCACCTTCGAGGAAAGTGAACCATCCTCCTCGACAAGCAGGCGCCATACACGGTCAAGGAAGCGACGGGCTCCGTCCAGTCCGTTTGTGCTCCAGGCGATGGAAGCTTCAAGTGGACCCATGAACATTTCATAAAGACGAAGGGTATCTGCACCGTGAGATTCTACCACCTCATCCGGATTGACAACATTCCCTTTTGATTTACTCATTTTTTCATTGTTTTCACCCAGGATCATTCCTTGGTTGAAAAGCTTCTGGAACGGCTCTTTCGTTGGCACTACGCCGATATCATAAAGGAACTTGTGCCAGAAACGGGCATAAAGCAAGTGAAGCACCGCATGTTCGGCTCCTCCGATATACGTATCGACCGGCAGCCAATTTTCCATTTTCTTCGCATCAGCCAGGGCTTCTTCGTTATGTGGATCGATATAACGAATATAGTACCAGCAGCTTCCTGCCCACTGAGGCATCGTGTTTGTTTCACGGCGGCCTTTTTTACCTGTTTCAGGGTCTTCAACATTCACCCATTCACTGATGTTCGCAAGTGGAGATTCACCTGTACCGGACGGTTTGATTTCAGTCGTCTTTGGAAGGACAAGTGGAAGCTCACTTTCTGGAACCGTGGTCGTTGTGCCATCTTCCCAGTGGATGACTGGAATCGGCTCGCCCCAGTAACGCTGACGGCTGAATAACCAGTCACGCAGACGGTACGTCACTTTCTTCGTTCCGATATTCTTTTCTTCCAACCAGGAAATGGCTTTTGTGATTGCCTCTTCCTTACCCATTCCATCAAGAAAATCAGAGTTCACATGATCTCCGTCACCTGTATAAGCTTCTTTCTCAACGTTGCCTCCAGCGACCACTTCCACGATTGGAAGATCGAATTCTTTGGCAAATTCATAATCTCTCTCGTCATGAGCAGGAACAGCCATGATTGCACCAGAACCGTAGCTCATTAGAACGTAATCGGCAATCCAGATCGGCATTTTGCTTCCGTTAGCTGGATTGATTGCATAGGCGCCCGTGAATACACCCGTTTTTTCTTTTGCAAGATCTGTACGTTCAAGATCACTTTTTGACTTGATCTTGTCGATATACTCATTCACTTTCGAGCGTTGTTCCTCCGTTGTGATTTTCGCGACGAACGGATGCTCAGGAGCAAGAACCGCGTATGTTGCACCAAAGATCGTATCCGGACGTGTTGTGAAAACATCGAAAGATTCGTCATGACCATCAATAGTAAAATTGATTTCTGCTCCTTCAGAGCGTCCGATCCAGTTGCGTTGCATATCTTTAATACTCTCAGGCCAGTCTACATCTTCAAGGTCTTCCACAAGACGGTCGGCATAAGCGGTGATCTTCAGCATCCACTGCTTCATCGGACGGCGCTCAACAGGATGCCCTCCGCGTTCGCTCTTCCCATCGATGACTTCTTCATTGGCAAGGACCGTTCCAAGTGCCGGACACCAATTCACGGCAACCTCATCCACATAAGCCAATCCTTTTTCATAAAGTTTGGTGAAGATCCATTGCGTCCATTTGTAGTAGCCTGGATCTGTTGTATTGACTTCGCGGTCCCAATCGTAAGAAAAACCTAGAGCTTTAATTTGACGGCGGAATGTATCGATATTTTTTTGTGTGAATTCTGCCGGGTCATTCCCTGTATCAAGTGCATACTGCTCAGCAGGTAAACCGAATGCATCCCACCCCATCGGATGAAGGACATTGTACCCTTGCATACGCTTCATGCGGGAAAGGATGTCCGTTGCCGTAAACCCTTCCGGATGTCCTACGTGAAGGCCTGCGCCTGATGGATACGGGAACATATCCAGTGCGTAGAAATTGTCTTTTCCTTCATCTTCCGTCGCCTTGAACGTTTTGTTTTCTTCCCAATACTGCTGCCATTTTGTCTCAACACTTTTATGATTAAAACTCATATTGAGATCCTCCTTTAATTGTCATTCGAAAGGCAGGTGCCCCTCTTTTTTTAAAAATAAAAAAACTCTCATCCCAAATAAATATTTGGGACGAGAGTTTGTATGTACATTCTCCCGCGGTACCACCCACATTAGTGTACGCGCACTCAGCTTCATTCATCCTTAACGCGGAAAACGGCAAGTCTTACTGTTCGTTCACACTTGCAACTCAGCAGGCGAGTTCATGATACTTCTGGTTGACTTTCACCACCCGTCAACTCTCTACGACAGAAATCCTTCATTACTACTCCTGATCAACGTTTCGATATAAGTAAACAATATATGTATTCACTATTTTAGTGAAAAATATACAGAAGCGCAAGCCTATTGTTGATTAATGGATGAGATTATTGACTTTTTATTAAATTGTATGAGATTCCAGGTGACTTCTTACGGGTAAATTTTGTCCTCTTAGATAAGAATCCTGTAGTTTCAATCAAAAATTCGGCCATTTCCTAGAAAAATCGAGTCCATTCTGAATAATCCGGCCGTTATCGAGAAAAATCAAGCCGATTTACGTCTTTCCCCAAAAACAGACTCACCATAAATCACCGCCATATCAACCTCACCCAATAAATGAAACGACCTCCTAAAAGGTCGTTTCTCCTTCGCCTAGCTATTGAACCGTATACCCGCCATCCAATACAACTGCCTGCCCGGTGATTCCCTTCGCTGCATCACTGCATAGGAACATGGTATAGTCTGCAATTTCTTTTACATCCAGTAATCTTCTCTGCGGTACGAGAGGATAGATGACTTCTTCTATCACTCTTTCAAACGGTATATTGCGCGTTTTGGCAAGGTCCCCCAGCTGATTTCGAACCAGCGGAGTGTCAACATACCCCGGACAAACCGCATTTACGGTAATTCCATCCTGTGCCGCTTCCAATGCTGCTACCTTCGTCAAGCCGATGACTCCGTGTTTGGCAGAATTATAGGCTGCTTTGCCGGAGAAGCCTACTAATCCATTAATGGACGCCATATTGATGATCCGTCCCGATCCCTGCTCCTTCATGTGAGGCAGGACATGCTTGATCGCGACAAAAGGAGCGGTCAGCATGACTTTTATGAGAAGTTCGAATTTCTCAGTCGGGAACTCTTCAATATGGGACACATGTTGAAGTCCAGCATTATTGATTAATACGTCCAGCTTCCCGTAGTGATCCACCGTTTTAGCGATTGCCTCTTTTAAATCGGATTCCGATGTCACGTCACATCGCACTCCAAGAACTTCATATCCTTCTGCCTCAAGGGCATCCGAAGCTTTTTGAACGGAACCTTCCTGCAGATCCGTCAATACGACTTTGGCACCGTTAGAAGCGAATTCTTTTCCGATTTCGAAGCCGATCCCCTGCGCTGCCCCTGTTATGAATACAACTTTATTTTCAACCATGATGATACTCCTTTCTTAGATCCCTACGCCAAATGAGAATAAAAGAATCGCTAATGCTAAACCGATAAGTGGGACAATGACGGTTACTGCTCCTACCGCACCATATGCTTCTCCATGTGATTCATTACAGATCGAACGGATCGTCGTTACGACATATCCATTGTGCGGCAATGAATCCAGTGCTCCTGAAGATATCGCCACTACCCGGTGAAGGGCTTCAGGATTCACACCCATATCAACATAATGAGGAGCGAGGATCGGCAATGCGATTGCTTGACCACCTGATGCTGAACCGGTCATCCCTGCTATCACACTGACTGCGATGGCCCCACCAATCAATGGGGATCCAGGAATATTCGTCATGACATCAACGGCTGTACTGAAGGCTGGAACGGCTTTGGCCACTCCTCCGAATCCAACGACGGCCGCTGTGTTACCGATGGCGATCAATGCTCCAACCGTACCTTCGGAAACAGCACCCCAGAAGCCTTTGAAATATTTGCGATTTAACACGTAAGCAGAAATCACACCACCTAATAAGGCAATGATAAGTGCTGATTGTTTTAAAGAATCGTGGAAAGTGAAAGCCAGAATAAGGACGACTAATAATGGAACCAACCCCATGAACGGGTTAGGCAGGGGTCTTCCTTCATCAATGACCGGATCTTCTTCACGTGAATGGAATTTCTCTCCTTTATTGACTGCTTTGGTGATCATACGCTTTAACCACCAGTAGCCAAACACTGCCATAAACACGGCTACGATCAAGCTGACTTCCCAGCCTGCATAAGGTGTCGTACCAAGATATTCAATCGGAATCCAGTTTTGGATTTCCGGTGAACCTGCAGATGTCATCGTGAACGTGACCGACCCGAATGCTAATGCCGCAGGAATGAAACGACGCGGCAGATCCGCTTGTTTAAATAAACTAACGGCCATAGGATATACAGAGAATGCAACAACGAAGAGACTGACTCCCCCATATGTTAAAACCGCACAGGCAAGCACAATGGCAAATACGGCATACTTCATCCCTAGTTTTTCTACTACAAACCGGGAGACACTATCTGCTGCCCCGCTATCTTCCATCACTTTTCCGAACACGGCCCCCAATAAGAACATCAGATACCAGGCAGCGACGAAGCTTGTAAAACCTGACATATAGTTTGAAACGAGATTCGCTTCCCCTTCACCCGCTAACTGCGGAAAGAGCGGCATCCCACTCAACACTGCTACGAATAAAGCCGAGATGGGACCAACAATCAATATGTTCATGCCCCTCATTGTTAAAAAGATTAATAAAATGAGTCCTCCAATAAGACCGATCATGCTTAACATGATATTTCCCCCTTTGTTCTCTAAAGATGATTAAATGAAATCGTTTACATTTTTATCTACTCTTCTTCTCTCCTTTCCATAAAATACTTTCAAATAGAATACATGCAATAATTGTGCCAACTTTCAGATTACTAATCATCCACTCCTTTTCTCACCCACATATTTTAAGAATTCCAGGATTCTGGACAAATCCGGCATTTTAGTCACGAAATCTACATATTTACACTAAAAATAAAACAGTCCGGAAATATGGACTGTTTTCCATATTTCCGGACTACCTGCACAACTATATTATAGAAGCTGATATTTATTTAACTTCTCATACATGCTTGACTTACTTATCCCCAAAGTCACTGCAACCTTTCGTTTATCGTCCTGATGAGTTTGCAAACTTTGAGTCAATACGGATTTCTCCGTTTCTTCGAGGATTTCTCTTAATGTTTTAGAGCCGACATCATAAAAGTTTCCAACCTTCATATAAGAAGGCAGTGACTGAAGAGAGATCCAGCTTTCATTGGACAAATAGGTGGAAGCGTTAATGACATTTTCTAATTCACGCAAATTCCCGGGCCAGCTATAGGAACGAAAAATCTGCATCACTTCGTTTTCAAACCCTTGGATCCGTTTCCCCGATGATTTTGTAGATTTTTCCAAGAAAAAGGCAGCCAAACTCTCGATATCTTCCTTCCGCTCACGGAGAGGGGGAATTTGAAAGGGGACTACATTAATACGATAGTACAGGTCGCTTCGAAATCGCTTTTCTTCCATCATTTTTTCAAGGGGACGGTTCGTGGCTGCGATGATGCGGACATCCACATGTTGAACACGGTTTGAACCGACTGCCTCGACCTCCCCTTCCTGTAAAGCCCTGAGAAGCTTCGCCTGCATATTGAGAGGCATGTCCCCGATTTCATCAAGGAAAAGTGTTCCCTTATGGGCCAGCTGAAACTTCCCTTTTTTACCACCCTTTTTCGCTCCTGTAAAAGCTCCTTCTTCGTAACCGAACAGCTCTGATTCCAGTAGCTGCTCCGGGATCGCGGCACAGTTTACTTTAATGAAAGGTTGCCCGCTTCTTTCGCTAAGCTGGTGAATACTGTGGGCAAACAACTCTTTTCCCGTTCCGCTCTCACCTCTGATCAGGATCGAAATATCACTGGGGGCAATCATTTGAGCTTTGTCCTTCAATTCATTCATTCCCGGTGATTCACCGATAATGTCATTCAGCGTGTATTTCACGCCTGTATTGATATCCTGGATGTAGCTTTGAATTTTAGACATCATGTTCTTTACGTGCGAACTCATTTGCATCCATTCACTCGTGTCCCGGAAGATCACCGATCCAAATGCTCCTATCACTTCACCATCAACCCGAATCGGAATACGATTGGCGATCATATAGTTTCCTTTTATATATTGAAGGTCTGCCACTTCCTCTTTACCACTGTCCGCAACAATATGCATACGTGTGTTTTCGATGACCTTCGTCACATGTGAGCCTATCGCTTTATCTCGTTCAACTTCAAGAAAGCGACAGTAATTGTCATTTATATAGATAATCGTGCCTTCATTATCAACGACGACCAACCATTCGAAAGCGTTCTCAAGAATGATTTCAATCATTTCGACGGATACCTTTTTTAATAAGCTGCTCATTTCCACTGCCTCCTCTGTTTTTGAAAGAGAACATATACATCTATAGTAGCACATACACTATCTGTCGTTCCCGAAAATGTAAGCGGCTTGCAAATCTTTCAATTACCAGTGGAGATTCGGTTTAATGTATACGGAATTAGGGAAACTTCTTAACAATGAATGGAGGAATGAAAGGATGAAAATCGCAGAACTGAAAATATTTTATTTCGAAGACGATGGAATCATCCCGAATAACCCGGACCTGCCCGTACTCATTTATCGGAATGCACTTGATCATCCTCATGACGCCGAAGAGCTCTTTAACAGAAATCAATGGCTCAATAGTTGGACCAATGGCATATATGATTACCACCATTACCATAGTAATGCACATGAAGTATTAGGAGTCATGGAAGGTGAGGCAACAGTTCAATTAGGTGGCGAAATGGGCGAAGAAGTGACGGTCCATAAAGGTGATGTGATCATCCTTCCAGCCGGGACCGGACATAAGAAATTATATTCAAGTCCCGACTTTAAAGTCGCAGGTGCCTATCCGAATGGTGACGAGTATAATTTGAAAAAAGGTTCATTGCGTGAACGGCCGAGTGTTTTAATTGAAATTAAGAACGTTCCGCGTCCATCATTGGACCCTGTGTTTGGGGAAACGGGTCCACTCATAAAATATTGGCTCAAGAAAATGGTTTAACCTAACGTTCTGCATCCAATCGTTATGTTTTTATTCGATTTTTTCCATTCCTAATTTTCTATAGTAATGCTTCTTAGAAACGACTATAAATATTTCTAAAACTTCCTATAATCTAAGCGATTAGATTATTTTTTGTAAAATAGTCTTGTTTTCTTATTAGTCCTATGCTATTCTATTATAGCGATGAGCTGAATTGTGTAAGTCGGGGATCACGTCCTTGTGACAACAAACGATGTGGCGTTTGCTGATCTCTCGCCTCAATTTTTTGCAAGTGGGCTTCCGTAGGAAACGGGAGCCCTTTTTATATGGAAAAACCCCCAATGAATCCTCATTGGGGGTTTTCTTTATTGTTGAACCGAAACGGAGACTTGGCTTTTCTTTTTCAACGGTCGGTCATATTGACTCGTAATGATTAATGAGACCATGAAGAAAGCGATCAACGTCATAAACAGCACCTGCATGCTGAATACGTCCACTAATACTCCACCGATAAACGGACCGATCATTCTCCCTCCTGTTGCTGTACTATTCACGATTCCCTGATAGAATCCTTCTCTCCCTTTTGGAGCAAGTGAGTTAGCAATGGTAGGAACAGCCGGCCATATGAGCATTTCACCGATTGTCAGAATGATCATCGCAATGGCAAACCATTGAAATTGATCGGCAATCGAAGCCACCGCGAAGGAAACCATGAAAATAATCGTCCCAATCATAATTTGAAGCTTTAAATTATGTTCAAAACGCTTGATGGCTTTTGATAAAAGTGGCTGCGCAAGCACAATCAATGCTCCATTGATCGTCCACAATAAGCTGTATTGTTTCAAGGAAATATTGATTTCCTGGGTGTACGTTGCAATGGTGGACTGCCATTGTACATAGCCCATCCAGCATAATAAATAGGCCACACAAATGAAGAGCAGTGCTTTCAGTTTCGATTTATCCCTAATCACCTTAGACTCATTCAATACAGATGTTTGATGAGCGCTTACAGATATGCTTCGATAACCAAATAAGGCAATGAAAAAAAAGACGATATACATACTAAGATTCGCTAAGAATATATAGTTAAAGGAAAACGAAGCGACGAACCCACCTAATGCAGCTCCGACCGCAACTCCGATATTTTGCGCCACATAGACGGAATTGAACGCTTTTCGGCCACCTTCAGGCCACACTGACCCTGCCATGGCATACATGGAAGGAAAGACGATTCCCGATCCAAAACCAACAATGGTCAAGAAGACCACATAGTGCGGCCAGCCATGCCAAATATTCATTCCGACCAGAGCAGTCAAAGTAATGGAAATCCCTACTAATATCGAGCGGTATCCACCAAACTTATCAAAAAGTGTTCCCCCGATCAGATTTCCGATTACACTTGCTCCAGCGTTCATCATCAGCACGATTCCCGCTACAGATAGTGATTTCCCTAAATTCTCATGTAGGTAAATTGTATTTAGCGGCCATAAAAAAGAGGCACCTGTCACATTTACCATCATTCCAATGACAAGCAACCATAATGATTTGGGCATGATTCTGCCCCCTTTCCACCATTTTATTTCGAGTCCCAAAAGGATTTTACTCTTTTTTGTGAAAGGGGGCAAGAATTATTTCTTAAAATAGAAGTCCTTTTTCATATTTTAAAAAACCAGATGCACTTATTTATTGTGCACCTGGTTTCAGTCCATTATTTTCCGTTATGATGATCGGATTTAACAGGCTGTCCCTTTTTTTCGTAGCGCTTTTTCGCAGCTTTGACAGGATTGTTTTCAGCCCCGAATTCTGTATCTAGATTACGGAAATCACTGCGGGTCTTTTGTTCAGGGTTTTTTTTGTCAGAACGTGTGGTCAATGTAATTTACCTCCTACTACATTAGGGTCATGATCTAACAAAATCATCTCATTTTGTAAGGCCTGAAGCTGAAGTCTCATGCGATGCAATTGTTCACGCTGTTGAGAGTTGGCACTATTGGCCAAATGAGCCACATCATTCACCGCTTCTTCAAGCTGCTGCATGGCTTGAGTGTACTCCACATCATGGTAATGCTCTTGCTGTGTCCCTGATTTATATTGTTCTTGAGCGTAACGAATGGCATCTTCACACTTTTGAATGCATTCATCAACCGAATTTCTTGTTGCCATTACGACTACCTCCTTGATGATTGGACTAAAGAAGAGGAAGGTCCCATCCTTACTCTCCTCCATCTTAGTTTGAACCTGATTGCCCGTTTCAGAAGTGGTAATCTTCGCCTATTTCTCTATGCAGGATACATTTGACCCCGTGTTCATGATAAAATCTTTTTGAGCGTCATACATACTGTTACACATATTGAAACGTAGGAGGTGTTTGTCATCGAGACAAACCCATTTCCATATGCCACAGATTTAAAACGATATCATACGTGGAATTACCATTTACGAAATCACTTTGGACATAAAGTCTTTAAGGTTGCTTTGGATGGCGGTTTTGATTGCCCGAACCGTGATGGCACGGTCGCCCATGGCGGCTGTACCTTTTGCAGTGCTTCAGGCTCTGGGGACTTTGCCGGGAGCAGGGTCGACTCCTTAGAAAAGCAATTCAATGACATTAAAGGAAGAATGCATAAGAAGTGGAAAGATGGTAAGTATATGGCGTATTTCCAAGCCTTCACAAACACTCACGCACCTGTGGATGTGCTAAGAGAGAAATATGAATCAGTTCTCGGGCAAGATGGTGTTGTAGGTATTTCCATCGCCACCCGCCCGGATTGTCTCCCTGACGATGTGGTCGAATACTTAGCTGAATTGAACGAAAGAACCTATTTATGGGTAGAACTGGGCCTGCAAACCGTTCATGAAAAAACCGCCGGATTGATTAATCGCGCCCACGATTATCAATGCTATATCGAAGGAGTCAATAAGTTAAGAAAACACGGTATACGGGTGTGTTCCCATATTATTAACGGACTTCCTCAAGAAGATGAAGAAATGATGATGGAAACAGCACGTGAAGTGGCCAAGCTTGACGTCCAGGGAATCAAAATCCACCTTTTGCATTTGCTGAAAGGAACTCCCATGGTCAAGCAATACGAAAAAGGACTGCTCGACTTCATGGATTTCGATCACTACGTAAAACTGGTTTGCGATCAGCTGGAAGTCATTCCACCTGAAATGATCGTTCACCGCATTACGGGGGACGGACCTATCGACCTGATGATCGGACCGATGTGGAGCGTGAACAAATGGAGTGTATTGAACGCAATTGACGATGAACTTAAACGCCGGGACAGCTGGCAGGGAAAATTTTATAAAGTGGATGTGAAAGCATGAAATTAGATCGAATCTTACCTTTTGCGAGAGAGCTTCTGGAACGGGCTGTCAAACCAGGAGACATTACAATAGACGCCACACTCGGGAATGGGCATGACACCTTATTCCTGGCTCGGTTAGTCGGAGAAAATGGCCGTGTATACGGTTTTGATATTCAAGAGGATGCCATAGAAAACACAAAAGAACAGCTCATCACCCATGATCTTGCTCACCGGGTGACACTCTTTCACCAAGGGCACGAGACAGTAATGAACGTCATTCCTCCATTGCATCACGGGAAAGTGACGGGGGCAGTATTTAATCTTGGATACTTACCGGGCGGTGATAAGGATATCGTTACCCGTCCGAAAACGACGATACTCGCCTTGAATCAAATTCTGGAAATGATGGCACCTGAAGGGATCCTCGTCCTTGTCATTTATCACGGACATCCTGAGGGTGCGGTAGAGAGGGATTACATCCTTCGGTATGTTGAAAGACTGGACCAAAACTATGTTCATGTCCTTAGATACCAATTCATGAACCAGCTGAATAATCCTCCATTTATTGTGGCATTGGAGAAGAGATAAACAGAAAAGCGGAAGGGCTTGCCTAAAGGCGACAAGCATAGGCCGGACTTGCCGAAAAGGCTGATTTTTGCCTTTTTGGAGAGTTCGGCTTATGACCTCGAGCCTCTAAGCCCTGCAGCTGGCCAATAAAAATAGGGACGGACCTTTTCGAGGTCCGTCCCTACTTTTATAACAACTCGCTTGCGATTAATTCGAATGATTTGAGTTTGTCCTGGAAATCATAGGTGATGCTGACGAGCATGATTTCATCTGTTTGGTACTGTTCACTGAGTGAAAGTAGTTGTTCTTTCACTTTTTTAGGATTTCCTACGACCATGCGTTTGCGATTTTCCCGCACTCTCATTTCTTCAAATGGAGTGTACTGATAAGCTGCCGCTTTTTCAGGACTTGGTGTCCCGTTTGAACGCATGCCCTGTTCAATCATCAAGATCGCCAAGTCTATGCTTGATGCTACTCTTTCTGCTTCTTCATCCGTTTCAGCACAGATGGCAAATACGGCTACGATGTTCTTCGGCTCCTTCAGGTATTCGGAAGGAACAAAGTTATTTCTGTAAGCCTGCGAATATTGAGGTCCGCCTTCCCCGTTAATAAACTGGGCAAAGGTATACGGTAATCCTTTTTGTGCCGCAAGCATCGCACTGGACGGACTTGAACCGAGCATCCATACTTCCGGCATCGTTTCAATCATCGGAGCTGCCGTTAATCCTTGATAGGGATGAGTATCCGGTAATGAATCGGTTAAATACCCCAGCAGGTCATCGATTTGTTCAGGATAACGATTGACGTCCCTCGGCTTCCCGTCGTGCAGGGCCATCGTTGCCATTGGCATTCCGCCAGGTGCCCTCCCCAAACCTAAGTCAATCCGATTCGGATTCAACCCTTCAAGCAATCGGAAATTCTCCGCTACTTTATACGAAGAGTAATGAGGAAGCATGACCCCTCCTGAACCGACACGGATCCTTGACGTATTCTGTGCCAGATGGGCGATCAATACCTCCGGTGAGGAACCCGCAAGTCCCGTTGAATCATGATGCTCGGATACCCAGAAACGTTCGAATCCCAACTTCTCCACATGCTGTGCTAATTGTACTGTATGATGTAAAGCCTCTTGTGGGCTCATTCCTTCTGAAATGGGTGACTGATCTAATACACTGAGCTTCAAAATGGACATCTCCTTTAATTGATGTGAGTATTATTATCAATTCAGAAGTAAAAAATGTCCAATAACATGCTTAAAGGGGGACTGCCGGGAAGGCAGTCCCCCTTTACTTACTTATTTTTTGTAGATTAACACTTTACCGACTGTACCGTCAGCACTTTCTCCTATTACACGGAATTTCAATCCATAGTTCGGTACATTACGTCCGGCGTCTACCATACCTTTGTTGCTGTAATCCGCACTGTCGTCAAATAATGGGTTACGTTTGGTGTGGTTGTCTTTCATCGTGATACCAGTAATATCAGAGTAATCCAAGAACATTTTCTCTGATTTATTCAAGCTGAATGCAGCATCGTGGACCTGGTAACGAGTCGATCCAGCTGTACCATCGCTCCAATAGTTTGTCTTTTGGTCTGCGTCGACAACACCCACGAATCCATCTCCAGGATGAGCTCCTGTCCAGTTTTCGCTGAATTGTTTGTCAACGTACCATACTACCAGACCACCATCATATTTCATTATGCTTGCACCACGGCGGATGTTGGCAAGACCTTCATCGACACCGTTGTGGCTGCGCCATTCCAGTAGGTAATAGTGGTCCGAGCGTTTGATACCGTCGTCTTTCGTGAAGCCGTCTAAATTGAATTTAGCGTCGCCTTCAGCGTCATCAAACAATACTTCTTGTCCATCCACTACTACAGAAAGATCATCTGCATATAAGCCTGGATTTGAAACGGCAGCATCTGTTACATACTCGATTGCTACTTCAACTTCTTGTCCAGCATAAGCTGAAAGGTCGAATGAAGCGTCTATCCAGCCGTTAGAAGAACCAGTGATTCCATTTCCAAGATTAGAGTCGTTAGGATTAGTATCGGTAGTAATATCACTTGCCACCGGTTCACCGTTCACTGTTACATATGCATAATCCCAATCTGTTTCAATGTCATACCAAGCTTTGAAATTGAACTCAGCAGATGTAGCATTCGTTAAATCCACAGTAGTAGTTAAATAATTGTGTAAGTCATCAGCACTTCCTGAGAAGTACTCATATTCACCGCTCGCCGGCTCATTGATGACTGTTTCTTTTTGAGGAAGGTTGACTTTCACTACGTCGTTGTTTGTTCCTTTTGTGTTTGCTTCGTCAAGAAGAACCTCTTCTCCTTTTCTATCAACATCACCAATGTTCACTTCCGTACCCGTTAACCAATTACCTTCAGTACCTTCATTATCCACCACTGCAGATGACTGAAGCATTTCCTTCATATAAGGACTGAATCCAGTAGGCTGAGTCCCCGGAATATCCCCGGCCCAGCTTCCACTTGCCATGATGGACCAGTAGCTTACCGGCTCTCCTGTTCCTGTGTACTGGGTATCGTACTCATCTGGAAGACCTAAATCATGACCGAATTCATGGGCCATGACCCCGACAGCACCATCTTCAGGTTCGATAGTGTAGTCGTAAGCATACATTGTTCCTTCTCCCCAATAATCCACTTCAGGTGCCGGAGAACCTTCGATTGGGAAAATACCACCTAAATTCCAACGATGAGACCAGATTGCGTCTGACCCTAACGATCCGCCGCCTGCTTCTTCACCCACACCAGAGTGAATAACCATTAAGTGATCAACAAGTCCGTCCGGTTCAAGATAATCTCCATCACCATCTAGATCATATCGATCCCATTTGTCATAGTCAGCAAGGTTTACATCAGGATCTGCAGCTGCTGCTGCTAAAGCTTCTTTTACAAGACCTCGAGCATCAACATCACTTCCGTCAGGCTGTGGATCATTTCCACCATATGCTGCTGCAGGCTTACTCGCTGTATACCACCCTGCAACTTCACCTTCTACAGAATAGCTTCCACCTGACTGTTGTTCATAATATTGTTTCATGGAAACATAGTTTTTACCGTCTGGGCCTGTCCAACCCCCTGTACCAAACAACATATCTTGATAATGCTCACGGGAATAAGCATCATCACCTTCGTAATACATATCAGTTTCATCAGCTGTCATAGAATTATGTGGCTTATCGGGATAATCCACTAATAGAACTAATACTTCATCCGTTCTTTTCTCTCCATTATATGCTTCTTCTTCCACAGAAGCCGGTGCATTCTTCTTAGCTTTTCCAAGCTTATTTCCCTTACCTGAAGTCAAGCTGTTATTCTTCATTTCTTTTTGAAGCTTAGTCTTCACTTCTGCTTCTTCACCTTCTAGTTCGCCTTCTTCCGCTTCTTTTTCAGCAGATTCCGCTTTCGCTTTCAGGAACTTTTGCAATGCTTTTTCCGCTTCAGCGGTTGTCGCATTTTGCTTGATCTTGCCTTCTTCCTTCAGCATTTCAATCAGGCGTTCGTCATTCGCAATGCCTAAATCAAAAGGCCCTCCATGTTTATGATCATGTTTCACTGCCGGCTTCGCTAACACATTTTCAGGCACTGTGGTTGCAGCTGATGCAGGTACAGCAAATGCTCCTACACTTAATGCCGCAACCATGGCCATCGATAATACTTTACGAGATTTCAAACAGTATTCCCCCTCTTTTTATGTACTAAATTTTTACACTAATTAAAATATACTCCATTATTCTGAAAAGTAAATCTTTTAAGAATACATTAGTTATTTAGTATTACGAAATAATGGATTTTTAGATAAATAGTATGATATTCCGATAAGAATCAGATGGGTATTTTGTCGCAATATGAAAGAAATCAACGAATATTATTTGTATAAATATGGTATTAAAGGTCGAATTTAGTATTTAATCATACGACTTAAGTTTGATGAAAGAGACAAAAAGAGGGACGGACCTTCGACACTGGTGTCGAAGGTCCGTCCCTCTTTTTTAGGATGTTTTTCTACGATTTCTCCATTTTCGGTAGATTTTTCCGTTGATGTAGAAGAATCTCGTGATCCAGCCGGCTTGTGCGATGAATTGTTTGGAGAAGGATTGTACTTTTTCTTGTTTATTTGCCTTGTCGTCTGACAGGTAAACGCCGATGAGTCCTTTGTTGATCAGGCGGTGAAAATGGGCATGGGGCAGTTCATGGGTGTGTTCGTCTGCTTTTTGCAGGAAATGTAACAGCCGTTCCTTTAAATGCTCATCATCCTCGTAATAGAAGCAGAAGTTCAAGTCTCCCCCCTCCTGGTCCTCATCCTGGTCGATGAAGTAATCAAGAAGAATATGTAAGCCCTGAATGTATGGAAAATATCCACGTTTGATTTTTTCTGTGTGAGACGGCTGAAAATCGCTCCGGCATGCGTATGACACTAAACAGAAGATACCGAGTGTAGATCCGGAGCAGGCGGAAAACTCGTACCAATTCATTTCCGGAAGGTTCGAACGGTGAGTTTCAAACCAATTCTGCAGCCTTCCTACCCTTTCTTCTTTTTTTACATGTTTATGTATCTGCAAGTCGCAGTAGTATTCACAAAGTTGTATAAGATCCTTTTTGATGCTGTCATAGTGATGTAATGCTTCAAGAACCGACTGACAGGTAAGCACTAAATCCCTCAGATACCCCCCGTCATCCTGATCGGCCCTTAAAGCATAGTAATTGACAGGCACAGCGCCCACCGTCAGGGCGTCTTTCATGGATCGATGAAGAAGGGCAAAATCGTCGGGATCCAGGGAAACGCTTCGATCACACAGATTATCCAAATAATCGCTTATCGTTTGATAGGCGACGATGAATCGAATCGTTTCTTCTTTCTTGTCCAGTGCCAGCAGGGAAAGGATCGATCCACCTTCACAGTGAAACGTTTTATGTTCGATACTGGCAAGGGCCTGACTTCTTAATTCCTGATTGGGGATCGATTCAGCCCGCCTTTTCCACTCATCTAATTCTTTATGAACAATCGGAAAAACATTTCGGTATACTCTTGTCATTAACGAAAAGGGATCACTTGGTATGGACACCTTTACCACCTCTTTTACAAAATGTATCCTAGCGCTTTCAAACGACTTTCAATGAAAATTTTGGAGTACTCAAAGATATCTTCTCTTTCTGGTTCATTATAGATTTCATGATAGCATTTCGGCCATTCTTTGTAATGCATTTCAGATAAAGACAGTTCGTTGAACCACTTTTTCACTGCTTTTTTATCGACGATTTTGTCGTCACCAGCCTGCAGCACGAGCAGAGGGACGTCAGGCATTTTTTCCAAGTTTACAAAAGCCAGTTTTATCGCTTGGGCGAGCTCCCTGTACCAGCGGACAGACACCTTGGTGATATAGAGTGAATCGTTGCTATCAATTTCACGTACATCTGCATTTCTCGTTGCCATATCGATCGTTAATCCTGATGGGAATTTCACCATGGGAGCGATCTTATTTAAACCGTGGGACAAGAGCTCGATCGGTTTTGACGGGGTCGTGACCAAGCCTAAACAAGGTGAGGACAATATCACCCCTGCCAGGTTCACATGGGATTCCTGAAGCATACGGACCGCAACAAGCCCACCCATACTATGACCAATCAGAAATACAGGCAATTCAAATTGGTACGCCGCCTGTACCCAATCTTTCACTTCTACTATATATTCATCGAACGAATCGATATGTCCTCTTTTACTTCTTGAAGTCATCCCCTGACCCGGTAAATCCCCCATGATGACATGGAAACCTGCTGCACGCCACATTTCAATGAGCCACCCGTACCGACCATGATGCTCCATTGCTCCATGAACGATGACGATGACTGCCTTTGCTTCTTGATCTGTTTCCCATTTCCACATGGCAATTCCTCCTTAATAGTTCTCTATGTGAATGAATTCTGCTACCATTATTATAGTAAATATTCTTGAAAGGGGTAGTAAAAAATGCTCTATCCATATTATGATAAAAAACCAATCATCGCTCACTCGGCATACATTGCCGATTATGTCACCATCTCCGGGGATGTGGAGATCGGTGAAGAGTCCAGCATCTGGTTTAACACCGTCATCAGAGGGGACGTCGCTCCAACGAAAATCGGTAATAAAGTAAATATACAGGATAATTCCATTCTTCATCAGAGTCCAAATAACCCTCTTATTCTTGAAGATGAAGTAACCGTAGGCCATGGAGTGATTCTACATAGCTGCAAAATCCGAAAGAAAGCATTGATCGGCATGGGGTCGATCATTCTCGATAATGCTGAAATTGGAGAAGGAGCATTTATTGGGGCAGGAAGCCTTGTTCCACAAGGGAAAGTCATTCCTCCCAACACGCTGGCATTCGGTCGGCCAGCAAAAGTGGTGAGAGAGTTAAATGAACATGATATTAGCGAAATGAAGCGAATTTCGAAAGAATACGCAGAAAAAGGACAATATTATAAAGGCATCAAACCATTTTAATATCCTATACTTGGGATACCCCAACCTTCCTGAGAATACACATGGAATATTTTCTTGCAGGCGGGTCCCCGTTTCGGATTCAACTGCCATTTTCAAAATATATCTGCCATAATCTCGATATACCTGCCATTCGGCACAACAAACTTCCCCACCATCGTACCATATCGTAAAAAAAGACCAACACCCTGATAAGTGTTGGTCTCTTCTATCTCTATCTTTCCTTATTCGCTTAACGCTTCCGCTTTTAATGCTTCCGCTTTATTTGTACGCTCCCAAGGTAGATCAATATCATTACGGCCAAAGTGTCCGTAAGCAGCTGTCTGCTTGTAGATCGGACGACGAAGATCCAGCATTTTGATGATTCCTGCAGGACGCAGATCAAAGTTATTGCGAACAACGTCAATTAGCACGTCTTCTGATACTTTACCTGTTCCAAATGTATCAATTGAAATGGATACCGGTTGAGCAACACCGATTGCATACGCTAATTGAACTTCACATTTTTCAGCAAGTCCTGCTGCCACAATGTTCTTCGCTACATATCGTGCTGCATAGGCTGCAGAACGGTCCACTTTCGTTGCATCTTTACCAGAGAATGCACCGCCACCGTGACGAGCGTATCCGCCGTATGTGTCAACGATGATTTTACGTCCTGTTAACCCTGCATCACCTTGTGGTCCGCCGATAACGAAACGACCAGTCGGGTTGATGAAGTATTTTGTTTGCTCATCGATCAGTTCTTTCGGTACGACAGGATCGATGACATATTCTTTTAGGTTACGTTGGATTTGCTCAAGCGTCACTTCAGGATGATGCTGAGTTGAGATAACGATCGTGTCAATACGAACCGGCTTATCGTTTTCATCATATTCAACGGTTACTTGAGTTTTTCCGTCAGGACGTAAGTAAGGAAGGATCTCTTCTTTACGAACTTCAGTCAGACGACGGGAAATTTTGTGGGCAAGGGAAATCGGAAGAGGCATAAGCTCTTTCGTTTCATTACAAGCGAATCCAAACATTAGCCCCTGGTCACCTGCACCGATTGCATCGATTTCTTCATCCGTCATTTGACCTTCACGAGCTTCAAGTGCCTGATCTACACCTTGAGCGATATCAGCAGATTGCTCATCGATGGATGTTAATACAGCACATGTCTCGGCATCAAAGCCATATTTCGCACGAGTATAGCCAATTTCACGGATCGTTTCACGAACGATTTTGGGAATATCGACATACGTACTCGTTGTAATTTCACCCGCAACAAGAACAAGACCCGTCGTAACAGACGTTTCACATGCTACACGAGCATTCGGATCATTTGTAAGAATTGCATCAAGAATTGAATCAGAGATTTGGTCACAAATTTTATCTGGATGTCCTTCGGTTACGGACTCAGATGTAAACAGACGACGTTTAGTTGACATCAAGGTTCCTCCTTAAGCATAATTGTTAGACTTTGATCTAACAAAACATTAAACAGATACGGTACTCATTCCCTAAGTAGTATGAAGTAAACATGGTTTTTTTATAAAAAAATCATGCATTATGTGCATTTGATCCACTATAAACAGAAAAAACCCTTCCTCATGATTAAAGCATTAGAGGAAAGGTTTCAGATCATAGCCGCGCCTTTTCTCTCTTATCGTTCAAGGTTCTTGGACCTTGCCTCAGTTTAGCACCTTCGCTTAATCGGATCGTTTCAAAAGAATAAGATCCATTAACTATTTAGCAGGTTGCTGGGTTTCATAGGGTCTGCTCCCTCCACCAGCTCAGGATAAGAGTATCCGTTCAAGGAACTATGATAACGTTTCGTACAAATGGTGTCAACTTTTTTTCTAGTGACATGTTTAACCATTCAAGCTTGGCCTTTTCATGATTCAAACCTATCTTGGCCTCTTAAAATAACCTAATTAGGCAATGAGGCTAAACATTATGATTTTTTCTTCATATATATAAGAAGGTACAAGCTATTTTCGGACAAAAAATGTGACAATATGAAGACACATTATAAAATTAAATAAATAGTATAGACTAATGGTTCAATTGTGTTATACTATTTTTGTGAAGCAAACGAGATCATTAAATTTATATAAAGGAAGGGTTCTAATGAATTCAGTGAGCATGTCTAATGAATTAACAGAATTACTTAACGGTCAAAACATTCAGGAACAATTATCTGTTTCCCAACTAGTTGAAAAAGTCCTTCAACGAAATGAAGGCGCTTTAACATCATCAGGTGCAGTCAGAGCAGAAACTGGTAAATACACAGGACGCTCTCCTAAGGATAAATTCATTGTAGAAGAACCATCCACGAAGGATAAGATTGAGTGGGGTTCTGTCAATCAACCAATCTCTTCAGAATCATTCGATAAACTATATACAAAAGTATTAGATTACTTAAAAGAAAAAGAAGAAGTATTTTCTTTCAAAGGGTTCGCAGGTGCTGACCCAAAACATAGACTACCGATTCAAGTGATCAACGAATTCGCTTGGCATAATCTTTTCGCTCACCAATTATTCATTCGCCCTACAGAAGAAGAGCTAAAAGGTCATCAATCAGAATTCACCGTCGTTTCTGCCCCGAACTTCAAGGCAGATCCAGCAGAAGATGGAACTCACTCTGAAACATTTATCATTGTATCATTTGAAAGAAGAATTGTCCTAATAGGTGGGACTGAGTATGCAGGTGAAATGAAGAAATCGATCTTCTCTGTCATGAACTACGTACTTCCAGAATCCGATATCCTTTCCATGCATTGTTCTTCAAATGTCGGACGTGAAGGAGATGTGGCATTGTTCTTCGGTTTATCCGGTACAGGCAAAACGACATTGTCCGCAGATCCGAACCGTCGTTTAATCGGCGATGATGAGCACGGATGGTCTCCTAACGGTGTATTCAATATCGAAGGCGGCTGCTACGCAAAGTGTATCGGTCTGACACGTGAAAAGGAGCCACAAATCTTTGATGCGATCCGTTTCGGTTCTGTCCTTGAAAACGTGGTTCTAGATGACAATTCCCGCATCGCTGATTATGAGGATAACACGTTAACAGAAAATACTCGTGCTGCGTACCCTCTTCAAGCGATGGATAACATCGTTGAACCAAGTGTTGCAGGACATCCAAATACCATTGTATTCTTAACCGCTGATGCATTCGGGGTATTACCTCCGATCAGCAAGCTGACGAAAGAACAAGCAATGTATCACTTCTTGAGCGGATATACATCGAAGCTTGCAGGTACTGAGCGCGGGATCACTTCACCGCAAGCCACATTCTCGACATGCTTTGGTTCACCATTCCTGCCCCTCCCGGCCACTCGTTATGCTGAGATGCTTGGGAAGAAAATCGATGAGCACAATGCACAAGTATTCTTAGTGAACACTGGTTGGACCGGTGGAGAATACGGTGTTGGTAACCGCATGAAGTTATCTTACACCCGTGCTATGGTTCAAGCAGCTCTTGAAGGGGAACTGACTCACGTTGAAACAGAAACGGACGACATCTTTGGTCTGAACATCCCTGTTCACGTTCCTGGTGTTCCAGACGAAGTGCTGCAACCAAAAAGAACATGGTCCAACGAAGCAGCATATGAAGTGAAAGCAAAAGAACTTGCCCACAAATTCAACGAGAACTTCAAGAAATTCTCAAACGTACCATCTGAAATCGAACTTAAAGGCGGCCCAGCCGTAAAATAATCTATATAACAAAGGTCCGTCCCTCTATTTTGAGGGACGGACCTTTGTTATGATTATAATCCTTTTTTCCGCCCGGTGATTCTGTTAAATAAAAAGACAACAATGGCAATAACAAGTAAAACATGGATGATGGCTCCTCCGATTTTAAAAATCAATCCGAGTAACCAAAGGACTAAAAGAATTCCAATAATGGTCCAAAGCATGAGTTTCCCTCCTAGTAACTGTGATTGATGCTAAGATTCCCTATTTTAATGAATTTAAAACCACGCATGGTATTTCATAAGAAAAGTGTAGCTATTCATAACTTCTCTTAGTCCAACTGAATTTATTCAATTTACATCATTTGTATCGTCTATTAATCAAATTTCCCTAAAAATAACTCTTTACTAAATATTTCTAATTTTGGTATGATAATGATTATTTACAGGGGGGGAACCAAGATGATCAGACAGCTTACAGAACAGGATCATGATATTTGCCAGCAGCTCATTCATAAGCAGCCGGCTGAGAATTTGTTTATTATCGGGGACATCGAAGCCTTCGGATATGAACAGGAATTCCAGAAAATCTGGGGCGACTTTGACGCGGATGGGAATTTGAGGGGAATCCTCCTTAAGTACAGAGAAAACTTCATCCCTTTTTCCATGGGGGAATTTGATGCGGAAGGGTTTGCCGCAATCATTAATAAGACTGAAGACTACAGTATCGTTTCTGGATTAAAAAGGATCGTGACGCAGGTTGAACCCTTTTTATCCAGAGAAATTAAATCAATAAGACATATGCACTATGCGAAATGTGACAACACGGAATCAATGGATCGACAAGACCTGCCTCATGTACAACAGGCTACCCTCACTGATCTACCTAAACTTGTGGACCTATTGAACAGCATCCCTGAATTTAGTGGTGGCGATTTTTCTGTAGAAGAAAGAAAACATAGCATGGAGGCCGGTGTTTCGAGAAGCTATTATGTAGAAGAAGACGGTAAATTTGTTTCTTCTGCTTCCACAACCGCCGAAAACAGTATGTCTGCGATGATTGTCGCTGTCTGCACACATCCTGAGTATAAGAAAAACGGGTATGCGACCGAATGCATGACGAAGCTATGTCGTGACGTACTGGAAGAAGGGAAAGAGTTATGCCTATTCTATGATAATCCTGAAGCAGGAAAAATTTATAAGCGAATCGGATTCAAGGATATTGGGTATTGGTCTTTGTATAAATTTTAGTCATAAAAAAGTTGACTCCAACAAGGAGTCAACTTTTTTGTTCATTATGCTGCTGCTTTCCGATTCCCGATCAACCTCGCCTGAACCAGTCGTTGTCTTACAGTGATTCCAATCCAGCTGGCCAGGAATGCTTTGATAAGTCCAACAACGATAAATGGATATACTCCAGCTGCCATTGCCTGATTCCAGCTAAGGTCGGCTACGAATTTCAGTTGAATGGTACCCAGGATCAACGTAATGATCATTCCCACTGTATTGGCAATCATCGCCATCGGTATGGTGAATTTTGTTTTTTCAAGAATGAATCCAGTAAAGAAAGCCGCTACGATAAAGCCGAAAATATAGCCTCCCGTAGGACCGACCAGTACCTGTGCCCCTCCACTGAAGCCTGCAAATACAGGAACACCGACTGCTCCCAGGGCTGCATAGCATACCATGGCAAACGCACCATATCGGCTTCCAAGAATCGTCGCTGTAATTCCTACTGCTAATGTTTGCCCGCTGATTGGAACGAGTGGCAGTGGAATCTCGATTTGAGCGAAAATCCCCGTAATCGCAGCAAAGATGGCACAGTGAATGATCACCCTTAGTTTTTCTCCGTTCACTTTCAAATCCCCCTTGTGTATGTAAACTATGTATAACATTAAGTTAACACAATTCAAAGGATTTTGGGAAGCTTATTTTTTCTCCCTCTAAATTTTAACTTGGAGCATAGACATTGCATATCTTTTCTTCCGCCTGCCATGCTAAAGCGGTTTTTAATGAAATCCTCCCTTGTGGGAACTCATCGATCCCCTTATCACTCACCAAATACAGGATAGTGCGATTTGGCTGATGTTCATTAAATACTTGAATGATTCTTCCTATGGCTATGTATGGCATTTTCTTTTTATCTCCTTATGGGCAGGACGCAACTCTTTTCAACTGCGCCCTGCGTTTTGAAAAGGTGGATCAAAGGAGCGTTATCATCGGCACTCGATCATATTGTCAATTATCCTTCCTTTTTCATGAGCATCTCTTCACGCACTTGTTCCGCCGCTTCCACCATGGTTTTAAGAGCTGATACCGTCTCATCGATCCCACGTGTTTTCAAACCACAATCCGGGTTGACCCAGAATAAATCGGGATCCAGCACTTCAATGGCCCGGTGTATATTACGGATTAATTCTTCACGCTTCGGCACCCGGGGACTGTGAATGTCATATACCCCCAGACCAATCCCTTTGTCATACGTATTGTCTTCAAAAACATGGATTAATTCCCCATGACTTCTTGAGGTTTCAATCGAGATGACATCAGCATCCAGATCATTGATGGCATCTATAATATCTTCAAAATCCGAATAGCACATATGTGTATGGACCTGGGTCTGGTTCTGTACTGATGAAGTGGCCAATTTGAAAGCGTAAACGGCAGCGTTGAGATATTCCTCCCAATTTTCACTCTTTAAAGGCAGTCCTTCCCTAAGTGCCGGCTCGTCAACTTGTATCATGCGAATCCCATTGGCTTCTAATTCCTCTATCTCTTTTTGAAGAGACAGCGCGATTTGATTAGCTACTTCATAACGTGATACATCATTCCGAACAAATGACCAGTTTAGAATCGTGATCGGGCCCGTTAACATCCCCTTAACCGGTTTATCCGTTAAGGATTGAGCGTATACGGTTTCTCTAACGGTCATGGGTTCTTTAAATTTCACATCCCCATATATGAGTGGTGGCTTCACACATCTGGAACCGTATGATTGTACCCAGCCATACTTCGTAAATTGAAAACCTTCTAATTTTTCACCAAAGAATTCAACCATATCCGTCCGCTCGAATTCACCATGTACAAACACATCAAGGCCGATTTGTTCCTGAATTTCAATCCAACGTCTGATTTCTGCCTGAATATATTGCTGATACTCCCCATCAGAAAGATCTCCCTTCCTCCATTTCAGCCTTTGCCTTCTCACTTCCTGGGTTTGAGGAAAACTGCCGATTGTAGTGGTGGGTAGAAAAGGTAATGAAAAGTACTTGGCCTGTTCCTGTTTACGAATATGGAAAGGATCTTTTCTCCCGACATTGTTGGGATGCAATTCTTCAACCTCTTCCTGCACCTTCCTATTATTACGCAGCGTTGATTCGTTTAAATTCCTTATCGCCGTTTCACTTTCAGAGATATCATCTTCTATTGTCTCGGCTCCCTCACGAATCCCCTTTGTTAAAATAGTGATTTCATGTAATTTCTCATCAGCAAATGATAGAGCGTCAATGAGAGGTGTATTAATTGTTTCTTCATTCTGCACGGTTACAGGTACATGTAGTAAACTGCATGATGGTTGTATGATCAAGCGATCACCCGGAACATCCCCTGCAATGGACGATAGAAGCGAATGGGTATCAGCAAGATTACTTCTCCAAATATTCCTCCCATCAAGAATGCCGGCAGCCAGGAATTTATCCTTAGGAAAACCAAATTTTTTCAGCGCCGCCAAATTCTCACCACGATCATGCACAAAATCTATCCCTATGCCGTCTACCGGGAGTGCTAACACCCGCTGGTACCTTTCCAAACTATCATAATAGGTTTGAAGAATGATCTTTAACCCGGGGCAGGATTCTTTTAGCGTTTGATAGACTTCTTTGAATTGATCCATCTCTTCATCCCCGATGGATGTGCATAAGATCGGTTCATCCATTTGTACCCACTCTACCCCCTCTTCCTCTAATTCACGCAGTACTTCAGCATAAAGAGGGACAAATTGAGCAACAAGAGTTTTATAATCACCGGTTTCATACCCTTTAGACAATTTCACAAAAGTGAAAGGACCTAAGATAACCGGTTTCCCTTCTATTCCCAGTTTTTCTTTTGCCTCTCTAAAAAAATGCAGGGGACGATTTTCTACTACCTGAGGTATGATCCCATCTAGTTCAGGCACCAGATAGTGATAGTTGGTGTTAAACCATTTTGTCATTTCTAATGCCACCGCGTCCTTCGCTCCTCTGGCCATTTCAAAATACGTTTCAAGAGAGACCTTACCCCCACGATAATGAAACCTCTCGGGAACCAAGCCGAACATTACCGCTGTATCAAGCACATGATCATATAAGCTGAAATCTCCAACCGGAACTAAATCAATCCCATGATCTAATTGCTTCTTCAAATGGTTGAATCGTATTTCCTCCATTTGTTCTAAGAAGGAATCCTTTTCAATCTTCCCTGCCCAAAACTGTTCCAGCGTCTTTTTCCATTCACGCTTTTCACCGATCCTTGGATAACCTAAATTGGAACTGATCACCTTACTCATTCATTCCTCACTCCTTATACTTGATATGATTGTCATCAACAAAAAAATCTCTCTTTCAAATGAAAGAGAGATTCATACGTATCACTAACTAGAGTTGAGACCAATTTGTATTCTCAACACGTATTCCTCACCCCTCTCTATATCCACGTAGAGCATAAGCGCATACAACAGGCAGGTCTCCTGACTTAGGTTCACAGCTCCTTATCCCTTCCCATTTCAACAGAAATAGTGGTTGAATGATAAGTCGCTCCCCATCACAGTGGCGGGACCGTGCCGGATTTTCACCGGTCTTCCCTTTTAGCTGAGCATGACTCAGCACCTATTGCATTTGTTTATTTAATTTTTCTTTCATAAAAACGAAAAGCCCTCTCTTGCGATAGAGAGGGTTTCATCTTTATTAGAATCCTCTCTTATTTTCCAAAGCCATTTGCTTTGCAGGAATTAGCACCTTTTCAACACATCGGTTGAATGGTTGCCGGGTTTCACAGGGCCAGTCCCTCCACCTCTCTTAATAAGAGTCACACATATATATTCATTTACTATTCCGAAATTTGTAATAATCGTAGCACGGTCCATACAAGCTGTCAAAAGAAATTTAATCTATAACTTACATGTTTCTAATAATAGGTACTTTCTACATAATGACATTTGATACAAGATCTTGTTACATGCGTTTCATAGAAGACATGCCTGCAGTTTTCCTGAATGCTCTTCACTTCTTTTTCGAGTTGGACGACTCTCTGATTGAGCTTTACGATATCATTCTTCAATTTGAGTACATAACAAAGAGGTTCATCGATAGATGTTTGATCCATTTTCCACAAACTCCTTCGATTTTTCTTTCAATCCTTTTTCTATTTCCTTATGAGCGTCATCAATGCTATTTTCCTTCATTTCCCTTATATCATGTGATATTCTCATTGAACAAAATTTCGGTCCACACATTGAACAAAAATGGGCCGTTTTTGCCCCTTCTGCAGGAAGTGTTTCATCATGATACTCCCTTGCACGTTCCGGGTCCAGGGATAAATTAAATTGGTCATTCCATCTAAATTCAAATCGAGCCTTAGAAACGGCATTATCCCTTACTTGTGCCCCTGGATGCCCTTTCGCCAAATCCGCTGCATGTGCTGCGATTTTATAAGCAATGACACCCTCTCGCACATCATCTTTATTCGGTAATCCCAGATGCTCTTTCGGTGTTACATAGCACAGCATAGCTGTTCCAAACCAACCGATCATGGCAGCCCCTATGGCGGAAGTAATGTGATCATACCCCGGGGCAATATCTGTCGTTAATGGGCCCAAGGTATAAAAAGGAGCTTCATGACAGATTTCCATTTGCTTATCCACATTCTCTTTAATCATATGCATCGGTACATGACCAGGGCCTTCAATCATCACCTGTACATCATGCTTCCAAGCAATTTTGGTTAGCTCGCCTAAAGTTTCAAGCTCGGCAAACTGTGCTTCATCATTCGCATCAGCAATTGATCCGGGCCTTAAACCATCTCCTAAGGAAACGGAGATATCATAGGCTTTTAAAATCTTACATATATCTTCAAAATGTGAATAAAGAAAGTTCTCTTTATGATGGGCAAGACACCATTGTGCCATGATTGAACCTCCACGGGAAACAATGCCTGTTGTACGATCAGCCGTCAGATGAATATACCTCAATAATACACCTGCATGAATGGTGAAATAGTCAACACCCTGCTCCGCCTGTTCGATCAATGTATCCCTGTATACATCCCATGTAAGATTTTCTGCAATCCCGTTAACCTTTTCAAGTGCTTGATAGATCGGTACCGTACCAACAGGGACAGGGGAGTTTCGAATGACCCACTCCCTTGTTGTATGAATGTTTTTACCTGTTGATAAGTCCATTATGGTATCGGCACCCCAACGAGTTGCCCACGTCATTTTCTCCACTTCTTCTTCAACGGAAGATGATACGGCAGAGTTTCCGATATTCGCGTTTATTTTCACATGAAAGTGACGACCGATGATCATCGGTTCACATTCAGGATGATTGATATTGGCAGGAATGATGGCCCTGCCATTTGCTACCTCTTCTCTTACAAATGAAGGATCCACATTTTCCCGGATAGCGATGAACTCCATTTCCGGTGTGATGATTCCTTTTTTCGCATAATGCATTTGAGTCACATTACGACCCATTTTTGCCCGCATTGGGTTACGTTTGATAGCAGGGAACGACTCTACGATTGCACGAGGATCGTCTCCTTTATAGCCGTTATCTTCCGGCTCGATTTCACGTCCCGGGTAAGCCGCGACATCCTGACGTTCCAAGATCCACTCTGTGCGAACAGAAGGTAAACCTTTATTAATATCGACTTGGTAACGCTCATCTGTATAAGGTCCGCTTGTATCGTATACACGAACCGGTTCATTCTCTTCCACGCCCAAGTTAACATTCGTCCTACTCAGTTCTATTTCTCTCATCGGTACATGTATGTCTGGCCTTGATCCTCCGACATATACTTTTTTACTGTTTTTAAATTGCGTCTTTAACTCGATTGCCACTTAACTTCTCCTCCTTTTGATTGGATCTTAGAAGTTACTGCGTCAGGCTTCCCATTGTTAAACAAAAGGACATGAAGACACAAAAAAGGGTCCTGAATAATCAGAACCCGAAATGTCAAAAAGTAGTAAGCGCCTCAAAACACAAATAAACGCTTCCGTACTACTTCCCTACGCTGGTATCATCCAGATCAGGTTCAAAGGGTCAAAGAACTTATGCGTTCTCCTCTCAGTCCAAGCAATGTATCGGACTCCCCTAGTAGAAATATTGATAGTATTCTATTGTATTACATACTATTTTTACCATGATTCATTCTTTTTTCCAATAGTAGTATAGTAACAAATCATATTAGGACATAATCACACGTTTGATTTCCATTACCTTTTCAGAGTCTATCCCTAAGTCATAGCTCCCATTATGACGGACACCTGATCCTACATGATATTCTCTTGCTTTTAGCTTGCTGTGTATTTCTCCTATATTTTCCACAGTTAAACCCGAACCCGGCATGATGATGGGACCACCCATTTTCTCTATTTCCCTCATTTCACCAATCGTATCCAGTCCCTTACTCACTTCAGATTTTCCTCCTGATGTGAGAATTCGATCGACGTTTAAGCCTGAATGGAATATTCCTTTGCATAAGGCTACTGGATCATCAGACAGGTCGATAGCTCGGTGAAAAGTAATCGATTGACCCTTCGCATTTTGTACGATCTCCTTTAAAGCGTGGGAATCAAACTTTCCTTCATGTGATAATGCGCCAAAAACGATGCCCCGGCCTCCCATTTCAACTATGGTTCTAACTTGTTCGGCCATGGTTTGCAATTCATCAGACTGATACGAGAAAGATTTACTATGTAAACGGATCATAATCTGAACAGGAATCGACACAGTCCTTAATACTTTTTCTATCACATGAAAATCAGGAGTTAATCCTCCCTCATGTATGGCAGACACCAATTCAAGACGATCTGCTCCGGATGCTTCTGCAACTTTGGCATCCTCCTCATTCAAGACTATGACTTCCAGTTTGCTCATGTTGAATTCTCCTAACGTGATTATGTTAGGTTAACTTTATCACAATGTTGAAGATTGTTGAACTTGTGATGAAAAGGATTTCCCCGCAAAAATATGTTGCTATTTAGAAAGAAGACAGTACTAATATGTTTGCTTCACAAAACCTACAAAAAATATCAATCTATCAAAAAAAACAATGATTCCTCTTGCAAATCATTGTCTTCCCCATTTCACATTCAATCTTATTCAGAAAACAATTCCGGATACACCGTTTTGGCTGTAAGCTCAACGGCTTCTCCAATACGGGGGCCCGGTCTTGACATAATGTCTGAATCCAAGAAATAGACCTGGCCATTTTTCACTGCATTTACATCTTTCCAGCTTTCCCGTGACTTGATTTCAGCTGCCGGCCCGTCGACATACCCCACTGTCGTCAAAATCATATTAGGATTACGTTTAATGATTTCTTCTTCTCCTACTTTCACCCAGCCTTTTTGATCTACAAAGATATTCTCGACCCCGGCCGTTTCCAGTATTTCCTGCTGAAATGTTTCTGCTCCAGCTGTATAGATATCAGGAGATGGACTGATTTCAAAATATACTTGTTCTTTTTCCTTTAACGTGCTTACTTTTTCTTTCACATCTGAAATCTGTTGCTTGATGCCGTCTACCAATTCGTTCCCCTTCTTCTCTACTCCCATTACCGTTGCAATTTGTTCAATATCACCATAAACATCTTCAAAGTTTTGGGCAGATTGAATGACGAATACGTTTAATCCCGCCTCTTCAAGCTGCTTCACTCCGGCATCGTCTCCAGTGTTATAAGCAATGACAACTTCCGGCTTTAGTGCAATGACCTCTTCAGCATTGACCGTCATGGAATCCGACACTCTTTTAATCTCCTTCGCTTCTTCAGGATAGTTGTCGTATTCAGTTGCCCCGATTAACTTATCTCCTGCTCCTATGGCAAAGAGAATCTCTGTGTTACTCGGCTGTAAGGAAATAACGGTTTCCGGCACTTTCTCAAAGCTAATTTCTTCTCCCCTGTCATCGGTCACAGAATAAGACTCATTTTCAGGCTTGACTTCCTTTGTGGATGTTACTTCTTCCCCATTGCTGCACCCTGCGAAAACAACCAGGATGATTGATAATAGTAAACTATTTAACCATGACTTTTTCATATTTCATCTTCCCCGCTTCTCTATATTTAGTCGCTATACGATTTACTCACAAAAGGAATTTCTTCAATCCCTTCACATTTATTCACATACACAGCCATCACAAACAGGACATTTGCCAGTAAATGAGCGTATTTAAATAAAATATTTTCCACTTTCATCTCAGTACTGACTTTATGTAAGGCACGGACGGACTTTTTCGCTTCACTGCGACAGGTATGAAGCGTACATGCGGCTGTACAGCCTTGAGGAAGGACAAAGGTTTGGATACGATCTTCGACTTCCGGCACATAACGATCATACATTTGGCTCAATTTATTCAAGTCCTCTTCCATGATGGCCGTCATTCCCCGCACCGAGCCATTGAGATGGTACGCCATCTCAGCTAAATATAGTAAATCGTCGTGCACTTTCGGTAAGTGTTCCGTCATTGATGATGCGAGTCCAATTTTAGTCGACAGTGAATCGGTCCGGATCTCAAAATCTACAGTTGAAACAGACTCTCGCATATAGGGATAACATAAGTAGCGGAAATCCTTTGCCATATGTAAGTTCCTCCTTTCTGAATGATGTTTGTGAAACACCTATCGTATCTTCCGGGAGGGTACATAAACACAAAAAAAACCACCCAAGAATATTGGCCGGCAGTTGTCATCCATATGAAAATAGAGATGCTAAAAAGCCGCACCATACCCTTAACTTCCGAAGAGCATAATACGATGGAAAAAAGGCAGGTATCCTGGCTCGTGCGTCAGCCTACTCTAAGAACCTTCCCATCTGAATGATCAAATAGTGGTGTTCTTCTTATTTCGTCAGCACTTACAGTTGCGGAAACAGCTTCGGATTCACACCGAATTCCCTTTATGCTAAAGATCAGCACCTAATTTCTGCGTGGGTTTATTCACTTAAGGAACATTATACCACTATATCCATTTCAAAGTTGATGTAGTTTTGAATAAAAAAAACAAACATGTTGACGTACAAGCTTGAATATCTTTTGAGTATGTAAAGAAATGATAAGGAGGAAAAACATGAAGCGATTGGTTGTTTTGATATTATGCGTATTCTTATTAAGTGCATGCGGCGACAAAGAACCTGCATCCTATGAATTATGTGGATACGGGGATATGATGGTGGTGAACAAGAAGGAATATGTGAAGGTCTCTGAGGAGAAGAAGCTGGTCCTGGATGAAAAGCTCGGGGCTATTAAAGAAAAGATTGATAGTGAATATCACCCTGTTAATGACTTCACGGCAAATACACTGAAAAAAGGAACACCCATCTATAGCGTGAAGGATCACAGCAACTACCTGATCGCCCAGACAGAGGATAATCGCTATATTTTATATGAGGAAATACAATAAAAGGAGGGCTGTAAGCGAATGTTTACAGCCCTCCTTTATTTAGTTCGTAGAATTCAAGGAAATCAACCGATAAAGGATCGTCGTTTTCTCATCTGTCCACTCCATCTTTTCGATTCTTCCATAACCACTGGGATCACTATGTTTCGTTTTTCTGACATCTATCGGAATATGCATAGGATAAAGACGATATCCACCTTTTTGGAGCTCGAACAGATTCTCTTCTTTCCTTACTTCTTTTCCTTTTGTCACAATCATCGTGTTTAATTCCAAGCCCATGCCCATTTCGCTTGACCTCAATCCTTTTTTTATTTGCCCTATTTTAACATAAGAACTGCCTAGACTCTGTCAATTAGTATGTGCTGGATGGTGAGGGGAACTGCTTCGCTTGCAGCTAGCGTTCGGCCGAGCCTCCTCAGCTTAGCCGAACGGGGTCTCGGCACGCCCGTACTTCCGCAGGAGTCTACGCAGTTCCCCTCACCATCTTCAAGAGATTTTTCGTGACAGAGCTACAAAGCGTAAAACAATCTAATTAGAAAACAGAATTCTTCTATAAATCATTTACCTCCACCTTAAAGGGGTTGTTTACTAAAAGTTTTTGTTTTTTTTCAAAGAAACATGCTTAGAAAGTTGATTGGAGCGGAAGGAAGCTCGACTCCTGCGGGAATAGCTGGACAGGTGAGACCCCGGAGGCGAAGCCGAGGAGGCTTACAAAAGCGAGCATCCTGGAGCAGAAATCAACTATTACTTTCTTCATTATGATAGCTACAAGCTTTGATCAAAAAAGAGCCTTTTATTTAATACACCACTGTCTATTGATTTTTCATCCATGTGCATAGCATGGAGACGATTTGTTGATTCTTTCGTGGTGGAAAATAATGCGTAAACTCTTTGAAGTATCGGGATGAAACAGATTTCTCCAACTCTTTCAGTCTTTTTTCTAATCTATATGCATGCTCAACTGAAACGTTCTGATCCTTTTCACCGTGAATGATCAATACGGGAGCTTCAAGGTTTTCTAATTCGTACAGTGGGGTACGCCATTCGTATCGTTCCGGTACTTTATTGGGACTTCCCCCTATGACTCGTTTCATCATTCTCCTGAGATCCTTACGTTCTTCATATGTTAAGAACATATCCGATACGCCTCCCCATGTAACAACGGATGTGACGTCCCTCTGCTCGATGCCTGTCATTAGCGCCATGACCCCACCACGGGAAAAGCCAAACACATGGATCCGGTTAGGGACCACTCTGTGATAGTGTTTAAGCAATTCAACACCTGAAATGGCGTCTTCACGATCATCCCCCGCAAAATCTTCATTTCCCTCTCCTCCAAGATTACCTCGGTAATAAGGAGCAAAAACAATGAATCCGTGAGAAGCAAATTGAGCGATTCTCGCCGGCCGAACCATGCCGACGCCTTTGATCCCGCCTCTCAAATAAAGGAACCCATCATACTTCCCTGTCCCGGCAGGTTCAGCCAATAACCCCTTTACCCGTAAACCAGAGGATAAATAGGTAATTTCATATAGTTCAACAAGAGGATTAGGTGAAGGAAACAATGTTTTCTTCACGATCGTTCCGTTTTTCATATTCTCTTCCTTTCAAACCGTGCATTGGGTATTCACACATTTTTTGTACTCTACATAGGATATTTTAGCAAATCTCATCATCAAGAGATGATACAAGACGCTGCCTTTATGACCATCCTACCCTTTTAATATGGAAAGATAAACAAGGCAAAGAGAGATGCACTCATCCCCATTCTATCGATAAACGAGTTTCACAAAGCTTAAAGGAGGAATATTGAATGAAAAAATGGCTTCGAAGCGGCTTTGCCGTGTTGCTCATAAGCATGTTGACAATCGGGTTGGCAGCATGTGGAGAAAAAGAAGATGTCGTACAGAAAGTTCGGGTAGCAGAAGTGACCCGCTCGATTTTCTATGCTCCTGAATATGTCGCAATCGAAAAAGGATTCTTCAAAGAAGAGGGGCTCGACATTGAACTGACCACTACCTGGGGTGGAGATAAGACAATGACCACCTTGCTATCCGGCGGTGCTGATATCGCCCTAGTCGGTTCAGAAACCTCCATCTACGTCCATGCACAAGGTTCAAATGATCCGGTCATTAACTTTGCTCAATTAACCCAGACCGATGGAACATTTCTTGTTTCCCGTGAAAAAGTAGAGAACTTTGAATGGGATCAGCTAAAGGGCACCACCTTCCTTGGTCAGCGTAAAGGCGGTATGCCGCAAATGGTTGGGGAATTTGTCCTGAAGCAGAATGGCATCGACCCGCAAAGTGATTTAAACCTGATCCAAAACATTGATTTCGCGAATATCGCGAGTGCCTTTGCATCCGGTACAGGAGATTACGTTCAGCTATTCGAACCAACGGCATCCATTTTTGAACAGGAAGGAAAAGGGCATATCGTGGCTTCCTTTGGAACAGAATCCGGTCACGTTCCCTATACAACGTTCATGTCCAAAGACAGCTACATGAAAGAAAACAAAGAAACCGTAGAGAAATTTACGAAAGCTCTGTACAAAGCTCAAGCATGGGTGGAGGAAAACAGTGCAGCAGACATTGCGAAAGTGATCGAGCCCTATTTTGAAGACACAGAGCTTTCATTAATTGAAACGGTTGTTGATCGCTACAAATCACAAGGGTCCTTCGCCACAGATCCAATCCTTGACGAAGAAGAGTGGAACAATCTCCAAAACATCATGGATGAAGCAGGGGAGCTTCCACAGTCCGTTGATCATGAAACGTTAGTGAACACGTCGATCGCTGAAAAAGCAGCAAAGTAGAACGATCCGGGGCTGACTTCACATGTCAGCCCTTCACTTATAGAAAAAAGAAAATGGAGGCTTAAATACAGTGAACTTTCTATCTTTAGATTCGATCCATCACACCTACTTTTCACCCAAAACGGCCACCCATGCCCTTTCAGACATAACGCTTGAAGTAAAAGAAGGTGAGTTTGTCTCCTTTATCGGTCCGAGTGGATGCGGGAAAACCACGTTACTCTCCATTATTGCAGGACTTATCCGGCCGACAGAAGGAACGATTCTTTTAAACCAACAACCTATTCGAAAAATGAAAGAGAAACTGGGATACATGCTGCAGCAGGACTATCTGTTTCCATGGAAGACCATCGAAGAAAATATTTTTCTAGGTTTGACCATTATGGGGACCCTTACAGAAGAAAAGAGGAAAGAAGCACGTGATTTGTTGGCTGAAATGGGGTTAGAAGGTGTAGAAACATCTTATCCAAAGGAACTATCGGGAGGAATGCGTCAAAGGGTGGCGCTGATTCGAACTCTCATCACAGAACCTCAATTACTTCTCCTGGATGAACCTTTCTCAGCACTCGATTATCAAACCAAATTAAAGCTAGAGGATCTGGTATACTCCACATTAAAGTATTTTGGCAAAACCGCCATTCTTGTGACCCATGATATTGGCGAAGCCATCTCCATGAGTGACCGCATCATTCTATTCGGGTCGAAACCAGGATATATCCACAAGATATTCGAGGTCCCGCCACCGTTAAAAGAGTTAATGCCCTTTGAAGTGAGGAATCATGAGATATACCCGGGATTTTTCCAAACCATATGGAAGGAGCTTGAAAAACTTGAATCACGAATCGATTAAACAAAAACACCTGGAATACATCCAATCAATTAAGAAAGAACAGCGATGGGTCTGGTTTTATCAAGCACTTATTTTCTTTGTATTCTTCTCGCTTTGGGAAATCGCGAGCCGAAACAGCTGGATAGATCCCCTCATCTTCAGCTCACCCTCAAAAATATGGAAACTGTTTCTCGTAAAACTGGGAGACGGAAGCCTTCTTGCCAACCTGTCTGTCACACTCGGTGAAACGATCATCGGATTCATTCTCGGCACCTTACTCGGGACGCTATTAGCCGCTTTATTATGGTGGTCACCATTTCTCTCTAAAGTGTTGGACCCTTATCTTGTAATACTGAATGCCATGCCGAAAGTGGCCCTCGGCCCGATATTAATTGTGGGGTTGGGACCCGGCTTCACATCCATCATCGCCATGGGTACCGTCATATCCGTCATCATCACCACGATTGTTGTGTATACCTCCTTCAGGGAAGTGGACCCGAATTATTTGAAGGTAATGCAGACCTTCGGAGCAAGAAGGGGGCAAATGTTCAAAGAAGTCATTCTCCCTGCCTCTTTCCCGACCATCATCTCGACATTGAAAGTCAACGTGGGCTTATCATGGGTCGGGGTAATTGTAGGTGAATTCCTGGTTTCCGCCAAGGGGCTCGGATATATGATCATTTATGGATTCCAAGTCTTTAACTTTACCCTTGTCCTGCTATCCCTGCTTGTCATTGCCGTATTTGCTACCATTATGTATAAGCTGGTTGAACAACTCGAAAAGAAATTAATCAAATCATAAGGTTGAGATCCCTTATTCTTTTGAGAGCCAAGTCCACCACTTCATCTTTCATGATAAAACTAAAGGAAGGATCGTCATGAATGTTGGAGAAATCACCGTTCCAAAGGACGGCTCCATCTGTTTCCAGATAATCTTCCTTGCTTACGATACCCTCAGCTTCAGCGAAGAAAATCGTTTTAATAAATGGTGAGTGATCATATACTTTATATTCCCCTATGCATAATGGATCCTTGATCACTCCCCCTGTCTCTTCATACGTTTCACGTACCGCAGCTTCCTCAAGGGTTTCCCCTTTTTCCCTCTTCCCTCCAGGAAACTCCAGACCTCTTCTTTTATGCCGTGTTAACAACCAATTCTCTTTGTAGCGACATAGCACCAGCACATGGTGTGATTCTTGTTGAAACCTGCCCTTTTCAAAGGATATTTCTACTCTCTTCCCATTTTCGTCGATAAACTGTTCCATCTGATTTCACCTCATCCGTACACACTTTCTTTCATCTAACCATAAATAAAAAGCATTGGTCCACAGATATCTCTTCTGAACCAACACTTTTATTCATTACTCTGGATCCTCATGAGGCTCTGAATTCAAGATACCTATACTCTCGATGAATTTCTTCGCTTCATCATCTCCAAGACGATGAATCATTTCATACACTTGATGGAGGTTCTCATCATATGCATCATTTTCCCGGTCAAAATGATATTGAATATAAGGGACATGCGCACGATAGAAGTTCTGCCAATCGACTGAGTGATTGGAATCGAACACTTCCCTAAGCTGGGTGATTTCTTCATCAGATGCAGATATCTTAAAGTTCCAGGGCGAATCTGTCGAACTTCTTGAAATCTCACCCGTGGCTACTTCAATATAATAATCGTGTCGTTCTTCGTTCATCTTCCCACTCCTTCACTGTGCTTACCCTTCATTTTCCTCAATTGTCGAAATTCTATTCACTTCGATTTCTTCTTTAAGACCTCTACCGCTTTCCTGAGAAACTCCGGTACAGGTACTCCTGCACGGCCTACATTTTCTATGATCGAAATCATTTCATTACATAAGTAAAAAATAATCGTGGCATTACGAATAAAGTGTTGATTTGTTAGTATAGTGTCAATAAGGTGGGCAACCGTGACAAGAGAGAAAATCAGGACTTTCCGACCAATCCCTCTCAAACCGAATTTGCTGGATAACTTTCCTTCAATCCCACTTGCAATCATCCCGGTGAAATAATCCAAAGTCACGGCAATTAACAAAATAGTCAACAGAGAATTCCATTCTCCAAATAAATTTAAAATCATTGCACCCAGTCCCGATCCAACTAACAGCATACTTTTTTCCAAATAAAGCATCTCCTTTTTCTAATGGTTGGCTTTGCAACAAGGAATTTGATACCAAGGCTAAACCTGCTTTTATAGCAGATTTTGTCAAAAAGTGAGTGAATTCCGTTTGATGAGCCCATGGTTAGTAAGCCTTATAAAGGGTAAAGACAAATAAGAGTTGTCCTAGCATAATATGTAGAGTAATTCATAAACGTTCATGGTAAAATGAACGAAAGGGAGGTGAAGCGCATGAAGTTAATCGAAGAAATTTATGAAATGTACCGAGGAAGAATCAAAGGTACCGACGAAGACTTAGACCTCATTGCCCTTACAATCTTAGAAGATACCTCTAGGAACGAGCTACTGGAACTTATTCAAGAAATGGAAACAGAAGAATTACAATACTTCTTCCGCTTATACATATTTGAAACACTAAAAGAAAAATGGTCCAACAGCGAAGAAAGAGTGAGACTTGAGAAAAAGAGTCTTCACTAATCGAAAAGCGCAGGCGGCTTGGGTAGGCCCGACAAGCACAACTGGGAAATCCCAAAAGGCGCTTTTTGCCTTATGGGATTTTTCAGTTGTGACCTCGAGGGACTAGCCGCAGGAGCTAGACTATCGAAAAGCGCAGGCGGCTTGGGTAGAGGCGACAAGCATAAGGCGAGTACACCGGAAAGGCGCTCTTTGCCTTTTTGGTGTACTTGACTTATGACCTCGAGCCTCTAGCCGCCGGAGCTGGACAATCGAAAAGCGCAGGCGGCTTGAGCCACATGCGATAGAAATTTTCCAAATGAAAGAAGAAGCCTTGTTCCGAACTTTCCCGGAACAAGGCTTCTTCCCGTTTCATCCCTTCACATCAAGGACATGTCCTTTAACGGGATTGACTGACCTGCATTTCTTTCATCATTACGGTCACTTGAGCCGTTTGTGTCGCCATCTGACTTTTCAATAAATTCATACTGAGTGTTCGTTGAAGCTCTGCAACCTGCTTACCCATCATTGAAGAAACATTCATGGTAATTTCCCCCTCGTTTCGTTTATCGAAGCTGGTACATACTAATAACAAATTCATATGCACCTTTGAGGATACCAAATATTACTAATCATTAGTAGATAAACCTGCGTGTTTACGTCATAAAAATGTTGATTTTCGCCCATGAACATCCCTATCTTCTATGGTAAAATAGTGAAAAAAAGGGGGTTGCATAATGTCAGTAACTCTTGTCCTGATCATCGCTGTTGCTATATGTATTTTAGTGATATTCGTAAGTGCCCTTACGACTTCAAAAGCCTATACAGCAGTTAAACATACAGTGGATCCACTTGAAGATAATCCTCATTTGGAGAAAATGAAGAAAGAAGAAGAAAAGCAAGAGAGATAAAATAAAATCCACCGTTCTACTTTAGAACGGTGGATTTTTTTATGTTTTTATGCAAAAACCTGTTTTAGATCTTCGTTACTTTGGCTAAGCCAGAATTTCATTAATTTCTTTGCTCCTTCTAAATCATGGAGCTTCGCCTGGCCGCATTGTTTTTCATTGGCAGCCGGAATTTCTTCAATCTCGACCGCTTCTTTCATCGTATCATTTAAGAGGTCGATTATTTCTTCTACTTTAGGCTCTCCGCTGACAACCAGATAGTAGCCAGTCTGGCATCCCATTGGAGAAATATCAATAATATCGAAATGAGCATACGGCTCTGCATATTTACGGATGGTGAAGGCTAATAAATGCTCAAGTGTATGAATGGAATCAGGCTTCATCGCTTGTTTGTTAGGCTGACAGAAACGAATATCAAACTTGTTGATAAGTCCGTCGCTACCTACTTTATGGACACCGCAATGTCTCACAAAAGGTGCTTTCACTGCATTATGATCTAATTCAAAGCTTTCTACTGAAGGCATTAAAATCACTCCCATTTAGTTTCTAATTATAAGTATAACGTAAATTCATAGTTATTTCATCAACTTAATCTGAATTAAAATAAATACCTATATTTTCTAATTGGAAATTCTTAATGATTAGCTTCTTAAGCCCGGAAGAAAAACCGATCGTGAAGAACATTGGAAGACATTCAGTCAAAAACGTTTTAATCCTCCAAAGAGTTTTGATATAGTAAAAGAAAATCAATCAGGAGACGTGTTATGAAAAGGTTATTGTTATTTGTATTTAAGGTGTACCAACGGGTCATCTCTCCTCTCAAGCCTCCAACTTGCCGATTCTATCCAACCTGTTCCCATTATGGCGTGCAGGCAGTGAGTCGGTTCGGTGCGTTACGTGGAGGATGGTTAACAATAAAGCGGATTATGAAATGCCACCCTTTTCATCCTGGTGGAATTGATCACGTGCCAGAAAAATGGCCATCTAAAAATACGAATCATTCCGACTAGCTCCTATCCGGAGGTAGTCTTTCTTTTTTAAAGAGAAAAATTTAAAAATCCATCCATATATCTTGCTTATTCCCCATAACGGTAGTAAAATAACCTTTGTGCTAAATCGTAATCATTACAGTTATTAAACTATTACCTTTAAAGGAGGATTCCTCTTGAACTATATTCGTATGAGTTTATTTTTATTATTGATTTTAGTATTGTCCGCTTGCGGAGCTTCTTCTAAGCAGGAAGACGCTGGAGAGAAAGATAAATTGGAAGTGTACACTACCGTGTATCCACTGGAGGATTTCACGAAAAAAATTGGCGGGGAACATGTGGAGGTGGAAAGCATTTACCCTCCAGGTGCCGATGAGCATACGTTCGAGCCTTCTCAAAAAGATATGATTAAAATGGCTGATGGAGATGTTTTCTTCTACATCGGAAAGGGACTTGAAGGATTCGTTGAGGGATCGAAATCGATTCTAGAAAACGAAGATGTAGTCGTTGTAACGACCAGTGAACATGTTGAATTGAATCATGAAGAAGATCATGGTGAAGAAAGTGCTGAAGAGCATGAAGAACATGGCGACTCTCACGAGGACGATCACGGGGATGAGCACAACCATGACGTTGACCCTCATCTCTGGTTAGACCCGGTGTACTCTAAAGAAATGGCGAAAACCATTGCAGATACACTTTCTAAAGAAATGCCGGAACATAAGGAAGATTTCCAGGCGAACCTCGCTGCATTAACGAAAGATTTAGATGCGCTTGACGCAGAATTTAAGGACATGGCAGAAAGCGCGCCAAAGAAAACCTTCTACGTTTCTCATGCTGCTTACAGCTATTGGGAAGAACGCTACGGACTGCATCAAGAAGCCATCGCCGGATTGAATACGGCTGATGAGCCATCTCAGCAAGAGCTTAAGAAGATCATTGAAAAAGGGAAAGAAGACAATGTACAATACATCCTTTTTGAACAAAACGTCTCTTCGCGTTTAACAGAAGTCGTTCAAAACGAATTGGGTGCAAAAGCCCTGACCCTCCATAATCTATCTGTCCTTACGGAAGAAGATAGAAACAATGACGAAGACTATTTTTCACTCATGAATAAAAACATCGAGACTTTAAAACAGGCATTACAATAGAACTTTTTGAGAGAGAGCAGCTGGTGAGCTGCTCTTTTTTAGTTTTTGCGATTAAATTTTCGGCTATATTATCGACTTTCCGATTATATCATCGACTCTGCCTATTATATTATCAACTTACAAAAATCGACATTCCCCAACAGCCTTTCAGATCAACAATCAAACTTTCTCCCCCTACTAAAAATCATGAATATTATTTTCCATTAAGTGGACAATAAGGAAATGTTAAAGACTAGTAAGGGGGACTTGAGAATGGATGAATTAGTAATTGCTCGTTCCTTATTTGGCACTACAATGGCCTTTCATATCATTTTTGCCACACTCGGAGTCGGTATTCCGTTAATGATTCTTGTTGCAGAAATTATGTATCAGCGGACGAATGATCTGGATTATTCCGTGATGGCAAAACGCTGGACGAAGGCGTTCGCCGTGCTGCTGGGGGTAGGTATTCCGACAGGGACGATTGCAGGTGTTCAATTGTCGCTCCTATGGCCAGGATTCATGGAGGTTATCGGGCGGGTGATGGCATTGCCTTTCCAAATCGAAATCTATGCCTTTTTTATTGAAGCGTTATTTATGTCTATTTATGTGTATGCGGCGAATCGGATCGCTCCCTGGATGAGAATCGTGAGTCTTGTCCTGGTCGCCATCGGTGGACTGGCTTCAGCTGTATTAATCACAAATGTACATGCGTTTGAAGGGACACCTGCCGGATTTGAAATGGTGAACGGAGAAATCACCAACGTGGATCCTTGGAAAGCCTTCTTCAATCCAAGCTTTTTTGTTACCGCGGGCCATGTAGCATTATCTGCTTATGTAGTGGGATCGTTCACGATTGCTACAGTTTCTGCATTTAAGATGCTCCGCACATCATTTGGGTCAAGGATTTATAAATTCCATCAAAAATCCCTTATGATTTGTTTATTAGTCGGAGGCGTCTTCTCCTTCTTCACGGCGATTAATGGTCATGAATCGGCTCAAATGCTTCATGAGTATCAGCCTGAGAAACTGGCTGCAGCTGAAGGCTTGTTTGAGACCCAAACCCATGCACCACTTTCCATTGGAGGCTTCACGGATCCTGTAGAGAGGGAAGTAAAATGGGGGATCGAAATCCCTTGGGCCTTGAGTTTCCTTGCCGGGAACAGCTTCGATACGGAAGTTATCGGCTTAAACGACTTCCCTGAGGAATATTGGCCGCCTCTCTTCGTTCATACGTTATTCAACGCGATGGTGGGAATCGGCTCCCTGCTCATTTTACTTTCTCTCATTGCCTACGTATGGAATAAATTATTGAAAAAAGATCGGTTCCCTAAATGGTTGATGTGGTCGTTTGTAGCCGGTGGCCCCCTATCGATCTTAGCCATCGAATTCGGATGGATATTCGCTTGTACCGGCCGTCAGCCTTGGACAATTTACCGCATCCTCAGTACAGAGGACTCGGTTACCACGACGGGAAACTTGGCCGTACTGTTCGTTCTGTTCGTTTCGGTTTATGCGATATTGGCCGTGTCCGTCGTTCTTGTTCTCTTGTATTACTTCAAACGGAATCCGCCTGAAAAAGATATCAACAAAGCGGAAGGAAAGAATAAGGATATTCCTCTATCCACATAACCAGCAAGAATTGGAGGTGAAGTTATGACACAAGCATTGATTGCCATCACGATACTATGGGGATTCGTCTTCATCTATGCCGTCATGGCAACGATGGATTTCGGGGCCGGCTTTTGGTCGATGATCTACATTAATCATGACAAAACAAAAGCAACCAATATTGCCAACCGGTATCTGTCACCAACCTGGGAGGTGACGAATACATTCATCGTTGCCCTGGTAGTCGCAGTGTATAGTATGTTTCCGGGTGCTGCTTATTCATTAGGAACGGTGCTGCTCATCCCGGGAAGTTTAATCCTGCTGCTTCTTGCTCTTCGAAGTGCATTTCTGGTATTCTCTCACGTGGCAGATGATTACAGAAAGCCGCTGACCTATGTGACTGGAATTACAGGATTGTTGATTCCAGGTCTGCTTATCAGCGTACTTCCTATCTCTCACGGACCTTACATTGATTTTGAAGACGGACAAACGCTCCTTCTGGGGAAGTTGTTTACGAGTCCGCATGAATATGCCTTCTTCGGATTTGCCGTTGCCAGTACGTTGTTCCTTTCATCTTTACTCCTTGCTGACTACTCCAAAGCTTCCAAGGAATTTGAAGCTTTTAAAGTGTATCGGCGAGATGCCATGATCATCGGTCCAATCTCTGTAGTAATGGCGTTCTTCATTATGTTCACCATGAAAAATGAAGCTTCATGGATCTATGAAAGAATGATGGAAGACCAGATTTTGTTATGGGTCTCCTTAATCGGCTTCCTGGTTGCCGGGGGAGCATTATTTCTCCCCACCAACAAAGAGGGTATGAAGGGAATGCCCCGTGTGGCTGTCATCGCCGTGACCTTTCAATATGTACTGGCAAGCTATGTATACGGTAAAGCCCACCTGCCCTATATCATCTACCCGGAAGTCACGATCCAGTCCGGATTCACGGATCCCAACTCGTTTAAGGCTGTGTTCATCACCTATATTGTCGGATTCATCATCCTGTTTCCCGGTTTTGTCTACTTTTGGAGTTTGTTTATGAATGATAAACGATATTTGAGGCAAAAAAGTGAATGACTGCACTATAGCTCCGAGACTCTCGGAGCTATTTTTCTTATCATTTGCTTATCCCTTCCCCTGGCCTTACACTAACGGTAGAAATTAGATTTGAAAGGATGATCCATTGTGGCACAATCGATTAAAGGTAAAATCGCTTATATTACGGGTGCTGCCCGTGGAATCGGAAAAGCAACGACATTGGAGCTTGCACGAGAAGGAGTTCATGTCGGTTTGATTGCACGTACACAAAGTACGCTGGAACAAGTGGCAGAGGAGGCAAGATCCCTGGGTGTGAAAGCCAGTGTGGCTGTAGCTGATATCTCAGATATGGAGCAAGTGGAAAAGGCCATTTCGAAACTAAAAAATGAACTCGGACCAGCCGATATCCTGATCAATAATGCAGGTATTGGAACGTACGGCTCTTTTCTGGAAATCGATCCTGCAGATTGGAAGAGAACCTTTGAGGTCAACGTATTTGGAACGTATCATGTGACGCGTGCCGTCCTCCCTCAGCTTATCGAGAAAAACCGGGGAGACATCATCACTATTTCATCCAGCAGCGGATTAAAAGGCACGGCAAAAAGCACGGCTTACAGTGGTTCGAAATTTGCCATTCAAGGGATGACAGAAGCGTTGATGCAGGAAGTCCGTCCACATAATATCCGTGTCATGACTCTGAACCCAAGCCTGGTGGCAACGGATCTTACCTTTGGGGATAAGCTCGATGAAGCGGACAAAGACAAATACATGCAGCCGGAGGATTTAGCGGAACATATGGTTTCTCAGCTAAAATTACACCCCCGTATCTTTATCAAGCAGTCTCTTCAGTGGGCGACGAATCCATTTTAATAAACATAAGGAAAAGCTCAGATTCAGCTCTGAGCTTTTCCTTTTCAACCTTATCTTTATCTGTGTTGATCCACAAGAATAGGATTGCCATCAGGATCTTCAATCGTGAAACTTGCAGGGCCTTCACTTGATTCATCTGCTTCAGTCAATATTTTTACCCCTTGTTCTTTCAGCTGCTTTTGAAGATCCCGAATGTCCGTAAATGAATCAAGATTTTCGGCATTTTGGTTCCAACCTGGATTAAAGGTCAGGATGTTCTTGTCAAACATACCTTCGAACAGGCCGATAACAGTACTTCCATTCTTCATGATAAGCCAATTTTGGGCCATTTCCCCTCCCAAAGTTTGAAATCCAAGTTTTTCATAAAATGCTTTTGATTTATTAATGTCTTTAACACTTAAGCTTACAGAAAATGCACCTAGTTTCATAATTCCTCCTTAATAGTAATGAAGATTTAATTCATAGGTTAAGTATAGATCCGGTTTTGGAAAAATACAACATTCACCATTTTTGTTTATTCAACCCACGCTTTAATCTTCCTTATATTTTTCTTTAAGAACATCCGTACCGATTCCGCCTCCTATCATTAAAATCAACGGTCCAAAGTTCCATATAATCGCATTTCCAATCAAAGGTATATCAAAAGCAGTAAATTTATTAACAAGAAAAATTCCTATTTTGGCCAACAATAAAACAACACCAATTAAAAATAGTAATTCAAACATCGACTTTAGTTTTGGATGCGCCAATTGCTTACTATCCTTGATTACTTTCTCTGTCAATTCCTCATCACTCCTTAATAATTCATCGATTGTCACTCCGAATAGATCACTTACTTTAATGATGATTTCAATACTGGGATAATTCTGACCAGTCTCCCACTTAGAAACCGATTGCCGACTGACAAAAAGCCTTTCTGCTAATTCTTCCTGTGACCAGCCTCTACTCTTTCTCTCACTTTTTAACTTCTCTCCAAAGATCATTCTACCAATCACCTTTCATTCATCTACCATTCATTATTTCCATCACTATGTAAAAAGTAAAGATAACCTTGGTTGCACTGCACCGCAACTACTGGTTGCCACCTTTAATCATTTAATCGAACGAGAAATAAGCAGGATCCAGATGGAACCTGCTTATAGATAAATTCATTTTTTTGATCGAGGGTAATTACTAGTTAAACATTTCTTTACCTATTGTCACATGACCTAATCGTTTTCTGTTCAACTCCACACCTATCCCAGGACCATCCAAGCGTTCCGCCACACCATTTTTCACAACGATGGGAGAAGTGATGATATCTTCTTCCCAATATTTCGAGGAAGAGGATATATCACCGGGAATCGAGAAACCCTCGAGAGTGGCAAGGGCCAGATTATGAGCCCTGGAAACCCCAAACTCGATCATGCCCCCACACCATACTTTGATGTAATTCTCCTGGCACAACCGGTAGATTTCCAAAGCACTTGTGTACCCTCCGACTCTGCCAAGCTTGATATTGACAACTCCGCAGCTATTTAAATAGATGGCACTCTTCATATCATGAGTGGTTACGATGCTCTCATCCAAACAAATCGGAGTCTGCAACTCTTTTTGTAAAAGAGAGTGTTCCACTAAATCGTCAACTCCCAAAGGCTGTTCGATCATCTCCAGCCCATACGCATCCAATGCCTGTAGTTGGGCTTTGTCTTCAAGGGAGTATGCTGAATTGGCATCAGCCAATAGCGTAAGAGAAGGAAAATGGTCCCTCAACTCTTTCACAATCTCCACATCCGCTCCAGGAGAGATTTTCAGCTTTATGCGTTGATATCCTTCTTGCACAAGTTCTTCAGCCTGATGGATCATCTCTTTCACGGAGTCGGCCCCCACAACGGCGCCAGCAAGAATTTCAGCACGCGTCCCCCCTATCATCTCCCAGAGAGGAACGCTATGCTGTCTGGCATAGAGATCCCACAAAGCCATTTCAAGTGCAGCCTTCGCCATTGAATTCCCCCTTACAGCTTCGAATCTTCTTCCGATTTCTTTAGGGTGTTTAAATGGGTGGCTGTTCATTAAAGGAATTAATACATCTTTGATCATATGATGGGATGTTTTCACGGTTTCTTCTGTATACCACGGAGTGGAAAAAGCAACTCCCTCTCCCAGCCCAATCAATCCGTCGGCATCCTGAATCTCTACGATGATCCCTTCCCGTTTTTCAACCGTTTGCAGATGTGTCACAAATGGCTTTTTCAAAGGCATCGATATGATGTGTAGGGTAATGGATTTAATCTTCATCGGCATACAGCCCTTTTTCCCATTGATCCCGTAACACTCTTCTCAGCAGCTTGTTCGAGGCATTTCGTGGTAACTCATCTACTTGGATTATTTTTTTCGGCTGTTTATATGATGCCAGATTATCGGAGCAATAGTTTAAGATTTCTTCTTTTGTAAGACGCTCTTTTTTAACGATGAACGCACAGGGAATTTGTCCCCATGTGTCATTTGGAATTCCAACCACCCCGGCATCCTCTACTCCCTCACAGCCCAACAGCACACTTTCAATTTCGGCAGGATACACATTTTCTCCCCCGGAAATGATGAGGTCTGATCGCCGGTCCAATACAAATAAGAACCCATCTTCATCTACAAAGCCGATATCCCCAGTATGAAACCAGCCATTTTCAAAGCTCTTCGCATTGGCTTCCTCTCTTTGGTAATATCCGGTCGTCACATTCGGGCCTTTCACAAGAATTTCACCCTCTTGATTTGCTTGAGCTGCACCCTTTTCATTCTGGATTCTTAATTCTGAAGGAAAGAGTGGTTTACCCGCTGACCCCAGCTTCGTCATACTATATTCAGGTGATAACGTCACGATTTGAGAAGCCGTTTCCGTCATTCCATATGTTTGAAAGACGGGCACTCCCTTATCCTTACAAGCCTGAAGTAAAGGAAGTGGTGCAGGTCCGCCGCCTAACAGCATACAGCGGAAATTCGGGTGATACGTTCGGTTCCCTGCATCGTTCATCAAACGCTGAAGCATATTGCTTACAACCGACATGATTGTGACCCTTCCACTTTCAAGCTCATGATTGATGGTCTCGACGTCGAAGGTTTCAAACAGTCGTACCTTCATTCCATAAATCACACTCCTCATAAGGATCGAATATCCGCTTATATGAAAGAGAGGAACCGAGCAAAGCCAGGCATCATTTTCACTTATTCCGAGATTCAAAGAAGATCCAATGGCACTCCACCAATGGTTTCCATACGATTGAAGGACTCCTTTGGGTGCTCCGGTCGTACCAGATGTGTACATAACCGAGCATGCTTGGTCTAACTGAAAATAATCCTTTACTTTAAAGCGTGTAGGGGCTGTTTGCAGCAATTGAGAAAATGGTATTCCATCAACGTGTTCCCCTAAAAAAGACAGCTTCCCCTCAAACTCATCGTCATAAATGACCGTCGTTAACTCCATATCCTGTATTTGAAAAGATAATTCATTCGAACTCAGTTTGTTGTTTAATAATACAGTCGTGAATCCAAGCTGTTGAATGGCATGAACGACCAACACAGATTCCACTTTATTTTTTATCATGAGTCCTACAAATGGATGGTTGGAAGATTTCACTATGGTATGAAGCTGCTCACCGATGTGAATTGATTTTTCCCAGAGCTCTCCGAAGGTATACTCCACATCACCATTACTTATTGCCATTCGATCAGGGGTTAAGAACGCTCTTTGTTTTAGCCAATTAGGCAGTTGCTGTGTAGTCATCCCGTCATTCTCCATTCCTTTCTTGTTTGTGCTTTTTATAACCTTTATTTAAAAAAGCCCGACGAATCCATAAAGATTCATCAGGCCACCTTAGATCAAGGGAAACGAGGGAATTGTCCAAAGTCCGGTTTACGCTTTTCTTTGAATGCGTCGCGGCCTTCCTTGGCTTCTTCCGTTGTGTAGTATAGAAGTGTAGCGTCTCCTGCAAGTTGTTGCAGACCCGCTAATCCATCTGTATCTGCGTTGAATGAAGCTTTTAAGAAACGAAGGGCAGTCGGACTTTTTTCAAGCATTTCTGATGCCCACTGAACCGTTTCCGTTTCAAGCTGCTCATATGGAACGACTGTATTGACAAGACCCATTTCAAGCGCTTCTTGTGCGTTATACTGACGGCACAGGTACCAGATTTCCTTTGCTTTCTTGTGACCGACGATGCGTGCAAGATATCCTGCACCGTATCCGGCGTCAAAGCTACCTACCTTAGGACCAGTTTGTCCGAAGATTGCATTGTCAGCAGCAATCGTAATATCACATACGACATGAAGGACATGTCCTCCCCCGATGGCATAACCTGCTACCATTGCGATGACCGGCTTAGGGATCACTCGGATCAGGCGCTGTAAGTCCAGTACATTCAGTCGCGGAATTTCATCTTCCCCGACGTATCCGCCATGTCCTCGTACTCTTTGGTCTCCACCTGAACAGAATGCCTTTTCTCCAGCACCTGTTAAAACGATGACACCGACTTTGGAATCGTCACGTGCATATGCAAATGCATCGATTAATTCCATTACAGTTTTAGGACGAAAAGCGTTGCGAACTTCTGGTCGATTGATCGTGATTTTTGCGATCCCATTGTATGTTTCGTACAAAATATCTTCGTAGTTTCTTTCTGAAACCCATTCAAAAGCCATTGGTTTGTTCCTCCTTTATGTAGTTAACAGTAGATCCTCTATTATTGTACCAAACTTTCGCGGTTCTTCCACATGAATTGCATGACCTGTGTTAGAAATTGTCATGATTTGAAAGTTCGGATTGATTTTTTTCATTTCTTCCGCAATATGAACAAACTTATGATCCAGCTCACCTACAAGTAAATGGACTGGAAGAGATAGCTGACCAAGCTTGTCCCACCATGAGGTTTGAGCCCCTGTCCCCATTCCTTTCAAGCTATTTGATAAGCCTAAAGGAGACTGACTCAGGCGCTGCTTACGAATCTCGGCACGCTCATCTTCAGTAAGTCTTTTTTGAGAAGCAAACAAAGGGATCTCCTCCCAAATGTCGACAAATGCTTCCATTCCTTCTCTCATGATCCGGTCGGCTAACGCATGGTCTTTTTTCCGCCGTTCCACTCTTTCTTCACCCGTTTTTAATCCGGGAGAGGCACTTTCAAGAATCAAAGTCTTCACCTTTTGAGGATAGCTCATGGTGAAGTGAAGGGCCGTCCGACCTCCCATGGAATAGCCGATCAAGATCGCCTCGTCCACTTCAAGTGCAGACAAAATGGAATCAAGATCACTTGATACATGATCCATTGTATATCTTGATGGATCTTCAGGGGATTCTGTGCGGCCATGACCAATCAAATCAATGCTTATGCACCTATACCTGGTAGATAACTGATCGGTGATTCGTGACCATGTCGTCGTATCCCCGGTAAAACCATGAAGAAAAACCAAAGGCTCTCCTTCTCCTTTAACTTCTACAAAATAGCGAATATCATTCACTTGCAGGATCAATGATTTTCACCCTCATATTTCTTCATCATTTCCCGGGAAACAAAATTCCACAAATTACGATGATTTGCTACATTTTCTTCACGGTTCGTCATCACTTCGATGATTTTCAAGCCATTTCTGAGCTGTGCTTCCGTTACAGCATTGGCAAATTCTTCTTCTGATTCCACTCGGAAATAACCGGCTTCGTAAAGCTTGGCTGCATGAGAAAAATCCAGATCCATCGGCGTGCCGAACAGCTCTTCAAAGTATTTACCTTCACTCGCTTGAGGAAGATAGGAAAAGATTCCCCCACCATTATTATTAAGGACTACTATGGTCAGATTCAGCTTATATTTTTTCCCAACGAGAAGGCCGTTTAAATCGTGGAAGAAAGCAAGATCCCCAATCAAAAGATACATGGAATCCGAGCAAGTGCTCATCCCAAGCGCTGTCGACACCACGCCATCAATTCCGTTCGCTCCCCTATTGGCATAGATACCGATTGACCGATCATTACTAAAGAAAAACGTATCGATGTCCCGTATCGGCATGCTGTTGCTGACAAATACATTAGACTTTTCAGGCAGATGTTGAATAAGGTCACTTACTGCCATTCCTTCATCCCACGAATGATGACCTTTAAGAAGCAGTTCCTTTGTGGAATGATTCACATTCTTCCAGTGATTGATCCAATCATAAGAACCATCACGGCTTGGCTCAATGATCATGCTTCGACAGAATAAGCCCTCATCACAATAGATGTATTCCGTCCCTTTCGATATGGGATCCTGCCACTCTTCACCCGGACTTACGATCCAGTATGGGATTTCTGAAAGACTTTTCAGAAACAACATGAGAGGTTTTGATACAGGCATTGCTCCGAAACGAATCACGATTTCAGGATGCAGGCTCTCCTTTACTCCATCAATCTTCAAGAACGTATCATAGGTATCGATAATTTGTGCCTTCGAATGAGAACCGCTCCTCATTTGGGAGAGGGGGTCCGCTGCGATTGGAAAACCGAATTGCTCACTAAATTCAACGATGTAGTCAATCGAATCACTATTCAGCCCTGGCCCGCAAATAATCAGACCTCTCTCTTTATTTCGGAGTATCCCTTGAAGCTCTTGAGCGACAGCGGGGGACAGGCTTCTCTCTCCCTGAAGGACCCTTTTTGCTTTAGAATCTGTTGAATAAGAAACGTTTTTTAAATCAGGAATTAACGGTTCCCTGAATGGAAAGTTGAAGTGAACGGGTCCTTTCGGTTCTCCTAATGAAAGTCCTATTCCTCTGGATGCTGAAGACCTTGCATATTCAAGCATGGACGGACTATTTTCCGGCAGTGCCATATCCACTGTCCATTTTACATGTTTTCCATATAGATCCAGCTGATCAATTGCTTGCGGGGCACCTACCTCCCGCAGCTCATGGGGACGATCAGCCGTCAGCACGAGCAATGGCACTTTCGCGTAGCGTGCTTCAATAATCGCCGGATAATAATTAGCTGCTGCCGTTCCGGATGTACAGAGGATGGCAACCGGCTTTTTCTTTGCTTTCGCAACCCCTAAAGCAAAGAAAGCAGCAGAACGTTCATCTACATTAATGTACGTTTTCACTTCAGGATGATGGGTGAATAACAAAGCCAAAGGAGTAGAACGGGAGCCAGGGCTAATGACTACTTCGTCTACTCCATTTCCAACCAATTCTTCAATAAATGCCGCTAAATAATGAGTTAACTTCTGCTGATGTTCATCAATCATGTACTTTTCCCCCTAATGCTCTTAGCATCGGTCGAAATTTCATTTGTGTTTCTTTAAACTCACTTTCAGGTTCGGAGTCTGCCACAATTCCACACCCAGCATATAAATAGGCCTTATCTCCCTGTAGGAGACCCGAACGAAGGGCAACGGCATACTCCCCATTTCCATAGGCATCGACCCAGCCTACGGGGCCAGCATATAATCCACGATCCATCTCTTCCTCTTCCCTGATTACGTGCAATGCTTTATCCCTTGGAACTCCACCTAATGCAGGAGTCGGGTGTAATTTTCCCACCAATTCCAAAAGGGATGTATGTTTACATGCCTGTCCTGTGACAGGAGTATATAAATGCTGAATGTCTTTCAGCTTCATCAATTGAGGCGATGATGGAATCGTCAACGACTCACAGTAAGGTGCAAGAGCCTCATGGATGCTTTCAACAACAAGCTGATGCTCGTAACGGTTCTTCTCATCCTCGAGGAGCTCCGTTCCCAGTTTCTCGTCGTTTTCCAACGTATCCCCGCGTGCAATCGATCCTGCTAAACAGGTGGAAAGAACACCATCTCCTGTTTTCTTGACAAGTCGTTCTGGTGTGGCCCCAATAAAACAGCTTTCCTCCCTTTCAAAACTGAAAACAAAGCTGTCCGGCTGCTGCTTCCACAAATTATCCAATACAAAGTCAGATGACACTTTCGTATCAAACGCCACTTCACATTTTCTGGCAAGCACTACTTTATCCATCTCACCCTGTTTTAAACGATTCACCACATTTTGAACAGAATCCTTCCATTCTTGAGGCTTCATATCCTTATTTTGCAGCCATCGGGGCTGTTCAGGTATAATTGGCATCCCCGCGTTTTGAAGAAGCTCTTCTTTAATCCTGAAAAGGTCGTGAAATAAACTTTCTTCCGACTCTTCCGGATGACAAATGAAATTCATCGTTAAATAATTGGTTTTCCCCGGCTTTGTCAGCATAAACATCGGTAATTGAAACGTACCGTTCGAAAATTGCTCCCACTCTTCCCCGATATCATTAAGCGGATCAAAGCTAAAGCCCCCAAATAACAAAGGTCCTGTGCCTGTCCATTCTTCCCCGGTCACAATCACTGACTCTTCAATTAAGCGCTTCCACTCTTTCTCAACCGTAAAAAATCGGTCATTTATATCATTTGCAGACATGATATGAGCTGCTCCAAGCCCTACCAGCGAGATGGTATGATCACGGTCCTTCCATAAAAAACGCTCTCCGATAAAAGAGCTTCCTCCATAATAAAAAGAAAGAGGATCCACTGCATCTACTTCCTCCACTATGCTGAGAAGGACGGGGTGATGTATTTGTTTAGCCTTCATTTTGGCTGTATCATATGCTTTTTCAATTTTGGTTTTATGAATGGTAACCAATTGAATTCCCCCAAACAAAATCACGTACGATATTCAAACTTATTATAAGATACACCTGTCTTTAAGGTGTGTCAACGAAGTTTAAGACATGATACAATTTTTATCCTTATTATATAATAAACCCTTTTTCCCCTTTTGAGAAACCAAAAGCGTTGTAAAAGTACTCAATTATTGGAAAATAGCACCTTCGCGGATTTTAAGAAAATGATTGACAGTCCTCTTCCCTTTACCTACACTTTAATCTGTAAAGGAATTGTAATGTTTTCTGAAAATTCCTTATTGAGTAAGGGAGAGAGTATGATGGAACAACAAGCATCCAATGTTTTGGAATCAGATAAAGGGTGGAAAATCTGGTGGCAGCTTACAAGGCCCCACACACTAACAGCAGCATTTGTACCTGTTTTACTAGGCACTGTTCTTGCACTTCAATTCACTACAGTAAACGTACCATTATTTGCAGCCATGCTTATTGCATGCTTGCTTATCCAGGCTGCTACCAATATGTTCAACGAGTATTATGACTATAAGCGAGGCCTGGATACAGAGCATTCTGTAGGTATCGGGGGAGCAATTGTCCGGAACGGGGTCAAACCCTCCACGGTCATAAACCTCGCCTTTTCACTGTACGGAATTGCCCTTTTATTAGGAATTTATATTTGTCTTTATAGCACATGGTGGCTGGCACTCATAGGTATAGTGTGCATGGCAGCGGGGTACTTTTATACTGGGGGACCTATGCCAATTGCTTACACGCCTTTTGGAGAAATCGTCGCAGGGTTCTTTATGGGACTCGTGATCATTCTCATATCGTTTTACATTCAAACTGGATATATCAATGGTGACAGCATCCTATTGTCGGTTCCCGTATCCATTTTAGTCGGCGCCATTCTATTAGCGAATAACATCCGCGACCTGGACGGTGATAAAGAAAACGGCCGTAAAACCATCGCCATTCTTTTAGGAAGAAAAGGAGCTATCGTCCTGTTGGGCGGCATGTTTGTTGTTTCCTATGGCTGGATAATCGGGCTGGTCCTTGCCGGCGTTTCATCTCCTTGGCTGTTCGTTGCCTTTCTTAGTATCCCGAAAGCCGTCAAGGCCACGACAGGATTCATCGGAAAATCACAGCCAATCGAAATGATGCCCGCCATGAAAGCAACCGCACAAACGAACACCATCTTTGGATTCCTGTTATCAATTGGACTATTACTTGCATACATGCTTTAAAAAACGTGAGTCGACTCTTCATTTAGGGTTCGACTCTTTTTTATATGCTCTTTTTACAATGATTGATTGTTATATTCCTGAATGTACTAAATCTTACAAGAACGGTAACTGTTTGATAGTGGATTGAGTGCCAGAACGGAAAGCGGAAAGCGGAAAGCGAGCATCTGGAGCGGAAATCAACTACCGCTCGCTAATTGAAAAAGCAACATAGTTTATGAAAACAACCTTTTATGTTTTAAGAACCCCACTTTCGGATAAAGTATGGTTAGTACATTATTTAAGCGAACATAATGAAGGATGTGAAGAAATTGCTAACAGACAGCCAAAAACAGACACTAAAACAAGAATTGGTTCAACAGGAAAAACAGTTACAAGAACATTTACATCAGGATTTAGATAATCTTCACCATACAAATGAACGTGATAACTCAGGTGAACTCTCCCTTTACGATAATCATCCTGCCGACATGGGAACAGAATTATATGAACGGGAGAAGGATTTCGCCATAGATGATCACGCCAAACTGGAACTAAATAAAATTCACAATGCCCTGCAGGCGATCGAACAAGGAACATATGGACAATGTAAAGAATGCGGTCAGGAAATTCCTTATGAGCGTTTGGAAGTCATTCCGACGACACTCTATTGTAAAGACCATTCACCGGAACAATCGACACCCCAGGATAGACCAGTAGAAGAAGATGTGCTGCAGCCGCCTGTTGATAATGAATTCAGGCACGAAACAGACGGAAATGTCCGGGATGACCATGACAGCTTTCAGGAAGTAGGCCGCTTCGGCACATCCGAAACTCCTTCTGACTTCGAAGGTGATTACGAAGACTATTCCGAATTGTATCAGGATGAAGACACATCAGAAGGATTTACAGAGGATTTCGAGTCCTTTGTCGGAACCGACATGGAAGGCTCCAACCGCAAGGCATATCCTTCGAAAACCCATGAAGAATATGAGGATATGCTGGATGAAAACAATATGGAATCCACATTAGGTGACATTCCGTATAAAGATGGCGACGGTTATATTTCTGATAAGAAGAAATAATTTTAAAAAGCTTGGGGAAAATTTTCCCCAAGCTTTTTACTACTTTATTAAACTCCCTTGTGCAATGCCCCAGATGTCCTTCGCATACTGCTCAATCGTCCGGTCACTCGAGAAATAGCCGGAGTTAGCAATATTCTGCAAGCACATTCGTGACCAATGCTCTTTATTTTCATACGCTTTTCCTGCTTGTTCTTGAGCCCTGACATAAGAGTCGAAATCCCTCAGGACAAAGAATTGATCGTTCTCCGTCAATAAGGAGTCATAAATGGTTTCAAAATGGTCACCAGCATCAGGAAGTGTATCGTCAATCAATTGATTCAACACCCTCTTGATGCGGGTATCATAGTGAAAGTACTCCATTGCATAATATCCACCGTGATGCTGATATTTCATCACTTCATCAGCTGTTAAACCAAATATAAAGATATTCTCTTTGCCTACTTGCTCAAGAATCTCAATATTCGCCCCGTCCAATGTCCCAATGGTCATGGCTCCGTTCATCATGAACTTCATATTTCCTGTACCTGAGGCTTCTTTGCTAGCAGTTGAGATCTGCTCAGACAAATCAGCTGCGGGAATGATTTCTTCAGCTAATGATACCCGGTAATTTTCCAGGAATACGACTTTAATCCGCCCTTTTACAAGCGGGTGGTCATTCACCAGATCCGCTACAGAGTGAATCAACTTAATGATTTTCTTCGCATAGTAGTAACCCGGGGATGCTTTTGCTCCAAAAATGAACGTTCGCGGATGAAAATCAAAGCTTGGATCTTCCACACAACGATTATAAAGGTGAAGAATGTGTAAAACATTCATGAGCTGTCGTTTATACGCATGTAGCCGCTTCACTTGAATGTCAAATATCGAAGTAGGATCCACGACGATTCCATTACTTTCAAATATTCGATCTGCAAGCTTCCGTTTATTTTCCTGTTTTACATCATACAGGTCCTTAAGAAACGCCGTATCGTGATGATACTCTTTCAAGTCCGCTAACTTACCTGGATCTTTAATCCACCCATCCCCGATGGAAGACGATATCAGATTCGACAGGGAAGGGTTGCTATTCAATAGCCATCTTCTATGTGTAATTCCATTTGTTTTACTATTAAATTTATCAGGATAATATTGATAGAATAAGTTCATTTCTCTTAGCTTTAAGATTTCAGTATGAATCTTTGCCACTCCATTCACACTAAAGCTTCCTACAATCGCCAGGTGAGCCATTTTCACTTCATCATGGGAGATGATCGCCATATCCTCTATCCGCTTCCATTCACCGGGATACTCCTTCCACAACTCCTGACAGAAACGCTCGTTGATCTCATTCACGATCATATGAATGCGGGGGAGCAGGGGTTGGAAAATACGGATCGGCCATCTTTCTAATGCTTCTGATAGAGTCGTATGATTCGTATAGGCAAATGTATTCGTCGTGATTTTCCACGCTTCTTCCCATTCAAAGGAATATTCATCAAGAAGGACCCTCATCAGTTCTGGTATCGCGAGGACAGGATGAGTATCATTGATATGGATTGAAATGTTTTCATGAAGCTCCTTCAAATCCCCGTTACGATACAGGTAGGAATCAAGAATAGAACGGATGCTTGCTGATACCAGGAAGTATTGCTGTTTCAAGCGCAGGATTTTCCCTTCCTCATGAGTATCGTCAGGATAAAGAAATTCGGTGATCGCTTCAGTATCACGCTTATATTTCATCATATCTTTACCGGCTTTATAGGCAGCAGGTTCAGCACTCCATAATCGCAGAGTATTGACCGTCGACGTTTCATATCCCACAACAGGCATATCATAAGGAACGGCGGCTACTACTTCTGCATCCACATGGCGAAACTTCAATACATCATTTTCTGTATAGGACTCCACCTTACCCCAGAAAGGTACTTCGACGGTAAGATCTGACTTTCGAACTTCCCATACATGTCCATGACGCAGCCACTGCTCAGGAAGCTCCATCTGAAAACCGTTGACAATCTTTTGTTCAAACAATCCATGCTTGTAACGGATCCCATATCCATGTCCCGGTAAGTTAAGGGAAGCCAATGAGTCCAGGAAACATGCAGCCAAGCGACCCAGACCACCGTTTCCGAGTCCTGCATCGTGCTCCACCTCTTCCATTTCAGCAAGGTCAATTCCTAAATCCTTTAATCCCTTATCCACAATATCGTAGATTCCTAAGTTCATCAGGTTCTGGCGAAGCAGGCGTCCCAAGAGAAATTCAATCGATAAGTAATACACCTGCTTTTGTTTACTGAACCGGTACTGCTCATTCGTATGAATCCAGTTCATCGAGATGTATTCCCGTATAAGATGACCTAATGTAAAAAACTGATCCTGACTGGTGGATTCAGGAAACGTCTTTCCATACATCATTTCAAGCTTCTTCAGAAACATTTCTTTAAATTCAATTGGATCAGAAAACATGGCTTTCACTCCTTGATACCAGGTCAGCATATAGTTGATTATACTTAAAGGCCGATTGGGCCCAACTATAATCTTTATTCATTGCAGTTCGTACAATATGATTCCATGTTTCCGGATCTTCGTAGAAATACGATAGAGCTCTTCGATACGTGTAGAGCATATCGTGAGCATTAAAGTTCTTAAACGAAAAACCGTTCCCTGTCTTCGTTTCTTCATTATAGGATTCAACCGTATCGTTCAATCCGCCAGTCTCCCGGACAAGCGGAAGGGCTCCATATCTCATGGCAATCAATTGACCCAGTCCGCACGGCTCGAACTTAGAAGGCATCAGGAATATATCACTGGCAGAATAGATCTGTTTTGCCAGTTCCTCATTAAATCCGATTTGCACTCTGACCTTATCCGGATACGTCCATTCCATCTCCCTGAAGAACTGTTCAAACTCCCAATCCCCTGTTCCCAACAGGACAAACTGAACATTTTCCTGAATCATTTCATGAAAGACGCCCCTGACCAGTTCAAGCCCCTTTTGGTTCGTTAACCTTGAAATGATGGATACAAGGGGGATTCCTTCGTTCTCTTCCAGTCCAAGACTTTTTTGCAGATGGCGCTTTGCCTGCTTCTTTCCATGAAGGTTGCCGCTGAAATAAGGAAACTCCCCCTCATCAGGATTGTACACTTCATCGTCGATTCCATTGAGGATTCCTAACAATTGGTTATACCGTTGGCCAAGGATATTATGAAGCTTTTCTCCATAGTAAGGCGTGAGGATTTCCTCTTTATATGTAGGACTCACAGTTGTGACAAAATCCGATGAAATGAGCGCCCCTTTCATGAAATTGATGTTTCCATAAAACTCGAGGTATTCATGATGAAAATACCTCTCGGAGATGCCTAACAGGTCAGTCATCACCTGTTTAGGGTAAATCCCTTGAAATTGCAGATTATGAATGGTGAACACGCTGCGGATAAATGAATAGCCCGGTCTCTCCTGATACTCGCTTCTCAACAAGAACGGAACCATGCCAGTGTGCCAGTCATGACAATGAATCACATCCGGATAAAAATCAAGAACAGCGATACTTTCCAAGACAGCTCTTGTAAAATACGCAAATCGCTCCCCATCATCAAAATATCCATACAGACGATCCCGATTAAAATAGTATTCATTGTCGACAAAATAATACGTTACTCCACTTTCGGTGAACTCTTCAATCCCACAATACTGATTTCGCCAGCCGACTGAAACGAAAAACTCTTTCTTTCGTTTCATTTTCGAACGAAACTCATGGGGGATTCCACCGTATTTAGGCAGAATCACCCTGACATCCGTCCCTAAACTTCTTAACTCCTTAGGCAGGGCGCCTGCAACGTCCGCTAAGCCTCCAGATTTAATAAAAGGGACACACTCGGATACTACAAATAACACTTTCACGAATTCATCAGCGCTCCTTGAATCATCCCTTTGCGAATGACTATTGGGTTGTTTGTATCTCCGATAAGCTTTACGCCATCCTCGATTTTCACATCTTTATCTAAGATCACATTCTCTAGTACACAGTTATCTCCAATTTGGCTCTTCTGCATAATGATGCTGCCCGAAATCGTTGTATTTTTTCCAACCTTCACCGCTCTGAACATCGTAGAATTCTTCACTTGGCCTTCGATGAAGCATCCATTGGCGATGATGCTATTTTTCACACTTGCAGCCGATGTGTAGCGTGTAGGCGGCTCATCCTTCACCTTTGTATAGATTGGCATATCTTTCTTGAACAACTCTTTCCAATATGATAAGTTCATTAGCTTCATGCTGGCATCATAGTATTCTTCAATGCAATCAATCGTTTGAACAAATCCATCATGCTCATAGCCGCACACCTTAAAGCCGCTATCCATGTCCTCTACGACATCCTGCATACATGTATAGCCTGTTTCACGTCGTTTCTGGATCAAGTCAATGAGTTTACTCGTCTTCACCAGGTACATGTCTAAAGAGTTTCCGTTATGACGCATTTCCGTTATATCACAGCCGATTCGTATATGGCGTTCCAGGACCGGTTGGTAGTCAATATTACATAACGTAAAGCAATTGCTGATCAATGCGTATTCCTGTGTGCTTCGATTAAAATAGTCCAGGTGATGGGCGAAGTGATTAAATGACCCCACACCCTCTTCACTTGCTTCCAAGCCTGGTGCCGGGAAGAAAAACAACCCATCACGCTTTCGGTTCAGATCCCAGTTCTTTCCCGATCCAAGATGGTCCATAAGGGAACGGTATTGAAACTTAGGGAAGATCGCAACGGAACCAATATCTGAATTCACCATATTGGAGAGCACAAAGTCGATCAGGCGGTATCTGCCCGCAATCGGAAGGGCTGCTAATGAACGATGTAACAGTAAATCCTCTAACGAATCATAGTAACTAGTAGCATCAATAACTCCAAGCATAGTATTTTTCAAAACACTTCCTCCTCTTATGTTGTTATGTGGTCTTCAACCATTACACTTTTTCTTGTTCCAGTAGTGTTTCAATGAATGATTCTGTAACCAAAATGATTTCATCCGATCCTTCTTCAGGCATAATGCATAGGCCGCTCGGAACCTTGACATTCGACGGCACGATTGCCTGCTCGATATAGGCGTTTTCCCCAATGACAGCATCCGGCATAATGACTGAGCGACTGACATAAGCTCCCTTTTTCACCGTGGTTCCTTGGAAAAGGACGGACTTGCGAATGGTGCCTTCAATCGTACAACCTTCGTTCACAAGAGATCCTTCCACAGAAGCTTCTTCAGAAATATATTGAGGCGGTTCATTTGGATTAACCGAATACACTCTCCAATCGTGATCGAACAGATTCAGCTCATTTTCCTCATCAATCAAGTCCATATTGGCTTCCCATAGGCTCTTAACCGTCCCGACATCTTTCCAATACCCTTTAAACGGATAAGCCATCAGCTTCTTCTTCTCATCAAGAAGCAAAGGGATAACATCCTTTCCAAAGTCATGGCTGGAATCGGGATTACGCTCATCCATCTCCAAATAATCTTTAAGCACTGAATAATTGAAGATATAGATACCCATCGAAGCTAGATTACTCTTAGGAAAAGGCGGTTTTTCCTCGAACTCTGTGATTCTCATTTCCTCATTTGTGTTCATAAGACCGAACCTGCTTGCCTCATCCCAGCCTACTTCAACCACAGAAATCGAGACATCCGCTTTCTTCTCAATATGATAATCCAGCATTTTGCTGTAATCCATCTTGTAAATGTGATCTCCAGATAGAATCAATACATATTCAGGATCATATTGCTCAAGATAATTCATATTTTGATAGATAGCACTCGCCGTTCCCGTATACCAGCGCATCTCTGATGATTCCGCATAAGGCGGCAGTACGGTCACTCCACCATTTTTACGATCAAGATCCCATGCACTTCCTATCCCGATATAAGAATTCAGTACTAAAGGTTGGTACTGAGTAAGGACACCCACCGTATCAATCCCGGAGTTAGTACAATTGCTCAATGTGAAATCTATAATGCGGTATTTCCCTCCAAACGGTACAGCTGGTTTTGCCAGGCTCTTTGTCAATGAGCTTAACCTGCTCCCTTTTCCACCTGCTAATAACATCGCTACACATCTACCTTTTCCCATCCTTTTCTCTCCCCTTTCAATCTATTGGTTTTAAATAAACGGCTGCGTATGGTGGGATTGTCATTTCCACATATCCATCTCTTCCATGGTACGACTCATTGTGCACGGTAAGAGGCAACGGATTCACCTGATGTGATCCACCAAATCGTTCATCATCGCTATTCCAAATTTCTTCATAAGAAGAAACCTTATTCACACCCACCTTATACTGGTGATACACATGAGGGCTGAAATTACAGATCACTACAAGATGATCTCCCTTCTCTTTCCCATTTCTGATAAAAGAGAAAATCTGCTGTTCTCTATTATCCACGTCCACCCATTCAAAGCCTTCTGAACGATGATCCATTTGGAATAATGGTTCAGCACCTTTATATAAATGCATAAGCTCTTTAAAATATGAATTGAATTTGTGATGAAATTCGTAATCCAATAAATGCCAATCCAACTCTTCTAAATCCTTCCACTCTGAAAACGGGGCAATTTCACTTCCCATAAACAGAAGCTTCTTACCTGGATGAGCCATCATATAGCTCAGGAGCAGCCGATATTGAGCGAATTTCTGCCAGTAATCACCGGGCATTTTATTCAATAATGACTTCTTCCCATGTACCACCTCGTCATGGGAAAACGGAAGCACATAATTCTCTGAATACGCATATAACAATGAAAATGTTATAAGAGAATGTACATGTCTTCTTTCAGACGTATCTGTTTCCATATATTTAAGGACGTCATTCATCCATCCCATATTCCACTTATAATTAAAGCCAAGTCCTCCATAGTGGACAGGGGACGTCACCTGTGGCCAGTCTGTAGAATCCTCTGCTATCATCAATATCGAAGAGTCATACTCAAAAACAGCCTTATTCAAGTTTTTTAGAAACTGTAAGGCTCCCTCATTCGGAGCGAGCTCTCCCTGGTTTGCCCAGTAAATGATATTGGCCACTGCATCAATCCGGAAACCATCAATATGATACAGATCCATCCAGAAACGTGCATTCGAAATCAGGAAGCTTCTCACTTCCCCCTTGCCTAAATCAAAATTTGCCGTTCCCCACGTATAATTCTCACGGTCCCGTTCCTCTCCATACTCATAAGCAAACGAACCATCAAATTCATATAACCCGTGGGCATCTTTACAAAAATGACCCGGGACCCAATCCAGAATCACGCCAATATTATGTAAATGACATTCATTTACGAACGCCATCAATTCATGAGGTGAGCCGTAGCGACTAGTCGGAGAATAATAACCAGTACCCTGATACCCCCAAGAACGATCAAACGGATGCTCCGTGACAGGCAGCAACTCAATATGTGTAAATCCTTGTTCTTTCACATGAGGAATTAATTGCTGAGCTAATTCCTTATAAGAAAGAAATTTACCAGCTTTCTTCTTCCATGTGCCCAAATGCACTTCATAAATTGCCATAGGCTTGTCATAGACCGTCGAACTGGATCGATCCTCCAGCCACTTCTCATCCTCCCAAGAAAATCCCTGCAGCTCATACACCATGCTTGCAGTATTTGGACGCTTCTCAGAAGCAAACCCATATGGATCCGCCTTCAGTTTCTTCAACCCTGATAGAGTGGTAATCTCGTACTTATACGTTTCACCCGATAGATCCTCATCAATGCGAATTGTCCATAAACCTTCGTGATTCCGCCGTGTAAGTTCATACCCGGCTCCATTCCAATGATTAAACGATCCAACCAATGAAACATGTCTTGCTTTCGGTGCCCAAACGCAAAATTCTGTATAGGTCCCAGTGGAATCTCTTCTCACATGTGAACCCATAAACTGATAGGCCTGCTGCAAATTTCCCTCATGAAACAAAAAAACATCATAATCTGATATGGTCATTGCGTTCATCATCTCACCTACATTTTTCAATCTACTTACTACTTTCTTTCAACTTCATCAAAATCCTCTTTATTATCATCGCTCAATTACGACAATTTCCTACATACTTATGATAAAACGGTTCACTTTTGGAAAGTATTACTAAATGGTAAGGTTTACATTGGAAGAACATAGGGGAAACCTGTTGAATTCATAGCGGAATTTGTCGAAAGTTTTTAAATTAAAAAAAGTAAAACTTACGGGAAATGCAGAAGAATTCCGGTATTATGTATCGTTTTTGTCTGGTTGTGAGAAAGATGGCGATGTCGAATTAAGGAGCAATTAGGAATGGATGTTGGAATCTGGCAGTCACTTGCTTAGGGTGGATGAAACCTTTTTTAATGGACAATAATGGAGAAATCATGCATGAGGAGGTCGGGGTTATTGAATACTTTGAGAAGATTAATGGGGAGATTTAAGAGATAGTTGATGCATTTTATTCTTCGAGGATCACTGACTGATGTTCCCTCAAATCCTCCGTTTATTGTATTGAAAAATTTGAACTGAAAAGAAGAGTATAGAAGTTGATAATATAATAGGGAAAGTCGATAATAAAGCGGGCAATGTCGATAATATATCCCTCGTACAGAAGTAGAAGCATTCTTTCACATGTAAAACCGCTTATTTTAGTTCCGATTTGGCTCCACATTCAATTAAATCTCTTCATTTAGTCATGTTTTTAATTTATTTTTAATAAAATGACCACTAATTCTAATTTGTACAATAAAAAAAGACTATCAAAAATGATAGTCTTTCTTCAGATGACCCATACGGGATTCGAACCCGTGTTACCGCCGTGAAAGGGCGGTGTCTTAACCGCTTGACCAATGGGCCATAATATGGCGGAGAAGGAGGGATTTGAACCCTCGCGCCGGTTGCCCGACCTACACCCTTAGCAGGGGCGCCTCTTCAGCCACTTGAGTACTTCCCCATATGATTGGCTCCGCAGGCAAGATTCGAACTTGCGACCGATCGGTTAACAGCCGATAGCTCTACCACTGAGCTACTGCGGAAT